>Ga0157369_10001365_pt1 | contig 30097 bp, 30 predicted proteins | sample C25metaG_FD_113461 | JGI IMG/M metagenome (GOLD analysis project Ga0157369, IMG submission 113461) | Corn rhizosphere microbial communities from Kellogg Biological Station, Michigan, USA - C2-5 metaG | ecosystem: Host-associated > Plants > Roots > Rhizosphere > Soil | place: USA: Michigan... | reverse complement strand
GCCGCGTCGAGGCCGCGCGCGATGCCTTCGGCGACGAAGTCGAGATCCTCACCGACGCGAATACGGGCTATACGGTCGACGACGCGCGCCGCGTCATGCCCGCGCTCGAGGATCTCGAGGTGCGCTGGCTCGAGGAGCCCTTTCCCGCGCACGATTACCGCAGCTACGCCACGGCGCGCACTTTTTCCACCACGCCGCTCGCGGCGGGCGAGAACCACTTCACGCGCTTCGAGTTCTCGCGGCTGATCGAGGAGGAGAGCGTGGACGTGATCCAGCCCGACCTCTCGAAGAGCGGCGGCATCACCGAGTGCCTGCGCATCGCCGCGATGGCCTCGGCGCACAAGCTGCCCGTGCATCCGCACAGCTCCATGACCGGCATCAACATGGCGGCCACCATCCACTTCCTGGCGGCGATCGACAACGCGGGCTACTTCGAGGGCGACGTGTCGCGCGCGAACCTCTTTCGCGACGAGCTCACGAGCCGGCCCTACGAGCTCGCGAAGGACGGCACGGTGCGCCCGCTCGAGACGCCCGGCATCGGCGTCGAGGTGGACGAGAAGTTCCTGCACGCGCATCCAGTCATCGAGGGGCCGGGCTATGTGTGAAGGAAGCCGTCACCCCGGCGCGGGCCGGGGCCCGATTTCGCGGCTCCTCGCCGCGCTCATCGCGACAACGGCCTTTGCCGGCGCAGCGGTGCACGCCCAGCAGCCATATCCGTCGAAGCCGATCCGCATCGTGGTGCCTTATCCGCCCGGCGGCTTCAACGACACGCTCGGCCGCACGCTCGCCGCGAAATTCCAGGAAGCGTGGGGGCAGCCCGCGATCGTCGACAACAAGCCGGGCGCGAACACGGTGATCGGGACCGACGCGGTGGCGAAGGCGGCGCCGGATGGCTACACGCTGCTCGTGGTGGCTTTCCCGTTCGCCGTGACGCCGAGTCTCATTCGCAACCTGCCGTACGACACGCTGCGCGATTTCGCGCCCGTGGCGCTGTGCGCGCAATCGCCCAACGTCCTCGTGGTGAACCCCGGCCTTCCGGTGAAGAGCGTGGCGGAGCTCGTCGCGCTCGCGAAGTCGCAGCCCGACGGGCTGAGCTACGCCTCGACCGGCAACGGCTCGTCGAACCACATCTCGATGGAGCTCTTCAAGACGCTGGCAGGCGTGAAGCTCGTGCACGTGCCGTACAAGGGCAGCGCGCCCGCGGTGGTCGACCTGCTTTCGGGACAGGTGCAGGTGATGTTCGACAACGCGCCCAACGTGATGCCGCAAGTGCGTGCGGGCAAGCTGCGCGCGCTCGCGCAGAGCGGCGCGAAGCGCTCGGCCGTGGCGCCCGACCTGCCCACGGTGGCGGAAGCGGGCGTCCCGGGATACGAGGTCACCGTGTGGTTCGGCCTCGTGGCGCCCGCCGGCACGCCGCGCGAGATCGTCACCAAGCTCAACGGCGAGGTGCTCAGGATCCTCGCGATGCCGGACGTGCGCGAGCGCTTCCTCGCCCTCGGCGTCGAGCCGCTCGGAAGCACGCCGACGGAATTCGCCACCCACATCCGCGCGCAGATGGACAAGTGGGCGAAGGTCGTCAAGGACGCCGGCGTGAAGGCGGAGTGATGGGGACGCACCCCGAATTCGCCAAACGAAACCTGCGTTTCGGTTGGCGAATTCGGGGTGCGTCCCCGGTTTAATTGAGTCGCACCACCACGCCTTCGTCCGGACGCAGCTCGATGCGCTCGCCCACTTTCTCGCCCTTGCGGTCGCAGCACGTGGACAGCGCGAGGCTGCCGCCTTCGGCGCCGGGCTTGCGCACGAGGGCCTGCGCGCGGGAGCCGAGATTGAGGGCGACGAGGAACGCGCTCTCGCCGGTGCGGCCGCGGCGGATGAAGGCGAGCACGTCGCCATCGGCCTCGACGGGCTCGAAGCGGCCGATCTCGAGCGCGGGCTCGCCGCGGCGCAGCGCGATGAGCTGCGAATACAGGCTCAGCATGGAGGCCGGATCGTGCCGCTGCGCCTGCACGTTCACCGTAGCGAAATCCGCCGCGATCGGCAGCCACGGCGAGCCCGACGTGAATCCCGCGTTGGCCTCGGCGCTCCACTGCATCGGCGTGCGCTCGGGATCGCGCCCCAGCCCTTTGCCCGGCACGTTCCTCTCGAACGGATCGTGCACCTGCGCGGCCGGGATGGGCACGTCCTTCATGCCGATCTCGTCGCCGTAGTAAAGGGTCGGCGTGCCGCGCAGCGTGAGCAGCAGCATCGCCGCCACCCGCGCCTGGGCCGCGCCCACGCGCGTCGCGATGCGATGCTGGTCGTGGTTGCCGAGCACCCAGTTCGGCCACGCCCCCCGCGGCAGCGCGCCCTCGTATTCCTGGACCAGCCGCGCGATGTGGCGCGCTTCCCACTTCGACTGGATGAGCTGGAAATTGAACGGCAGGTGCGCGCCCTTGAGGTCCGCGCCGTAGTACTGCACCAGCCGCTCCACCGGAAGGTAGATCTCGCCGATGATGACGCGATCGGTGTACTCGTCGAAGAGGGCGCGCATGCGCTCGACGATGTCGTGCACCTCGGGCCGGTCCGTGGTGTGCACGGGAATGAGCTGCTGGTAAGGATCCATCCCCGGTTTCCACGCGGGATTGGGCGGGTTGTCCGCGAAGCTCGCGTCCTTGATCAGGTGCCACAGCACATCCACGCGGAAGCCGTCCACGCCGCGGTCGAGCCAGAAGCGCAGCACGCCCATCATCGCGTCGACCACCTCGGGGTTGCGCCAGTTGAGGTCGGGCTGCTCCGGCAGGAACGCGTGGTAGTAGTACTGGCCGGTCGCCTCGTCGAGCTGCCAGGCGCTTCCGCCGAAGCACGAGAGCCAGTTGTTGGGCGGGCCGCCGCCGGGCGCGGGATCGCGCCAGATGTACCAGTCGCGCTTCGGGTTGTCGCGCGAGCCCCGCGACTCCAGGAACCATGCGTGCTGGTCGGAGGTGTGGTTCGGAACGAAGTCCAGGATCACCCGGATGTGCCGCGCGTGCGCCGCCTCCAGCAGCCGGTCGAAATCGGCGAGCGTGCCGAAGAGCGGGTGCACGCCGGTGTAGTCGGCGACGTCGTATCCGAAGTCCTTCATCGGCGAGGGATAGATCGGCGAGACCCAGACCGCGTCGACGCCGAGCCAGCGCAGGTAATCGAGCCGCGAATGCAGCCCCGGCAGGTCGCCCACGCCGTCGCCGTTGCTGTCCATGAACGAGCGCGGATAGACCTGGTACACCGTGCCGCGCTGCCACCACGGATACGTGCCGATCTCGCGCATGTCTGCGCCGCCCGCGCCGGGCGTCGCACCATCCCGCGCGTTCATGCTTGGCACTCCGGCTTCATCACCACGGTGGCATGCCCCGGGATCTTCCAGCCGTCTTCCGTCTCGAGCGCTGCCGTGCCCTGTCCGCCGTAGCGGGGATGCTCGCTCGACCAGAGCGTGGCCCAGGCGCGATCTTCCGGCGGCGCGAGCAGCGGCTCGGGCGAGGGGAAGTAGTGCAGGTCCCGGCCGAGGTTCACGATCACGAGGCGGTCGTCATCGCTCGTCGTGCCGAAGAAGCGCAGCACGAAGGCGTCCTCGCCGAGCACGGCACCGTCCATGCCGCCGCGGCGCTGTGCGCGGAAGACCGCCTCCTCGCGCCGCAGCTGCAGGAGGTCGCGATGCAGCGCATAAGCCTCCGCGTGCGTCGCTCGCTCGCTCGAGTCGAGCTTGGAGCGCACGAAGCTTTCCTCGCCGCAGGGATTGGGCAGCCGCTCGAGCACTTCCTTCGATGCGACGCTCGGGAACTGGCTCACGAACTCGCGGCGTCCATCGCAAACCCGTTTCGCGAGCTCGGGCTTGTGGTCGGCGAAGAAGAGGAACGGCGCGGACGCCGCGAACTCCTGTCCCTGGAAGAGCATGGGCGTGCCCGGCGCCAGCAGCAGGAGCGCGGTCATCGCGCGATAGCGCCCGGGGCTCGCGAGCTCGTGCACGCGGCGCCCGAACGCGGAGTTCGCGACCTGGTCGTGGTTCTGGATGTAGTTCACGAACGCCGCGGGTGCCAGGCCGAAGGCCGGCGTGCCGCGGCGCTTGCCCTGCCACTTGTAGCGCTGCCCCTGGTAGAGGTAGCCCCACTTCACTTCGGAGAGGAGCTCCTGCGCGCTCCCGAAGTAGTCGCCGTAGTAAGCCTCGTTGCGGCCGGTGAGAGCGACCGTCGCGCTGTGGTGGAAATCGTCGTTCCAGAGCGCATCCATGCCGTACCCGCCCTCGGAGGCGGGCTTCACGAGCTTCACGTGCTGCGGCTCGTTTTCGGCGATCACCAGAGTCTCGCGCCCGCGCGCCGCATCCCGCACCGCGCGCGTGATCTCGACCTGCACGTTGACGGGCGATGCGTCGAAGATCTGCTGCGTCGCGTCGAGGCGCAGCCCGTCGATGTGGAACTCGTCCACCCAGTAGCCCGCGTTCGCGACGAAGAATTCGCGCACGGCCGCGGCGCCGGGGCCGTCGAAATTGATCGGCTCGCCCCACTCGTTCTCGTAGCGGTCGGTGTAGTACTCGGAGGAGAACTCGCGCAGGTAGGCGCCATCGGGGCCGAGGTGGTTGTAGACCACGTCCAGGATCACCGCGAGGCCGCACGCATGCGCGCGATCGACGAACGCGCGGAAATCGTCCGGGGTGCCGTAGAGGCGCGTGGGCGCGAAGAGATCGACGCCGTCATAGCCCCAGCCGAAGCGGCCGCAGAAGTCGGCGACCGGCATGACCTCGAGCGCCGTGATGCCGCACGCGGCGAGCTCGCCCAGCTCGCGCATGGCGCTGGTCCACGTGCCCTCGCGCGTGAAAGTGCCGACGTGCATCTCGTAGATCACCTGGCCGGGAAGCGGCGCGCCTTTCCAAGCCGCGTCCTTCCACGCGTAGGTGGACGCGTCGACGACTTGCGAGGGGCCGTGCGGGCCGTCGGGCTGGAAGCGCGACGCGGGATCGGGGAACGCGTCGCCGCCGTCGAGGCGGTAGCGGTAGAGCGTGCCCGCGCGCGCCTCGGAGACCAGCCCGGAAAAATATCCATCGGCCTCGCGCTCGAGCGCGTGGCACGAGGCGCCGGGACCGGAGCCCACGGCGTGGGGGCCTTCGATCACCACTTCCACGGACTTGCGCCGCGGCGCCCAGACGCGGAAGTGAACCCCGCCGTCGGGCTGGACGTCGGCGCCCACCGGCAGCCGCCGCACGATCGCGTCCTGACGCGACACGGCGAGCGAGCCCAGGGCGCGGTTCATGGCATCGAATGGGGTAAAGGGGAGGGTCCGCAGGAATGGACCCTCGCGCGAACCGCGAGTTCGTCGAAGCCGAGGTCTCCCCGGGCTATCGCTCGGCGGTCGCCGTGCGGCGACGCATCAGGCGGCCGCCGGCACCGCCTTCGGTATCGGCGCCTCGCGGATCGGCAGGTTCACCAGGGCCGCCGCGGCGGCGAGCGCCATGTCCGCGTACCACATCCACTGGAAGTTGCCGAGCTTCGCGAACGCGATGCCGCCCAGGTACGCGCCGAGGAATCCGCCGATCTGGTGCGAGAGCAGCGTGAGGCCGAAGAGCGTGGCGAGATAGCGCACGCCGAAGAGCTTGCTCACGAGGGTGGCGGTCGGCGGCACCGTCGCGAGCCAGGTGATGCCGAGGCCGACCGCGAACACGTAGAACGTGAGCGCGGTCTTGGGCGCCACCAGGTAAAGCGCGATCAGCACCGCGCGCGAGCCGTACATCAGGGCGAGCACGCTCTTGCTGCGGAAGCGCGACACCGCGTGGCCCGCCATGAGGCTGCCCGCGATGTTCGACAGCCCGATGATGCCGAGCGACCAGCTCGCGACGGTGGCGGGCAGGCCGCACAGGTTCACCTCGCCCGGCAGGTGCGTCACGAGGAAGGCGATGTGGAAGCCGCAGGTGAAGAAGCCCAAGTGCAGCAGGATGTAGCTGCGATCCTGGAACGAAGCGCCGACCGCGTGCCACAGCCCCTTCTCGCCGGCGGCAGGGCGCGCGGGCTTGGCGTGGCCGTGCATGAGCGGCCGCACGAGCGGCATCGCGGCGAGCGAGATCGCGGCGAGCCATCCCATCGCCCCCATCCATCCGAAGAGCTGGATCAGCTTCTGCGCGAGGGGCGCGAAGACGAACTGCCCGAACGATCCGCCGGCGTTGATGATGCCCGAGGCGCGCCCGCGGCTCTCCGCCGGAAGCCGCTGCGCCGCGGCGCCGATCAGCACGGAGAAGCTTCCCATGCCCGAGCCGATCGCGGAGAGCAGGCCGAGCGACACGACGAGCCCGAGCCCCGAGCCCATGAACGGCGTGAGCGCGCTGCCGATGGCGAGCACGACCAGCCCGGCGAGGAGCACCGGCCCGGGTCCGTGGCGATCGGCGAGCGCCCCCGCGATGGGCTGGACCGCGCCCCAGGTGAACTGGGCGATGGCGAGCGCGAGGCTGATGGTGACGACGCCGAGGCCGGTGCTGGTGTTGATCGGCGAGACGAAGAGGCCGATCGATTGGCGCACGCCCATCGTCACCATGAGGATGGCGGCGGCGGCGAGGATGACGACGGTGGAGCGTCGGTCGGAGGTCATCGGGGTCTTCCCGTCGGGGAGGATGCTAGGCCGCGACCGGTTCGGGCGCGCGCAGGGGCGCCTCGCGGATCGGCAGGTTCACCAACGCCGCCATGACGGCGAGGGCAATGTCCGTGTACCAGATCCATTCGAAGCTCCCCATGCGGCTCAAGGCCACGCCGCCGAGCCACGCACCGAGGAAGCTGCCGACCTGGTGCGACAGCAGCGTGAGACCGAAAAGCGTCGCGAGGTAGCGCCCCGCGAAGAGCTTCCCGACCAGCGTCGCCGTCGCGGGAACGGTCGCGAGCCACGTGAGCCCGAGGCCGAACGCGAAGAGATAGAACGTGAGCGCCGTGTGCGGCGAGACCAGGTAGATGCCGACCAGGGCCGCCCGCGACGCGTACATCGCCGCGAGGATGTACTTGGTGCGGTAGCGGGAAGTGAAGAGGCCCAGGAGCAGGATGCCGCCGGTGTTCGCGAGCCCGATGATGGCGAGCGACCAGCTCGCAACACTCGCGGGCAGTCCGCAAAGGCTCACCTCGCCGGGCAGGTGCGTCACCAGGAAGGCCGTGTGGAATCCGCACGTGAAGAATCCCGCATGGAGCAGCAGGTAGCTGCCGTCGCCGAGGGAGGCGCGCACGGCGTTCCAGGCGCCGGGCGATCCGGCCGCGGGCGCTTGCCGCGGGGGCTGCCCGCGCGCGAGGGGGCGCACCAGCGCCACGGCGGCCAACGATATCGCCGCCAGCGCGGTGAGCGCGCCGGTCCACGCGAAGAGCTGGATCAGCCGTTCCGCGAGCGGCGCGAAGATGAATTGCCCGAGCGATCCGCCGGCGTTCACCACGGAGGAGGCGCGCGCGCGGCGCTGCGGGGGCACGTTCTGCACGGCGGTGCCGATGAGCACCGAGAAGCTGCCGGCGCCCGAGCCGATCGCGGCGAGCAGTCCCAATGAGAGCACGAGCCCGGCGCCCGAGCCCATGAACGGCGTGATCGCCAGGCCCGCGGCGAGGAGCAGCATGCCGCCCACGAGGACGCCCGCGGGTCCATGGCGATCGGCGACTGCTCCCGCGAAGGGCTGCACGGCGCCCCAGGCGATCTGCCCCACGGCGAAGGCGAAGCTCACCGTCGCGATGCCGAGCCCCGTCGAGGTGTTCAACGGCGACACGAAGAGGCCCATCGAAAGCCGCACGCCCTGCGTCACCATGAGAATGGCGGCGGCCGCGAGAATGGCGGCGGTGGCGCGGCGATCGGTGTTCATGGAGCCTCCCGTGAAGGCTCCATCATGCCTGAAGACTAAGCCTCTCCAGGCCGAGGATTTCTCATGGCTGCGATGCGCCGGGCGAATGCATTTCGGCTCTCCAGGCCGCGACCACCGCGGCGGTGATGCGCTCGCAGCGCTCGCCGGCGAAACCGAAGGCGCCCTCGACGGCCATGTCGAGCTCGCGCGCGAGCGACTCGCGCAGCAGGCTGCGCGCACGGAAGAGGCGCGTGCGTACGGTCGCCTCGGGCACGCCCAGCGCGACCGCGGTCTCCTCGACGGTCATCTCCTCGACCATGCGCAGCACGAACACCGTGCGGAAGGCCTCGGGCAGCGCGTCGATGCGCCGCTCGACGATGCGCCGCGCCTCGGCGCGCATCGCGGCCTGCTCGGGCGAATCGGATTGGGGGCTGTCCTCCTGCGGGGCAATCTCCACGTCGGCCTCCAGCGGCACCACCTCGGCGCGCTTGCGCTTGCGCAACCGCTCGAGCGCTTCGTTGGCCGCGATGCGCGTGAGCCAGGTCGAGAGCTTCGCCTCGGCCCGGAAGGACCCGATGGCGCGAATGGCCTTGAGGTAGGCCTCCTGCACCGCGTCCTCGGCCTCGGCGTCGTCGCGCAGGATGGCGCGGGTGGTGCGGAAAAGCCGCTGGTTGTGGCGGCGCAGGAGCTCGCGGACGGCCGTCTCGTCGCCGGCCGATACGGCGGCGGCGAGCTCGGGGTCGGCGAGGCGGGTGGCGTCGGCGCGCGCGAGGGCTTGGGTCATGGTTTCCTCATGGTGCCGCATTGGATGGAAAGACGGAAACCCGCGTTCCCGGGAACGGGAGCGGTCCCGGCTCCATCCAATGGTCCCTTTCACGCACCCAAACGGGGAGACTCCATGAAGCTTGCATCCGTATTCGCGGCCGCGGCGCTGGCATTCGCCGGCGCGGCGTTCGCCCAGGGCGGCCCGAACGACGCCCAGATCGCCCACATCGTCGTGACCGCCAACAATGTCGACATCCAGGCCGGCAAGCTCGCCGAGAAGAAGGGCAAGAGCGCCGACGTGAAGTCGTTCGGCAAGATGATGGTGACCGACCATAGCGGCGTGAACAAGCAGGCCACGGCGCTCGTGAAGAAGCTCGGCGTGAAGCCCGAGGACAACCCGACCAGCCAGTCGCTCAAGAAGGCCGGCGAGGAGAACGTCGCGGCGCTCAAGAAGCTGAAGGGCGCCGAGTTCGACAAGGCCTACATCGACCATGAGGTCGCCTACCACCAGCAGGTGCTCGACGCGATCGACAAGGTGCTCGTCCCGAATGCGAAGAACGAGGAGCTGAAGGCGCTGATCGTGAAGGTGCGCCCGGCGTTCGAGGCCCACCTGCAGCACGCCCAGCAGATCCAGTCGAAGCTGGGAAAGTAGCCGCCCGCGGCGTGACGATCGCGATCGACGGGACGCGCTACGAGTTGCCCACGGTCACCGTCGCTCGCGGCACGACGGTGACCTGGGAGAACCGCGATCCCTTCCCGCACACCGTCACCGACGCGGGCAAGTTCGACTCCGGCAGCATCGCCCCCGGCTCGCGCTGGCGCTACGTGGCGAACAAGCCCGGGACGTACGAGTACATCTGCACGTTCCATCCGAACATGCACGGCGTGCTGGTCGTGGAATGAAGGCGGGGTCAGACCACGGTCAAGATGTGAAACGCGCGTTGCGTTTCACATCTTGACCGTGGTCTGACCCCTGTCGTCAGCTTTTCAGCCGGTATCCCGTCCTGAAGATCCAGCTCACCACGATGAGGCACAGCACGAAGAACGCCGCCGTCATGGAGAAGCTCACGCCGACATGCACGTCGGCGGTGCCGAGGAAGGTCCAGCGAAAGCCGCTGATGAGATAGACCACCGGGTTGAAGAGCGTGAGCGTGCGCCACGCCGGCGGCAGCACGTCGAGCGAGTAGAAGGCGCCGCCCAGGAAGGTGAGCGGCGTGATCACGAGCATGGGCACGAAGTTGAGCTGCTCGAAGCCTTTCGCCCATACGCCCAGGATGAAGCCGAAGAGGCAGAAGGTGGCCGCGGTCAGCACGAGGAACGCGAGCATCCACACGGGATGCTCGACCCGCACCGGGACGAAGAAGTTGGCCGTCGCGAGGATCACCACGCCCAGGATCACCGACTTGGTGGTCGCCGCGCCCACGTAGCCCAGCACCATCTCGAGCGGCGAGATCGGCGCCGAGAGCACCTCGTAGATCGTGCCGGTGAAGCGCGGCAGGTAGATGCCGAACGAGGCGTTGTTCAGGCTCTCCGTGAAGATCGACAGCATGATGAGCCCCGGCACGATGAAGGCACCGTAGGGCACGCCGGTCGCGGCCGTCATGCGCGAGCCGATCGCCGCGCCGAAGACCACGAAGTAGAGCGAGGTGGTGAGGGCCGGTGTGACCAGGCTCTGCCAGAAGGTGCGGCGGAAGCGCGCCATCTCGAAGCCGTAGATCGCGCGCACGCCATGCGCATTGAAAGCGGCGGCGCTCATGCCGCCTGCTCCGTGCCGTTGCGATGCACGAGGCTCACGAAGATGTCCTCGAGCGAGCTCTGGCGCGTGTTGAGGTCGGCGTACTCGATGCCGAGCTCGGAGAGGCGCTTGAGGAGCGCGGGGATCCCGGTGTTCTCGTCGAGCGCCGAGAAGGCGTATTCGAGGTCGCGCCCGCCATTGGCGAGCGTGGGCGCCCATTCGGCGAGCCCCGCCGGGACCGCGTCGAGCGGCTTCACGAGGTGCACCGTGAGCTGCTTGCGCCCGAGCTTGCGCATGAGGCTCTTCTTCTCGTCGGCCACGACGAGCTCGCCGTTGAGGATCACGCCGATGCGATCGGCCATCTCCTCGGCCTCGTCGATGTAGTGCGTGGTGAGGATGATGGTGACGCCCGAGTCGCGCAGCCGCCGCACGAGCGCCCACATGTCGCGCCTGAGCTCCACGTCCACGCCCGCGGTCGGCTCGTCCAGGAAGAGGATGCGCGGCTCGTGCGCGAGCGCCTTGGCGATCAGCACGCGCCGCTTCATGCCGCCGGAGAGCTCCATGATCTTCGCGTCGCGCTTCTCCCAGAGCGAGAGGTCGCGCAGCACCCGCTCGATGTGCGCGTCGTCGCGCGGCAGCCCGAAGAGCCCGCGGCTCAGGCTCACGGTATTTCGCACGGTCTCGAACATGTCCGTGTGCAGCTCCTGCGGAACCAGGCCGATGCGCGAGCGCGTCTCGCGGTATTCGCGCAGGATGTCGAAGCCGCCGACGCTCACGTGCCCCGACGTGGGCGTGACCAGCCCGCAGACGATGCTGATGAGCGTGGTCTTCCCCGCGCCGTTCGGGCCGAGGAGCGCGAAGATCTCGCCCTCGCTGATGTCGAGGCTGACCCCCTTGAGGGCTTGCAGCCCCGAGGCGTAGGTCTTGGTGAGCTGGGCAATCGAGATGATGGCGGGCATGAGCCGCGCAGTTTACCGCGCGCCCTTGTCACGCGCCGTCACCCTGCTTGTCATTTAAAATCGTGCTTCACGCAATTCACGGTTCCATTCCCTTGAGATTCCTCACGTACCTCCCGGCGGCAGGAGCCGCCCCGCGTATCGGCGTGCGCCTCGCCGAGCGCGTGCTCGAGCTGCAGGCCGCCGCGCGCATCGCCGGCGTCGCGTTGCCCGGCAGCATGAAGGCGCTGCTCCAGGCGGGCGAGGCGGCGCTCGACGCCGCGCGCGGCCTGGTCGACAAGGCCCAGGCCGATCCGCAGCGATTCCGCGAGGCGTTCGTCGCCGAATCGTCGATCCGCTACCTTCCGCCCGTCCCCGACCTCGACAAGTTCCTCTGCGTGGGCAAGAACTATCGCGCGCACCTGGAGGAGCTGAAGAAGAACGACCTCATCAAGGAGATGCCCGAAGAAGTCACCGGCTTCGTGAAACTGCACTCGTGCCTCACGGGGCATCGCGCGAAGGTGGCCAAGCCCGCCGTCGTGGCGCACCTCGACTACGAGCCGGAGCTGGTCTTCGTGATCGGCAAGCGCGCGCTCGGCGTGAAGAAGAGCGACGACTGGAAGCCTTACGTGGTGGGCGTGACGGTCCTGAACGACCTCACCGACCGCGACATGCAGAAGCGCGAGGTGGCATCGGGCTCGCGCTTCTGGACCGCGAAGAACGCGCCCGGCTTCGGCCCCCTGGGTCCGGAGATCGTGACGCTGGACGAGATCCCGGACGCGTACGACCTCTGGATGACGTGCGCGGTGAACGGCGAGCAGCGCATGCGCGTGAACACGCGCGAGCAGATCTGGAAGATGAACGACATCCTCGACCACTTCTCGCGCACCATCCCCCTCGAGCCCGGCGACATGTTCGCGACCGGCGCGCCGGGCGGCGTGGCCGCCGGCAAGGCCAACGCGAAGGACCTCTACCTCAAGCACGGCGACGTCGTGGAGTGCGCCATCGAAGGCGTGACCACGCTCTCGACGACGATCGTCGCACCCTGACCAAGGAAATCATGAAAACGCTTCAACGCATCGCTTGCATTCTCGCCGCCGCGGCCCTCGCGCTGGCACCCGTCGCCTTTGCCCAGAACTACCCCGACCATCCCGTGGTCATCGTCGTGCCGTTCCCGCCGGGCGGGGGGCACCGACGCCCTCACGCGCGCCATGCAGCCCGAGCTGCAGCAGCTCTGGCACCAGAGCATCGTGGTCGAGAACAAGCCCGGCGCGGCCGGCGCCATCGGGGGCGAGTTCGTGGCCCAAGCGAAACCCGACGGCTACACGCTGCTCATGAGCTCGACGGCGGGCATCACCGAGAAGAATGTCGCGAAGTTCGCGCCGGTCACGCTCGTCTCCGCCTCGCCTTACGTGGTCGTGGTGAACCCCACGAAGGTGCCGGCGAAGAACATCGCCGAGCTCGTGGCGTACGCGAAGAAGAATCCGGGCAAGCTGTCGTTCGGCTCCTCGGGCATCGGGGCCGCATCGCACCTCTCGGCCGAGCTCTTCAAGTCGATGGCGGGCGTCGACATGCTGCACGTGCCGTACAAGGGCACGGGCCAGGCGGTGACGGACCTCCTGGGCGGGCAGATCGACGTGATGTTCGCGCCGGCGGAGACCGTGATGGGCCACGTGAAGAACGGCAGGCTGCGCGCGCTCGCGGTGACCAGCGCGAAGCGCTTCGCCGTGCTGCCGGACCTGCCCACGGTTGCCGAGTCGGCCGTACCGGGCTATTCCGCGGTCGGCTGGTTCGGGCTCTTCGCGCCGGTGGGCACGCCCAAGGAGCGGGTCGCGAAGGTCTCCGCGGACGTGAACAAGGTGTTGTCCGAGCCCGCGGTCAAGCAGCGCATGGTCGCGGCCGGCGCCGAGGCCTCGCCGGACACGCCGGAGGAATTCGCGCGCTTCGTGAGGAGCGAGATGGACAAGTGGTCGAAGCTCATGAAGGATCGCGGCATCGTGGTCGAATGAAAACAAGCAGGGACGTACCCCCATTTCAACGCGAAATCAGGGTACGTCCCTGATTCATGCGAGGAGAACGACATGAACGGATCGCGCCGCAACTTCCTCGCGGCGGGCGCCACGCTCGCCGCGGCACCCGCGCTGGCCGTGGCCGAATCGCCGCCGGCGTCCGGCGGCATCGTCGCCACCGAATACTGGGCCGACAAGAACGGCGTGAAGCTCTGGGTCTATCGCAAGCACCTCGAGGCGCGGCCGGCGGATGCGCCGCGGCTCTTCCTGGTGCACGGGTCCTCGTACTCGAGCAAGACGATGTTCGACCTGCACGTGCCGGGCCGCGACGACTATTCGATGATGGATCACTTCGCGCGCCTGGGCTACGACGTGTGGACCATGGACCACGAGGGATACGGCCATTCCGAGCGCACGAGCTCCAACTCGGACATCCAGGGCGGCGTGGACGACCTCGCCGCGGCGATGAAGGTGATCGGGAAGCAGGGCGAGGGCACGCCGCGCCTCGCCTTCTTCGGCCAGTCGTCGGGCGCGCTGCGTGCCGCGCGCTTCGCGAACCAGTATCCGCAGCACGTCGGGAAGCTGGCCCTCGATGCGTTCGTGTGGACGGGGGAGGGTGCGCCGACCCTCGAGGAGCGGAAGAAGAATCTCGCCAAGTACCAGGCCTCCAACACGCGGCCGGTGAGCGCCGAGTTCTACCGCAGCGTCTTCACGCGCGACCATTCCGGCGCGGCCGAGCCGATCCTGGGCGACGTCGTGGCGAAGGAAGAGCTGCAGTACGGCGACTCGGTGCCCACGGGCACGTACGTCGACATGACGACGAAGCTGCCGCTGGTGGACCCCCTGAAGGTGGCCTGTCCCGTGATGATCTCGCGCGCCGAGCATGACGGCATCGCGACCGACGAGGACATCATGGCGTTCTACGGGAAGCTCCCCAACGCGGACAAGCAGCTCGTGAAGATCGGGGGCCTCGCGCACACCGCGCTCCTCGGCGTGAATCGCGGGCGCTTCTTCCACGCGCTGCACGCCTTCCTCGCGATGCCTTCGAGGATCGACCTGCATGGCGGGAAGGGCAACGGCAAGGGCGACGCCTGAGCGGCCGAGGCTATCGAAATGCGCCCATTTCGATGCTGCCGCTGACGCACCAGCTCCCGCAGGCGCCACAATGCGGCTATGGCAACCGCCGCCGCGACGTGGGAGCGCGCGCGCTCGGGTGACCTGCGGGGCGCCGCGGATGCCGCGTCCGAGGCACTCGCACGCGCGGCGCGCCATGACCCGATGCGGGTCGAGCTGCACATGGTCGCGGCATTCTGCGCCATGCGCCAGGGGCAATACGCGGAAGCGCTGCGCGAGCTCGACGCCGCGCGGGCCATCTGCGGTGCGCGCTCGACGCTCGCGCTGCGCGTCGACGCGTGGCAGGCCGAGCTCGCGTATTTCCAGGGACGCTACTTCGCGGCCAACGAGATCATCGACCGCGTGATCGGCCCGCTCGAGCGGGCCCGCGACTTCGCCTACGCCGCATTCGCGTGGCGCATCCGCATCGCCATCCTCCTCGCGCGCGCCGATTACGCGGCGATCGCGGCCGCCGCCCCGCGCGCCCTCGAGGATGCCGAGGCCGGCGGCGACCCCTATGTGCTCGTCCAGGTGCTCAATATCCTCGGCGCCGTGTCCTTCGATCGCGCCACGGCGAAGCTCGCGGATCCGCACGCGCGCTCGCACCTGTCGCTGCTGGGTCCGGGCGATGCCGCTCCCATGGAGGCCGAGGCTCGCGAGGCCCTGGGGCTCTTCGAGCGTGCGCGTGCAACCGCCATGGCCACGGGATACGAGTACGCCGCGTGGTACGTCGCGGGCAACATCGAGCGCCTCGAGATCCTCCTGGGCCGCGCCGAGCACGCCGCAAAGGCGATCCGTGCCCGCCTGAAGGTGCTGCAGGCGAAGGGCGCGGGCTATGACGAGATCGTGGCGCGCTCGAACCTCGCGTGGGCCCTGCGAACCCTCGGCCGCCACAAGCAGGCGTTGCACGAGCTCGACGTGGCGCTCGATCTCGCGCGCGCGTCGGGCACGTTCAACGTGCTGCTCGAGTTCCTCTACTACGATCGCTCGGTCGTCCTCGACGCCCTTGGCCAGCGCGCGGCCTCGCGTGCGGACTATCGAAAATACGTGCGCATGCTGGCCTCCTCGGGCCGCGGCAGCGAGGCAGCGTCGGCGGCGACGCTCGCGACCCTGCCCAAGCGTCCGCTGGAGCCCTACTTCCTCAAGCGCGCGGACGGGTTCATCGCCGCGCATCTCGCCGAGCCGCTGACGATCGGGTCTCTGGCCCGGCATTGCGGCGTGAGCCCGCGCACGCTGCAAAAGGCGTTCGCGCACTTCCGCGGCATCACGCCCGTCGCGCACGCGCGCAACATGCGGCTCGAGGCCGCCCACCGGGCGCTCGAGCGCGATGGCGTCAGCGTCGCCGAGGCGGGTGCCGGCGCGGGATTCCGCAGCTCGACCACCTTCGCCCTCGAATATCGCAAGCGCTACGGCGTTCCACCGGTCCACACGCGGCGCACATCGCAACGCCGCCAGGCTTAGCTCCAGCCCGCAGGCCGCGGTGGCGTGAGAATCCTCTGCCGTGCACCGCCCGGGCCGAAGCTAAGGAATGGCGCAGAGAAGGTCGGTTTTCGATAGTCCGGGCGGCACGAGCCGGCCCGCCGGCCTACACTGGGTGGGTCTTGCATCGGGAGCAGGCGCTTGAAGACTCTGCCCGCGTACCTCGTCGTGCTCGCCTGCGCTTCCATGGCCGCTCCCGTGCGGGCCGACGGGGATTGCTCCAAGAACCACTTCATCCTCGCCGATCCGGTCGCGTGCTGGCAGGAGGCCGAATCTCCGCACCTGCCGCGCGCAGGCCACACGGCGACGCTGCTTCTCGATGGCCGCGTGCTGGTGGCGGGCGGCGACGGCGACGGCGGGGCGAGCGCGGAGATCTACGATCCTGCGACCGGGCACTGGACGCTCGCCGCGCCGCTCGCGCTCTCGCGCGCGGGGCATACCGCGACGCTCCTGCCGGACGGCCGCGTGCTCGTCCTGGGCGGGCACCAGACTTACGTCGCGCCGGCATGGCTCCCGGGCGCGATGGCCCCGACGGACGCGCGGGTCCTGAATGACGATACCGGCGAGATCTACGATCCGGTGGCCGGCACATGGACGACCATTCCGGGACCGATCACGCCGCGCGGGTCCTTTTCCGCGACTGCGCTCGCCGATGGTCGGGTCCTCGTCGTGGGCGGCATCGACGATGATGACAACGCGCTCGGGTCCGCCGAGATCTACGATCCCGTGACGGGTCGATGGGCGCAGACCGGCTCGCTTCCACGCACATCCATTCATGAGGGCCCCTCGCCCTGGACGCGATGGGGTCACACCGCGACGTTGCTGGATGACGGCCGCGTGCTCATGGCCGGTGGCTTCTCGGACGACTGGTCCATGGAGGTGGTGGCGCGGGCGGAGCTTTACGATCCCGCGACCGGCCTCTGGACCGAGGTCGGCGGATTGAGCGATCCTCGCGCATGGCACACGGCGAACCTGCTCGCCAACGGCCGCGTCATGGTCACGGGCGGGGAGTCGCGGCATTGTCCCAACGGCGATTGGTGCCAGGAGCACACCGTCGGCACGACCGAGATCTACGATCCGGCGACGCAAGCGTGGTCGGCCGGCCCGCCGCTCACCGTCGCCCGTAGCTCCCACACCTCCACGCTGCTGGCCGATGGTTCCCTGCTCGCCGTCGGCGGCCGCCTCGACGTGGCCCCGATTCCCGATGCCCGGTCGATCGTGCTGGCGACGACCGAAGTCTTGGCGGGATCGGCGCCTGCCTGGACGGCCGCGCCGCCGCTGCTCGAGCCGCGCGGAGGTCACACGGCGACGCTGCTGGGCGACGGCTCGGTGCTCGTGGTGGGTGGCTGGGGGAACACGATCGCAGCGGCGAGCAGCGCGGAAATCTATCGCCGCGCAAGCGATTCATCGCCCTGAGCATCGCACCTGGAGGTGACATGAAGACATTCCTGTGGTGCTGCATGCTTCTCGCCGCTGCGATCGCCCGCGCCGACGATACGGCCCCGGCCGATTGCGGAAAGAACCACTTCATCCTCGACGATCCGGCCGCATGCTGGCAGGACACCGGGGCGCTTCACGTCCCGCGCGCAGGGCACACGGCGACGCTGCTCCTCGATGGACGCGTGCTCGTCGCGGGCGGCGCGGAGGAGGCCGGATCCAGCGCGGAGATCTACGATCCGTCGACCGGACGGTGGACGCTCGCAGCGTCGCTCCACGTCGCGCGCACGGGGCACAGTGCGATCAGGCTTGCCGACGGGCGCGTGCTGGCGCTCGGGGGACATACCACATTCGTGTCGGGCGTTTACACCATCGACGACACCGGCGAGATCTACGACCCGGCGTCCGACTCATGGAGTACGGTTCCCGGTCCACTGACGCCGCGCGACGACTTCTCGGCCACGCTGCTCAAGGACGGGCGGGTTCTGGTGGTGGGAGGCTACGGCTACGACGATGGTCTCGCGTCCTGTGAGCTTTACGACCCGGCGACGGGACGATGGACGGAGACCGGCTCGCTCCTTCGCCCGGTGCCTCGCAGGTGGGCCCCCGTCGGGATGCGCGCGTGGGCACACACGACCACATTGCTCGCGGACGGGCGCGTGCTCGTGGCGGGAGGGTTCGCGAGCGACGAGTTGATGAACGCCGTGTCGTTGGCGGATGTGTACGATCCGGCAACGGGCCTGTGGACGGCGCACGACATGAGCGTCGCGCGCGGATACCACACCGCGACGCTGCTCGCGGACGGCCGCGTCATGGTGACCGGCGGAAACTGGCGCACATGCGACGGCGGCCCTGGCTGCCTGGATAACCTGCTCATGACGACCGAGATCTTCGATCCGCCCACGAATTCGTGGGCGGCCGGCCCGCCGCTGCTGGCGCCCCACGAGTCTTACACCGCGACGCTGCTAGGCGACGGCTCGCTGCTCCTGGTTGGCGGCACGAGGAACAACCGGGGGACTCCGTACTTCACAACGCTGCTCGGCGAGGTGGACGCGCTGCCTGCCTCGGGTGCCCCATGGACTTCAGCGCCGCCGCTGCGCACGCCGCGCATCGGCCAGACCACCACGCTGCTCGCAGACGGGTCCGTGCTCGTGGTGGGAGGCTGCGGAAATTTCCCGTCATGGACGCCGTTGGCCAGCGCGGAAATCTATCGGCCGCCGCACGCCTCAACGCCCTGAGCGCTCCGCCTCGAGCTTCGCGAGGGCGCGCGTCTTCCACAGGTTCCACGCGCGGTCGTAGTTCTGCCACGAGACGTTCGCCTGCACCTCGGCGTCGTCCATGAAGACGATGCGGCCCGCGTCGCCGCCCGCGAGCACCGTCGCCTGGAACTGCATGCGCGCGTTCTGCTCGAGGTAGATCGTGCGCCCGACGGCGCGCTGGATGTTCTCTCCCACCACGGTCGAGCCGTGGCCCCGCATGAGCACCGCGGGATGCTTCGCGAGGCTGCGCGCGAGATGGTCGCCGAGGTAAGCCGAGCGCACGAGCATGTCGCTCCCGGGTTGCGCATCGCGGATGTCCCAGATCGGCACGCCCAGCCCGATGAACGCGGACATGTGGAACATCGGGTGCAGCCCGGTGCCCGTGCAGGCGAACGGCACGACCGACGGCGAGTGGTTGTGCACGATCGCCATCACGTCGGGCCGCTGCCTGTAGATCTCGCCGTGGATGAAGCGCTCGTTGTACGCGGGCGGCGCGTCCTTCGCCACGGGCCGGCTATCGAGGTCGAGCTCGAGGATGTCGCCTTCCGTCACGAGCTCGGGCGCCAGGTTGCGCGGCATGAAGTAGCGGCCCGGATCCTTCTCCGAGCGCACGCTCGCGTGGCCGTATGCGTCGATCACGCCGTGGTCGGCCAGCGTGCGCGTCGCCACGACGAGGTCGAGGATCTGGGCGCTCACCTCACTTCACCTCGATCTTCGCCTGCTCGACCACGTGCTTCCAGCGTGCGAGCTCGTCGTGGACCAGCCGGCCCAGCCGTTCGGGGCGATCGACGACCGGCGTCAATCCCTGCTTCGCGAGCACGGTGCGGGTCTCGGGCAGCTCGAGGATCGCGTTCACCTCGTGGTTGATGCGTTCCACGGCCTGCGGCGGCGTGCCCGCGGGCGCGAAGAGCCCGTACCAGGTATCGACGACGAGCTTCGGGTATCCCACCTGCTTCATCGTCGGCACATCCGGAAAGGCGGGCGAGCGCGCGTCGGAGAAGACCGCGAGCATTTCCAACTTGCCCGACCTCACGAACGGCGCCATGGTCTGCAGCGCCGCGACGGTTGCCTGCACGCGCCCGCCCATGAGGTCGGTCGCCGCGCCCGCCGAGCCTTTGTAGGGCACGTGCACGATGTCCATGCCGGACTCGAGCTTCGTGAGCTCCATCGTCATGTGCTGGATGCTGCCGTTGCCCGGCGAGGAGTAGTACATCGCGCCGGGCTTCTTCCTGGCGAGCCTCACGAAGTCGGCGAACGTCCTCACACCGAGCTGCGGCGAGACGACGAACGCCATCGCGCTGGTCGCGGTGAGCGCCACGGGTGTAAAGCTTCTCTCCGGTTCGTAGGGCAGGTCGTGGCGCGTCGCGGGCAACGTGCCGTGCGACGTCGCGGTGAAGAGCAGGGTGTATCCGTCCGGCGGGGCATCCGCCACGGCCTGGGTGCCGATCGCCCCGCTGGCCCCCGCCTTGTTGTCGACGATGACCGCGACCTTGAGCGCGTCGGCGAGCTTCGGCTGCAGGATGCGCGCGATGAGGTCCGCGCCCGTGCCCGGCGTGAACGGCACGACGATCGTCACGTTCCTTTGCGGATATTGGGCGCCGGCGCCCAACGCTGCGGCCGCGGCCAGCGCCGCGATGGCTCTCGCGAACAGCATCCGTCTCCTCCGAATGGTCTTCTTGCCCACGGAATGGCGTTTCCGCAGTCCACGAATCTTGGCACACTACGAGGCGATGGACGATTTCCGTTATGTTCTGAACGATCCGGACCGCCTCGACTTCCGCGTGAACCGCGCGGCGATGGTGGACGCGCTCGTGCTCGAGCGCGAGATGCGCCGCATCTTCGACGTGTGCTGGATCTACGTGGGCCATGCGAGCGAGGTGCGCGAGCCCGGCGACTTCGTGACGCGCACGATCTGCGGCCGGCCCGTGATCCTCTGCCGCGACAGCGAGGCGAGGCTGCGCGTCTTCCTCAATGTCTGCCGCCACCGGGGAGCGGTCGTGTGCCGCGAGCGGTCCGGCAACGCGAAGGGCTATCAATGTTTCTATCACGGCTGGAGCTACGACCGCGACGGCTGCCTCGACGGCGTGCCGGGCGCATCGAGCTATCCCGCGAGCTTCGATCGCAGGGAGTTCGGGCTCGCCTCGCCGCCGCGGGTGGCCGACTACCGCGGCTTCGTCTTCCTCTCGTTCGATCCGGATGCCCGGCCGCTCGGGGACTACCTCGCGGGTGCCAAGGAGTACCTCGACCTGGTGGTGGACCAGTCGCCCACGGGCGAGATGGAGATCATCCGCGGCACGCAGGAGTACGCCATCCGGGCCAACTGGAAGCTCCTCGTCGAGAACAGCTTCGACGACTACCATTTGATGAGCACGCACAAGACGTGGCTCGACTACATGAAGAAGAGCGGGATGCAGATCCCCAGGCCGCCGAAGGGCCACGTGATGCCGGCGCACGGCGTGGGCCGCGCCCTCGGCAACGGCCATGCGGTGATCGACAACGAGAACTTCCGCGGGCGGCCGGTGGCTAAGTGGATTCCGCTCTACGGCGAGGACGCGAAGCCGGAGATCGAGCGCATCCGCTCCGAGCTCGAGGCACGGCTCGGGCCCGAGCGCGCGGGCCGCGTCGCCGACACCAATCGCAACCTCGTCGTGTTCCCGAACCTTGTCGTGAACGATGGCTCCTCGGTCACCATCCGCACCTTCCATCCGACGGCACCCGACCGCATGGAGGTGACGGCGTGGGCGCTCGGTCCCAGGGGCGAGTCCGCGAAGGCGCGCGCGATCCGGCTCGATTCGTTCCTCACGTTCTATGGGCCGGGCGGCTTCGCGACACCCGACGATGTCGAGGCGCTCGAGTCCGTGCAGAAGGGGCTGGCATCGCACCGGGAGGTGCCGTGGTCGGTCATGACGCGCGGCATCGACAAGGAAGGCGAGCAGCTCAACACCGACGAGCTGCACCTGCGCGAGTTCTGGATCCACTGGGACCGCTGCATGCGGGCCGAAGCGCCATGACCGCTGCGCTCACGCGCCAGGCGGTCGAGGATTTCCTCTACCACGAGGCGGCGTTGCTCGACGGCTGGAAGCTCGACGAGTGGCTGGGACTCCTGACCGGCGACTGCGTCTACCGCGTGCCGTCGAACGACGCACCCGAGGGCGATCCGAAGTCGACGCTCTATCTCATCGCCGACGACCATGCGCGCATCTCGGGGCGCGTGGCGAGGCTCAAGGATCCCCATGCGCACGTGGAGTTTCCGCATTCGCGCACGCGCCGCATGATCTCCAACGTGCGCATCGTCGATCGCAAGGGCGACGAGCTGAAGGCCGAGGCGAACTTCGTCGTGTATCGCTTCCGGCGCGAGGAGCGCGTGTCGACCTTCGTCGGCCGCTACCGCTACACGCTGCGCGTGGTCGAGGGCGTGGTGAAGATCGCCTCGCGCGAGGCGATCCTCGATGCGGAGGAGCTGGGAAGCCTCGGCGCCGTGAGTTTTATCTTGTAATTAGGGACGTACCCTAATCAAGCGGCGGCCTTCGCCTTTACGGTCCGGCCCAGCTTCAGCAGCTTCTCCGCATTGCCGTGGAAGACCTTCTCCAGGTCGGCCTTCGGCAGGTCGAGGGATTCGATCACCTTGATCGTCTCGCGGATGTACATCGGGCCCTTCTCCGGATCGAACGGCGCGTCGGAGGCGAAGACCGTCCTGTCGGGGCCGAAGAAGTCCATGCCGCACACGGTCGCGGAGCGCGAGCCGAAGACCGCCGTATCGGCGTAGTACATCTTGAAGTAGTCGAACGGGCGCTTCCTGAACTTGAGCTCGCCCTTGTCGAAGCCCGAGGTGCGGGCACCCATCTGGTCGAGCCCGGGGCCGATGCGGCCCTCGAAGTAGGGAATCATCGCGCCGTAGTGGTGGGCGATGATCTTGAGGTTCGGGTGCCTGTCGAAGTAGCCCGCGAAGGCGATGCGCGCCATGGCGACACTGGTCTCGTAGGGCCAGCCGAAGGCCCACCACAGCTCGTACTTCGACTTCTTCTCCGTGAGGTAATCGGGGAAACCGGCCCCGCGCGCCGGATGCAGGAAGATCGGCAGGTCGTACTCGGCCATCGTGTCGAAGATCGGCTCGAACTCCGGCAGGTCGAGCGGCTTGCCGTCGACGTTGGAGAAGACCTGGATGCCGCGCGCGCCCAGGTCGCGCACGCTGCGATGGATCTCGTCCACGCACGAGTCCGGGTTGTTCAGCGCGACCGACGCGATGAAGGTCGGGAACCGGTCCGGATGCTGCCGGCAGAGCTCCGCCATGCCGTCGTTGCAGATGCGCGCGAGCTCGGGGCTCGCGTCGGGCCCGGCGAGCGCCTCGATGGGCGGCATGCCGGCCGAGAGGACCTGCACATAGTCCGGGAAGCGGTCCATCACGCGCAGCCGCTCGTCCAGGTCGTACAGCATCGGCACCTCGCGCATGCGCTTGCCGATGTCCTTGTAGTCGCCGATGCGCTCGAAGAACTTCGTGGGCATGACGTGGTTGAAGATGTCGATTTTCTTCATGGCGGAATGGCGTTTCGGGCGGACATTCATTCTAGGGCAGGGGGGCGCCCGGCGCATGGCCTCCTCGATTCCTGCACATTCCGCCTATAATCTCGCCCACGACCGGCTTGCGGCCGCCCCAATCCCTGCCTGGAAAGACCCAATGAAGAACTTCCTTGCGCTCCTCGTCATGGCCGTCGTCGGACTCGCCGGCTGCCACAACGGGGGCACGAAGCAGAATTCGACCAACATGCGCACGCTGAACGCCGTGGTCGACGCCGAGCCGCTCGACGTGCTCGTCGACTCCGACGTGAAGTTCAGCGCCGTCGCTCCCAATACCGTGACCGGCTACTCGAACTTCGATTCCGGCACGCGCGACCTCCAGGCGCGGTCCTCGACGAACCAGTCGATCCTGCTGGACCAGCAGACCTCCTTCGGCAGCGACGCCACGGGCACCCTCCTGCTCTACGGCCATCGCAGCACGATGAAGGCGACGTTCGTGCCGGACGACACGACGCAACCGAGCTCGGGCCACGCGCGCATCCGTGCGATCGGCCTGGCACCCGACTCGGGCCCGGTGGACGTCTACCTCACGCCGACCAACATCTCGGCCGGCCCGCCCATCCTCACCTCGGTCACGTTCGGCGCCACCTCGACCGTGACCGAAGTGCCGGCGGGGACGTACAACATCATCATCACGACCGCGGGCACCCAGGAGATCCTCTTCTCCTCGACCACGACGGTGTCGGTCGGCGGCAACGACAACGACACGATCGCGATCATGCCCACGCTCGGCGGCAAGCTCGTGAACGCGGCGTTCCTGCAGTCGGGCACGAACGGCACGGCGGTGGTCCTCACGAACCCCCTCGCGCGGCTCAAGGCCGTCAACGGGCTCACGGACACCACGGTCAACTTCAAGCTGGACGGCAACCCGTTCCTCTCCAACGTCCCGTTCGCCGCGAGCTCCACGTACCTCACGCTCTCGTCGGGCAGCCACACCGTCTCCGCCGAGGCCGCGAACGTCCCGGGCACCTCGATCGCGTCCGTCACGTCGACGCTTTCCGCGGGCCGCGACTACAGCGCGGTCACCGCGGGCACCGGCGCCTCGCCGCGCATGGCGGTCCTCACGGACGACAACAGCCTGCCCAACGCCGGCTTCGCGAAGATCCGCTTCGTGAATGCCCTCGCCGACGGCGCCACCGTCGACGTGCTGCTCAATTTCGCGCAGCAGGCCACGGCGATCCCGTCGATCGGGGCGTCGAGCTACTACCAGGTGGCCGCGGGCACGAACTACACGATCAGCTTCACGACGCCGGGCGGCATCACGGTGATCGCGTCGCTGCAGAACGTGGAGCTCGATGCGGGCAACGTGTACTCGGCGTACCTCTTCGGCACGTCGAGCAGCGCGCAGGTGCGGCTGGTGCGGGATCGATAGCTCGGGGGCGACGCGAGCGAAAGCCCCGCCCCGGCGGGGTTTTCGTTTTTTGGGCACCATGGAACGCCCTGCCGCCCGCGCGCATCGAAACGCCATGGAGCCCAACCTCGCGAAGATCGAAACCCTCGTGCGGCAACTCCTCGTCGAGCTGGGCGAGGATCCGCAGCGCGAGGGGCTGCTGAAGACCCCGGAGCGCGTCGCGCGCTCGCTCGCGTTCCTCACGGACGGCTACCGCGCCGACCTCGGCCGGGTGATCAACCAGGCGCTCTTCACGCAGGCCACGAGCAGCATGGTGATCGTGAAGGACATCGAGGTCTACTCGATGTGCGAGCACCACATGCTGCCGTTCTTCGGGCGTTGCCACATCGGCTACATCCCCGACGGCAAGGTGTTCGGCGTGAGCAAGCTCGCGCGCCTGGTGGACATGTACGCGCGGCGCCTGCAGCTGCAGGAGCGGCTCACCGAGCAGATCTCCCAGGTCGTGATGAACGAGGTGGGCGCGAGCGGCGTGGGCGTGATGATCGAGGCGCGCCACCTCTGCATGATGATGCGCGGCGTGGAGAAGCAGAACTCGACCATGGTCACTTCATCGGTGCTGGGCGTCTTCCGCGATCAGCTCGCGACACGGGAGGAGTTCCTTTCCCTGGTAGGGAAACGATGACCCTCACGCCCGCCCTCTCCCAAGGGAGTCTCCACGGCCAGTTCGCCCTCGTCACCGGCGCTTCGACCGGCATCGGCGCGGGCGTGGCGCGCGCGCTCGCCCAGGCCGGCGCCGCCGTGGGCATCAACTATCACGGCCATCCCGAGGAGGCCGAGGCGGTCGTGCGGGACATCGAGAAGCTCGAGGGCCGGGCGCTCGCCATGCATGCCGACGTGTCGAACGAGGCGGACGTCGTCGCGATGGTGGACGAGTTCTGCGCGCGCTTCGGCCGCCTCGACATCCTCGTGGCGAACGCGGGCATCCAGGTCGATGCGCCGATCGAATCGATGAGCGCGGCCATGTGGGATCGCGTGATGGGCGTGAACCTGCGCGGCTACTTCCTCTGCGCGCGCGAGGCGGTGAAGCGCTTCCTCGCGCAGGAGCCCCCGAAGCGCTCGCGCGCGCGCGGCAAGATCGTCTTCACGAGCTCGGTGCACGAGGTGATCCCGTGGGCCGGGCATGCGAACTACGCGTCCTCCAAGGGCGGCGTGATGCTTTTCATGAAGACGCTCGCGCAGGAAGTGGCGGGTCGCGGCATTCGCGTGAACTCGATCGCGCCGGGCGCCATCCGCACGCCGATCAATCGCGAGGCGTGGGAGACGCCCGAGGCCATGGAGAAGCTCGTCCAGCTCATTCCTTACGGACGCATCGGGGAGCCCGAGGACATCGGCCGCGCGGCCGCGTGGCTCTGCTCCGACGATGCCGATTACGTGACCGGCACCACGCTCTTCGTCGACGGCGGCATGACGCTCTACCCGGGATTCCGCGACAACGGATGAGGCCCCGGCCTTCGCCGGGGTGACAGAGCGCCCTTGCTAGAATTGCGCCCATGATCCTCATCGGAATGCTCGACTCGCCCTACGTGCGGCGCGTCGCCATCACGCTCAAGCTCATGGGCCTGCCGTTCGAGCACCGCGCGGTCTCGGTCTTCCGGCACATCGACGAGTTCCGCAAGGTGAATCCCGTGGTCAAGGCGCCCACCTTCGTCTGCGACGACGGCACGGTGCTGATGGACTCGTCGCTCATCATCGATTACCTCGAGCATTGCGTGGCCCCCGCGAAGGCGCTCACGCCCGCGCGCGGTCCCGAGCGGCAGGAGGCGCTTCGCCTGCTGGGCCTCACCCTCGCCGCATGCGAGAAGTGCGTGCAGGTCGTCTACGAGAAGGAGCGGCGGCCGGCCGAGAAGCGCCACGCCGAGTGGTTCGACCGCGTGGTGTGGCAGGCGCATGCCGCTTTCGCCGAGCTCGAGCGCGCGGCGGCGAACGCGGGGCCCTGGCTGCAGGGAGAGCGCTTCAACGCCGCCGACGTGGCCCTCGCCTGCACCTGGCGCTTCGCCCAGTACTACGACGCGGTCGAGGTGCCGGCGCCGAAGTACCCGGCGCTCGTCGCCTACTCCGCCCGCGCGGAGGCGCTGCCGGAGTTCGCTTCGACGCCGCTGGATTGAAATAGGGTACGTCCCCAATTTCAGATGCCCACCGCGCTACGCGACATCCTCTCGCTCGACGACTTCGAGCACGCCGCCCGCAAGCACCTGCCGCGCCCCATCTTCGGATACGTCGCGGGAGCCGTGGAGGACAACCGCTCCTGTCGAGACAACCGCGCGGTGTTCGACGAGTTCGCCTTCATGCCGCGCGTGCTGGTGGATACGTCGAAGCGCACGACGCAGACGGAGCTCTTCGGACACGCCTACGCCGCGCCTTTCGGCATCGCGCCCATGGGCATCAGCGCCATCTCGGCCTATCGCGGCGACCTCGTGCAGGCGAAGGCCGCGATGGCCGCGAACATCCCGATGATCCTCTCGGCGACCTCGCTCATTCGCATGGAGGAGATCTGCACCGCGTGCCCGCAGACATGGTTCCAGGCGTACATTCCCGGCACCCAGGAGAAGATCGACGCGCTGGTCGACCGCGTCGCGGCGGCGGGCTTCAGGACACTCGTGGTGACCGTCGACACGCAGATCAGCGCGAACCGCGAGAACAACGTGCGCACCGGCTTCTCCACGCCGCTGCGGCCGAGCCTGCGCCTCACGTGGGATGGGCTCGTGCGTCCACACTGGCTCGTCAACACGTGGCTTCGCACGATGTGGAAGCACGGCATGCCGCACTTCGAGAACTCGTTCGCCGAGCGCGGCGCGCCCATCTACTCGCGCACCGTCGAGCGCGACTTCAGCAACCGCGACCATCTCGACTGGCGCCACATCGCGAACATCCGCAAGCGCTGGACCGGGCGGCTCGTGCTGAAGGGCGTCAATGCGCCCGCGGACGCGAAGATCGCGCGCGACCATGGCGTGCAGGGCCTCATCGTCTCGAACCACGGCGGCCGGCAGCTCGACGGCACGCTCGCACCGTTGCGCGCGCTCCCGGCCGTGGCGGACGCGGTCGGCGACACGGTCACCGTGATGATGGACAGCGGCATCCGCCGCGGCACCGACGTGCTCAAGGCGCTCGCGCTGGGCGCCAAGTTCGTCTTCGTCGGCCGGCCGATGAACTACGCGGCGTCGATCGGCGGCGAAGCCGGCGTGCGCCACGCGATCGAGCTGCTGCGCGCGGAGGTCCTGCGCGACATGGGCATGCTCGGCCTCAACCGCCTCACCGAGATGGGTATCGACCGGCTGGTGCGGATCGGCGGATCGAGGACGCCGGGAATGCCGCTCTAGTCCTCGAGCGTGAACCCGATCTTCACCGTCACCTGCCAGTGCGCGATCTTGCCGCCGTCGATGTGGCCGCGCGTCTCGGTCACCTGGAACCACTGCATGCTGCGCAGGGTCTTCGAGGCCTTGGCGATGGCGTTCTGCACCGCGTCGTCGGACGACTTCGTGGATGATCCGGTGAGCTCCAGCAGCTTGTAGACGTGCTCGGTCATGGCGTCCTCGCGCGGGTGGGGAAACGGCAGTATGAACGATGGAAACCGGGGAGGTGCCATGCAGTCGCAGCAATGGTTCTTCTGGGCGCTCGGCTCCGCGGCATTCGCCGCGCTCACCGCGGTGTTCGCGAAGATCGGCCTCGAGGGCCTCGACTCCGACCTCGCGACGCTCATCCGCACGGCCGTGATCGCCGCCGTGCTCGCGGCGATCGTGGCCGCCCTCGGCAAGTGGCGCAATCCCTTCGAGCTCTCGGCGCGGACGTGGCTCTTCCTCACGCTCTCGGGGCTCGCGACGGGCGCCTCGTGGGTGTGCTACTTCCGCGCGCTCAAGATGGGGGAGGCGTCGAAGGTGGCGCCCGTCGACAAGCTCTCCGTGGTGCTGGTGGCGCTCTTCGCCGTGATCTTCCTCGGCGAGCGTCCGGTGCCGCGCGAGTGGGCCGGGATCGGCCTCGTCGCCGCCGGCGTGTTCGTGCTCGCGCTGAAGCGCTAGGCGGCCGACTCCCGCGCGAGCTCGGCGCGCAGGAAACCGCTTCCATCCAGGTGCGTGCGCTCGACCACCTGCGCGGTCTCCATGATCGGCGTGAAGCCGAGCGCCTCGATGGCCTCGCGCGTGGCCGGCCTCTTCGAACGTGTCGTCTCGCGCGCCTTCGGATTGTTCATCTCGAAGTGATACACCACGACGCTGCCCATATGGTGTCCCTTGTCTCGTTGTGGCTCTTTTCGCCGCCAGAATATCCGCGAAGCGGGCCGGAAAAAAGCTCCGGTGGTTGCAAGTGAAATGCATGAAAGTCACTTGCGCTTGCGTGCGCCGCTCGTTCCGCGGCGGATCAGGCATTTACGAGGGGAAGTGAAAACTATTCCACACAATGCGGTGTTGTATTTTCACCACCGTGCGCGGCCAAGCGCCATCGCGGAACTTTGATGGCGTTCGCGCCCTCTCGTCCGTGATGGATCGATACGACGGCGGCAAGCGCGACGCGCTGGTGCGATGGGCCGAGGCCCATCCGCGGGTGCGGCGCGTGTGGGTCTACGGCGGTGCTTCGCCGCGCAACGAAACGCGCGACACCGACCTCGACGTGGCGATCGAGCTGGCACCCGTCGTCGATGGCGACGAGACACTCGCCCTCTGGATGGCCAATGCCGAGAAGTGGCACGGCGAGCTCGAGGAGAGCACCGGCACGCGCGTGGATCTCGAGTGGTTCGATCCGGACACCGACACGCCGATGGACGCCTCCGCGCGGCTTGCGTACGAGAGCGGATCCCCGGACGCGGAGCTGCATTGAATGAGGGTACGTCCCTAATTCGGCGTGAATTGGGGTACGTCCCTAATTCGGTGCTCGCAGCGCCTGGGCGATGATCTCGTAGGACTTCAGCCGGTCCTCGGCGCGATGGGCGTCGGAGACGATGATGAACTCGTCGGCCTGCGTGGCCTGCAGGATCTGGCCGAAGCCTTCACGGATGCGCGCCGGTCCGCCCACCACCATGAGCGCCATGCGCTCGGCGACGGCGAGGCGCTCGCCCGTGCTCCAGTCCATCCGCTCGACCGGCGGCGGGATCGCGAAGCGCTCGCCGCGGATGATGCCGAGCGTGCGCTGGTACATGCTCGTCGCGAGGTACTCCGCGCGCTCGTCGGTTTCCGCGCCAAGGGCCGGCACGCCCACCATCACACGCGGCTCGGCCAGCGCGGCGGACGGCTTGAACTCGCGCCGGTAGATCTCGATCGCCTGCAGCAGGTCGCCGGGCGCGAAGTGCGATGCGAACGCGTAGGGCCGCCCGATCGCCGCGGCGAAGTGCGCGCTCCAGAGGCTCGAGCCGAGGATCCACACGGGGATGTCCAGTCCCTGCCCGGGAATCGCGCGCACGCGTTGTCCTTCTCGCGGCGGCGCGAAATAGGAGACCAGCTCCGCCACCTGCTGGTCGAAATCCTCGCCGAGCGAGGGTGTTCGCCTGAGCGCCCGCATGGTGACGGGATCGGTGCCGGGTGCCCGCCCGAGGCCCAGGTCGATGCGGCCCGGATAGAGCGACTCGAGCGTTCCCACCTGCTCGGCCACGACGAGCGGT
>Ga0157369_10001364_pt1 | contig 30124 bp, 29 predicted proteins | sample C25metaG_FD_113461 | JGI IMG/M metagenome (GOLD analysis project Ga0157369, IMG submission 113461) | Corn rhizosphere microbial communities from Kellogg Biological Station, Michigan, USA - C2-5 metaG | ecosystem: Host-associated > Plants > Roots > Rhizosphere > Soil | place: USA: Michigan... | reverse complement strand
CAACGTGTGCAGGTGATACGAATTGAGCGGCTCGCGCAAGCTGACGCGGTCCAGCGATGCACGCGCGAGCCGCGTTTCCAGTTCCAGCACCCACGCGCTTTCGGTTTGCGCGTCCGCGTCGCCAAGCAGGCGCAACATGCGTGCGATGTGGGCACGATACTGTTGCAGCAAGCGCCGCGACCTGGCGTCATCGCGCAGGTAGTAGCCGCGATCCGGCAGACCGAGGCCGCCTTGGCCCGCATAGGCGATGGCGTGTTGCGCATTGCGCAAGTCGGGCTTGGCTTCGAGTTCGAACAGCACGGCCTCGCCGCGACGCTGCCAGGCCGCGATCAACGCACTGACATCCGCCGGCGTGCGCACGGCCGCGATCGCCGCAAGATCGTCTTGCAACGGTGTCGTTCCGGCGCGCTCGATGCCGGCCACATCCATCGCGGCAAAATAGAAATTGCCGATCCTCGTGCCGGCATGAGCCGCAGCGTCTTCGAGCACGCGTTTGAGAATCGCGCGATTGCGCTCGTTGATTTCGTCGTCGAGGCTCCACGCCGCATAGGCCGGCGGAATCGGATTGGACTTGAGCCAGCCGCCGTTGGCGTACTGGAAAAAATCCATGCACGCGCGCGCGGCGGGATCGAAGTTGCGCGAGTCGAGGCCGCGCTCATTGGTGTGCGCGCCCGCCACGGTCAGTGCCGATTCCAGCGCGAGTGCGCACAGGCAATTACGCAGCATTACCGAACACCACGACCTGGTCGGCTCCAGCTTAGCCGTGACGTTGCAGGCGGCCACGTGTCAAAGGTCACTGCGCCGATCGGCAGCGTGACTCATGGCGGCGCTCGCAAGCAGAAGACAGAAGGCCGGGCACGCGCACTTTGTGAGTCTCGCAATCCTCACGATGTGCGCTGGGCCGGGTGCGCGCCGTCGGGCAGCGTGGCGGGACCGACGGCGCCGCCGGAGAGAATGAATGCCATCGCCTGATCCATCGTCCAATCGGTGGCAACGATTTTTTCCACCGGCACGATCTCGAGATAACCGCCGGTCGGATTCGGCGTGGTCGGCACGTACACGGCGGCGAGTTCCCGTCCGGAGCTGTCGGTGAACACACGCGTGACGAAACCGACCGATTTCAATTCCGGCGACGGAAAGTCGATCAGCACGACGCGCTGCGTGCCCGCCGGCTTCGTCGACAGCATCGTCATGAGTTTTTTCGAGCCGCCGTAAATCGTCTGTACCAGCGGAATACGCCCGATCAGATCTTCGAATGTGGTCAACAGGCGCTGGCCGAACACCCGGTCGGAGGCAAAACCAACGAGGTAAAACGCGAGCACGGTGCCGGCGAATGCAATGATCGACTGCAACCATTCCTGGCTCAGCCACGCCGCCGCGCCGGGAAATGCGGCGCTCAAGCCCGTGAACAGGCCGACGACGACCGGTGCGCCGACGTGCGAGATGAACGTGAAGATGAACTTGAACACGACCCATGTCAGCCACAACGGCACGAACGTGAGCAGGCCGGTGATCAGATAGCGCTTGACGTGCAGTGCTCGCATCAAAGTTGGTGGCCGTAAAGGTAGGGCATGATAGCTTGCGCCCGCGTCGGCTTGAAACCGGACCTGCATGCAGAACGAAGAAGTTGACCCGATTGCGCCAATCGAACGCGTGCGTCCGCTAGCGGAGGCCAGGCCCATCGTCGTGGCGCTGATCGGCCTGCCCGGCGCGGGGAAAAGCGTGGTCGCGCGTGCGCTGGAAGACCAGCTCGGCTTGCGCCGCGTCTGCCGCGACGCGATCCGTCAGGCGATGTTTCCGAAGTGCTCGTACAGTTTCGCCGAGAAACGCGCGGCATTTCGCAGCATGCTGGTCGCGCTGGAAGTCAATTGCATGCTCGGCATTTCGAGCGTGCTCGATGGCGTCACGTTTTCGCGGCGGCGCGATCTGCTGCGCGTGGACGCCGTGATCCGCCGCTACGGCTACACGCCGATACCGATCTTCCTCGATTGCCCGCCTGACGTCGCCCGCGCGCGTATCGCCGATGACGTGCGCAACAATCGCCATCTCGCGCGTGACCGCACGCCCGAGATCGTCACCGAAGTGCTGGTGCGCTTCGAAGCGCCGCCGCCGACGGCGCTGGTGATCGATGCGACGTTGCTCGCGCAGGAAGTGTGCCGGCAAGCGGTCGCGGCCGCGATCTCGATGCGCGACGCCGATACCGGCGTGTAATCAAGCCGTTCATTCGCGTTTGCGCCGCACGTAAATCTGCTTGCGCACGCGCGCGATCAATTCGCCCGCTTCGGTCTTGATCTGCGTGTCGCACCAGCGCAGGTATTTGTCGCCGTTTGCGGTCGCGGCGCGGATCTCGTCGAGCATCGCATCGTCGATGCGGATTTCAGCAATGACATCGCTGCGCCCCGGCGCGACGAACTCGATCTCGCCGGCCTTGTCCCAGACGATGTATTCGTGACGCAGCGCTTCCAGCGTCAGGATCATCCAGAACGGATCGACCATGGCGAACAGCGCGCCACCGAATTGCGTTTTGACGTAGTTGCGGTTGTAACAGCGCAGTTTCAGACGCACGCGCGCGTAGCGCCAATCGTCGCCGATTTCCTCGACCAGGATGCCGGAGAACAGAAACGGCGGCCAGACATTCATCACCCGGCGCAGTGCTGATGGTGTGGCACGCATTCGTCAGGGCGATTTCTTCAGGCGTGCGCCGCGAAAATAAGCGACCCGCAGTTCGTGGCCGCGCTGGCTCTTGCCGATGTAGGTGAAGCCGCCCCATGGCCATACCGGCATACGCCACTTCTGGTCGAAGCGCTCGTTCTCGAGCTCAAGCAGCACGCCGATGCACGGAAAGTCGTGCATCCGCGCATACTCTTCGAGCACGCCTTGCGCCCGCTTGACCATGCGCACCGCGACCATCGTCGAGCGCCATTTTCGGCCAACGAAACAACGATAGTAGTACATCGGTTGGCCGAGGCGCGGCAGCGTCATTGCCGCTGCCGTGCATACTGCGGCGACTGCGCCGGATGCGTCGACCGCGTGCAGCACGACTTCGCGCAGGCGCTCCTGCGCGACGACCTCATTGGCGAGCGCACCTTCGCGGCGCCAGAAATCGAGCACGGCCATGCCGTCCTTCGGCGTGCCCTGCGGCCAGTGGCGGATGAATTCGAACGCCGGGGCGGCGGCGTTCACGCGGTTTTCCCGACCGCAGCGTCTGCCGCGATCGCCTGTGTGTAGCCGGTCGGGGCTGTGTCGGGTTTTTCCGGCGACGCCGGCGAGAAGCCGACTTCCTTGAGCGCCTTGTCGGGCAACGCGTACGAGGAGCCGAGCAGGTCGCCTTCGTGCACGATCTCCGGAAACATCACGCCGGGCACGGCCTGTACCGCGAAAATCTCCTGTACGCCGCCGGTGAATTTCAAAAACGCAATGGTCCTGCCGGTCGGCAGATGCACGGCCCAGACGCCGGACAGGCGATCGGCGTTATCGTCGGTGATCGGGATGTCGGTGAACGGTGTCGTCCCGCGCAGCTGCGACAGGCCGATGAATGCGACCGGACCGATGAAGTCCAGTCCGCGACAGAATCCCGGCACGCGCGCGACGTCGGTCTTGACGCCCGTTTTCGGATCGATCGCGCACAGTGAGCCGCGACCGGATTCGAGCACCCACAGCCGATTATCGTACCAGCGCGGCGAATGCGGCATCGACAGCCCACGCGCGATCACGCGATTCGTGGTCACGTCGATCAGCATGCCGCCGTCGCGCTTGTTCGCGCGCCAGCCTTCGGGCGTATTGGTTTCGCCGAGCGCGGTCACGTAGCGTGGAATACCGTTGCGCATCGCCAGTCCGTTCAAATGACAGCGATCCTCCGGCGCATAGTGGCTGACGAACTTCGGCCGCCAGCGCGGCACGAAACTGGATTTCGTATCGAGCGTGCACAGACACGAGAACGCGGTATTGACGAACCAGATTGCGCCATCGGCATCCCAGGCCATCTCGTGGATGTCGATCGCGCCGGTGATATGGCCGCGCCGCGCCATGTACACGGCGTCGTGGCGCGGCGGATCGTGCAGGCGCCGCGCCACGTCCGGCATGTTGCGGAATTCGACGATCTCCATCAATGCGCCGAGCATCAGGCGCTGCCTATCCGCCGCCATGCCCATCGGGCGGTTGAAGGTGCGGAAATGCGTGTTGATCGAGTTGCCGTCCGGGCGCAGGATCACGAGCTTGCCGGCCTGATACGTGCTCACGAACAGGCAGCCGCCGAGCTCGCGCAAGAGGTCGGGGAAATTCGACGTGTGCACGCTGCCGAGCACCTGCTCGACAGTCTGCTCCCGAGGCGCCGCAACGGACGCGACGGGCTCTTCAGCGGACTCGCTCATGGCGGCATTGTGGCGCAATGCCGCGAAAACGGTCCAGCGACTAGAACAACAGCGACGCCATCTTGCGCCGATACGCGCCGACGAGTTCTTCGTCGTCGAGCACGCTGAATGCAGCAAGCAGGCGTTTCTTTGCCGCGCCATCATTCCAGTCGCGTTGCTGCTTGAGGATGTGCAGAAACTCATCCATGCCGGCCGCGGGTTGGCCGTCGATCAGCAGGCGCACTCCGAGCAGGTCGCGAGCGGCGTGATCGCCCGCGTCTTGCGCAAGGCGCGCGCGCAACGCGGCCACGTCGGGTGCGCCGGCAAGCGCGCGCGCGAAGTCGAGCTGGCCGCGCAGGCGTTTGGCTCTGGCGTCATGCTCCAGGTTCGCCGGCAACGTGTCGAGCAGTGTTGCCGCGGCATCGGCTTGCCCGGCTTGCATGTAGGCCAGCGCCAAATCGAGCTTCAGTTCCGGTTTGTCCGGCGCGGCGGCGATTTCCTGTTGCAGGCGCGCGATGGTCTGTTCCGGCGTTGCCGCGGCCGGCGCGAGTGGCTCGAAGGCTTCCTCATTGGCAGGCACGAGATGCCGCGCCAGGAATTCGCGTACCTGGCCTTCCGGCAACGCGCCCATGAAGCCGTCGATCATCTGGCCATCCTTGACCAGCACCACGGTCGGCAGGCTGCGGATGCCAAACGCGGCGGCGAGTTGCATCTGCGTGTCGGTATCGACTTTGGCCAGCTTCAGCGCGCCGTTGTAGCTGCCCACGATTTTTTCGAGGATCGGCCCGAGCGCTTTGCACGGCCCGCACCAGGCTGCCCAGAAATCTACGAGCACCGGCGTCGTCAGTGAAGCCTGGATGACGTCGGTTTCGAAATTGGCCTCGGTGGCGTCGAAAACATGCGGCGTGGCGGACATGGAAATTCCCAGGGAACAAAGTCGTAAAGTGTAGCCGCGACCCGCGACAATCAAGAACCGAGTTCAGTGCCCGTCATTCTTGTAGACCCGGCCTTCCTTCATCACGAAATTGACTTTTTGCATCAGCGTGATGTCGTCGAGCGGATTGCCGGGTACGGCGACGACATCCGCAAAGCGGCCGGCGCTGATGCTGCCGATATCGCCTTCGTGCTTGAGCAGCAGCGCGGCATGCGTGGTAGCGGCCTGCAGCACGAACATCGGCGGCATGCCGGCTTCGACCATGTACTGGAACTCTTTCGCGTTGAGCCCGTGCGGATAGACGCTGGCGTCGGTGCCGAACGCGATCTTCACGCCGGCCTTGTACGCGCGTCCCGCGGCGGCCTGGATGATCGGGCCGACTTTTTTGGCTTTCTCCGCGACTTGCGGCGGGTAGTAGCCGGGTTTGTTCGCCATCTCCTCGACGTACTTGCCGGCGATGATCGTCGGCACCAGCCAGGTACCGTGTTCCTTCATGAGTTTCATGTCCTCGTCGTCGATGAACGTGCCGTGCTCGATCGAATCCACGCCGCCGATTACCGCGCGCCGGATCGCCTCGGCGCCGTGCGCGTGCGCGGCCACGGTGAAACCGTAATCATGCGCGGCGGCGACGAGAGCCTTGATCTCCTCGAGCGTGAGCTGCGCGTTGTCCACGCTCGCGCTCTGATCGAGCACGCCGCCGGACGGCATGATCTTGATGAGGTCCGCGCCATCCTTGTAATGCTGGCGCACGGCTTTCCACGCGTCTTGCGGCGAATTGATGATGCTGTCCTTCGGCCCCGGATCGCCGGCCAGATCATGGCGGTAACCGTCGGTGTGATCGGCATGGCCGCCGGTGGAACCGATCGCCGGTCCCGCGGTGAAAATGCGCGGTCCCGGAATGACTCCGGAATTGATCGCGTTGCGCAGCGCGACAGAATCGTAATCGCCGTCGCCGACATTGCGCACGGTCGTAAAACCTGCGTCCAGCGTGCGCTGCGCGTAGACGACGCTGCGGATCGCGTAGTCGGCTTCGTTCCAGTGGAAATCATCGATATAGCGCGTCGGACTGGTTTCGCCGGTGAGATGCACGTGGGCATCGATCAAGCCGGGCAGGCACGTCGCGTCGTGCAGATCGATCACCTTGGCTCCGGCGACATCGACGTGCCCGCCGCGCACTTCCTTGATGCGCGTGCCGGCAATGACGACCGTGGTTTCGCCAAGCAGCTTGCCGGCATCGACGTCGAGCAGGCGTGGACAGTGCAGGGCAATCGTCTGGGGTGGTTCAGCGGCCAGCGCGAGCGGACACGCGATCACGGCGGCAGCAAGCAGAATCGGGCGCATAGCGAATCCTCCGGTCAACCCTGCGATGGTACGGATATCGCGAACGTTCGCCTATGCCGAAAGACGGAGCTAGTTGCCGAAACCGTCCTTGAAGATGCCGTCGAACGGCGCGAGCCGCAGCACCACGATATCCGTACCGGCGGTCGCATCCTGCGCCGTGCCGACGACGATGAGGCGATCGTGCCACAGCGTTGCCGAAGTCACCGTATTGAGATTGTGAATCGTCGACGTCGAACCGACATCGTAGAACGCGTATCCGCCGCTGCCGAACGAAGTGTCCGGCGTGCTCGGGCTGGAATACCGCGCGACGCCGATGTCGTAGCTCTGGCTCGGCAGGTTCGTGTGATTCGGCCCCGAACCCACGAGCAAGACACGATGATCGTAGGGCTCGACGAGCACGCGCTTTACCGTGTCGATATCGCCACTGTACGGGCCGTTGATCTGGTCGTAGGCGAACTTGATGTTCGTGACGTTGCCGAACGCGTCCTGCGTGGTGAACGTCGCGTCGTCCCAGGACGTGTCGCTGGATTGTCCGCCGAGCACCAGTGTTTCGCGCGGCAGCAATGCAAGCGCGAAGCAGTAGTCGTCGTTGCTGCCGCCATAGTCCTTCATGAGCACCACGTTGTCGGAGCCGTTGAACGTGTTGTCGGAAAGAATTGCATCGGCGGTTGAGTTGTAAATGGCGTGCAGCAGCGCGCAGTTCAGATCACCGGCGCTGGATTTCGTCGTGCCCACGACGTAATAGCTGCCGTCGATGCCGAGTGCGAGGTCGTAGGCGATATCGATATTGGGCGAGGCGTGGCCGTTGAAAGACGCCGCGTGGTGCACTGTGGTCTGTGCGCCGCCATTGGCGGTAACGCGTGCCAGGTAGAAATCCACGGCGTTGGACGATTCGGTATAGGAGCCGGTTGCAACGATATTGCCGCTGTCATCGAGCACCAGGCGGTTGACCACTACGGCCTGGTCGCCGCTGCCCGGGGAGAGGAAGACCGAGCCACTGCTGCCGAATGTCAGGTCGGGGCTGCCGTTTGCGGTAAAGCGCCCGACAATCGATGGCGTCGGCGTGTAGCCGACGCCTGGGCCGCCGGCGATGATTGTGTCGTCGCTGCGCACGGCGACGCCGGTGTACTTGCAATTGCCCAAGCCGGCGTAGCCTGGTTGGAAGCCGTTAGCGCCGCCGAAACTGGTATCCAGACTGCCATTGCTGTTCAGCCGCAGCACAAAGCAGTCGGTGAGGCCCTGGTCGGTCCAGCCGGAGATGATGATCTTGCCGTTCGATTGCACGGCCACGTCGGTCGGCATCCAGGTGCCGTGATAGCCGCCGGCCTGCGGCAGTTGAACTTTGCCGCCGCTGCCAAACGTGGCATCCAAATCGCCATCTGTCGCTATTGCAATCAGCGGGGCGATGCAGGCGAGACAGCCGATGAGCACATAGCGCATAAGCGTTCTCCGCAACCGGATCGCGGCAGTTTGCGCGCGAGAACGTGAAGGAAACCTTGACGCAATTGGCAGCTGCGATGAGCGGTAGTTTGCGGATCGGATCAGCCGCTGCCAACCATGCCATTGCGGACCGCGAAGAGCGCGACCTGCGTGCGATCCTCCAGCCGCAGCTTGGCGAGGATCTGGCTGACATAGCCCTTGACCGTGCCTTCGGTCAGATGCAGGCGATTGGCGATCTGCTTGTTCGACAAGCCTTCGGCGACGAGCTTGAGTACGTCGTTTTCACGCGCGGTGAGCGTGTCGCGCGCGGCTTGCGGTTTGCGCAGCAGCTCCATGAGCTGGCGCTGCGCGGCCGGCGCCAGGAACGCGTCGCCGGAAGCCACGCTGCGTATCGCACTGACCAGATCGTGTTGCAGCGCGTCCTTGAGCAGGAAACCGATCGCGCCGGCATCGAGCGTGGCGCGGATCAGCGCATCTTCGCCGAAGCTCGTGAACACGAGCACGCGCAGTCCGGGCACGTGCTCGATAAGTCCGCTGATCGTTTGCGGCGCGGTCAGCCCCGGCATCTTCAGATCGACCAAGGCGACGTCCGGCGCCAGCGCGCCTGCCGCGGCGATCGCATCGGCGCCGTTGGCGAATTCGCCGACGACGGAAAAGTCCGCGTGCTCGTCCAGCACCGCTCGCACGCCTTCGCGCACGATCGCATGGTCGTCGACGAGAATGATGCGAATCGGTTGCAACTGCGATTCCGGTGATTGTGCGGATGCAGATATCATACGGCCACTGTGCGCGCATCCAAGGGCGCGCGCTACAGGCGCGGGAGGGGACACCCCACTAACTTTGGTCGGGTGCGATTTCGCGATCCGCGCGCGGCAGCCGCGCTTCGATCAGCGTGCCGCGTGGATTGTTCGAGCCGATACGAAACGTGCCGCGCAGCGTTTCAATGCGAGTGCGCATGCTGGAAAGGCCGATGCCCGGTCGGAAATCGGTGCCGAGGCCATTGCCGTCATCGCTTACGCGCAGCACGGCGTGCCCGCCGGTCACGGCCGCTTCGACGCGCACGCGCTTGGCCGCGGCGTGACGCAGGCTGTTCGACAACGCTTCCTGGCAGACGCGGTACAGCGCTTCCTCGTGCTCGAGTTTTTGCGGCACATACGCCGCGAAGCTCGATGCGATCGAGACGGTTTCCGGCACGACGTTGCCGAGCAGTTTGGCCAGTGCGCCGGGCAGCGCGTGCGTGCGCAGGTTCTCCAAGCCGACGAGCACGCGGCTCTTGCGCGAAACCGTGTGGTAATTTTCGGATGCCGCCGGTGCGAGCTGACGTAGCAGCATGCGCATCTCCGCGAATGCGGTCTGCGCGAGCTGATGCAGGCGCGCGGCGCGCTGCTCACCTTCGCTCGGATTGCGTTTCCACGTCGAGGCCAGCGTCTGGCTCAGCAGGTTGATTGAAGCGAGGATCTGCGTGACGTTGTCGTGCAGCTCGCGCGCGAGGCGGGCGCGTTCGTCGATCACGGCGCTGTTGCCGGAAAGCTGTTGTTCGCGTCGGCGCGCCTGGCCGATCGCCACCGCAGCGATGCCGGCGAGCAGTTCCGCGGTCGCGACGTCGCCGGGTTTGAAATGACGCGGCGGTTCCACGCTCAACGCGAAATAGCCGAGCAGGCCTTGCGCGGCGCGGATCGGCACGCCGAGCGACTCGTGCTCGCGCAGTTCCGCCACGACCGGCCGCGGCAGGTCGCCGTAGCGGCCGAGATAGCGTTGTCCGCTCGCCACGATATGGCCGGCCAGGCCTTCGCCGCGCGCGAAATGCGAGACGAACGACGCGGCCATCGCGTGTCGCGTGACGGCGGTGTGGATCGTGTCGCTCGCGGCGTCGTACAGGCCGATCGTACCTGTGTCGGCGTGCGTGAGCCGGCACGCGGCATCGAGCGTAAGGTCCAGCGCCTGCGGCAGGTCCGGCGCGGCCGCGAGTTGCGCGAGCAAATCCGCAAACGGAGCGAAGGCGTTGACCGGTAACACCGCGGACATAACGGCATTAGCGTAGCGCATCGCGGCCCGCCTCGCCGCTACTGTTAGAATGACGCATCAGCCATCTTCGCGTCAGCCCATGGAAGAAACCTACGATTTCAAGGCGGTGGAAGCCGCTGCCCAGCAGTTCTGGAAAGAGCGCAAGGCCTTCGAGGTCAAGGAGGACTCGTCGCGACCGAAGTTCTATTGCCTGTCGATGCTGCCGTACCCGAGCGGCGCGTTGCACATGGGTCACGTGCGCAATTACACGATCGGCGATGTGATCAGCCGCTATCAGCGCATGCTCGGCAAAAACGTGCTGCAGCCGATGGCCTGGGACGCGTTCGGTCTGCCGGCCGAGAATGCCGCGATCAAGAACAACACGGCGCCGGCCAAGTGGACGTACGCGAATATCGAGCACATGCGCGCGCAGCTGCAGACGATGGGCTATGCGATCGACTGGTCGCGCGAGTTCGCCACCTGTCGCCCGGAATATTACGTGCACGAGCAGCGCATGTTCGTACGCCTGTTCAAGCTGGGGCTCGCCTACCGCAAGAAGTCCGTCGTCAACTGGGACCCGGTCGACCAGACCGTATTGGCGAACGAGCAGGTGATCGACGGCCGCGGCTGGCGCACCGGTGCGGTTGTCGAGAAGCGCGAAATTCCGCAGTGGTTCCTCAGGATTACCGCGTACGCGGACGAACTGCTCAAGGGATTGGACAACTTGCCGGGTTGGCCCGACGCGGTCAAGACGATGCAGCGCAATTGGATCGGGCGCAGCGAAGGCCTGGAAATTCCGTTCGCGGTCGACGGCGAACGCGAACCCATCACGGTATTCACGACGCGCCCGGATACGCTGATGGGCGTGACGTTCCTGTCGATCGCAGCCGAACACCCGCTTGCGCTCAAGGCCGCATCTACAAATCCACAAATCCAGAAATTCATCGACGACTGCCGCCACGGCGGCGTCGCCGAAGCGGAACTCGAGACGCAGGAAAAGCGCGGCATCGAAACCGGGTTCCACGCGATCCATCCGGTCAGCGGCGACCGACTGCCGGTGTGGATCGCCAATTTCGTGCTGATGGGTTATGGCACCGGCGCCGTCATGGGCGTGCCCGCGCACGACGAACGCGACTGGGAATTCGCCACCAAGTACGACCTGCTGATCAAGATGGTGATCGTCAGCGACGCCGTGCGCGACGCGATCATCGAACTCGATCGCGACGCCGTCGACAACTCCGATCCGATGACCGCGGCGCTCGCCGGCGGGCGTGCGATCGACGTCTACGAACCGGCCGCCGCGGAAAGCGTGATCGCCGAATTCGAACGCGACATCATCGAGAAGGGCGCATTCACCGATTACGGCACTCTGGTCAATTCCGGCGAATACGACGGCCTCGATTATCAAGGCGCGTTCGAGGCGATGGCCGAGCGCTTCGCGCGCGAAGGCAAGGGCGCGCGCCGCGTGAATTGGCGCCTGCGCGATTGGGGCGTGTCGCGACAGCGCTATTGGGGCTGTCCGATTCCGATCATCTATTGCCCGAAATGCGATGCCGTGCCCGTGCCGGAAGACCAGCTGCCGGTGCTCTTGCCCGAGGACGTCAAGTTCATGGGCGTGCAATCGCCGATCAAGGCCGATCCGGAGTGGCGCAAATGCAAGTGTCCGCAATGCGGCGGGCCGGCCGAGCGCGAAACCGACACGTTCGACACCTTCATGGAGTCGAGCTGGTATTACGCGCGTTACACGAGCCCGGGTGCCGCCACGCAAATCGATGAACGCGCGGACTACTGGCTCCCGGTCGATCAGTACATCGGCGGTATAGAACACGCCATTCTGCACCTTTTATACTTCCGCTTTTATCACAAGCTGATGCGCGACGCCGGCCTGGTCAAGTCGGACGAGCCGGCGACGAACCTGCTGTGTCAGGGCATGGTGATCGCCGAAACGTTCTATCGCGAGGATGCGAACGGCCACCGCGACTGGATCAATCCGGCCGACGTGGAAATTCAGCGCGACGACCGCGCGCACGTCGTCGGTGCGCTGCTCAAGGCCGACGGCAAACCGGTAGCGATCGGCGGCATCGAGAAGATGTCCAAATCCAAGAACAACGGCGTCGATCCGCAAACGATGGTCGACAAGTTCGGCGCCGACACCGTGCGCCTGTTCTCGATGTTCGCGGCGCCGCCGGAGCACTCGCTGGAATGGCGTGAAGCGGGTGTGGAGGGCATGTCGCGTTTCCTGCGCCGACTGTGGCGTGACGTGCGCGCGCACGTGCAGTCGCCCGATCACCCTCACGTCGATCCGCAGGCTTTGAACACCGCGCAGAAAGCCATGCGCCGCCAGATTCACGAGACGATCGCGAAAGTGGCCGACGATTTCGGGCGGCGCCTTTCGTTCAACACCGCGATTGCCGCGGCGATGGAATTGCTCAATGCGCTGGCGAAATTCGACGACATGAGCGATCAGGGTCGCGCCGTGCGTCACGAAGCGTGCGAAACACTCGTGCTGCTGCTCAACCCGATCACTCCGCACATCTGCCACACCCTCTGGCAGGAGCTCGGCCACAGCGAAGCTTTGATCGACGCGCGCTTCCCGCCAGCCGATCCTGCGGCGCTGGTCAAAGACGCGATCACACTGGCCGTGCAGGTCAGCGGCAAGCTGCGCGGCACGATCGAAGTGGCCGTCGATGCACCGCGCGAACAGATCGAGCAGATCGCGTTGGCGAATCCGGACGTCGCCAAATATGTAAGCGGCGCAACTCCGAAGAAAATCGTCGTCGTCCCCGGCAAAATAGTGAATATCGTCCTATGAGCATGCAAACCGTTCGCTGTTTTGCCACGGCCGCCGCGGCGGCGCTCGCGCTGTCCGCCTGCGGCTTCCAGCTGCGCGGCGAGGCGCAGCTGTCCGCTGAGCTGCAGCATGTCCACGTGCAGATCGCCGATCAATTCAGTCCGCTCAAGCACGATCTGGAAGCCGCACTCGCGCGCTCCGGCGCGAAAGTCGAAGAAAATTCCGGCGATGGCATCGCCGAAATCAATCTGAGCAACGTGTCGCTGGCCCCGATCGTGCGCTCGGTCGGCGCGACCGCGTTCGTCAACGAGTTCAGCATGATCTATCACGTCGAGGTTTCGATCAGCGGCGCCGACGGCAAGTCGCTGCTGCCGCTGCAGACGATCGAGCATTCGCGCGAGTTCACGTTCGACCAGAGCCAGGCCATCGGCACCAACGTCGAACAGGACGAGATCAAGAAGGAAATGGAGCGCGACATGGTTGCCACTTTGATGCGCAAAGTGGAAGCAGCGAGCAAGAAATAACCCGTGTCGGCCACGCTCGCGCAATTCGAAAAACAGATCGCCGGCAGCGAACTGAAGCCGGTTTATCTGCTCGCGGGCGAAGAACACCTGCTCGTGCTCGAAGCCGCCGACGCGCTGCGCGCGCGCGCGCGGGCACTCGGCTATGCAGAGCGCGAGATCCTCGATGTCGATCAGCGCTTTGACTGGAACGCTCTCGCGCAGAGTGCCAGTGCGATGTCCCTGTTTGCGCAACGCAAGCTCATTGACCTGCGTTTGCCGGGCGGGCGGCCCGGCGTGGAAGGCTCCGCCGCGATCGTCGAATACTGCGAGCATGCTTCGCGCGACAATGTCCTGCTGATCACTTGCATGGAATGGAGCAACAAGCACGGAGGCGCGTGGTCCGCGGCCGCGGCGCGCGTCGGCCTGTTCGTCGAGGTCAAGACGATGTCGCTCGACGCACTGCGACGCTGGATCGGCGAGCGCATGGCCAGCCGCGGGCTGAAGCCCGATGCCGGTGCGATCGCGGCATTGGCCGAACGCGTCGAAGGCAATTCGCTCGCCGCCGCGCAGGAGATCGACAAGCTCGCACTGCTGCACGGCTCCGCGCCGCTGGATACCGACACGCTCGAACAGCTTGTCGCCGACAGCGCGCGCTATGACGTGTTCAAGCTCGTCGACGCGGCACTCACCGGCAATGCGGCACGCGCGTTGCGCGTCCTCGACGGGCTGCGCGCAGAAGGCGAACAGGTGCCCGGGCTCATGGGATTCGTGCTGTACCGCTTGCAGCAACTTGCCGCGGGCGACCCCGTGCGCTGGCGCAGGCATCTCGTGCAGGCGGCGCGCATCGATCGCGTTTCCAAAGGCCGCGAGATCGGCGCCGACGGCAAGGCCATCGGCGACGCCTGGCGCGAACTCGAGCGCCTGCTCGTTGCGATCGCGCAGCCGCGTTCGGATTTCGCCAACGCGAGCTGATTGGGCGTGCCAGCGATCGCCATCCTCGGTGGCACGTTCGATCCGGTGCACATCGGCCATCTGCGCGTGGCCTGCGAAGCCGCCGAAGCGTTGAACGCGCAAGTGCGCCTGATGCCGGCGCAAGTGCCGCCGCATCGTCCCGCACCGGTGGCGAGTGCCGCCCAGCGCGTGCGGATGCTGCAACTTGCACTGGCCGGGCAGATGCGCCTGACACTCGACACGCGCGAGCTCGAGCGCCCCGGTCCTTCGTATACTTTTGATACTTTGCGCAGTCTGCGCCTGGAATTCGGCGACTCGCGTCCGCTGCTCCTGCTGCTCGGCGCCGATGCGTTCGCCGGACTGCCGGCCTGGCATCGCTGGCGCGAATTGTTCGAGCTCGCCCACGTCGTCGTGCTGACGCGACCGGGTCACGCCGCCGCATTGCCGCCGGACCTTTCCGAAGTCATCGCTTCACGCCGAACCGACGCAGTGCAGACGTTGGGCGAAATCCCGGCCGGCCACGTATTCGAACTTGCCGTGACGCCATTGGAAATCTCCGCCAGCCAGATTCGTGCACTGCTGGCGCAGGGACGCGATCCGCGCTGGCTGGTGCCGGAGGCGTTGCTGGCGGATCCGCAGACGCTCGCGGCGTATCGACGTTGACGGTGCGCACGCTGGCCGACTGGCTCGACTATCAACAGCGCGTGCATCCGCGTGCGATCGAACTCGGACTCGAGCGCGTTCGCCACGTGTGGCAGCGCCTGGGTTCGCCGGCGCCGGCGCCGGTCGTCATCACGGTCGGTGGGACCAACGGCAAGGGTTCGACGGTCGCATTTCTCGAAGCGATGCTGGCCGCGGCCGGCAAGCGCGTCGGCACGTACACGTCGCCGCACTTGCTGCGCTACAACGAGCGTGTGCGCGTGCTCGGCGCGGAGGCGAGCGATGCCGCGCTCGTCGGCGCTTTCGAACGCATCGAATCCGCGCGCGCGGAAATTCCGCTGACGTATTTCGAATTCGGCACGCTCGCTGCGGTGTGGATTTTTGCGCAAAGCGGACTGGACGCCGCGATCCTCGAAGTCGGTCTCGGCGGGCGCCTGGATGCCGTCAACATCATCGATGCGGATGCCGCGATCGTCACCACGGTCGATCTGGATCATCAGGACTGGCTCGGAAACGATGTCGACGGCATCGGCCGCGAAAAAGCCGGGATCATGCGTGCCGGCAGGCCGGCCATCGTCGGTACGCGCGAACCGCCTGCGGGACTGCTCGACGAAGCCGCGCGCATCGGCGCAAATCTCGTGCGTGCTGGTCGCGATTTCCATGTCGAGAAGCGCACGAACGGCTGGCGATGGCACAACGGCGGCCACGCATTGGATCTACCGCCGCCAGCGCTGGAGGCGCCGAGCCAGATCGATAACGCCGCCAGCGCGATTGCGGCGCTGCATGCGTTGCGTGAGCGCATCGAGTGGTCCGCGCAGGCCCTCGCGAACGGCGTGCGCGACGCGCATGTCCCCGCGCGTCTGCAGCGGCTGCGCAAGCGCGGAGCCGCCGAACTTGTCATCGACGTCGCGCACAATCCGCAGGCGGCGCGAACGTTGGCGCAGTGGCTCGCGCAGAATCCGGCCCGCACCGTGGCAATTTTTGGCGCGCTCGGCGACAAGGACGTCGGCGGCATCGTCGCGCCGTTGTCCGCGCACGTGGGCGCGTGGCGGCTTGGCGGCTTGGCGGGTGCAACCCCGCGCGGGTTGACCGCTGCGGATTTGCACGCGCGCATGAGGAATACGGCGCACGTCGAGGAACACGCGACTATCGACGCCGCGCTGGATGCGGCCGCCGGCACGGCGGCCAGCGGGGATCGCATCCTCGCGTTTGGGTCATTCTTCGTCGCCGCGGCGGCGCTGGAGTGGGCGCGGCGCAACGGTTATTTCACGGCGTAGCCGCTTTCCGGCAGGTATAATTGGCACAGCTCCCGCCGGAAACCGCCGATGGACTCCGCCCTCAAGCAACGCCTGCTCGGCGCCGCCGTGCTGATCGCGCTGGCGATCATCTTCGTGCCGATGTTCCTGAGCAATACGCCGCAGCAAACGGAAAACACCACGCTGAATCTGGACATTCCGAAAGCGCCGGAGCGCAAGTTCGAAACGCGCACGTTGCCGGTCGTGGATACGGCGGCAACGCCCGCCGCCGCGGCCGATCCGAACAAGGTGACGACGGTCGATACCAAGGCGCCGCCGAAAGTCGACCTGCAGCCGGACGCGGCTCCGGCGCCGAGTCCGGTCGCGACACCCGCGCCGAAGCCGCCCGTTGCGGAAACCAGACCTGCACCGGTCGCCCCGCCGCCGGTGCCGGCTGCCGCCGTGGCTGCCGAAGGCCGCTTTGCCGTGAATCTGGGCGTCTACGCCGATCACGGCCACGCCGATGCGCTGGTCGCGAAGCTGAAGAAGTCCGGTTACGCGGCCTACAACGAAGCCACCGAATATCAAGGCAAGCCGGCGTTGCGCGTGCGCGTGGGCCCGTTTGCGGATCGCGCCGCGGCCGAAGGCGCGCGTCTGAAGATCAAGCAGTTGGAACCCAAAGTACCCAGCAGCGTCGTTGAATCCAGCGCGCAACCGACGGCCGACGCGCCCGCGACGGCGATTGCCGCCAATCGCGCCGGCGGCTGGGCGGTACAGGTCGGCGCGTTCAAGTCGGAAGCCGAGGCGAACAAGCTGCGCGATCGCCTGCGCGCCGGTGGCGTGGCGAGTTTCGTCGAGCGCAACGGCGCCGGCGACGAGACACTGTGGAAGGTGCGCGCCGGCCCGTACGCCGATCGCAACGGAGCCGACGGCGCGCGTACGAGCATCGACGAGAAGTTCAAGGTCAAAGGTCTGGTGGTGACGCAACCGTGACATGAACTGGGCCGACTACTGCATTATCGCCGCGCTCGGCCTGTCCGTACTGATGGGCCTGTGGCGCGGCTTCATCGGCGAGGTGCTGGCGCTGGCGTGTTGGGCGCTCGCGTTCTGGGTGGCGTGGAAATTCGGCGATCGCCTGGCAGCGAGCCTCAGCGCGGTCGAGGAACCGTCGGTGCGCCTGCTGCTCGGCTACGCGATCTGTTTCATCGCGGTGCTGATCGCCGGCGCGATCGTGAGTTTCCTCATGCGCAAGCTGATCGCCGGCAGCGGGTTGTCGGGCAGCGATCGCATGCTCGGCATGGTCTTCGGCTTGGCGCGTGGACTGGTGCTCGTGACGTTGACCATCCTGCTCCTCGGTTTCACGCCGTTGCCGCGCGATCCGTGGTGGCATCGCTCGCAGCTCGTGCCGGCATTCGAAGGTTATGCAACCTGGCTGTCGGCGCGCTTGCCGCCCGAAGTGACCAAACACCTTGATTTACGCGGTATGTTGCCGCAGATTCCGGCTGCGCCTTCGCGGCCTCCCGAACCGGTCAAAAAGACCGCGGGCTGACATCGAGCAAACCATGTGCGGAATCATCGGCATCGTCGGAAAATCTGAAGTCGCCGCGTCGTTGTACGACGCGCTGACCGTGCTGCAGCACCGCGGCCAGGATGCCGCGGGCATCGCCACGGTCGACGGCGAGCGCTTGCGCCTGCACAAGGGCGGCGGGCTCGTGCGCGACGTGTTCAGTCCCGAAAACATGCAGAAGCTGCACGGCAACGTCGGCATCGGCCATTGCCGTTATCCGACCGCCGGGTCGGAAAGCTCAACAGAAGCCCAGCCGTTTTACGTCAATTCGCCCTATGGCATCGCACTCGCGCACAACGGCAATCTGGTCAATACCGATTCGTTGCGCCGCGAGATGTATGAGGGCGATCGCCGTCACATCAACACCGATTCCGATTCGGAAATCCTGCTCAATATTTTCGCGCACGAGTTGCAGATCCAGGAGCGCCACGCGCTGACGCCGGATCACATCTTCAAAGCCGTCGCCGGCGTGCACGCGCGTGCGCGCGGCGGTTACGCGATCGCCTCGCTGCTGCTCGGCTACGGCATCGTCGCGTTCCGCGACCCGTACGGCATCCGCCCGCTCGTGCTCGGCGAGCGCGATACGGAAAGCGGCAAGGAATACGCGGTTGCTTCCGAATCGGTCGCTTTCGACATCCTCGGTTTCAAGCGCGTACGCGACATCGAACCCGGCGAGGCCGTGCTGCTCACGCTCGACGGCAAGCTGTTCAGCCGCCATTGCGCCGAAGGTTATCCGCACGCGCCGTGCATTTTTGAATATGTATACCTGGCGCGTCCGGACTCGATGATCGAGGACGTTTCCGTGTACAAGGCGCGCCTGCGCATGGGCGAACGCCTCGCGGCGAAAATCCAGCGCGTGCGTCCGGACCACGACATCGACAGCGTGATTCCGATTCCGGATACCTCGCGCACGGCGGCCAGTTCGCTCGCGCAGGTGCTTGGCCTGCCGATGCGCGAAGGGTTCGTCAAGAATCGTTACATCGGCCGCACGTTCATCATGCCGGGCCAGAGCGAGCGCGTGAAATCGGTGCGGCGCAAGCTCAATGCAATCGAACTGGAATTCCGCAAGAAGGTCGTGCTGCTGGTGGATGATTCGATCGTGCGCGGCACGACCTCGAAGCAGATCATCCAGATGGCGCGCGATGCCGGCGCGAAAAAAGTATACTTCGCCTCGGCGGCGCCGCCGGTGCGTTTCCCGAACGTCTACGGCATCGACATGCCGGCGCCGAACGAACTCGTCGCCCACGATCGCACCGAGCAGCAGGTTCAGGAGCTGATCGGCGCCGACTGGCTCGTGTACCAGGATCTGAGCGACCTGGAAGCCGCTGTCGCCGACGGCAATGAGAAGCTCACGCGTTTCGATACGTCGTGCTTCTCGGGCGAATACGTAACGGGTGTCGAACCCACCTATCTGAGCGAACTCGAATTCGCGCGTTCCGACAAGGCCAAGGCGCAGCGGCGGCAGGCCTCCTGAGCTTATTTCCATCGCCTTCATCTGGCAGAATGGCGCAGCAGGGTGAAGCGGAGAAAGGCTTGAACGTACACGGCACTGAAGGCGCCTGCTTGTTCGCGCGTGCGCGCGAGTGCCTGCAACTGACCGACCCGGCGCGCAAAGTGGCGGCGACGGCGCAAGCCGCCGCGCGTTTCGCCGCTGGCGACTTCGCGACGGATGCGAACGCCGTGCCGCCGCTCCCGATCGCGGCGCCGGGACGCCCAGCGCGGCCGAATCTGGTTGCGCCGCGCAACCTGCCCGCACGCGGGCTCGGCACGCCGGAAGGCCGCGTCGCGCTGATCCACGCGGTCGCCCACATCGAATTCAATGCGATCAATCTGGCCTGGGACGCGGTGTACCGTTTCCGCGGCATGCCGGCTGAGTACTACCGCGACTGGATCGGCGTCGCCGCCGATGAGGCGCGGCATTTCACCCTGCTGCAGGCACGCCTGACCGAGCTCGGCCACGCGTACGGCGATTTCGAAGCCCACGACGGCCTCTGGGAAATGGCCGTAAAGACATCTGATTCTTGCCTGGCACGCATGGCGCTGGTGCCGCGCGTGCTCGAAGCGCGCGGGCTCGACGTCACGCCGGGCATGATCGAGCGCCTGCGTGCAGTCGGCGATCACGCGACCGTGGCGATTCTCGAACTGATCCTGCGCGAGGAAGTCGCGCACGTCGCCGCCGGTTCGCGCTGGTTCGCCTGGTGCTGCGCACGTGAACAACTCGATCCGGACGCAACCTTTGCGCAACTGATCGCGCAGCATATGCGCGGTGCCGTCAAGGGCCCGTTCAACATGAGTGCGCGTCTGGCCGCCGGCTTCAGCGCGAACGAGCTTGCACGTTTGCAGGCCGCAGCGTGATTCGGGCGTTGGTTTGTGCCGTCGCAATCGTGGTTCTGTGCCTGTGTGCCTTGGGCTGGATCCTGGGACTTAATTGGCGCACGCCATGGGTGCCGGGCAGCCGCGTCGATCTGCCGGCGCGAGATTTCCAGGTGGTTACCGGCACGGGCGAATTGCAGGCAAGTGCCCTTCGAATTGCCGCGGCCGGCGACGATGGCAGTACGTTGCAGACGGTGCGCATCGGAATTCGCGCCGAGGATTTTCCGATACTGCGCTACCGGTTCGACGATTTTCCGCGAACGCTGGAACTGTCGCTGATTTTTCGCCGCGACGACGCACCCGCCGAAGTGCAGGCGTTCACCGTGCCGTGGCCTGGCGACGGCGAACGTACAATCGACTTGCGCGCATTGCCGGCGTGGCACGGCCAAATCATCGAGCTGGGTTTTGCCCAATTCGCCACCGGACAACTGGTGCCCGCCAGTGTCGCGTTCGCGCCGTTTGCTCTGGATCGCGTCGAACTCTCTTCGCTGTCGTGGTCCGGCGTACTTGGAGCGTTGCGCACGGACTGGTTCGGCTACACGCCGTGGGCGCTCGCAGCCGTGAACAACCTCGGCCGAGGTTCGGCACTGCCGCCGGTGGCGGCAGTGCCGGGCGCGTTATTGCTTGCGCTCGGCGTCGTGGCGCTCGCAACACGGCGGCGACGACGGCATCTCCGGCGTGCGGTGATGGTCGCGATCGTCGCAGCGTGGCTGGTTTTGGACGTGTTCTGGCTGCAGGACCTCACGGCCAAGCATGCACTCACTGACGCGCTGTATGCGCGCAAATCGTGGGAGGAGCGCGAACGGCTTGCGCCTGCCGAAGATCTGACCTTCATCGCCGAGCAGACACGCAACTGGCTCGCGCTCGAGCACGTGTCTTCGCGCATTCTTGTCGCCGCGGACACGTCGCACAATTTTTTTCGCGTGATTTATCTGCTGTTGCCGCACAACGCCGCCGCGTTGTTCGACATCGGCGACGCGCCAGTGCCTGCCGATACATTGATCTTGCTATTCGGCAACAACAAGCAGTGGATGTACGACGCCGAGCGCAGCGCGATATTCGGCCGCGGCCGCGTCTATCCGGTCGAACCGGTGTACGGCAGTGGCGGAGCGCAGGTCTACCGGACCAAGAGCGCGGCGCCATGATGTCTCGCCGCGCGCGCCGATTTCCTGCCCGGCGCGTGGCGTGCGCCGCGATTCTTGTTGCCATTGCCGTCGTGATCCTCGGCCTCTCGGCGCATCTGCGCTGGAATACGCCGCTCTGGTCGCGCGACCGATTGAGCATGCCGGCCCACGATTTTCGCGTGGTGATGGGCGCGGGCGCCGAAGATGGCGACTCGTTGCGTGTCGGCGCGATCGGCAACGATGGCAATGGCTTGCAGATGCACGCGCTTGACCGTCTGCATGCCGACGATTGGCCGATTCTGCATTATCGTTTCGAGGGTTTTCCGCGCACACTGGAGCTCTCGCTGGTTTTTCGCCGCGCCGACACTCCGCAAGATGTCCAGGCGATCTCCGTGCCCTGGCCCGGCGATGGCTGGCACAGCGTAGATCTGCGCGGCATTCCGGAATGGCACGGCGAAATCGTCGAGATCGGCTTTGCCGAATTCGCCACCGGCCAGCTGGTGCCGCCGAGCGTGGGATTCCGGCCCTTTCGTTTCGATAGCGCAGAATTGTCTGCGTTGTCGTGGTGCGGCGGTCTGGCCACGCTGCGCGAGGCCTGGTTCAGCTATCGGCCGTGGGCATTCATGTCGATCAGTGCCCTGGTGCCCGATCGCGGTACGTCCGGCACCAGTTCGCCGTTGCTCGCGCTCGTGGCCATCATCGTATTCGGCTTGCTTGCCGTCGCGGTGACGATGCGCTGGTCGCGCGCCCACGCGCTCGGTTACGTCGCCGTCGCCGGCGCATCGCTGTGGCTGATGCTGGACATGCGCTGGCTCGGCGACTTGTGGGCGCGTCACGGGCTGACCGAGCGCGTCTATGCCGGACGGCCGTGGCGGGAACGCGAGCGCTTGCAGCCCGACGAAAACGTCGCTGCCGCGGCGGAGCAGGTAAGAAATTGGCTCGGCAGCAATGCGCCTGCGTCACGTGTGCTCATCGAGTCGGATTCGGACTACGTCTATCTGCGGTTGGCCTACCTGCTGTTGCCGCGCAATGTTGGCCTGCTCTATCACCTCGGCGGCAGCTCGCCGCCGGAAGGCGGTCTGGTCCTGCTGTACGACAGCACACGCTGGGCTTACGATGCCGCGCGCGGCGAGCTCAGCAACGGCACAAACGCGTATCCTGTGGATCCGGTATTCGAAAGCGCGGATGCGCACTTGTATCGCGTCAAGGGAACTCGATGAATTTCTCTCTCATGGCAGCATGGATACTGCCGTTGCTCACGGGCACTTGCGTGTGGCTGGCCTGCAACCCGTCGCGTGCGCCGGGCTGGCGCGCCGCGGCGCTCGGCCACGGTTGTGTGTTCGGGATGCTGCTCGCCGCCGCTGCGACCGCGCTGTGCGCGCGCACGGAGACGACGCACGCCTGGCTGCGCGCGTCGCCCGTGCTCGTCGCGCTGGCGCTCGTGTGCGGCATTCTCGCCTGGCGCAGCCTGCGGGCGATGCCCGCGCCGCGCGCGGACATTCCAGCGCGCGCGAACACGTGGCTCAACGGGCTATTGGCGCTGGCGCTGATTTCGCTGCTCTGGCGTGGCGGCATCGCGCTGCGTGAAATCCTGCTGCGGCCGACGTACCCGTGGGATGCATGGGACGCCTGGGCGGTCAAATCCAAGACGTGGGTGCTGCTCGGCCACTACGTTCCGTTCGTGTCGATGCAGGAATGGCTCGCGCATCCGGCGCAGGAATTGTATACATCGCTCGGCTGGGCCTATCCGTCGACGCTGCCGTGGATCCAGGTCTGGTTCGCGAGCGCCGCGGGCGGCTGGATCGAGCCGATGGTCAACCTGCCATGGTTTGCGCTGTGGCTGGGGCTGCTCGCCGGCCACTATGGTCAATGGCGTGCGCTCGGTCTGTCGCGTCGGCAGGCCTTGGTCGGCGTGTACGCACTTGGCTCGCTGCCGTTGATCACCGTGCACGTGGCATTGGCCGGGTACGCCGACTTGTGGGTCGCGACATTGTTCGGTTTTGCGGTTCTGGCTTGGCTGCGCTGGATGCAGACGCGCGCGAAGCAGCACCTGCTGATCGCGTTCGCCTGCGCGCTGCTTTTGCCATTGCTGAAATTGGAAGGCGCAATCTGGCTGCTGCTGCTCGCTTCCGTGATGGTGTATGGATTGCTGCGGCGACGCTGGCGCCGCCGCGCGGCCTGGGTGCTGCTTGGCGTATTCGTTATCGTGATGGTGTTCGGGCGGTTGAAGATACCGGTTCCGGGCTTGGGCTGGGTCGAGCTCGCGCGCAACGCGATCGACATTCCCGGCTTCGGCAGGCTGGCGATTTCCTGGCATGGCATAGCGCTTTCCGGGATATTGAACAGCCTGTTCGTGCAGCCCAACTGGCACCTGCTGTGGTGGCTTGCGCCGCTCATCGTCGTGTGGCGCTGGCGCACGTTATTCGCCGATCAGGCGCTGCGCCGCGTCGGTGCGGTGCTGCTTGCCGCGTTCGGCGCGCTGATATTTCTGTTCGTATTCACCGACGCGGCGAGCTGGGCGGAACACTACACCGCGGTGAACCGGCTGCTCATGCACATGGTCCCGGCGCTGGTCACGTTCCTGTTGTTGCTATTGCGCGAAGTCAACTGGCGTGAAGTACTTCGCGATACACCTGCGCGGTTCGCTGCGCGTTCTTATCCAGCGTGAACTCTTCGCGCCAGCGCTGCTGACCTTGTTGGCCGAGCCGCGCGCGCAGCTCGACATCGGCGTCGAGCCGGCGCAGCGCTTGCGCCAGCGCCAGCGGATCGCGCGGTGGAACGAGCAGACCCGTTTCTCCATCGCGCACGACGTGGGTCACACCGGATCCCGGAATGTCGCTGGCAATCACCGGAACGCCGGCGCGCATTGCCTCGAGCAATACGATGCCGAAGGCCTCGGCGCGCTCAATGGATGTCAGGCAAAATACCTGGGCCTGCGCATACGCCTGCGCCAAGGCAGCATCATCGACGTGGCCGGCAAAGCGCACGCGATCGGCGATTCCGAGCCGCTTGGCCAGTCCGCGCAACGCGGATTCGCACTCGCCGCTGCCGATCAACAACAGCTGCGCTTGCGGCGCGTCCGCGAGTGCATGCAACAGTACGTCGAAACCTTTGTAGTAGCTCAGGCGCCCGACCGCCAGCACCCGCAAGCCTGTGCCCGGCCATAACGATGGCGTGCCGGGCGACACCGGCGGCTCGCCCGGTCCGATCCCCAAAGGAATTACTCGAACTTTTTCGCGCCAAGGCGCCAGTGCGGCGCTCGCATCCAGATACTGCTGCGAAGTGGCGATGACGGCGTGCGCGCGCCGCAGCAGCGCTTGTTCCCACGGCCGATAAACGCGATACGCCCAGCGCAACAGGCGATGTTTGCTGTCGAGCGGAATATCCGAATGCCAATGCACGACCCACGGCAGCTTGCGTGCCGCCGGCGACAGCAGCGCCCAGAAAGCCGACGTGTTCGGCACGTGCAAATGCAGCAGGTCCGGCTCGAACGTACGCAAGCTGCGCGCGAGCAGCAGCGGGAAGGTCGGACTCACCGGCGCGTACAACAACTGCCCATGGCAGGCCGCGAGCGTGACTTGCACCCCGTCCGCCTGCAGCGTGCACGAGCGGTGCGTGCCGGGCGCAGCATGCGCCAGCATGGCGACGTCAGTGGTAGCGTGCGTGGCCAGAGACGCAGTCAGCGCCGCGCTGCTGCGCTCGATGCCTCCCGGATACGGTGGAAAAAACTTGCCGATGTGCAGGACGCGCATGCGCGCGTCAGGCGTCGCCAGATTTCGGCAGCGGTATCACCTGGGCCGTCTTCGGTCGCGCAGCCGCTGCATCCGATGCGCCGCCGCGTTTTGCCGCCGCCAATTCCTGTTCGAGAATGCCGATCTTCTGCGTCAGCCGACGCAATTGCCGTTCGCTGCGTGAGCGGTCGATATCCATCTTGAGCATGCGCAGCAGGATCATGCCGATGGCGACGATGATCGGCAGTACCGGTGCGTAGGCGATGCCGGTGGCACGCCCGAGCCAGTCGATCGCCTGCGGAAACACGCTCAGCAGCAGTGCCGCGCCGGCCACGGCCAGCCACCACAACGCATAGCTGCCGTGCAGATGATCGCGGCGTACGAGATAAAGGATCGCGCCGGCGATCAGCACGCCGATGATGCTCGTGGCCGTAAGCGCGGCAGTCATGCGCTCGCTCTCGTGCGCGTCGGCGCCGCGCGCCAATGCCAGCCGAATTGGGCGAAGCACAGCACGGTCGTGTGCAGCATGTAGCGCACCACCATCGGCCACGACGAAAACACGCGTGAAGCGCCGGTGCGGCGCGGCGACATCACGGTCGGCACCTCGTGGAGGCGGAGTCCCTTTTTGCGCAACAGCATCAAAACTCCCAGATCCTGATAATCGAGCAAACTGGCCTTGCGCGACGCCAGCACGCGGATGGCGTGCCCATCGTATACACGCAGGCCGGACGTGAAATCCTGCACGCCGATGCCGGTGAGCGTGCGGAAATAACGCCAGGCGAAGCGCTTGGCGATGCTCAGGCGCTGCGGAAACGTGCCAATCGCGACATTTGCTCCGCTGCGCCGCCAGCCATCGAGCAGCACCGGCAATTCCTCGGGATGATGCTGGCCGTCCGCATCGAGCGTCAGCGCGATCCGGAACAGATGACGCTTGGCATAGCGCAGACCGGTTTGCGCCGCGCCCCAGGCGCCGAGTCCGTAAGGCAGGTCGATCACCGTTGCGCCGGCCAGACGCGCTTGCGCGGAGGTGTCATCGGTACTCGCGTCGTTGACGACGAGTACTTCGCCGCCGACGACCGAGCGCACGCGCCGCACGATTTCGCCCACCGTGGCGGCCTCGTTGCGCGCAGGAATCACGGTCAGCAGCCGATTATTGGAACCGCCTTGTTGCCGCATTACCGATGTCCTGAGCCTGACCGCGCATTTTCCGAGGCTTGCGGCAGCGCGTCAATGCCAAACCGGTTGAATCTGATTGGAAACAGGTGTCCGGTTTTGACGCGCGACTCCGTTCTTTGTAGCTGAAGACCTACTCACGTTGGTCGGTTTTTGGTCCGGCGCGCGACCAGCTCGGATATAGCCGCGTAAGCTATTGACGCTGCTGGGGAGCTGCAATATGCTCCGCGCGTTCGGGTGGCGGCTCGAAAACAGCCGGTAGGGGGCCAAGTGCCACCACCCGGTATCACTTGGAGAGAATTCATGAAATCGTTTCAAATGAAGGCGCTGGCTCTGGCGGTGCTCGGCTTGGCTGGGTTTGGCTTGGCGGGTAGCGCGATGGCGTGTGATGCCACGAATTTGGCTGCATGGAATGGTGGCGCGGCCGCGATTTCCGGCGGTACGGTAACGGCGGTTGCAGGTGGCCTTGACGGTTCTGCCTGTGCGATGAGCGCTGCCTTGGGCACCGCTGCGACATCCCAAGCAAGTGTGCTGGATACCAGTCCGGCGAATGAGGCTCGTTATCGCTTCCAGTTTCTCGTCGATCCGAGTCACGTGACCACCTTGACTGCTCAAGACAGCGTGGCCTTGTTCTCGGCTACCAACCAGACCGTGGCTCATGGTCGCAAGGGCATCATTTTGGTCGGACTAGTCCCCACGGCAACTGCAGGAATCGATAACATCAGCTTTTCTTATTCTTGCAATAACGGCACGACGTACAAATGCATTCATACGTCCCCGGTCAACTTGGTGGCCGGCGTGAACCGCATCGAGTTCGATGTACAGATGGCAACGGTAGGTAACGCAAACGGCTCGATCCGCTACTGGATCAACGCACCGGCGGGGGCCACGGAACCCGCGCCCACTGATTCCGTGACGGGGATAGACAACTCGGCTTGGGTCGGAACCAAACTGGCTAGCTTGGGACTTGGATCACCTTCACCGCATTGGTCATCCGCGCATCACGGAGAAGCGGTTCTATTTGACACCTTCGATTCGCGCCGCCAGACCTATATCGGCCATTGAGGCGAATTCAGCGATTTTAAGTAGAGTACCTTTCGAATAGATTTTCAACTGCAAAAGATCTTGGGAGATACAACAATGAAAAATGTAGCGATGCTGCTGCTCGCCTGTAGTTGCGCAAGCGCAATGGGATCCGTGTACGCAGCTGGTGGAACCTGCGCTGCGCCGGTTGCCCTGAGCCCGTTGAACGCCGCCGGAAGCGCAAGCGGCAATACCTGTACCGATGGGTCCGGCGGTGGAGCAACCGCCAATCAGGTAGCAAGTTATTGCGGTATACAGGATTTGAGCAATCAGCCGCAGGAAGTCTATTCGGTGACATTGGCCGCTGCTGGTTCGGCAGGTCGTACGGCGACGTCGCTGTCGATTTCGTCGACGACGGCGGCTTTCAGCGCAACAATGTATTTGTTCCCCGGTACGACCGCTGCTGACTGCGCCAATGGCGGCCCGCCGTGCGGCCAAACGGGCGACAAAACCAGTGCAATCGACCTCACGGCGACTGATGTTGCTGTGGCCACCGCTGGTACGTATTATCTGGTGATTGGTGCAAATCAGGTCGAGGCGAAGGCCGCTACCGCGTGCGGTGATTACAATCTGACTTGGAACAACGCTCTGCCGGTCAAGCTCCAGGGCTTTTCCGTACACTAAGCAGCGACTTATCTACTGATTCAAGGAACCCGCCCGGAAACGGGCGGGTTTTTTTATGCTTCCAACGTTATTCGCAACCCTATTTGCCGCTGCGCAAGCACAGCTGCCTTCGCTGACGGCCGAGCCGTGCGACTTCGGTGAGACCTATCAGTTGTCTGCGGTGCATTGCACGGCGGCATACACGAACAACTCCGAAAAACCGATGCGTGTAGCCGCTCAGGCTGCGATGCAGTTCGATAAAGTGGCTCCCGCTACGGTATCGATTGCCCCGCATAGCACCGCTTATTTTGAGCTGACTGCAAATGTCGAAAACGACCGCGGACACGCAGAACACTTTTTCTACGCGGTGTCGGATGCCGACACCGGCCTGAAGGTGTACACAAAGGCTAGCGGTTTCGTTGTTCCACTTCTGGATGGGCCGGCACCGCAAATCGATTTTGGCGTGGTTGGCATGGGCTTTGGCGCCACCGAACCGGCGCCAAAATCGATCACTCTCGACACGCATGAAGTAGCAGGGTTCCGCCTTCAGTCGATCGTAAAGGCTCCTGTCTATCTCGATTGCAAGATTGGCGATGATGGCCGGACTTTGATCGTTTCTTTCAAGCCGAGCGCCCCCTGGGGTATCGTCGGTGAGTACGTGGTCGTTTCCACGAATACTCCGAAGCAGCCAACGGTGTCGGTTCGCATCAAGGCCGATGTGCATGGCGACGTGGTGCCGGGGGAAAATCCCGTCCAATTCGGCATAATGCGTCTCGGCAACAAGAACGAATCCTTAATCCAGTTGAAAGCTCTTTCGGGTAAGGATTTCAAGGTTGGCAAGATCAATTTGGAACGCCTGCACGCGGAGACGGAAGTAAAACCGTGCATCCCGGCGGCCATTGGCTGCAACACTCTGCACCTGAGCATTCTGGACACCCAGCCGTTGGGAATGGTCAGTGGGCGCGTCAGCATCGAGTTACCGGAGTACGACCGTCAACTAAACCTTGTCGTGGGCGGTCTACTGCTGAAAAAAGATGCGATTGTGAAGGATCTCAAAGAAACGGACGCCCAGCGGCAATCGGCTGTCACCACACCGAGCAATACCGTAGATCTGCGCATGGCATTACGCAATGCCACTAAACCGGTCGATTCGACCACGCCGCCCGGCAATGGTCCGCTGCTGAAATGGTCCGTAGCGAACGAAGATTTTGTCTACGGCTATATCATCTACCGTAGCGCGACAGAGGGGGGAGCATACTCGCGGGTGAACGCCGAATTCATTTACCCGCAAAAAAGTGAGACCGGGGCGTCAACTTACCAATGGCGCGACTCTTCGACGGTTCCGGGTCACGAGTATTGGTACTACATAGGCGTCCTGAAACAAAATGGGGCACGACAGGATCTCACCGGCCCGCAGAAGGTCGTGGCCAAGTAAGCACGCTGCTTTGCTCATACCAATCGCCGAGCACGATGCGCTCGGCGGTTCGGCCATCCAGTTCAAATCGATGCGCTGCCGGACGATGCGTATGGCCGTGAATGAGTCGGTGCACGCCATACTCGTGCATCGTTGATTCGACCGCCGCCTGGTTCACGTCCATGATTTCGGCGGCTTTCATCGTGGTCTGCTTGCGGCTTTCCCCGCGCGCCTGCGCAGCAAACGCGCGCCGTTCCGCGAGTGGCTTGGCGAGAAATTGCGCTTGCCAGGCGGGATTACGCACCAGATTGCGGAATTTCTGATATTCGATGTCGTCCGTGCACAACGTATCGCCGTGCATCAGCAACGTCCGTTCGCCATCGAGTTCGACGATGGCAGGATCAGCGAGCAATTCGATCCCGGCGCGTGCCGCGTAATCCGTACCGAGCAGGAAATCGCGGTTGCCGTGCATGAAATAAATCGGCACGCCGCGGTCACGCAATGCGCGCAGTGCGTGCGCGACGCGTGTGGCGAGCGGCGCATTGTCGTCATCGCCGATCCAGCTTTCGAACAAATCGCCCAGGATGTAAAGCGCGTCGGCTTGCCGCGCTTCATCGGCGAGAAAACGCGCGAACAGGTCGACGATCTGCGGGCGTGCTTCGTCGAGGTGCAGGTCGGAGATGAACAGCGTGCGCACGTCAGACGCCTGGCTGGCGGCGCGGTGGGTTCACACCAATGCGCCGCACCGAGAAAGCTGCTGAAGGCGCGCCTACTGCACCAAGCTCGCCTTCTCGATCACGATCGGTGTCTTCGGCACGTCGCTTTGGAACGGCGCCTGCGGTCCGGTT
>Ga0157369_10001361_pt1 | contig 30169 bp, 22 predicted proteins | sample C25metaG_FD_113461 | JGI IMG/M metagenome (GOLD analysis project Ga0157369, IMG submission 113461) | Corn rhizosphere microbial communities from Kellogg Biological Station, Michigan, USA - C2-5 metaG | ecosystem: Host-associated > Plants > Roots > Rhizosphere > Soil | place: USA: Michigan... | reverse complement strand
GCCGGGATCGCGACCGGGAAATTCCAGGGCGTGATCAGGCCAAAGACGCCAACGGCTTCGCGCGATGTCGCGACGTCCACGCCCGGCCGTGTGGAGTCGAGATTCTGTCCGTGCCGCCGAAGCGCCTCGCCCGCGAAATATTTGAAGATGCGCCCCGCACGGGCGACCTCGCCGATACCCTCGGGCAAGGTCTTGCCTTCTTCGCGCGACAGCAACCGGCCCAGTTCGTCGCGCCGTTTCAGGATCGTGTCGCCCACCTTGTCGAGAAGATCGCTGCGCACTTCCGGTGACGCACCCGACCACGACGGAAACGCCTTGCGCGCAGCTTCGACGGCCGCATCCACTTCTGCCGCACCTCCATCGGGGAAGCGCGCGACGACCTCGCGCGTGTCGGACGGGTTCAGGCTTTCGTGCGGTGCATCCGCCGTCACCTTTTCGCCGTTGATATAGTGGGTCAGTGTTTCGGTCATCGCGCTCATCCAGACAGCAATCCGCGCTCGGTCAGGTTTCGCATCAGCGCGCCAACGCCGAAGGTCCAGGGTGCTGCGTCTTTCGACGTCACGACACGGTTTTCCAGGACGCCGAGCGTTGGCGTCGAAACCCGCACGATATCGCCCACCTTGTGGGTGAAGCCGCGGCCCGGCGTATCGCGATCTTGCGTCGGCGCGAACATTGTTCCGAGGAACAGCGCAAAGCCGTCGGGATATTGATGCTCGCTCATCGCCTGCTTTGCGAGATCGAGCGGATCGCGGCTGATCTCCGACATGGTGCTGCGATCCTCGAGCCGGAAATTGTCCGGCCCCTGGATCTCCAGCTCGACCACAGCCTTGCGCACATGGTCCATGGTGAAATGATCGTCAAAGAGGCGAATGAACGGACCGATCCCGCAGGACGCGTTGTTGTCCTTCGCTTTGCCGAGCAGAAGCGCACTGCGGCCTTCGAAATCGCGCAGGTTCACGTCGTTGCCGAGCGCTGCGCCAAGCGCGCGGCCCTTGCTATCGCAAATGATGACAATCTCAGGCTCGGGATTGTTCCAGTTCGAATCCGAGCGGATGCCGATGTCTGCTCCCCAACCCACCGATGAGAGCACAGGCGATTTGGTGAAGATCTCCGCATCTGGACCGATCGCCACTTCGAGATATTGCGACCACAAGCCGTCCGCAATCAGCGCGGATTTGAGGCGCTCCGCCTCCTTCGATCCGGGTTTGACCGCGCGCAGATCGGCACCGACCCGGCTCTTCAGCGCGTCGCGAATGGATTGCGCCTTGCCGGCGTCGCCGCGTGCGCGCTCTTCGATCACGCGCTCCACGGCCGATACGGCAAAGGTGACGCCCGCGGCCTTCACGCATTGCAGATCGACGGGTGCCAGCAGACGCGGATAACTTTCGCCGTCCCATTCCCGCACAAAAGAAAAGTCGCCGAAATCTCCGACCTCACGACCGGAAACGGTGCCCGCCCATTGATCGAGAAAGGCCGATACCGTGGGAGCGGTAATCGAAACGTCGAACAAGCGGCCATCCGAGACAACGACCGGTGTCGGACCTTGGCCGAAATCCATGCGCCCCAGCAGGGTCGCTTTCCGCCAATCTTCCGGCAAAAGGTCAGACATGAGGCTGGCCCGTCGGCAACGTCTTCAAGCGTCGGCTCCGCAAGATTGGTTGCGCTACCATCCGCTCCGGCGCGCCGTTGTCAAGTCCATCTCGCTACTCCGCCGGCCGGACTCGCTTGAGATTGGTGGTCGTCTGGCGGGATATCAGGGTGAAATCCAGAAGCCGGTGGACAATTTCCGCTTTTTCCCCCGCGCGGCGCCGGCGGATCTGGTTGACCAGTAGCTTCACCGCATCGCTCGCCATCGTGGCGACCGGCTGATGGATCGTGGTCAGGGCGGGCCAGATGGCGGTGGCCAGCGTCGTATCGTCGAAGCCCGCAACGCTGAGATCGCGCGGAACATCCAGGCCCAGACGGTGTGCGACCGAGATCGCAGCCGCAGCCATATCGTCGTTGCTCGCGAAAAGCGCGGTCGGCCTCGGATTGGCGCCAAGCAGAAGTTCAGCCGCCTCCAGCCCCGAGCGATAGGTGAAATAGCCCTGCGCGAGTTGCGAGGGAGCGACGGGCAACCTTGCCTCATGCATCCCCGCGAGGAAGCCTTCGTGACGGCGCGCACTGGCGGTCTGATTGGGATGGCCAGCTATGAACGCAATGCGCGTGTGACCAAGCGAAATGAGCTTCCGCGTCATTTCGCGGGCGGCTGCAAAATCGTCGATGCTGATGGCCGAGAACTGCGACGCGGGGTGCCCCGTCGCCACGATGACGCCGGGGATGCCCTCTGCGAGTACGGCTTGTAGCGCCTCGGCGGAATCGCACAGTGGCGGCGGCAGAATGATTCCGTCTGCGCCACTCTGCGCGAGTCTGGCGATGGCGGCTTTCTCCCCGCCTGCACCGTCGCACTTCTCAAGGATCAGTTGGCAGCCGGATGCGCTCGACTGCTCGAGGCTGCCGACGAGAAACTCGCTCAGATAGGCTGCGCTCGGATTGCTGTAGAGCAGTCCGATGCGGATGGATTTCGCGCCGGCGAGACTGCGCGCGGCCGGATTCGGTGAGTAGCGTAGCGCCTTGATCGACGCCTGGACTTTCTTGACGGTATCTTCGCGCACGACGGCTTCGCCGTTGACGACGCGGGAGACGGTCATCGGAGAGACGCCGGCGTGGCGTGCGACTTCCTGAATCGTGACGGACTTGCCGCCGCGGCGATTGTTTTTTTCGGCCAAGGAATCGCCCTCTGGTGGGTTTGAGTGTCGCATGGCGTGGGGCAATGTGTCATTGCCACAGGTATGGCAGGACCGCCAGCACAAACCGCAGTTCTAAGGCAGCGAACGATACTCAGTGTAGGGAGGGATTCGTGAAAACTGGAATCACCGCGCTGGTCTGTACAGCGCTTCTGGCGTGCGCCTTGCCGCACCCGGCTCTGGGACAGGCGAACATTACGACACAGGCAACCTTGCTCGACCGCATCCAGATCGAGGACCTCCTGATCGCCTACTACCAGCCTCTGGGTTCTGCGGGCGAAGACATGACAGCGTTCTACACGGAAGACGGCGTGCTCGACCTGAACGGCCGCGTGTACCTGGGAAAGGCGGGCGTTCGACAGGCCTACAAGGATGCTGCGGCCGCGATGGGGCCTGGATTCAAAGGCAAGTTCCACATGCTCATGAACAATCCGAGGATCGTCGTGAATGGAGACAGTGCGACCGCGGATTTGATCTGGACAGGCGTCGCGTCGGAGACCGTGACCTCGCCGCCGCATCTCGTTGAGCAGGGCCGCGAACATGACGAACTCGTCAAGCTGGCCGGTCGCTGGCTGCTCAAGAAGCGGGTGATCACCAGCGACGGTGGTCTGCCGGATTTCTACGCAAAAACTTATAAGGACCGGTAGCACCTGGGCGGATAAAGCCAGAGAGCCTTGGCTCCGCTCAAAATCGTGTTCTCGGCGAACAGAAGATTGCTACCGAAATCGGTATTTGCGTGGGACAGGACGGCGCACTTGCCGGATCGGACCTCGACATGGCGAGCGCGCTGCGCAACGCTGTCCGCCGCGCCTAGAGGTCGCGAACGATGAGCGTGAACCGGACTATCGCGGAGGTCACCGCCCGCATCGACGCGCGCAGTCGCGAATTGCGTGCGCAATATCTCGAACGCATGGAAGAAGCCCGCGCGGCTGGAAGCGCCCGGGGGCATCTCGACTGCGGCAACCTCGCCCATGTCTGCGCGGCAGCACCCTCGGGCGACAAGAGCCGCATCCGTCATGGCGAGGGAAAGAATATCGCCATCGTCACGGCGTACAACGACATGCTCTCGGCACATCAGCCGCTCGGTGACTATCCCGAAATCATAAAGGCTGCGGCGCGTGACGAAGGCTGCACGGCGCAGGTGGCCGGCGGCGTCCCGGCGATGTGCGACGGGATCACCCAGGGCCAGCCGGGGATGGAACTGTCGCTGTTCTCACGCGATGTGATCGCGCTTTCGACCGCGCTTGCGCTCTCACATGCAGCGTTCGATGCCACACTCTGTCTTGGCGTCTGCGATAAGATCGTGCCGGGACTGCTAATCGGGGCGCTGTCCTTTGGACATCTTCCGACCTTGTTCGTTCCGGCAGGCCCGATGCCGTCCGGCATTTCCAATCCGGAGAAGGCGCGCGTCCGCGAAGCCTTCGCGACCGGCGCGGCATCGCGCGGCGAGCTGCTCGAAGCGGAAAGCGCCTCCTATCACGCGCCGGGCACCTGCACCTTCTACGGCACGGCCAACACCAACCAGATGCTGATGGAGATGATGGGGCTGCACATGCCTGGCACGGCCTTCGTCAATCCCGGCACGCCGCTTCGCGACGCGCTCACGCGTGCCGCTGCCGTCCGGGCCTGCACATTGGCGCGCGAAGGCACCGGGGCGCTCGCGGACATCGTGGATGTCCGCGCGATCGTGAACGGTGTGGTCGGTTTGATGGCCACGGGCGGCTCGACCAATCACACGCTGCACATTCCGGCCATCGCGCGCGCGGCGGGTTTCGTTCTGGAATGGGAGGACTTCGCCGACATCTCCCATGTCACGCCCTTGCTTGCGCGCGTCTATCCCAACGGTGCTGCCGATGTGAACCGCTTCCATCGCAGCGGCGGGATGGCTTTCGTCATACGAGAACTGATCGCTGCAGGGCTCGTGCATGCGGATGTGCGCACGGTGGCCGGCGCAGGCCTGGAAGCTTACGCGCGCGAGCCCCATCTTCGCGACGACGGTCTTGAGTGGCGCGAAGCCACACCGGTGTCGCTTGATCGCGATGTGCTGCGCCCCGCGAGCGATCCGTTCGACGCTGAGGGCGGGTTGAGGCTCTTGCGCGGCAATCTCGGCCGCGCCGTGATCAAGGTATCCGCCGTCTCGCCGCGGCATCGCCGGGTCGAGGCGCCTGCACGGGTCTTCCACAGCCAGGAAGACTTTCTCGCAGCTTTCAAGGCGGGCGAGTTGGCGCGGGATGTGATCGCCGTCCTGCGCTTCCAGGGCCCGAAGGCGATCGGCATGCCCGAACTGCACAAACTCACGCCTCCGCTGGCGACGCTGCAGGCGAAAGGATTTGCCGTGGGTCTCGTCACCGACGGCCGCATGTCGGGTGCATCGGGCAAAATCCCGGCGGCCATCCACGTGACGCCGGAAGCGAAGGATGGCGGCCCGATCGCGCGCATCCACGATGGCGACGTGATCTTGATCGACGCGGAGCGCGGCGTGCTGGAAGCCAAGGTCGAGACCGAAGTGCTGATGTCGAGACCGGCCGCAACGCATAAATCTCCCGATCACGGCATGGGCCGTGAGCTGTTCGCGGCGTTCCGCTCACTGGTCGGACGCGCCGACGCGGGCGCCAGCGTATTGATGGGTGCGCCGTGAACGGAATCGAATCCATCCTGAAGCTTTCGCCGGTTGTCCCCGTGCTTACGATCGAGAACACCGAGGATGCCGTGCCGATGATCGGCGCGCTGCACGAAGGCGGCTTGCGGGTGTTCGAAGTCACACTGCGCACGACGCAGTCGTTGGCCGCGATCGAAGCTGTGGCACGCGCACTTCCCGATGCGGTGGTCGGCGCAGGCACGGTGCTCAATGCCTGTGACTTCAATCAGGCGCGCGATGCCGGCGCACGGTTCATCGTGAGCCCGGGTCTCAGCGATGGCGTTCTGTCAGCAGCGAAGGCGAGCACGCTTGCATTCCTGCCGGGCGTTACAACGCCGGGCGACATCATGCGCGGGCTGGATGCGGGGCTCACGCATTTCAAGTTCTTTCCGGCGGAATCAGCGGGCGGCGCAAAAATGCTGCAGGCCCTTGCCGGTCCGTTCGCGCAGGTGCGGTTCTGTCCGACCGGCGGGCTTACGCCGGAAAATGCACCGTCCTATCTCGCACTTTCCAATGTGGTCTGCATCGGCGGGACGTGGCTCGCGCCGAAAAATCTCGTCGCAGCGCGCAATTGGTCTCAGATCACAGAGCGCGCGCGCGCAGCTTCTCTTCTACGGAACACCGATGTAGCTTGACGAGCGGAGGGCATCGCCACGGCCTCCGTCCCAAAGCCAGGTGAAGCAGAGCCTCGATCGCATCAGAGAAATCAACGGGTTACCACACTCGATCCTGACAATTTCTCATCCTTTCGAAAAAGTTGATGCCGCCGGGAACCAATCGCTACTGACATCATTGTCTGCTGGAATTTAGAGGGTTCCAGCACCATGACAATCTCTAAGTGGCGCCTCATGGCAGGCGCCGCAACGGCTTCCTTATGCCTTGCGTCAGCTTCCAATGCAGCGGTCTGGGTGAACACCCATACGCAAGCAATTCCGCTCGTCCACGCGAAATTGCTGGGTGCTGTCGATCCGTCGACGGCGATGCACGTCACGGTCGCTCTGCAGATGCAGAATGCACAGGCCCTGCAAGACCTCGTCCAGCAGCAGGCGACGCCCAACTCGCCCAATTTCGGCAAATACATCACGCTGGCGCAGTTCAACGCCACCTATGCGCCGAGCATCGATTCGGTGAAGGCTGTGCACAGTTATCTCGCGCACTACGGGCTGACCAACATTGCCATCGAGCGCAACAGGCTCTTCGTCACCGCAACAGGCACCGCCGGGCAGATCGAGGCAGCGTTCAACACGAGCCTTTCCCGCTTCCAGCAGAAGGGTAAGCAGGTCTTTGTCAACACGACGCCCGCCCAGGTGCCGCAAGCGCTCGGCGGCGTCGTTCTATCCGTGCTCGGTCTCAACAACGTGACTTCCACGACGCCGATCACTCAGTGCGATGTCAAGAGTCCGCAATGCCTGCGCTTCACCTACAATCCCCAGACCTACTGGAGAACCTACGACGCGACGCATGTGAGTTGGGGCGGCAACACCTCGATCGCCATTATGGCGGAAGGCGATGTGAGCCAGGTGACCCCTGATCTGCGCACGTTCGAATCGGCGATGGGCCTTCCCCAGGCGAAGGTCACCGTCGTGCAGGTCGGACTTCCGAGTACAGACACTGCCGGCGTCGACGAATGGGATCTCGACACGCAGTACACGACCGGAATGGCAGGCAAGGTGAAGAACCTTTACATCTACGACACGACGTCCCTGACCGATCAGGACACCACGCTGGAGTTCAATCGCTGGGCGACGGACAATTTGGCCCAGGTCGGTAACGCGTCTTTCGGGATCTGCGAGTTCTTCCCCTATCTCGACGGCACGATGGTGGCGGACGATCAGATCTTCCTGGAGGCCGCGGCGCAGGGCCAGACCATGTTCTCGTCGACCGGCGATACGGGATCGTTCTGTTCCGTCGGTACGAACGGCGTGCCAGCCGGCGCGCCCTTCGTGGGTTATCCGGCGACCTCGCCTTATGTGATCGGCGTCGGCGGAACGACGTTGCTGAGCAAAACCAACGGCACCTACGACGGCGAAGTCGCGTGGTACGCCGGCGGCGGCGGCATCAGCCAGTTCGAATATTCGCCGTGGTGGCAGTCGCCCGTCGTTCCGACCAACACCGGCCTGCCCGCAACGTTCCGCGCGATTCCGGACTTCTCAATGGACGCCGACCCCAATACAGGCGCCATCGTCTATGTCGGCGGTCAGGTGGAATATATCGGCGGCACGAGCCTGTCTTCGCCACTCGCTGCCGGCGCCTGGGCGCGACTGCAGACGTCCTACGGCAATAAGCTCGGCTTCGCGGCTCCGCGGCTCTATGCAGGGTATCCTGCGTTTGGTACGCCACCGGGAAATCCGACCGGCCTGACGCAGAGCATCGACGGCTTCAACGATGTGCTGACCGGCGCGAACGGCCTCTACGCCTCCCTGCCCTATTATGATTTCACCACCGGCATGGGATCGCTTGACCTCGGCCAGAAGCAGCCCTTGTTGCCGCACTAAAGGTCAGCGCAAGAACTCCCCGCGCCGACGGCGGATCGTCAGCTCAGCTGCTGACGATCCGCCGTTGTCCTATCCTATCGGACGCCGGCGGCTGCGAGGGCCTTCGCTTTCGCGCCCTGGATGTCGAAAGTGCGGTTCATCATCAGGCGCTGCGCCGACAATCCGCCTCCCGCCTGAAGCGCGACGACGAAGTTCCAGCCGCCATAAGCATCCGCCGTCATGTCGCGAATGAGATTGTAGACGCGCATGCGTGTTTCCACGTCCACGGAATTCTTCGTGTGCAGATATTTGCGGATGTAGCGTCCGCTTTCCGGGTTGCGAAGGTCCGCCTCGCCGGGCAACGTCATGACGAGACCGCCCGACAGATCGTGCAGATAGCGCACGGTCTGGTGATAGTTCGCGGCGTAGTAATATTTCGCAGCGTTGATGGCGAGCGTATTGGGATAGACCATGCCGCTTTCCGTCTTCTCAAAGTGCCGGCAGGCATAATCGAGTGACATCCGCAGCATTTGCGCATAGGTGATGAGTTCGGCGATCGAGGACTGCGCGATCGCGTCGCCCTCCTTGCCCTGCATCTCGGTCACGAGCTGCGCGAGGCCAACGAACAGCTCGGACTGTTCGACCGCGGCGATCACGCCGCCGGTCCGCTCCCAAAGGCCGAGCGATTGCGCGAGTTTGCTGGCGAGCTGCACCTCACCGGCAAGGAACACACGCTCCCATGGCACTAAGACGTCGTCGAAGACGACGAACCCCTCGGGCATTGAATGGTGCGCGCTCGCCGGATAGTCGAATTCATTGAGCTCCGCCGGCGCAAAGTTGCGGTTGATGATCGAGACGCCCTTGGTGTTTACGGGAATCGAGAACGACACTGCATAATCGGTCTCGTCCTGGCGCATGCCTTTCGTCGGCATGACGACGAGCTCGTGGATCACCGAAGCCGCGGTGATGTGCAGCTTGGCCCCACGCACGACGATGCCGTCGGACCGGCGCTCGACGACGCGGACATAGAGATCGGGATCGTCCTGCTCATGGGCGCGCCGCTTGCGGTCACCCTTCGGATCGGTGATCACCTCCGCTGCGCGCAGATCGTTGTCGCGGCAGTAGCGGTACATGCGTTCGATGTTTGCGGCATATTGCGGATTCACGGCGGCGACCTGGTCCATCACGCTCATCAGCGCCATGTAGACGCCCGATACCGCAGTCCCGATCGAGGTATGCATCAAAAGCTCGACGCGCTTCGCGAGATCGTCGCCCGTGCGCGGGATCTGGTAGATGCGATGCGCAGCGCTGCCGTCCTCGGCCGTGTAGCGCCGGAGAGCGCCCAGCGTCGCGTCGTCGTAATCGTAGTCCCTCGCCGTCAACGCAATCGGCACCCGAAAGCGCGGATGCCTGGTGATGTCGGCGATGTTTTCCCCATCCCAATAGGTGACGCGCCCGTCGTTCAGGCTCGCGATGTAATCTTCCGGCCGTTTCAGTCCCATGCTCTTCGTCCCCCGGGGATCCGGGAAGCTTAACCCGGATGCGGCGATGCGAAAGCCTGACCGTCCCGCAGTTGACGCAGCGGCGGCGCGGCGCTGAGATTAAGCTACGCTGCGTTACGCGGCTGGAAGGGGAGTTCTCATGCGCTCGTGGTTGATCGCGGCACTCTGTGCCGTGGCTTTGTCCGTTTCCGCGCTTGCAGCGGATACCGCTCCGCCCATGCAGGCCGTCAGCGCCGACACGCCGGAGAAGACTCCGTCCGGTGCCACTTTTACTCTTGCCAAGGACTGGTCGCTCGCGCGGCATGACCACTACGTCGTCGCGTCATCGGCCGAAGGCGATACGTGGTTCGTGTTCGCCGACATCGGGCAGGCGAAAGACGCGTCCGACGCGGCGGCGCAGGCCTGGGCAACGTATCGCCCCGATGCGCATCGCAAGGTGAAGCTCGTCACCGCGCGTCCTGCGCGCAACGGCTGGGATGAGCGGCAGGTCCTCGACTACGAAACCTCGCCGAACGAGAAAGCGGAAATCCAGGCCATCGCCTCCCGCAGCGGATCGAAATGGACGGTGATTGTCCTCGACGGCTCGCAGGCGACCGTCGAGAAGCGTGGTGCCGCGCTCGGCCTGATGCTGCAGAGCCTGCGTCCCGCCGGATACATGCGCGAGACCTTCGCCGGAAAGATCGCACACCCCTTCGATGCCGCGCGGATCGAGGCGCTGAAATCCTTCGTGCAAACCGCGATGCAGCAGCTTGGCGTGCCCGGCGCGGGCGTTGCGATCGTCGATCACGGCAAGGTGGTGTTCGAAGGCGGACTCGGCGTCCGTGAACTGGGCAAGCCGGAAGTTGTGGACGCGCACACGCTTTTCATGATCGCGTCGAACACCAAGGGCATGTCCACGCTCCTGCTGGCGCGGCTGGTGGATGAGGGCAAGCTCGCCTGGGACCAAAGGGTGACGGACGTCTATCCCGCCTTCCGCCTCGGCAGCGCCGAGACGACGAGCAAGGTGCTGATGAAGAATCTCGTCTGTGCCTGCACCGGATTGCCGCGCAAGGATTTCGACTGGATCTTCAACACGCCGCGCACGACGCCCGCGACGACGACGTTCGACCAGCTCGCCGCGACCGAGCCCACCAGCAAGTTCGGCGAGGTGTTCCAGTACAACAATCTGATGGCCACCGCCGCCGGTTATATCGGCGGACATATCGTGCACCCTGACCAGGAACTCGGCGCGGCCTACGACTCGGCGATGCAGAGCATGATCTTCGATCCGCTCGGCATGCACGAGACGACCTTCGACATGGCGCGCGCGCTGGCTGTGGATCATGCGAGCCCGCATGCCGACGACATCGACGGCAAGCCGAGCGTCGCGAGCATGGATTTGAACTACACAATCGTGCCCTATCGCCCGGCCGGTGGCGCGTGGTCGTCGCCGCACGACCTCATCAGATACGTCCAGGACGAACTCGCGCTCGGCAAGCTGCCGGGTGGCAAACGCCTCGTGTCGGAGAAGAATCTCATGGAGCGCCGCAAGACGAACGTGCCCGTCGGCGAGGATGCGTTCTATGGAATGGGTCTTGAGACCGACACCACGTGGGGCGTCACCGTCGTCCATCACGGCGGCAGCCTTGGTGGATACAAGAGCGACTGGATTGCGATTCCCGATGCCGGCGTTGGCGCAGTGTTGCTGACCAATGCGGATACAGGCCAGTTGATGCTGCGCCCCTTCATGAGGCGCGTGCTCGAAATCCTCTACGACGGAAAGCCGGAAGCTGCGGGCGATGTCGCGGCCCAGGCGGTGCGGATCAAGGCCGAGATCGCGGAGCAGCGAACGCACCTCGTGATCCCGGCGGCGCCGGACGTCGTGAAAGGCCTTGCGGCGCACTACACCAACCCGGAGCTCGGCTTCATCAAGATCAGCCACGACAAGGACGGCGTGCTGATGGATTTCGGAGGCTGGAACAGCCACGCGGCGACGCGCAAGAATGACGACGGCACGATCTCGCTCTACACCATCGATCCGTCTGCCGACGGATTCGAGTTCGTGATCGGGTCGAAAGCGGGCAACCGCACATTGACCGTCCGCGACGGCCAGCATGAATACGAATACGTCGAAGGCTAGCTAGAAAGTTAAGGATTGGGGGCAAAAGGTCCAAATAGAATCTATTCGGAGCTCAACCGAACACTTCGTGCTCGACACCAAACCATAGCGGCGAGCGGGCGAGGTCGATGAATTTGCGTTCGTCTTCGAGCAATTCCAGCCCGGCCGCCTGTCCTTCCGGCGAGGCGAGCACGGCCTGTAGCGCCTCGAGACCGTCCCACCACAGCTCCGCCACGCCGTCATACATCTCCGGCGCGGTACGGCCGGCGCGGATGGCGTCGTTCAGATCGAGCGTCTCGGCGTGACACTGCACATAGCGCCGGATGCCGAGCGCGGCACGGTTCTTGGCCACAAGCGGCGCATGCTTCGTGCGCCAGTAGTCCTGGAATTCCGCGCGCGTCAGGTGCGGTAGGCGGTGCAGGCAGAAGGTGAGCTTGAGCATTCGTGGCTCCTTCAAAGGTGGTTCACAAGATCACGGAGTGAACCGCTCGCCTAGAGAGGCCGAGGCTAAGGTTTGTATTTCGCGATGGCCGTATCGAGCGCGGCTCGCTCATCGCAACCGGACGGGCAGATCCGTGCAAGCGCCGACGCCTGGTTCGTGGCCGCATCGGGATCGTGCTTCACGAGGTAAAGCATTCCCAGATATTGATGCGCGGATTTGATGCCGGGATCGAGGGTGAGTGCGTGGCGATAATCGCGTATGGCGGTGTCGATCTCGTCGTCCTTCCGCGCGTCGGGGAGATCAGCGACCTCTTGATGCGCGTAGCCCAGATAGAACCACGCCCCGGCGTCGTTGGGGCTTCGCGCCACGGCTGCGTTGAGATGCGGAACGGCATCGCGATATTTCTGGTCCTGCAGCAAGTGCAGTCCGATCTGATACGGGCTCGACCCTTCCGGGTCGAGTTGCTGGTTGTGCTCGTCCTGGCGGAAGACATTGCCACCGAAAGGCTGCTCGCCGCCGCTGTCGCTGCTGCCCTTGCCGCCATTGCCCTGGTCGCCACCTTGCTGGGCAATGGCCGCGCCGGCAAAAAGGGATACAATCATAAACGCGAAACACGCAGCCCTTCGCATGACATCGTTTCCTTTGGCCGTAGCGCGCGGAGTTGCGAAGCCCCGCAAGCGTGATACTATTTTATTTATATGATAAATCCAGCCCGAACGGCTGGCCTTGGGGGAAACCGGTATCGCGATGGAGGACAGGCGTCTTCGGACCATAGCGATCGTTGGCGGCGGCGTAGCGGGTTCCATGGCCGCGGCGGCACTGACGCGGCTCCTGAAGCGCAGCTATTGCGAAGTGATCCTCGTCGCGCGGCCGGAGGCTTTGGCGTTTCCATCCGAAGCGGCGATCCCGGCGCTGCAGCGCTTTCACAATCTGCTCGGCATCGACGAGGACGATTTCATCCTCAACACAGACGCGACGTTCAGCCTGGGCGTCGAATTTCGGGATTGGTCGCGGATCGGCGACCGCTACTTTCATACCTTCTGCGAATTCGGCGGCGTCATCGCATCCGTCCCGTTCCAGCATTACTGGCGAAAACTCCGCGGGCTAGGCGACACACGCGATATCGGCGACTACTCCATCGCCACCGCTGCGGCGAAGCTGGGACGCTTCGCCCGGCCGGTAACGGACAGCCGCTCCGTCCTGTCGCTCTATTCACACGCCTTCCATTTCGACAGCGCGCTCTATGCAAGCTATCTGCGGACCTATGCAGCGGCGCGCGGCGCGCGTGTGGTAGATGGAGAGGTCGTCGATGCCGAGCAGCGCGCTGAAGATGGGTTCATCGAACGGCTCATTCTCGCAGACGGACGGCGCATCGAGGCCGATTTCTTCATCGATTGCACGGATGGCCTTCTCATCGAGCGCATTCTCAAGACCGGTACCGAAGACTGGAGCCGATGGCTTCCCTGCGATCACGCCGTCTCGGTGACGACGGAAATGGGTGCATACATTCCGGTTTGCACCGTTGCGCAGGCAAAACCCGCCGGCTGGCTGCGCACGGTCCCGTTGCGGACCCGGTTCGACAACACATATTTCTATAGCAGCGCTGCTCTCGATGACGGTCATGCCGCTAACGCACTAATCGAAGCCACAGGCGGCCGCGAGCCACGACGCTTCCAGTTCCGCAACGGACGTCCGCGACAGTTCTGGAACAAGAACTGCGTCGCCTTTCCCGGCGCGTTCCTCGAGCCGCTCGAGGCCAGTTCAATCCACATGATCCAGACCGGCATCCTCAAATTCGTCAGCACCTTTCCCGACTGCGATGCCGATCCGTCTCACGCCGACGAATACAATCGGCTCACGATCATGGAGAGCGAACGCATCCGCGATTTCCTGATCCTTCACTATGCGCTCACGGAACGCGACGATTCCGAATTCTGGAACCATTGCCGCACCATGCCGCTTCCGGATTCGCTCCGGCACAAGATCGATCTTTTCGCCGGCAGTGGACGGGTAAACATGCTCGACAACGAGCATTTCGGCGAACAGAGCTGGATATCCGTCTTCCTCGGACAGAATCTGATCCCCGCACGTTACGATCCGCTTGCCGACGTGCCCGACACCGAAGGTGTGCGCCGCAGGCTTTCCGGCATGGCCGCTGCGATCGCGCAAGCGGCACAGTCGCTGCCCACGCATCGGGACTATCTCGCGGGCATCCTGAAACGGGCGACGGCGGCATGAGCCCGATCCGGGACATCGTGGTCGTCGGCGGCGGCAGCGCGGGATGGATGGCAGCCGCGCTGCTCGCGAACCGGCTGAAAGACAAGTTCGGAACGATCACCGTGATCGAGTCCGCGGAGATCGGAACGGTCGGCGTCGGCGAAGCCACGATCCCCGCACTGCGCGATTTCAACGCGATGCTGGGCTTCGACGAACGCGAATTCATGCGGCGCACCCAGGGCACGATCAAGCTCGGCATCGAGTTCGTCGATTGGGCGCGGCTCGGCCACGTCTACTTTCATCCGTTCGGGCTCTATGGCTCGACCGTCAACATGGTGTCGCTGCATCAGGACTGGCTGAAGCTCCACGCGCAGGGCGACACGGCGAGCATTGAGGATTATTCGCTCTGCACGGTTGCAGCCAGGCTCGGCCGCTTCATGCTGCCGGTGGCCGACGACAGTTCGGCCCTATCGATGTTCAACTACGCTTATCATTTCGACGCCGGACTCTACGCCGGGTACTTGCGTGAATATGCGCTGGCGCGGGGCGTTGTTCACGTTGAAGGCCGGATCGTCGACGTCGCGCTGCGTAGCGAAGACGGATTCGTGGAAAGCCTTCTGCTGGCTGACGGACGCCGTATCGAGGCCGATCTCTTTATCGACTGTTCCGGCTTTCGCGGTCTCCTGATCGAGCAGGCGTTGAAGGCGGGATATGAGGATTGGACACAATGGTTGCCCTGTGATCGCGCGGTGGCGGCACCGTGCGAGAACGCGCAGCGTCTGACACCCTTCACGCGCTCGACCGCGCGCAAGGCGGGCTGGCAGTGGCGTATTCCGCTGCAGCACCGCACCGGCAACGGCTACGTCTATTGCAGCCGCTTCATCAGCGACGACGAAGCTGCGGCGACGCTTATCGGCAGCCTCGACGGCGCGCAACTCGGCGAGCCGCGCTTCCTGCGCTTCGTCGCGGGACGGCGGAAGAAGATGTGGAGCCGGAACTGCATCGCACTGGGATTGGCGAGCGGATTCATGGAGCCGCTCGAATCCACGAGCATCCATCTCGTACAGCGCGGGATCGTGAAACTGCTCGAACTGTTTCCCGACCGCAACTTCGATCACGCGACGATCGAAGAATACAATCGCAGCATGGACCTCGAATACGAGCGCATCCGCGATTTCATCATCCTGCATTACTGCGCGACGACACGGGACGATTCGCCCCTGTGGGACTACTGCCGCAACATGAGCGTTCCCGACACGCTTGCCTACAAGATCGCCCAATTCCGCAGCGCGGGCCGCGCCGTCCCCTATGGCGGCGATCTCTTCTCGAAGACGAGCTGGGTCGCCGTGTTCCTTGGCCAGGACGTTCTGCCCCAATCCTACGATCCGCTGGTCGACCAGCACGATGCCGAGGACCTCCGCGCGAACATGCAGAACATGCGCGCCCTCATCCGCCGCGCCGCAGAGTCCGCGCCGACACACGAGGCATTCATCGCGCAATATTGCGCCGCACCGGCCGCTTAGAGGACATGGGCAATAGCGATCCCATCCGGCGCATTGCGATCCTCGGCGGAGGAACGGCGGGATGGATGGCGGCGGCCGCGCTGGCGCGCACGCTGAAGCAAACCTGCGAGATCACCGTGATCGAGTCGCCCGAGATCGGCACGGTCGGCGTCGGTGAGGCGACTGTGCCGCCGATCCGGCAGTTCAACGCCATGCTCGGCATCGACGAGAACGATTTCCTGCGCAAAACGCAGGCGACGTTCAAGCTCGCCATCGCATTCCGCGACTGGTTCCGGCGTGGACACTTCTATGTCCATCCCTTCGGGCGATACGGCGCCACGATGGATCAGGTCGAGTTCCATCACTATTGGCTGCGGATGCGTGCGCTGGGCGACGGCACACCGCTGTCGAGCTATTCGCTCACCAATACCGCCGCGATGATGGGCAAGTTCTTGCTGCCCGCCGCCGATTCCCGCTCGGTGCTGGCAAGCCTCTCCTACGCCTACCACTTCGACACGCACCTCTATGGAAAGTATCTCCGTGATTACGCGCTCGCGCGCGGGGTGACATGCATGGAGCAGACGGTCATCGATGTCCGGCTGCGCGGCGCGGACGGTTTCATCGAATCCCTCGCGCTTGCTGATGGCCGGGCCGTTGATGCGGATTTTTTCATCGATTGCTCGGGCTTCCGTGGTGTCCTGATCGAGCAAGCGCTGAAGACCGGCTACGAGGACTGGACGCACTGGCTGCCCTGTGATCGCGCGCTCGCGGTGCCCAGCGAGAGCACGCAGGACCTGTCACCCTACACGCTCTCGACCGCACGCGAGGCGGGCTGGCAGTGGCGCATCCCACTGCAGCATCGCACCGGCAATGGTTATGTCTATTGCAGCCGGTTCATTGGCGACGACGAAGCGGCGCGGACACTGCTCGGCAATCTTGAAGGACGGGCACTGGCCGACCCGCGGCCACTGCGGTTTACGACCGGACGCCGCCGCAAATTCCTGAGCAAGAACTGCCTCGCGCTTGGGCTGTCGGCGGGTTTCCTGGAACCGCTCGAATCGACCAGCATCTATCTGATCCAGAGCGGCATTCAGCAACTGCTGTCGCTGTTTCCGGACCGCAGCTTCGACGGGCGCACGGGAGAAGAGTTTAATCGCCTCGCGCTGACAGAGTTCGAACAGATCCGCGACTTTATCATCTTGCACTATCACGCGACGGAGCGGGACGATGCGCCGCTCTGGCGCTATTGCCGGAACATGCCGATCCCGGACTCGCTCGCCCACAAGATCGAGCTGTTCCGCGGGAGCGGGCGCATCGCCTATTACGGACGCGAGCTGTTCTCTGAACAGAGCTGGCTTGCGGTGCTCACCGGCCAGGGGATTGTGCCCGAGCGTTACGATCCGCTCGCGGACGTGATGGCGATCGATGACCTGAAGAACCGCCTTGCGCAGATGCGGAGCATGATCCGGCAGGCGGTGGAGGCTGCGCCCGGCCACCGCGAATTCATCGCGCGCATTTGCCCGCCGCGAGCGCCGCATGCCAGCTGAGAACCGCATCCGCAGCATCGCGATCGTCGGGGGCGGCACGGCGGGCTGGATGGCGGCGGCAACGCTGGCGCGAGTCACGAAGGGCTTGCGCATCACCGTCATCGAGTCGCCGGAGATCGGAACGATCGGCGTCGGTGAGGCGACGATCCCGACCATCTTGGGCTTCAACAAATGGCTGGGCTTCGATGAAGACGATTTCATGCGCCGCACCCAGGCGACGATCAAGCTGGGCATCGAGTTCCGAAACTGGAGCCGCATCGGCCATCGCTATTTCCATCCGTTCGGACCGCTTGGCCAACCGATCGACATGGTGGCGTTCCATCATTACTGGCTGAAGCTGCATGCGCTCGGCGATCCAGCGCCGCTCGCCGATTACAGCCTCAACGCGGTTGCGACGCGACTTGGCCGCTTCGCGCGTCCGCCGCGCGATTCGGGCCTCGTCGCGTCGAGTCTGGCATACGCCTTCCATTTCGATGCCGCGCTGTATGGGCAGTACCTGCGCGAGTACGCAATGGCGCGCGGCGTGCAGCGGCTGGAGCGCAAAATCGTCGATGTCGAGCTGCGGGGCGAAGACGGATTTATCGCTGCCCTCGTTCTCGAAAGTGGCGAGAGGATCGAAGCCGATTTCTTCATCGACTGCTCGGGATTTCGTGCGCTCCTGATCGGCCGGGCACTCAAGACTCCTTACGAAGACTGGACACACTGGCTCCCCTGCGATCGCGCCGTGGCGGTGCCGTGCGAGATCGCCGGCGATCTCAGCCCGTGCACGCGCTCGACGGCGCATGATGCCGGCTGGCAATGGCGCATCCCGCTGCAGCACCGGATCGGCAACGGCTATGTCTATTGCAGTCAGCATGTGAGCGACGACGAGGCCGCGGCTACGCTTCTTGGCAATCTCGACGGCAAGCCGCTCGCCGAGCCCCGGTTCCTGAAATTCACCACGGGCCGCCGCACGCAGATCTTCGACAAGAACTGTCTGGCGCTTGGACTCGCGGCCGGATTCCTGGAGCCGCTGGAGTCCACCAGCATTCATCTCATCCAGTCCGGCATCAGCAAGCTGATGGGTGTGTTCCCGGATCGAAGCTTCAATCCGAACGACATCGCGGAATACAACCGCCTTGCCATCCAGGAATTCGACCAGGTTCGCGACTTCATCATCCTGCATTATTGCGCGACGGAGCGTAGCGACAGCGCGCTCTGGAGTTACTGCCGCACCATGCAAATCCCAGACCCGCTGCGCTACAAGATCGATCAGTTCCGGAGCAGCGGACGCGTCGTGCTCCATGGCGAGGAACTGTTCACACCAGCGAGCTTCGTCGCGGTCGCGATCGGCCAAAACATTTGGCCTTCGGATTACGACCGGCTGGTCGATTTCCAGGACATCGACCAGGTTCGCGCGTTCGCGGCCCGGATGCGCACACTCATCTTGCAGGCAGCCGAGCGTCTTCCCGCGCACGCCGAATTCATCGCGGGCCTCAGACGAAATTGAACAGCGCGTTCACCGTGAGCCGCCCGGTTCGCGGATCGGGATCGAACGCGAAATCCTCCGCGATGTCGGCGCTGTGCAGGGTCATGCTGCGATAGATCAAGACACGGTTGAACACCGGCTCGAAGCCGGCGATACGCTCGTACAGCGGCGTGCTGCCGTTGAAATAGCGCGCCGGCAAACCACCCAGTTCTCGAAGTTCGGCAGTAACGCTGTCGGTGTAGCTCGCGAGGCGCGTCTCATCGACATGTTCGTATCCGGTCCGGCGGTGGCGGTAGAATGCAGTCCCGCCATACCCCGGCGGGCAGATGTAATGCAGCAGCGCAATCTGTTTCGGGTCTGTGCTGTCGAAATGGGGCAGGCATTGAACAATGGTGAGCTGGTCCGGCGTCGTGGTGACAAGCGAAAAGCCGCTGAAGGCCTTCGCGAGTTGTGCGTTCTCGAGCCCGAAGGTGGATCTGATGATATCGACCAGGAAAAGCCTGAGTGCATGGACGTAGACCGGCGGCACAACGGACTGGATCCCAGGATAGGACGCGTGACCGGGCTTGAAGACAGCCTCACCGAAGACATATTCGCGGACGATATCCGGATCGCTCAGGAAATTGTCGACTACGAGCACGGGCGCCGCATCGTTGCCGATGCGTACGACCTCGTGGCGGAAATCCGGGTGCAGCTTCAGCTTGCCGTTCAGATCCAACATGACCCGACTGTAGCCGGACGCATGGGTTCAGTGTAGCGGCGCAGTGCCATCCGCTTTGAGGAAGTCGATTCCGGGGAGGGCCTCACCATCGAAATCGAAGAGCGTTGCGTTCTCCCAGCTCGATCCCCTGCCCCACGGCGTCGTGCAGTCGGTCGACACCCAGGCCGGCTCCCAGTAGACGACGCCCGCCCCACCATTGGCGATCACGGTCGTTGCCAGATCCATCAGGTAGTTCTTCTGGGCGTCCCGCGTGGCGCCGAAATGGGGAACGACCGAATCCTCGCCAAGCGTGTTGGGCTGCGAATCCTTCCACTTCAAGGTCCAGGGATAGGCGGTCTCGACCACCACCACATCCTTGCCCGGATAGAGCATGCGGAGCCGCACGATCTCGATGCCCAGCTGCTTGATCGTGTATTTCGACCATTTGGCGTAATAGCTGATGCCGATTGCGTCGAAATCCGTCACGCCGGCCTTTGTGGCGGCAGCGAACCAAGGCTCGACATTTTCCGGCTGCGCGATGTGCAACATCACTTTCGGTTTGATCGCCGATTTCGCGCTGGCATCGCGCACGGCCCTAATACCCGCATCGATCAGCTTGGCATTGCGCGTCCAGTCGATGGGATGCGATTTCGTACCTTCAGGCTGGAGCATCTCGCCATTGATCTCGTTGCCGACCTGGACCATGTCCGGCATCAGCCCGTCATGATCGAGCGCCGCGAGCGTGTCAGTGGTGTACTTGTAAAGCGCCTGCGCTAGCGCGTCGGAATCCTTGATGGCAGCCCATGCCGCAGGAATCACCTGCTTGTCGCCGTCCGCCCAGGTGTCGGAGTAATGAAAGTCGAGCAGAACCTGCATACCCAATGCACGTGCACGGCCGATCGTTTTCTTCACGTCAGCGATGTTGCTGTACTTCGTCCAGGTCGCGTCGTTCCAGATGCGCACGCGCACAAGATTGCCGCCGTGTTCTTTCAGGATTGCGAACGGATCCTTGGCCGCACCATTCTCGCGATAGACCGCGCCGCAATCCTCCATCTCGTTCACGAACGACATGTCGGCGCCCATGTAGCGGCCGGTCCCGGCGTGTGCCACCATGGGAAGCGCCACAGTCATCACGAGGGCGCGCGCGAGCCTCTTCATATACTGCCTCAAAAAAATGGCGGGGACCCGATAAGATCCCCGCCAAGAATGGTAGGAGCCGGGCACGGCCCCTACCAACTGGGAACACTAGTTCTTGTAAGAGATATCGAAGAGATACCTGCGCCCGAACGTGTCGTAGCGGGCGAGATCGTTGGGATCGTTATCCGTCGAGCTGCGCGACACCTCGTTGGTGACGTTGCCGACCTGGAAGCGCAGACCGATGTGTTCGTTCCACTGGTACGAAGCACTCAAATCCAGCGTGCTTTCCGGCGCCAGCGAGAAGAGCTGGCCCGCGGACCAGCCCGGGATGAGCGTGAAGCGGCTGTGATATTTGAACGCCGCCCGCGCCTCGAAGCCGTCGCGGTTGTAGAACAGATCGAACTCGGCCGTGTGCTTGGTCAGCCCACCCATCGGATAGGGATTGTATTGCGGCGTGAACTCCTTGATGTCGGAATTTGCGTAGGAGTAGTTGGTGTACACCCCGAAATCATTGAAGACCGGCGGCAGGAAATAGAAACGGCTCTGGAAGGTGAGTTCGATGCCGTCAACCCCACCGCCCTTGCCATTCGCGGGCGACGAGATCGTGTAGGACGTTCCGTTGATCGTCTGCTGGGAACTCGCGATTCCGATGAAGGTGGTGATGTCCTTGTAGTAGACGGCTGCCGAGAAAAGCGACTCGTCATGGAAGTACCATTCGTAGGACAGATCGACCTGATTGGACTTGAACGGCTTGAGCGTCGGGTTGCCGCCGCTGCCGTTCGGCGTTGGGATCGCGAGCGGATTGAGTGAATAGCCCGTACGCAACGCGTCCAGCGGTGGCCGTGATGTCGCGATGGCCGCACCGAAGCGTACCATCTGATCGTCCGCAACATGGAAGTTCATGTTCAGGCTGGGCAGCACTTCCGTGTAGTGATTGGTGATCCGAACCGGCTGGAAGCTCGCGCCACCGTCGGTCGTCTGGAAGCCCGTACTGGTCGTATCAACATCGTCGAGGCGCAAGCCCAGGCTTCCGGTCATCGGAACCGTTCCGACGTCATGCGCGAAATCGACCTTCGCATAGCCTTCGCCGGTGACCTCCTTGACCTGCCAGCGGGCCGGAAGGTTGTCGAACGGCAATTTGCTGAAGGCGCTCGTTCCGTTTGTCGCGCAGGCGTTACCGCAGGCCGCGAGTGCCGACGAGCCCGGCAGCGTATTGGCGACGGAGCCGAAGACCAGCTGCTCCAGCGTGTCCCAATTGCCGTAGAGCATCTGCGGCGTGTTGTAACCGCTGACGGTGAACTCGTTGAGCTGCGACTGCGGAAGCGGAATCGACGGACCCAACGTGCCGGGGGCAGCGCCCGCGAACGGCACATAGTAGTCGTAGTTGTGATGGCTCTTTTCGCGATCCGAGAACCGGGCGCCGAAATCGAAGCTCGTGAAGAACGACCCGTCAAAGGCGCGCGCGCCATCGAATGTCACAGCGTTGATATGATCACGGCTGTATTCCGGTCCAGCGTCCTGATGAAGCGACGCGACCTGCGAACTCGTGACGGCCGGATCGAATCCTGGCGTCGACACTCCGGGCACAACGTCGGCGCGATAGTCGAACGTCGAGAACTGCGAGTATCCGCCGACCGCGCCGAAGGCGAGCCAGCGGTTGTTGCGCCAGGCTTCCGAGTGCGAAAGATCGAGCTTCGCGGTCCAGTCGCCACTCGTCCAGTCGAAGTCCAGCCCACCCGCCGTGACCGTGTGATTTTCCTGATACTTGGCGAGATAGTTGTCGACCTCCAGATAACCTTCGCCGGAGTCGAACAGCGTATCGCCGAGCGACGCCTGAACGACGTGGCCCTGGCTGTCGAGCGTGTAGCTCGACGCTGGATCGTGATAGAGATTGTAGTTGCCGTTCTGCCAGTTACCCCAGGTTCCGCCGGCGTTGTACCATTGCTGAATCTGGCGCTCGTTGATCTGGTAGTTGGACCACAGCGCGTCGAACTTGATCTCAAGATTGGGCGTGGCACGCCAAGCAGCCGCACCGGCCACCCCATAGCGATCCTGGTTGAGAAGCTTGATCTCGGTCTGGCCGCCCCAGGGAGTCGGCGTCTGCGTCGCCCGCGATGCTGGATCGCTGCAATCCACCACGCCTGAGGGCTGATCGGGAGCACTCAGATTGCCGGGCGCGCCGCCATTGGGCGCACCGCACTGGTTCTCGCCCCAGCTCGTCATGTCCGGGAAGCCGTTCTTCTCGCGCTGCGCGCTGACGGCGACCGCGACGGCGAAATTGTCGGTCAGGTGGCCGATGTAGCCGGCGCTCGCGCGATAGCCGAGGCCGTCGTAGTGCGGAAGGTTGTCGGCTTCATCATTGTAGGTCGGACCGGCACGCAACTGGATCGACGGACCCTCATAGTCCATCGGGTCGGTCGTGCGGATGTCGATCGTGGCCGCGATGCCGCCGGGGATGATCGAGGCGTCCTGTGTCTTGTAGACCTGTACGCCGCCAAGGACTTCCGACGGGAAAATTTCCCAGCGGACGTCCTGCGTCGGCTCCGACGATGCGATTTCACGCCCGTTCACGAGACCGAACACGAAGCGCGGACCGAGGCCGCGGATCGATGCCTGGCTCGCATTGCCGCGGTCGCGCTGCGTGTTCACGCCGGGAAGGCGATTGAGTTCTTCGGCAATCGTGATGTCGGGGAGCTGTCCGATATCCTTGGTGGAGATGTTCTCGGTGATCAGCGGCGACTTGCGCTTCATCACCAGCGAATCGCGAAGACTGCCGCGGATGCCGGTCACCACGACCGTTTCGACCCCCTGATCGTCCGCAAGTGCCTGCGTGGCGAGCGCGCCGCAAATCGCAAGAGCACTGGTCCCACAAAGAAGTGCGCGATGAAATGAATTCACAGCCGGTTCCCCCTCTGAGCCGTCTGCCCCACCGGAATCATGGTTGGGCGAGCTTATAAGCTTATTTATATTATAAATGCGATAACCCTTGTCAACTCACGACCGGCACAAAAGCGTGGCACCAAAGCCACGCCTGCCTGCATTCGGAGGTGTTTGGTGCTCGGCTTTACCGCGATGGCATTTATCATATAAATAGCCAAAGACCGCGTGCACGCCCTGTCACGCGCGCATTGCGCTACTGGAGATTTCCCTTGAAACGCCTGCGCATCGGAATTGTCGGCATCGGAAAAATCGCGCGGGATCAACACATTCCCGCACTGCACGCCAATCCGGACTACGAGCTTGTCGGGTGCGCAAGCCGTTCGGCGCGCGTGGACGGCGTCGCCAATTACGCGACGCTCGACGCCATGCTCGATGGGAGTTCAGAGCTGGACGCGGTGACGATATGCACCCCGCCGCAGGTGCATTACGACGCCGCAAAGCTGGCGCTCGCGCGCGGCAAACATGTGTTTCTGGAGAAGCCGCCTTGTGCGACCACGGGCGAGCTGGACCGGCTTGCGAGCTTTGCGCATGAGTGCGGACGCACGCTCTATCAAAGCTGGCACTCGCGCTATGCCGCCGGTGTCGAAACGGCGCGAAGCTGGCTGGAAGGCAGGCGCATCAACGCCATCCGCATCACCTGGAAGGAGGATGTGCGGCACTGGCATCCCGGCCAGACCTGGATCTGGGAAGCCGGCGGCTTCGGCGTGTTCGATCCCGGAATTAACGCCATCTCGATCCTCACGACGCTGGTGCCCGAGGCGATCGTCGTCAGGCGCGCCCATTTCTTCGTGCCGGAGAACTGCGAGGCGCCCATCGCTGCCGATGTCGATTTCGTCACCGATTCCGGCACGCCGGTCACGGCCGCTTTCGACTTTCGTCAGACCGGCCCGCAGAGCTGGGACATCGATATCGAAACGGACGGTGCGACGGCCAAACTCGCCGAGGGCGGTGCCCGGTTCTTCGTCGATGGCAAACCGGTCACGATCGCTGAAAGCGACGGCGAGTATCCCGCGCTCTATCGCAATTTCGCAAAGCTCGTTGCAGCCGAGCTCTCAGATGTCGACACAAGGCCGTTCCGGCTCGTCGCCGATGCGTTCCTGATCGCGCATCACACGCGCGTCGAGCGCTTCGACTGACGCGCGGCCTTGCCTTTCTTGGTTGTATATTTATCATATAAATGCAAAGAGATTTGTATCTCCGGCGCCCGTGCCACGCTGGAAGACGGAAAAACGGCACCGGATTTGAATTTGCATGTCTGCGTCGAAGCCCAGACTTCGCAGTGAAAGAACCTATGGAGGCCGCAACCGGGACGGCTTCATCCATCGGAGCTGGATGAAGAGCGAGGGGCTTCCCAACGACGTTTTCGACGGCAAGCCAGTCATCGGCATCTGCAATACCTGGTCGGAGATCACGCCGTGCAACCTGCACTTGCGTGATCTGGCCGAACACGTGAAGCGCGGCGTGTGGGAGGCCGGCGGTCTTCCGCTCGAGTTCCCTGCGATGTCGCTCGGCGAAACCCAGATGCGCCCGACCGCGATGCTGTTCCGCAATCTGCTGGCGATGGAGGTCGAGGAATCGATCCGGGGCAATCCGATCGACGCGGTCGTGCTGCTTGGCGGTTGCGACAAGACGACGCCCGGTCAGCTCATGGGCGCCGCCAGTGTCGATCTGCCGACCATCATCGTCTCGTCGGGGCCGATGCTGAACGGCAAGTTTCGCGGCGCCGATATCGGTTCCGGCACCGACGTCTGGAAATTCAGCGAAGCCGTCCGTGCGGGCGAGATGGAGCTCAAGGACTTCATGGCGGCCGAGAGCGGGATGTCGCGCAGCTCCGGCACCTGCATGACCATGGGAACGGCGTCGACGTTCGCATCGGTGGTCGAGGCCATGGGGCTGGCCCTGCCCTACAACGCGACGATCCCTGGCGTCGATGCACGGCGCAAGGTGCTTGCCCACGAGACCGGGCGGCGGATCGTGGACATGGCGCGCAAAGACCTGCGCCTCTCGCATTTTCTCACGCAAGATGCGCTTGAGAACGCGATCCGCACCATCGCCGCGATCGGCGGTTCGACGAACGCGGTCGTGCACTTGCTTGCAATTGCAGGACGGCTCGGCATTCCGCTGAAGCTGGCCGATTTCGACCGCCTGTCGAGCGAGATCCCGCTTCTTGTCGACCTCCAGCCCTCCGGCCGCTATCTGATGGAAGACTTTCACTATGCCGGCGGCCTGCCTGCCGCACTGAAACAGATCGCCCCGATGCTGGCGCTCGATTGCCCGACCGTTTCAGGCCGGACGTTGCGCGAAATCGTCGCCGATGCCGAATGCTATAATCCGGATGTGATCCGGCCACTTTCCAATCCGGCGCGCGAATCCTCCGGCATCTGGGTGCTGAAAGGCAATCTGTGCCCCGATGGCGCGATCATGAAGCCAAGCGCCGCGAAGGAATCGCTCTATCGCCATCGCGGCCGCGCGGTCGTGTTCGAGTCGATCGAGGATCTACGCGCCCGTATCGACGATCCCGCGCTCGATGTCGACGAAAACTCCATTCTTGTGCTCAAAGGCTGCGGGCCCAAAGGCTATCCCGGTATGCCGGAGGTCGGAAACATGCCGCTGCCCAAGAAGCTGCTCGAACGCGGCGTGAAGGATATGATGCGGATTTCGGACGCGCGCATGAGCGGCACGGCTTTCGGCACGGTCATCCTGCATGTTGCACCCGAAGCGGAAGCCGGCGGCCCACTTGCCATCGTGCGGACCGGAGACGAAATCGTGTTCGACGGTCCTGCACGCACGCTCGAACTGCTCGTCTCCGATGAGGAGATCACGGCCAGGCTCAAGGATTGGAAGCCCACACCGCGCTGGGATCGTGGCTATTACAAGCTCTACTACGATCACGTCCTGCAGGCCGACCGCGGCTGCGATCTCGATTTTCTCGTCGGAGCGAGCGGCTCCGTCGTCGAGCGGGAATCGCATTGATGCCTGCACCCGCCTTTATTGCCGGCGACTGGGGCACGACACATCTGCGTCTCTTTCTCTGCGATGAAAGCGGAAAGGTGCTCGACACCCAGAACGGTGCGGGCGTCAGCGGCGTGCGCGACGATGTCGGTGGCGCATTCTTTCGCGCCGTCGAGGGCTGGGATCGCGCGCATGGCAAGTTCCCCGCGGTGTTGTGCGGCATGGTCGGCTCGACCATCGGCTGGCGCGAAGTCGCCTATCTCAATTGTCCGGCAAGACCCGAAGCGATTGCCAAGAATACGCTATGCTTTGCTGCCGAAGGCCGTCCGATCGCGATTGCGCCCGGCCTCACATGCCGCAACCGCCTGCTGGCGCCCGACATGATGCGGGGCGAGGAAACGCAGATCCTGGGCGCAATCCGCTGCGAACCGAAGCTGGCCACCGGGCGGCAGTTTCTGTGCATGCCGGGCACGCACACAAAATGGGTTTCCTTGAAAGACGGCGCGGTGGAGCACTTTCTGACCGCGCTGACGGGCGAGCTGTTCGACATCCTCCACAATCACAGTGTGCTCGTGAATGCGGCCGGCGTGCCCGAAGTCGTGGGCGGCCCGGAATTCTCGCGCGCGCTCGAGCAGACCAAGCTCTATCCCGATGCCGAACTCATCCATCTGTTGTTCGAGGTCAGAAGCCGCCAGCTCAAGGGCGAGCTCAGGCGCAGCGATGCGGCGGCGTATCTTTCCGGGCTGATCATCGGGCAGGACGTGTCCGGCGCGAAACGCTTCTTCCGCCGCGACCTCGAAGAAGCCGGAAATGTCGTCGTCATCGGTTCGCCGAAACTGACCGAGCTTTATGCGCAGGCTTTGAGGACACGCGATCTGCCCGTCACGCGCATCGACGGCGAGGTCGCGTCGCTGGCGGGGCTGACGATGCTGCACGATGCTCTGTTCGGGGGAAGCAGCCGTGCTGCCTGAACACCTTCTCGACGATCTTCCGGTGGTCGCCATTCTGCGCGGCGTTTCGCCGGACAACGTAGTCGCCGTCAGCGAGGTTCTTTACGACGCCGGTATCCGCGCCATCGAAGTTCCCCTCAACTCGCCAGATCCTTACCGGAGTATCGAGCAACTGAGCCGGACCTTCGGCGGTCGATGCCTCTGCGGCGCGGGCACAGTTCTTTCGGCGGAAGACGTCCAGCGTGCGCACGAAGCCGGTGCGCGGCTGATCGTATCGCCGAACACCGACACGGCTGTCATTGCGCGCACCATAGGGCTCGGCATGGCGTCGATGCCAGGTTTCGCCACGGCGACCGAGGCCTTTATAGCCATCGCTGCGGGTGCCACACGGTTGAAGCTTTTTCCCGCCACGACCTATGGCGCGGGCCACGCGAAGGCGCTCAAGGCCGTGCTTCCATCCGGCGCGAGCGTCTACGCGGTTGGCGGGATCGGCGTGGATCACATCGCCGAATGGATGAAAGCCGGAATCGCGGGCTTTGGCTTCGGCTCGGAACTGTTCAAACCGGATTACGGTCTCGACGAAATATCGAAACGCGCCAACGACATCGTTCGCGCCGTGCGCGGGGCCATGTCGGACAGATAACGGCGCATCAAAGGCGCTGCATACAAGGGGGCAAACGCAGATGAATCTTTCCACCATCGATATCGTGGTCGTCGCGATCTATGCGGTCTCGATCTTCACCTTGGCGCAGCTCGTCTCGCGCGAGAAGGCCGGCCATGTGAAGGACAGCAAGGACTATTTCCTTGCGAGCCGCGCGCTTCCCTGGTGGGCGATCGGCAGCTCGTTGATCGCCGCGAACATTTCGGCCGAGCAGATCATCGGCATGTCGGGATCGGGCTATGTGATCGGCCTCGGCATCGCCTCCTATGAGTGGATGTCGGCCGCGACGCTTCTGATCGTCGGAAAGTTCTGCCTGCCGATCTTCCTCAAGAACAAGATCTACACGATGCCGGAGTTCCTGCAGCGGCGCTACGGCAACAGCGTGCGCATCGTGATGGCGGTGTTCTGGCTGCTGCTCTACATCTTCGTCAATCTCGCGACCATTCTCTGGCTTGGCGCCACAGCCGTTCATACCGTTACCGGCATCGATATCGAATATGCGCTGATCGGACTCGGTATCTTCGCCGGCGCCTATGCGCTTTACGGCGGACTGAAAGCCGTCGCCCTTACCGATATCGTGCAGGTCAGCCTGCTCGTGCTTGGCGGCCTCGTGATCGCGGCCATGGCGCTACAGAAAATCTCCGGCGAGAGCGGCTTCGGCGGGGTCGTCGACGGATTCCAATCGCTGCGCGCGCAACTGCCCGGCAAGTTCGAGATGATCCTCAAGCCCGACAATCCGAACTACAAGGATCTGCCCGGTCTGTCGGTTCTGATCGGCGGCATGTGGATCATGAATCTGTCCTATTGGGGCTTCAATCAGTACATCATCCAGCGGGCGCTGGCGGCCAAGGACACGCGCGAGGCGCAGAAGGGCATCGTGCTGGCGGCGTTCCTCAAGCTGCTGATGCCGGTTCTGGTCGTGCTTCCCGGCATTGCCGCGGGCATCCTGGCGCCACATCTTGAGAAGGCGGATCAGGCCTATCCTTACCTGATGACGCTGCTGCCGCCCGGATTTCTTGGGCTCGTCTTCGCGGCGCTGATCGCGGCGATCATCGCGTCGATGGGATCGAAGATCAATTCGATCGCGACGATCTTCACCATGGACCTCTACAAGCCGATGCATGCCACGGCGAGCGAGCATCACCTGGTCGTGGTCGGCCGTCTCACCGCGATTGCTGCTCTCGCCGTGGCGATGCTCGCGGCCAAGCCACTGCTTGGAAACCTGCCACAGGCGTTCCAGTACATCCAGGAATATACCGGCTTCGTCACGCCGGGCATTGTCGTGATCTTCGTGCTCGGCATGTTCTGGTCGCGCGCGACGACAGCCGGAGCCTTCGTCGGCGCGGTCGGTTCGGTCGTGCTCTCGATCGCTTACAAGTTCCTGGCGCCCGAGATTCCCTTCATGAACCGCGTGGGATACGTGTTCCTGATCTGCCTCGCCGCGGCAATCGCAGTTTCGCTGATGTTCCCGCGCAAGGTGCAGACTTCGACCATCGACGTCACCGATGTCGACTATTCGACGAGCACAAGCTTCAATATCGCGAGCGTCATTGTCGTGGGAATTCTCGTGTTCCTATACGCAACGTTCTGGTGAAGGCCATGGAACTCGTTGAAACGCTTCGTGTGCGCAACACGCTGGGCGAAGGCGTCCAGTGGGACGTTGAGACCAAAGCCGCCTGGTGGACGGACATTCAGGAGCGGACGATCCTGCGCTACGCGCCGTCCACCGGCGCGCTCGACACCTTTGCGATGCCCCAGCGGGTCGGCTCCTTCGGATTGATCGAGGGAAGCGACAACATCGTCGCGGCATTCGAAAACGGTTTCGCGATTGCCGATCTCGCGGGCAACATCGTGCGCTGGCTGGGCAAACCCGACGCCGCCCTTCCCGGCGTTCGTTTCAACGATGGCCGTGTCGACCGGCAAGGCCGTTTCTGGGCCGGCTCTATGGTCGAGACCGACCCCCGTGACGCGCGCGGCAATCTCTATTGCGCCGGTAAGGATGGCGCGATTCAGCGGCGCGAAAGCGGCATCATCATCTCAAACGGTCTGTGCTGGAGTCCCGACAGCCGGCGCATGTACTTTGCCGATTCGCCGCTCCGGGCGATCTATGTCTACGATTTCGATGCGAGCGACGGATCCATCTCCAACCGGCGCG
>Ga0157369_10001360_pt1 | contig 30196 bp, 31 predicted proteins | sample C25metaG_FD_113461 | JGI IMG/M metagenome (GOLD analysis project Ga0157369, IMG submission 113461) | Corn rhizosphere microbial communities from Kellogg Biological Station, Michigan, USA - C2-5 metaG | ecosystem: Host-associated > Plants > Roots > Rhizosphere > Soil | place: USA: Michigan... | reverse complement strand
ATCACCTTGAAGCGCTCCGACTCCGGCGAGCCCGGCGTGGTTTCTGTGTGGTAAACAAAAAGCCTCGGAAGATAAAACATCCCGCTCATCCAAGCGATCACAGAGATCACATGGAATGCCTTGATCCAGTCGATGTGATTGGAAAGAAACATCATCATCGGTGAGCCTCGCGAAAGCCGCAGCGTGCAAACGATGCCGGACAAATCCGGTGTGTGCTTTCTATCACCAGATCGGCGAGCCCCTCTATGAATTGAGGCCGCACCCCAACCGTGGGCGCGCGCAGATAATGCGGCACGCCGGCGCCCTGTGCCAAATGAGCGTATTCGATATCGAGCTCCACCAGCGTCTCGGAGTGCTCGGATACAAAGGCGATCGGCGCCACGACGAGGCCGAGTCCTTCGCTACCCGCCTGCCGGACTTCGGCATCGGTGGCCGGTCCGATCCAGCGCAGAGGTCCGACGCGGCTCTGATAACAGATCCGCCAGTCGAGCCCGTCCATCCCCAGTCTTTCCACAAGGGCAGCGGCGGTTTGTTCCACCTGCCAGCGATAGGGATCGCCCGTGGCGATAACCCGCTCCGGCAGGCCGTGTGCCGACAGCAACAGCCGGTATCTCGTATCCGGTCTGGCCCCTTTCCATGTTTCCCGGATCGACGCCGCCAGCGCCTCGATGAACCCGGCATTCGCGGGATAGCAGCATATGCGCGAGGTGGTCACATGCAGCCCGAGCTTCGCTGAGGCGCGCTCCCAATCCTTCAGAGAGGAAGCCGTCGTTGTGGTCGAATATTGCGGATAGAGCGGCAGTAGGACGATCCTGTCCGGCTCCCAGTCCTTCACAGCCTTGGCCGCACCGTCGCTGAACGGATGCCAGCAGCGCATGGCGACAAACGCCTTGGCGTCCACGCCCCGGCCCGCAAGGACGCGCTCCAGGACCCGCGCCTGCGCTTGCGTCTCCTCAAGGATTGGCGAGCGGCCGCCGATCTTGGCGTAGATCTCCCGCGCAACCGGCGCGCGGCGCCTAGCGATCAATCGGCCCAGCGGCACGCGCACAATTCCGGGAAGCGCAATGATCGCGGGGTCCGTGAACAGGTTTCGCAGGAACGGCTCAACCGCTTCCGGACTGTCGGGCCCGCCGAGATTGAACAGAACGACGGCGAGCCTCACGCGCCTCTCACCCGCGCGATCAGCTGCTCGACATGCTCGATGGGTGTCTCAGGAAGAATTCCGTGCCCGAGATTGAAGATGAACGGGACATCTTTGGTCGCATCTAGAATACGATCGACAGCCTCAGCGAGCGCATCACCGCCCGCGATAAGCGCAATCGGATCAAGATTGCCCTGAAGCGCAACGCCAAGATTCTTTGCCGCCCAACTCATCGGCACCGCAGTATCAAGCGAAATCACGTCGACACCCACTTGGTCCGCGTAATCCTTGTAGCCCTGCAAAGTCGAAGCGCGCGGAAATCCAATGATCCGCGCTTTGGGATGAATTGTGCGGATCTTCGCGACGATCTTCGCAGTGGGTTCGATCACCCAGCGCGCGTATTGCGCATCGGGCAACCCCGAAGCCCAGCTATCGAAGATCTGCACCGCATCCGCACCTGCCTCGATCTGGCGCGTCAGGTGAACCGCGACACATTCCCCAATGGCATCGAGCAGTTCATCGAAGCCTTTGGGATCGCGATAACCCCAAAGCTTCGCGGCCTTCTGCTCATCTCCGCCACGTCCGGCCGCCATATAGGTCGCCAAGGTCCAAGGCGCCCCTGCAAAACCAAGCAACGTTGTTTCCGGCGTCAATCCTGCACGCACACGCCGCAGCGTCTCATAGGCGGGCGCGAGTATTTCCGTCCACGCCGTTTTGTTTCGCACCAGTGCATCGGCCGAAAACACCGGTTTCAGCCGCGGACCAACGCCTTCCTCAAACTCCACCGGCACGCCAAGCGCCGCCGGCACGACCAGGATATCCGAGAAGATGATCGCCGCATCGAACCCAAACCGCCGGATCGGCTGCAATGTGATCTCGCTCGCCAGCTCCGGCGTCATGCACATCGTCCAGAACGAGCCCGCATTAGCCCGGAGCGCCCGATACTCCGGCAGATAGCGCCCGGCCTGACGCATCATCCAGATCGGCGGCGGATCGGAGTGCTCACCATTCAATACACGGATGAGCTTCTTCTCTTCCTGCAAAACAAGACTCCTAAAGAATGATGAAGATGATATTGGGTCTGTGAGTTGTGGAGGAGTCTGAGGGTATTCGGTTTTGGGGCCCCGGTCGACCGGTCAAAGCTGGATGTGAGACGGCTTGGCCGTTCAAGCTGGGGCGGCGATTCTGGGGAAAGCGCTGTGTAGCATTTTCGAACATGCGCATAACTTCGTGTATTGTGCGCGTTCGATCCGATGTGTTGATCGATGGGGAATGAATTTGTGAGCAAAGCGTTCCATGTCCACCTTGTATCGGACGCAACGGGCGAGACGCTGAATGCGATCGCCAAGGCGGCGCTTGCGCAGTTCGAAGGCGTGGATGTTCTGGAACATGCTTACACGCTCGTAAGGAGCCGTCGGCAGCTCGAGAAAGCTGTGGATCACATCACGGAAAATCCGGGGCTGGTATTTTTCACACTCGCGAGTCTGGAATTGCGCGACGAGCTCGTGCGGCAATGTGGCCAGCTCTCGGTTCCCTGTCTGGATGTGCTGGAGACGCCGGTCGCAAAGATGCGCCAGTTCCTGGGTGCGCCGGAGACACACCGTCCAGGCGGCCAGCATGAGGTCGATCAACGCTATCTCTCGCGTATCGAGGCGCTGAATTTCACCATCCAGCACGATGATGGCCAATCGCTCGATAGTCTCGACGATGCCGAGATCATCCTTGTCGGCGCCAGCCGGACCTCGAAGACACCAACCTGTGTGTATCTGGCTATTCGTGGGCTGCGCTGTGCCAACGTGCCGCTGGTGCCGGGCATACCGCTTCCGGAATCGCTGCTCCGCGCGAGGAAGCCCCTTATCGTTGGCCTCTGGGCTTCGCCGGAGCGGCTGATCCAGGTCCGCCGGAACCGGCTGTCCACAATGGGCGAGTCGCGGGACACCGACTACGTCGAGCTGGAGGCCGTGCGCGCCGAAATCACCGCGACCCGCAAGCTGTATGAGCAGCATGAATGGCCCGCGATTGACGTTTCCCGGCGTTCGATCGAGGAAACCTCGGCCACCATCATCAACCTGCTCAGCGAGCGGCTGGTCGCACGCGCATGACCGCGCTCGTTTTGGCCTCGGCAAGCAGCAGTCGTGCGAAACTGCTTCGGCAGGCCGGTGTGCCGTTCGAAGTCCATCCTGCGCATGTAGACGAGGATGGCCTCAAAGAATCGATGCTGGCTGACGGGGCGCAGGGCCGTGCCATCGCCGACGCGCTGGCCGAACTGAAAGCTCGCAGAGTCTCAAACGCGCGACCGGATGCGTTGGTCTTGGGTGCCGATCAGGTCTTGGTCTGTGACGGCGAGCTGTTCAGCAAGGCCGAGACGGTGGAGGCCGCTGCGGCGCAACTGCGCAGTCTGCGCGGTAAGCCCCATCTATTGGTGACCGCAGCGGTGCTGGCGAAGGACGGTGCTGCGATCTGGCGGCATGTGGATATCTCCACGCTCTGGATGCGCGACGTCAGCGATGCGTTTCTCGAGGCCTATCTGGCGACGGAGGGTGACGATTTGCTGGGGAGTGTGGGTTGCTACCGGCTCGAAGGAGCGGGTGCGCAGCTTTTCGAGCGCATCGAAGGCGATTACTTCTCCATCCTGGGATTACCGCTGGTGCCGTTGCTCGCGGCGCTCCGGCAGCATGGTGTTGTCGCGCAATGAGAGGACCAATGCTGACTGCAGGCGTCATGGGCTGGCCGGCGCGGCAAAGCCTTTCGCCACGCTTGCACAGCTTTTGGCTCAACGAGCATGGGATCGATGGCGCATTTGTGCCGCTCCCGACCCGGCCCGAGGATTTCTCTGCTGCGCTACGCGGTCTTCGCCTGTCGGGATTTTGCGGCGTCAATGTCACCGTGCCGCACAAGGAAGCGGCCTTCGCGCTTGCGGATCGGCTGGACCCGTTGGCGCGTGTGGCTGGTGCAGTCAACCTGCTCGTCTTCGGTGATGGCGGTACGGAGGGCTTCAACACAGACGTCTTCGGTCTCGCCGCCAGCCTGATGGGGACACTTGGCGACGCTACGCTGACGGGAAAGCCGACCGTGTTGCTGGGCGCTGGTGGTGCCTCTCGGGCTGCTGTGCTGGCGCTCGATAGTTTGGGCGCGAGCGAAATCCGGATTCTGAATCGTCATCGGGGCCGCGGCGAAGCATTGGCTTCCGCGCTCGCGCCGGCCGTGAAGGCCAAACTGACTGCAACAGGCCTGGAGGGCTGGTCGAAGACCGCCCGCGACGCCGCGCTGGTCGTGAATGCGACGAGCGCGGGCATGAAGGGAACGCCGCCGCTCGATCTGGATATCGAGGTGTTGCCAAAGGACGCCGCGGTCTGCGACATCGTCTACAACCCGCTCGAAACCGATCTGCTCAAGCGTGCCCGACACGCCGGTCTGCGCACCATCGACGGCCTCGGAATGCTGATGCATCAGGCGGTGCCGTCATTCGCAGCATTCTTTGGCGTCACACCGAAGGTCACGCCGGCACTGCGTGCCGAGCTCGAGAAGGCCCTGGCCGATGGCTGACCGGCCCCTCCTGATCGGCCTCACGGGCTCCATCGGCATGGGGAAAACCGAGACCGCCAAAATGTTCACGCGTCTGGGCGTTCCCGTCTACGATTCCGATGCCGCCGTGCACAGGCTTTACGAACCGGGCGGCGCCGCGGTTGCCAAAATCGCGGAAGCCTTTCCGGGCACTGTGACCGCAGGACGCGTCGACCGCGCCGACCTTTCCAAAGCGCTCGCAGGCAATGAGGCCGCGTTCAAGCAACTCGAAGCCATCGTCCATCCCCTGGTGGCCGACGATCAGCGCCGGTTCATGGAAGGCGCGCGCGATGCCGAGATGGTCGTGCAGGATGTGCCGCTGTTGTTCGAGACCGGCGGGCACAAACGCATGGACGCGGTGGTCGTGGTGTCGGCGCCGGCGGCGCTTCAGCGCAAACGCGTTCTGGAACGCCCGGGTATGACGGAAGAGAAACTCGACCAGATTCTCTCGCGGCAGATGCCCGACGAAGAAAAGCGTGCAAAAGCGCATTTCGTGGTTGAAACCGGCGAAGGGCTTGACCACGCTTTCGAACAGGTGAAAGCCATCGTCGCCGCGCTCAGAGCCAAACGGAATGCGTGAAATCGTTCTCGACACCGAAACGACGGGCCTCGATCCCACCGACGGGCATCGGGTCATCGATATCGGCTGCGTGGAACTTGTCGACCATTTCCCGACCGGGCGCACCTATCAGTGCTATCTCAATCCCGAACGCGATGTCCCGGACGAAGTGCAGAAGGTGCACGGCATCACGACGGAATTTCTCCAAGACAAGCCGCTCTTCGCGCATGTGGTGGACGAGTTTCTGGAATTCATCGGCGACGCGCCGCTGGTCATCCACAATGCCAGCTTCGATCTGAAATTCCTGAACGCCGAACTCAAGCGTGTTTCGCGGCCTGCCATTCCGCTGGCGCGCGCCATCGACACGATCGACATTGCCAAGAGCAAAGTTCCCGGTGCCCGCTACTCGCTCGATGAGCTGTGCCGGCGATTCAGCATCGATCTCACCTCGCGCACCTTGCACGGCGCGCTGCTGGACTCACAGCTGACAGCGCAGGTCTACCTCGAACTCGTCGGCGGACGTCAGAAACATCTCTTGCTCACGCCGGTCGATGAGATTTCCACCATCTCTCTCGAGGTCCGTGTCGCGCGCGTGCGGCCGGAACCGCTCAGGCCGCGCCTCTCCGAACTCGAGATCGAAGTCCATGCCGCGTTCATCGCAAAGGAACTGGGCGCCAATCCGATCTGGAGTTGGGCGGCTTGACCGGCGTTTAAGCGGCAAGGCGCGCTGGCGGGACCGGTTGCGGCTCCGCCGCCGCTTCACAGCCCTGATGGCTGCCATACTGGCACGCATAGACTTTCGTGAATTCCGCACCCAGCAGGAAAATCTGCGCCGAATAATAGACCCAGAGCAGAAGCAAGATGAGACCGCCTGCTGCGCCATAGGCCTTGGTCACCCCCATACTGCCTAGGACATAGCCGAGAACAAGCTGCCCCAGTTGAAACAGGGCCGCAGTCCCAACGGCGCCGGCGATAACGTCGCGCCATTCGAGCACCAGATTGGGAAGGACTTTATAGATCGCCGCGAACAGGACCGCCGCCAGCAGGAATGAAATTGCCCCATTGAGCAGCGCCAGCGAAAAGTGACTGTAGGGAGTGTCAACCGTGATGTAGTGACTCAACGCGGTGAGTGCGCTCGTGGTCAGCATGGAGATCACGAGAAGGAAGCCCAGCCCGATCACCAGAACCAGACTGACGGCGCGGCCGCGCAGCAATCGCGGAATCACAGGGCCCTTGCGCGGCGCGTGCCAGATCGCGTTCAGCGCGTCTTCCATCTCGCCGAACACGCCGGATGCGGTCACGATCAGCGTGACGATTCCGATGATACCGCCGAGAATACCGGTGGAGGTTCCACGCGCATTGTGGATCGCCAATTCGACCATCGCGGGGCTGTCGCGGCTTACGATTCGGCCAAGAACCTGGTTTACCGCGTCCTGGGCGGCTGCATGTCCCATCACAAGGCCGGCCAGGGTAACCGTGATGTAAAGGATCGGCGCAATCGCGGTGACGATGTAAAAGGCGATCGCAGCGCCGCGCGTCAGCGCTTCGTCGCGAATGAAGGCATCAACGCCTTCGCGAAAAAGGCCCCAAATCCGTCCGCTCATTGCTGAAACCAAACTCCGCCGCGAAGAAAACGCGCGAGGCGGGAACTCGTTTCGCGGTTCAACGCAGCGCTTTTGACAAAGGAGCGTTTTGTTTCACGGAACCGGAGCGACGGCGATGAGCCAAGGCGGACATACCGAGCAATTGTCGCCGTGGGGCGTGTGGGCCTCCAATGGCGCGCGTCACGCCGGACGGCTTTTCGCCGGCACGGTCTGGTCGTGGGCCAACGCCATCAAATGGACAGGCTACGCGATCCTGGCGCTCCTGATCGGCATTATCGTCTATTTGTACTTCCTCGACTGGAACACGATGCGCGGGCCGGTGTCGCGCTATGTTTCGCACCGGCTGGGGCGCGAGGTTCACATCAACGGCGACCTCAAGGTTCATCTGTTCAGCTGGACGCCCAGCATGTCCGCTGCGGGCGTGACGATTGGCAATCCGGATTGGGTCAAGGAACCCTTGGCAGGGAACATCGGACGACTCGCGGCGTCGATCCGGCTGATGCCGCTCTTTCGTGGCAAGACTATCTTGCCCTTCGTCGAGATCGATCAGCCGGATATTCTTGTCGTGCGCGATGCGAATGGCGATGTGAACTGGGATCTCGGCACCGCGGACAAAGCGATGAAAATCCCGCCGATCCATCACTTCATCATCCACGACGGACATCTGAAGATCGACGACCGCGTTCGCAAGCTCACGTTCGTGGGCAGCGTTTCGTCACAGGAAAATGCGGGTGGCGGGGATCAGGCGTTCCAACTGACCGGCGATGGCGCGCTGAACGGAAACAAGTTCCTCGCCAACGTCCATGGCGGCGCGCTGATTCATGTCGAGGAAGACAAGCCCTATCACTTCACGGCCGATATCCATTCGGGCACAACACATGTCACGGCCGATGGCGCGCTGACCCGTCCATTCCATCTCGGCCAGTTCACCGCGGCGGCGACATTTTCTGGCGCCAGCATGGCCGATCTCTACTATCTGACCGGCCTCGTTTTCCCGACGACCGCCCCCTACCGACTGGCGGGAACGGTGACGCGCGAAGGATCGAACTATCATCTGGCGAATATCACGGGTGTCGTTGGCGCGAGCGATCTCCAGGGCGACATGGTCGTCGACGCCGCGCAGACGCCGCCCTTTGTGCGCGCCACCTTCACATCCCGCAAACTGGACTTCGTCGATCTCGGTCCGCTGATCGGTGCGCCGCCTGTCCATCGCGCGCAAGGCGCGCCACCAGCCGAGCTTGCCGCCGGTCAGACCTCGCATCTTCTGCCCGACATGCCGCTCATGATCGAGCGTATCCGGCATATGAATGCCGATATCCAGTACGACGCTGCCTCGATCAAATCGCAGGATTTCCCACTGCGCGATATGCACCTCCACGCTAACCTCAATCAGGGCGTGATGACCCTCAATCCGATCACGTTCGATTTCACGCGCGGCAAGCTCACCGGTTCGTTCCGGCTGGATGCGCGCAAGAACGTCGCGGTCGACGATCTGGACGCGCGGCTCAGCAACGTACATCTCGAACAATTCATGTCGGGCAACCCGCCTCCGCTCGAAGGTTTGCTCGCGGCGCGCGCCAAGCTTCATGCAACCGGAAACAGCGTGCGCAGGGCGGCTTCCAACGCGACGGGTGGCGTTACCTTCGTCGTGCCGAGTGGCGCCATGCGCAAGGCATTTGCGGAATTGACCGGCATCGATGTCCTGAACGGACTCGGTCTGCTGCTGACAAACGATAAGAGCAGTACCGGCCTTCGCTGCGCCGTGGCCCAGTTCGATGCTCATGACGGCATGCTGTCAGCAAGGCAGCTTACGCTCGATACCGATGACGTGCTGGTTCAGGGCCAGGGCACGGTCAATTTGAAAGACGAGACGCTGGACATGTCGATCACCGGTCATCCGAAGGCCTTCCGCCTCGGGCGCATCCGCGCGCCGATCACGATCACGGGAACGATCGATCATCCTTCGGTGGGCGTGAAGGCCGGTGCGGCGGTGGCCCAAGGCGGGATCGCGGCGGCGCTCGGTTTCCTCAATCCGTTCGCCGCCATTCTGGCGTTTGTCGATCCGGGTCTGGCGAAAGACGCCAATTGTGCCGAGCTGACGCAGACCGCCGCGCACGGCAAGGCGCCGGTGAAGACACCGAAACAGGCGCTGAAACACTAGGTTTTCCGCACTCTCATCCTTATCTTTGGCGCATGCTCAAACCCGAAAAGCTCCTCTGTCCCAAGCCGGAAGGGCTCTATTGCGCGCCGGGCGATTTCTACATCGATCCCGTGCGCCCGGTTGCGCGCGCGGTCATCACACACGGCCATTCCGATCACGCGCGCTCAGGCCACGGCGCCGTCGTCGCCACGGCAGAGACATTGGCCATCATGGCGGCGCGATACGGCGAGGATTTCGCCGGTGCGACCGAAGCCGTGCGCTACGGCCAGACCATCGAGCGCGATGGCGTCGCGGTGACGCTGGTGCCTGCCGGCCACATCCTCGGTTCGGCACAAATTGTCGTCCGCCATAACGGACTGACGATCGTCGTGTCGGGCGACTACAAGCGCCGCCGCGATCCGACATGCCCGTTATTCGAGCCGGTACCGTGCGATGTGTTCGTGACCGAGGCGACGTTCGGCATCCCGGTGTTCTGCTTTCCCGAGGACGGCGACGAGATTGCGCGGCTCCTGAAATCCGTGGCGCAATTTCCGGAGCGGACCCACCTCGTCGGCGCCTACGCGCTCGGCAAGGCACAGCGGATCATCACCCTGTTGCGCGAAGCCGGATATGACAAACCGATTTATATCCACGGTGCGATTGAGAGCATGAATGCGCTCTATGAGCGCCGGGGTGTGGCGCTCGGACCGCTCGAACCGGCCACGGTCGAGAAGGGCAAGAAGACCGATTTCGCCGGCGCCATCGTGATCGCACCACCCTCGTCCACCGACGACCGCTGGTCCCGGCGGTTCGCCGATCCGTTGCCGGCATTCGCGTCCGGCTGGATGCGCGTACGCGCCCGTGCACGCCAGCGCCAGGTCGAATTGCCGCTTGTGATCTCCGACCACGCCGACTGGAACGAGTTGACCTCCACTATCTCGGAGATCAAGCCGGGCGAAGTCTGGATCACGCACGGCAATGAGGAAGCGCTGCTGCGTTGGTGCGAATTGCGTGGCCAGAAAGCGCGGGCGCTGTCGCTTGTCGGCTATGACGCGGATGAGGGCGAAGGCTGATGCGCGGCTTCGCGGGCCTGCTCGATCGCCTTGCCTTCACGCCACAGCGGAATGGGAAGCTCACGCTGCTGCGCGACTTCATGCGCGACACGCCCGATCCTGAGCGCGGTTGGGCGTTGGCGTCACTAACCGGCGAACTCACCTTCGATGCCGCCAAACCGGCCTTCATCCGCAAAGCCGTCGAAGCGCGGATGGACCCAGCCCTGTTCGCGATGTCGTACGACTACGTCGGCGATCTCGCAGAAACCGTGGCACTCGTCTGGCCGGCGAAGCCCGGCGCCAATCGTGAGCCTGATCTCTCGGAAGTCGTTGACGCGCTGCGCGGCGCGTCGCGCGCGGAGGTGCAGAAGCTGCTCGAACGCTGGCTCGACGCCCTCGATGCCGATGGCCGTTGGGCGCTCTTAAAGTTGCTGACCGGTGGCCTGCGCGTCGGTGTTTCAGCACGCCTTGCCAAGCAGGCGCTTGCTGCGCTGGGCGGCGTGGAGGTCTCCGAGATCGAAGAGGTCTGGCATGGTCAGACCCCGCCCTATCAGGATCTGTTCGCGTGGCTTGAGAAGCGCAGCCAAAAGCCCGCGGCCGATACGCCGGGCCGCTTCCGGCCCGTGATGCTCGCGCAGGCGATCGATGAGGAAAAGGATTTCGCCAACTACGATGCCGCCGATTATTCCGCCGAATGGAAATGGGATGGAATCCGCGTGCAGGCCGTCAGCGAGGGCGGACAGAAGAAGCTCTACAGCCGCACCGGCGACGAGATCGGACAGGCCTTTCCGGATGTGCTCGATTTCCTGAGTTTCGAAGGCGTGATCGACGGCGAGCTGCTGGTGATGCGCAACGGCTCGGTCGCGTCGTTTGGCGACCTCCAGCAAAGGCTGAACCGCAAAACCGCCGACGCAAAATTGCTGGCAAGATATCCCGCATCCATTCGGGCCTATGATTTGCTGCTCGAAGGCGAAGAGGACCTTCGCGCTCTGCCGTTCCGCGAAAGGCGCAAACGGCTGGAGGCGTTCGTCGCGCATGCCAACTCGCCACGCATCGATCTTTCTCCCCTGCAGCCTTTCTCAAGCTGGGAAGAGCTTGCGCGCCTGCGCGCCGATCCGCCCGAAGGCGATGCCCAGCTGTCCGAGGGCCTGATGCTCAAGCGCCGGGATTCGATTTATGAGGCGGGCCGGCCCAAGGGGCCGTGGTTCAAATGGAAGCGCGATCCGCATCTGATCGATGCCGTGCTGATGTACGCGCAGCGCGGTCATGGCAAGCGCTCCGGCTTTTATTCGGACTACACGTTCGGGGTATGGCGGGAGGATACGAACGGCGACCGTTCGCTGACACCCGTCGGCAAGGCCTATTTCGGGTTTACTGACGAAGAGTTGAAGCAGATCGACAAATTCGTGCGCGACAACACCATCGACCGCTTCGGCCCCGTGCGCGTGGTCAAGGCGAACAAGGATTTCGGCCTGGTGTTTGAAGTCGCATTCGAGGGGCTCCAGCGCTCGACGCGTCACAAATCCGGCGTCGCGATGCGTTTCCCGCGAATCAACCGGCTGCGCTGGGACAAACCGGCCCGTGAGGCGGACGAACTCTCAACCTTGGAGAAGCTGCTGACTTAATGTTAGCGTCCGGCGCTGCAAAATCGACGGTGTCCAATGCTTGGCCGTATAGCGCTCTCTTTTGCACTCCTGGTTTGCTTCCTCCCGGCAACGACAAGCGCGCAGACGTTTACGCGCCTCACCCACCAGCCACCGGATGGCTCCCTCATCACTTATCAGCTGACCGACGGCACGGTGATGGCGCAGGGCGGCGGCGAAAGCGACTGGTACGCGCTCACGCCGGACATCAATGGAAGCTATGTGAACGGCACGTGGAAGCGTCTCGCGAACCTTCAGAGCGGCTATCAACCGCTCTATTTCGCGGGCGCGGTTCTGGCCGACGGGCGGCTGGTGATCATCGGCGGCGAGTACAATCACAACCAGTTCTCCTTCACCAATATCGGATCGATCTACGATCCGCTCGCCAACACCTGGACGCCACTTAACCATCCCGCCGGCTTCGATTACATCGGCGATTCGCCTTCCGCCGTGTTGCCGGACGGCCGCTTCCTGCTTGGCGCCAAGTTCAAGAAACTGATGGCGGCGCTCGATCCGAAAACAATGAAATGGACCGCCTTTCCGAATGCCGGGAAGAACGACTTCAATGCAGAGGAAGGCTGGACGCTGATGCCCGACGGCACGATCCTGACCTTCGACGTGAAGGATCACCCCAAATCCGAGCGCTATCTTCCGGAAAAAGGAAAGTGGATCAGCGCGGGCAATCTGCCTGCGGATCTCTGGGAGGCGCAGAATTGCTGCGGCTGCATTGAATACGACCCCAACAAGCCGTGCTATCAGCCTCCCGGCGAAGTCGGGCCTGCCGTTCTGCGGCCGGACGGCACCGTCTTTGCGGTAGGCGGGGTGGTCGGAAACGCCAAGGCGCACAGCGACATCTGGACGCCGCCCAGTGAGGGCGATCGCAAAGGCCATTGGACCGCCGGGCCGGACTTTCCGAGCGGCGAAGATGCCGGGGATTGTTACGCAGCGCTGCTGCCCAACGGCAATGTGCTGGTCCAAACACTTTCCGGGTCGCTGTATGAGTTCGACGGTACGCATTTGACGCGCGAGCCGTTCAACGGCGCGGGCGGAGCGCTGATGGTGCTTCCGACGGGGGAAATCCTCGTCGGCGGGTCTTCCGTTTATAAATCGACCGGAACGTTCAATCCCGCCTGGGCGCCTGCGATCAGCGCATTTCCTTCAACGGTTGCGCGGGGCGCGAGCTATCAGATCTCGGGTACCCAGTTCAACGGGTTGAGCCAGGCCAATGCGTTTGGCGACGAGGATGAGACGCAAACGAACTATCCGCTGGTGCGCATCACCAACAACGCGACCAGCCATGTGTTCTACGCCCGCACGCACGATCACAGCACTATGGGGGTCGCCACCGGAGCTGCGATTGTCTCGACGAACTTCGACGTATCGGCTGGCACCGAAACCGGCGCGAGCACGCTTGTTGTTGTGGCCAACGGAATTCCGTCCCAGCCGGTTTCGATCACGGTGAATTAGAGCCACGACTCATAAAGTCCGCCATACGATCGCGGCGACGAGGCAGATGGATGCGAGGAAGTTCCTTGCGAACCTGTCGTTGCCGTGACTGCCGCTATATCACGAGCTCTGCCTCCGGCGAACGCCGTAGGTTGCTGCGTTTCCGGATCGGGCTGATGCGGTTGTAGGTCAGAACGCGCCAGACCCACTCCAGTGGTCCAGCGTCGAACCGGCGAAGCCAGAGGTGTGACCACAGCAATTCGACCGCCCAGACACCGATCACGATAAGCGCCAATTTCGGCCTGTCGACGTGGTCGAACAGGGCGAACCCGCGTCCACCATAGAAGATGACAGTCATGAGGACGGACTGGCCAATGTAATTCGTGAAAGCCATGCGTCCGAGCGGTGCGAGAAATCCCACGACCCAGCGGAAACTCATGGTTCGCACCGAGAGGATCAGCAGGCTTGCATAGCCGAAAGTGATGAAGGGACTCGTGATGTTGATCAGCAGCAAGTCCCATGTCGCGCCATAGACGTCCGAGAAATTGCTGCGGATGAAGACCGTGGTGAACACGACGAGGCCTGCTGCCGCCACAGCGCCGGCAACAATTCCACCAACATAGAGGCGCGTGCGTGCCGCGCCGGTCAGAACGCCCGTCTTGAAAAGACCCAGGCCGACCAACATCAAGGGTGCTGCGTAGGGCAGCGTGAATACCGCCACCAGCATGCGGTAGTGTGCCCATGTCGCGATGTTGGCGTGCAACGATTGCGCAAAGCTGCCCTGAAAAGCGGTGGCCTTGCCCGTGTGGCCCGGCATAAGAGCGTCGTAGATCGCAGGATGCGCGTCGGCCAGCATCGAAAACGACGTCATTGCTGCAACGCCAACAACGAAGGCGATGGACCCGACAACGATCAATCTCGGTCCGGACCATCCGCGCGCGCCCATCAACGCGAAACCGCAAAGGGCATAGTCCAGCAGCACATCGCCATACCAGATCAGCACACCGTGGATCAGGCCGAAGACGACGAGCCAGCCGAACCGGCGCAGCAGATTGAACGTGCGGGTTCTGTCGCCGGGCTCGCCACCGACCAGATAGGTCGATACGCCAAACAGCATGGAAAAAAGGGTGATGAATTTGCTGCCGCAGAAGACATGCACGAAGAACCAGACGCCTGCGCTTGCGCCTGTGTTCGGGAACGGCCAGTTCGGGGCCTCCACCGTCTGTGAGAACGTCGCCGCCATGAAAGAGGCGTTGACGGTGAGGATCCCCATGACGCCCAGGCCCCTGAGCGCGTCGATCAATGCGATCCGCTGACGTTCCATTCCCCCAAAACCCCGCCTGGACCGCTGTTATACGGCGCCGGCGCGATTTGGATCAGATCGGGGGTGTTCACGCGCCGGTCATCAACCCGGGCTTTGTAGCTCCAGCAGACAACGCTTTTATTGAATACCGGCCTTAGAACGTGAAGTTCTATATCCGCGGATCCTCGCCCTCATGGGCGTGGCCGATGGCGCGGCGGAGCGCCATGTCGAGCTTGCCGCAATCGAGCACGACACGTTCGTCCTCGACGTCCTTGACCGCGCTAAGGGGAATGCGGAAGTCACCGGCATTTTCGACATAGACCGTGATTTCGTCGCGCGAAACTTCGCGCACGGCGCCGAACGCCTTCTCGCCGTCATGGACCGCAACATCGAAGCCTTCGCGGATGGGGGACATGGCATTCTCCTCTAAACGTAACGCGGGATGGGTCCGTTGTGCGGCGTCATTTGGTCGGACAGATCGAACATCACTTCGTCGACATAACACCATCCCCACCCTTCCGGCGGATCGTAGCCTTCGATGATCGGATGATGTGTGGCATGAAAATGCTTGGTCGCATGGCGGTTGGGCGAGCTGTCACAACAGCCGACATGGCCGCAGGTGCGGCAGAGCCGCAAATGCACCCAGGGCGAGCCGATCTTCAGGCACTCCTCGCAACCGAGCGCGCTGGGCGTGACCTCCCTGATTGTGCCGAGATGGGTGCATGTATCAGCCATGGGCGGCCTCCGCGTTCTGGTTCTGCGCTTCGAGATAGGTGTGAATCGCCGCGACCACCTGCGCGCCCTCGCCGACGGACGACGCTACCCGTTTCACCGAATTGGACCGCACGTCACCAATCGCAAAAATACCGTGCCGGTTGGTTTCGAAAGGCTGTCGCCCCTTTTCGGCGTCGGCTTCCGTCTCGACAAAGCCTTTCGCATCCAGCTTGAGGCCCGATTGCGCGAGCCAGTTCGTGTTGGGGGCCGCACCGATCAGAAGGAACAGGTGGCGGATATCGCGGCATGTCGCTTCGCCGGTTTTGCGGTTGCGCCAGCAGATGCGTTCGAGGGACCCGTCCTTGCCTTCGAGCGAGGTGACCTCAGTTTCCGTCAGCACTTCGATATTGGGCTGGGCCGCGATGCGGTCGCATAGATAGCGTGACATGGTGGCGGTCAGGCTCGTGCCGCGGACGATCATCCAGACTTTGCGCGCAGTACTCGCGAGATAGACGGCCGCCTGTCCCGCCGAGTTGCCGGCACCGACAAGCGCCACCTCTTCGCCCATGCAGAGCCGGGTCTCGATCGGCGATGCCCAGTAATGGACATGCGAGCCTTCGTAGTCCGCGAGATTGGGCACATCCAGCCGGCGGTACTCCGCCCCGCTCGCGATCACGACCGTGCGCGCCTTTGCGTTTTGTGCGCTTTTCAGATTGAGCATGAAGTGGTCGTCCTTCGCTTCGAGCCGCACGACCTCCTCGGGAATGGCCATCTCGGCGCCGAACTTCTGCGCCTGATTGTAGGCGCGCGCCATCAACGCCATGCCGGTGATGCCGGTGGGGAAGCCCAGATAGTTTTCAATCCGCGCCGATGCGCCGGCCTGCCCGCCAAAGGCACGGCAATCGATCACGATGGTCGAAAGTCCTTCGGAAGCCGCATACACCGCCGCCGCGAGCCCTGCCGGCCCGGCGCCCACCACCGCAACATCGTAGACCTTCGTCGCATCGATGGCGCGCGCGAGCCCGATGCAGCGGGCGAGCTGGTTTTCGGTCGGATTGTGCAGCGGCTGCCCATCCAGGCAGAACACCACCGGCAGATCGAGCGCTGTCAGATGATACTGACGCATCAGCGTCTGCGCGCACGCATCCTTGTCGGGGTCAAGCGAATGGAATGGATGCCCGTTCCGGCGCAGGAACCCCTCGAGCCGTAGCACATCGCGGCTATCGGGACGGCCGAGGATCAGCGGCCCCCCGACATTCTGTTCGAGCAGCCCGACACGGCGCAGGATCAGCGCGCGCATGATGCGCTCGCCGAGTTCGGCCTCCTGCACCATGACGTCGCGCAGCTGTGGCGGCGGGACGAGAACCGCCTCCACATCCGATAGCGCGGTGCCATCGACCAGTGCAGGCCGCCCGGAGAGCTGTGCCAGCTCGCCGAGAAAGCTTCCGGGCCCGTGCGTCACAATGGCCCGGCTGTGCGCCTCGTGCGGCGCCATGCTGACTTCGCCGGAAAGGATCAGAAGCAGCCCTTCCGCGGGTTCACCGGCGCGCGAGACAAGCGCGTCCTTCGTATAGTGGCGCGGCGTACCGAACCGCTTCAGCCGTTCAATCTCTGCAGGGGTAAGCGCAGGGAACGCCTGGTGACGTCTTGTGTCCAGAACGGAAGATGAAATCTCGGCCATGAGCCGACCCTAGCACACGATCATGATGCGGGAAGCGCGCTGAGCTTTTGCTGGAGATAGGGATGGAAGTGGCCCCTGTATCGCTCCTGCAGATCGCGCCGTTTCCAGTCGTCCTGTGTGAGCGTTTTGCGACAATGATCTGCGCCGCAGGAACAATGATCCTGGTCCCAAACATATTCGTCTTCGTCAAAGTTCCACGTGCCCTGATCGAGGGTGATTTCCTCGCCCGCTTCGATGTCGCGCCGCGCCACCAGGGTGACCTCATCGGCAAGCCAGGAATTCGCATCGCAGGAGTGATTCAGATTCTCGTCAAGGCTCGGTTCGGGGTCGTCTTCGCGCAACGCGAGATAAACCCCCTCACCCACCTGCCAGATCGAGCGCATACGATAGACATCGGTCTCGAAATCCGCCGGAGAAATGATCTCGCCGCCGAATTCCATCAATTTCTCGCCGGCCGGAATTGGCTCGCTCGCGATCACGCCGACGCCATGAATTTTCGACGCGCCGGGCACAAGCTTGGAGCTGATCCAACTGCGGGGAAGATAGGATTTCATCGACGAATCGGCCTTGGCAACATCTATACCCTCAATCCCGGCGTCATTGCCTGATCTTCCGAAAGCGCCGCTCCAATCCCACGCAGCCGCGCAATCTCCTTTTCCGGCAGCGCATCATTCAACTGGTTGGCTGCGGTCGTGAGCGCGGATCGCGGTGCACCGATGGCATCGAAAAGATGAAGCGCCTTTTCGCCCGCCTGCACAGCTTCCTGCGTTCGCACGACTGACAGAGGAAGGCCCCGGGGGAAATAACTCAAACGGCGCGGGCTCCGCGTTTTCTCGTCTGGCGCACCCGACACTATTCGAATGCATGCCTCCTCGGTCAAGCGCCACTCGCGCGCTTGCGCCGCCGGAATTCATCGACCTTGGCCTTGTTGCCGCACGCGGACATGGAGCACCACCGCCGATCTCCCCTGCGCGAGGTATCGATGAAATAGAGCGTGCATGTGGGAGACTGACACTGCCGAAGGCGCGTGACGGCTTCGCTTCCGAAGAGTTGAACCGCATCGCGCGCGAGCGTCACCAGCAGCGCATGGGCACTCCCCTCCATACGCACGGTTCCATTGTTCTGAAGCACGGGTACTGCGGCGACACCGGCCGCGACCTCGTTCAGTGTCTTGCGCGCCGCCTCCGCTTTCGTCCCGCTGCGTGCGCCTGCCAGGACATAAATGGCCTCGCGCAGCAGCCGCGTGGCCGCAAGGTCTTTGACCGTTGGTTTCGGGGCGGAGTCGGCCATTCCTGCTGACACCAGCCATCGTGCCAAGTCCTCCGGCGCGTTGAGGAGCTCGCGCGGCGACGAACTCAGCCGCGCCTGCAGCGTCGCGGTGAGATCGATAACGTTCGACCCGCCGCGAAAGCGAAAGCCATCCCTGTCTTCAGGCAGTTCCCCGGAATGCATGTAACCTCATTGACAGGTTATCAGAGCCATGGCAAGTTTCTTTTCCCCGCCGGTGCTCGATCTTCAAGAGATTCTGCCGAGAGACAATGCCCCACGAGACGACTCCGGCGCGGCTCCGTTTGCGGCCTATTTTGCTGTCAGACGCCAGTGCAACTTCAGCGCTCATGACGCCAGGCATCAGTCGCTGGACTGCCACCTGGCCCTCACAAGTGTCGAACGAAGAAGCTTTGCAGCGCATCGCGGATGTGCACGACCGAACTGCGCAAGGGATTTGTTTCGCCCAGGCAATCGAACGTCTCAGCGACGGCGTGTTGATGGGGTGGATCAACGCGCGCAAGGAATCACCGGACGCACGCACGGGGGTCATCGGATATTGGATGGGGGAACCCTTCCATGGCCGGGGCTATATGACCGAGGTTGTCAGGGCGTTCGTCCCGCTCGTTTGGGACAATCTGCGCGTCGACGTGATCGAAGCCGGCGCGCTGCCCGACAACACGGCATCGATCGCAATCCTGAAGCGCCTCGGGATGCGCTATGTTGGCGACAGAGAGGAGCTTGCTCCCGTCCGTAACCGCATCGAACGCTGCGTATGGTACGCGCTCGATCGCCCGGATCGCGATAGAAATTGCCTTCCGAGCCTGTGAACGGCGCGGCATGACGCCGGTCTGAACCCCATTCCAGTTCTCGGTCGGGATTCCGCGAGCCCGCGCTCCTTTAGCGCCCTACCCCATCGACCCCAGAACGCTTGTAACCTGCTTGACAGGTTATCCTCGCCGTGGCAAGCAACCTCGGTAACCTGATTATACGGTTACAAGATGATGCAGCAAATTCAGAGAGGGTACGATGGTTGGCGTGTTGGAAGGACAGAATGTCGTCATTCTTGGCGGAAGTTCGGGCATCGGCTTTTCGATTGCGGAGTTCGCCGTCAAGCAAGGTGCGGCCGTATTCGCCGTGAGCCGTTCCGGCCATGCGCCGGCGTCGGCAACCGGCGTGAAGGCCAACGTATCCGATCGCCGCGCTTTGAGCGCCGCCTTCGACGAGATCGGGCGCATCGACCATATGGCGCATACGGTCGGGTTGCGCATCGGTTCGACCCCGGTCGTGGCGCTCGACGAAGCGCTGCCGGCGGCCGCGTTCGAAGCCAAGCTGTTCAGCGCACTCCATGCCGTTCGCCTGGCGTTGCCCGTTCTTGCCCCGAACGCATCGGTCACCTTCACCTCGGGCCAGGTCTCGCGGAAATACGGTGCGGGCAGTGCGGTGAAGGGGGCGCTCAACGCTGCGGTCGACACCGCCGGACGGCACCTCGCCAAGGAGCTGGCGCCGCGGCGCGTGAACGTGGTGAGCCCCGGAGTCGTCGATACGAGTCTTTGGGGCGAGCCGGGCTCTGACGCACGCAATGCCCTGATCGCACGCGTGTCGTCGTCGCTTCCGGTTGGACGTGTCGGCAGACCGGAAGAGTTGGCGCAGGCTTACATTTTTTTGATGATCAACAAGTTCATCACGGGCACGGTCCTCGATGTCGACGGTGGAGGCCTGCTGTGACCCGAGGACGCCGCATCGCATGCGCCATCGGTATAGCCGCCCTGCTCCATGGCGTAGCAGCCGCGAAATTGGTTTCGAGCAGTGACACGCTCCACGCGTTGCTCGCGGCACAATGGGAACATTACCTCGCTGCCAATCCCGAAGCGGCGACGTTCCTCGGCGACCGACGTTACAACGATCGCTGGACGGACGCATCCCTCGCGCATGTGAAGGCGGAACGGGCTGCCACGACACGCTTTCTGAAGAGCTTTAGGGCGATCGATACGAAAGGGCTCTCTGACGAGGACAGGCTGAACGACCAGCTCATGATCCGCCAGTTGAAGTCCGACCTGAAAGGCTTCGACCTCAAGCTTTATGAGATGCCGATCTACCTGTGGCGCAGCTCCGCGCCGCTGCAGCTCGCCAGTTATGTCGGCGATTTTCCTTTCGACACGGTCAAGGACTACGACGACTACATCACGCGCCTGAAACGCATTCCCCCGGTTCTTGAACAGACCGTCGCGGTGGCCAGGCTCGGCGAGCGGGATGGTCTTATGCCGCCGCGGTATCTTCTGGAGAAACTAGTCGTGCGCCTCGACAGTCTTGCGGCGCCGGCGGGCGCCGACAATGCCTTCGCCGAGCCGCTGAAGCGCTTTCCGGCCAGTATCGCTGAAACGGACCGTGCTCGCATCAGGACCCAGATGATCGCTGCGATCGACGGTATTGTGCGCCCGGCATATCGGCGATTTACCGCCTTTGTAAAAGACGGCTTTGCACCCCACGGCCGAAGCGAGCCCGGATTGTGGAGCCTGCCTAATGGCGCCGCCATCTATCGCCATGCGATCGAGACGGAGACCACCACCAACCAGACCCCCGAACAGATTCATCAGGTCGGTCTGGCAGAAGTTGCGCGCATCGAAAGAGACATGGCCGTCATCGCGAAGGCACAGGGATATGCCGATCTGGCGAGCTTTCGCGCGGCGCTGAAAGCAGATCCCAAGCTTCATGCCTCGTCGCGCGAAGACGTGCTCGCCCGCTACCGCGGATTCATCGACGGCATGAAGCCCGAACTGCCGAAGCTCTTCGGTAATCTGCCCAAGACCGACCTCGTGGTCGTTCCGGTAGAAACGTTCCGCGAGGCGGCGGCGCCCTCCGCCGAATACCATCAGGGCACGCCCGATGGGTCCGAGCCCGGGCGCGTCTATGTTAACGCCGGTTCGTTCGACACCCGCCTGACGGTCAATATAGAAGCCACCGCTTACCACGAAGGCGTTCCGGGCCATCACCTGCAGTTCTCGATCGCGCAAACGTTGCCGGGTTTGCCGCCGTTTCGTCAGCAGGCCTTCTACACCGCTTATGTCGAGGGTTGGGGGCTGTACGCCGAGCGGCTCGGAAAAGACGTCGGCATGTATAAGGATCCGTTCTCCGACTACGGCCGATTGGCAGAAGAAGAACTCCGCGCCATCCGGCTCGTGCTGGATACCGGGGTCCACTACAAACACTGGACGCGCCAGCAGATGATCGACTTCTTCCACGCCCATTCGACCGAGGACGAAGCCAAGATTACTTCCGAGGTCGATCGCTACGTTTCAATTCCGGCGCAAGCGCTTTCCTACAAGGTTGGAGAGCTGAAAATCCTGGCGTTGCGCGAGCGGGCCGAGAAAGTACTTGGCGACCGCTTCGACATCAGAGCGTTCCACGACCGGATCATCGGCGACGGCGCATTGCCGCTCGACGTCCTCGAAGCGCGCATCGACGCCTGGATCGATCAGACACGGCGCACCGCCTCTCGCGCTCGCGCTGAATAGTCCTCAACGTTCCGCTTCCTGCAGCAAGGCGTGGGGATGGAAAAGCCGGCCTTTTGCAACGACCAGGAAAACCGCCCCGGCGTTTCGAATATCGATCAACGGATTTTTGTCGAGAACGACAAGGTCCGCGCGCTTGCCTGCGACAAGGCTACCGATGTCGGCCTGCAGCCCAAGAGCCTCGGCTGCATTGCGCGTTGCCATCGCGAGGATCGCGTCATTGGGAATGCCGCATTGGTGCAGGAGCGCCATCTCCTGGTCCAGGCTGACCCCGGGCGAGACGAACCGGTTCGGCAGGTCCGTGCCGGTCGTCAGCATCACGCCTTCGCGGTAGTAGCGGCCGATGATGGCCAGCATCTTTGGCCAGGCGCGTTTCATGCGGGCATAGTCATCCGCCGTCCAGTCGCCGGTCAGGTCATTCTCGATCCAGCTTTCCCGCAGCGCCGGCGGAGCGATGCCGACATTGGCCGCGCTCCGATATTTCGGCTGCGGGATGAACTTGGTCTCGTAAGCCACCAGCGTGGGATCGTCGGAGACGTGATGCCGTTTCAGCGCGGTGATCGTGAGGTCCATCTCCGGACCATTTACGTCGACCGATTCCAACCAGAAGATGCGCGCGCGAATGGATCCTGACGCCTCACTCCGGCGAATGTACTCCGCCCGCTTGTCCGGCGGCAGCAGGCTGGCGGACCAGCTGACGCCGTGAGTCACAAAATCGATCCCTTCGTTCGCAGCGGTGATCCAATCTGTCGCCTGCAGATGTCCGATCACTTTGATCCCGCAGCTGTGCGCCGCACCGATCGCCGCGGCGGTTTGCGCCGGAGTCGAATTGGCGTAGACCTTCATGTAATCGACCCTGAGCGCGCATTGCCGGCCGACTTCGGCGCCGATAGCCGCAGCGGTCGCAGGATGGCCATTGAGCGGCCAGCCTGCCGTGCGGATCCTTGGCCCCACCACAATACCGTTCTCGACATCATCGCGCAGCGCGACGCTCTCGGCCGGAGGTGCGGCTGGATTGCGGATGGTGGTGACGCCATAGGCGAGCAGCGCCTTCAACACCTGCTCACTGGTCTTGCGGTCGTAGCCCGGGTTGTCCGGATTGCCGGGACGCCTCAGGAACGTGACGTGCGCATGCATGTCGATGAAGCCAGGAAGAACATAGCGCCCGGTCACGTCCACGGTGCGCGCGCCGCGCGGAATGAACAGGCGCGGTCCGATGGCGGCGATACGGCCGCCTTCGATCTTGACCGACGCACGGAACGGCATTTGGCCAGGTACCAGCGAGATCACTGTCCCGCCGATCAGATAGACCGCATCGGACGCCGGTGAAGCGGTGTTTTCAGCCGGCGTGGGCGCTGACAGGAGGAGCACCGCCGCGATCAACGTAGCTCGCAACGAGATCATCGTGCGGCCCTGGCGGTCTTAAGTGCTGTCCCGAAATTTTCTCGCGCGGTGGCAACGATTGCGGCGAGCACCACGGGGTCGATGAAGGGGTTCGGCTGACCGGGTTTCCATCTCGCTTCGCGCCCAAGGACGTCGGCAATCTCCGGGTGGCTGGTGAGCACCACGTCGGTCTTCGTCGCCGCGAGTTTTGCGAAGGTGGAGCGGAAGTCGTCGACGATGCCTGGATAGGCGGTGTTGCCCACCAGCACGTTACCGGCGACGGTGATGCTACAGAGAAAAATCACGTCGACCGGCCTGCCTCCCTCCTGGACGGTCATACTCCAGCTCGTGCAGCCGGGTGTGTGCCCCGGCGTGCTGTGCGCCGTCAGGACGTTCGGGCCAACCTGCACAGTCTCTTCGTCGCGGACCGCGCGATCGACTTTCACCGGCGGAAACGGAAAGGGCGTGTAATCGACCTGCCCGGGCGGCTGGCCGTGCTCCAGCGCCCAGCGATCTCCCGCGCCAGCCGCAAGAGACGCGCCGGTGTCGCGTTTGATTTGCGCCAAAGCGCCCACGTGATCGTTGTGCGCGTGGTCGCTGAGCAGAAGCTTGACCTGGTTCAGTGGTACGCCAAGCGCTTCTATATTGCGCTCGATCATCGCCGCGTTTTCGGCGAGCGTGCCGTCCAACAGGATCGCGCCTTGCGGCGACTTGATCAGATAGGCCGCCAGCCCTTCGCTGCCGACGTAGTAGATGTCGCCCACGATCCGAAAGGGCTTGACCGGTTTGCGCCACGCTGCCGGCGTGCTCGACACGGTGGCCGTTCGACCGGTTGGCGGCGTAGCCATTACCGCCGACACCGATAAGGCTAAAGCCAACAAAACGGCGATGTAGCCAGAGACAGACATAGAAAACCCTCAATTTCCTAATGGTGTGCGACCATTCCCTTGCTGAAGGTGCTTGAAAAGCGATCAATATTGAGAGGAGCCATAAGTTTGAATAATATCTCTGATGGACAGACCGCAACTTCCGCTGAACGGGCTGCGCGCCTTTGAGGCTGCCGCGCGCCATCTCAATGTGACGCGCTCCGCAATCGAGCTGCGCGTCACGCAGGCAGCGGTAAGCCATCACATCAAGAGCTTGGAGGGCCAGCTCGGGATAAGCCTTTTTAGGCGGCTGCCGCGCGGGCTGGCTCTGACCGATGAAGGCGCTGCGCTTGCGCCGATGCTGAACGATACGTTCGACCGTCTCTGCGCCACGCTCGATCGCATCGCCGATGGCCGCTTTGCGGAGACGCTCACGGTCGGCGTGGTCGGGACTTTCGCGGCAGGTTGGCTGCTTCCCCGCCTCGCCGACTTTGCCGCGCGCCACCCGCGAATAGACCTGCGGGTCATGACCAACAACAATCGCGTCGACCTGGCCGGCGAAGGACTCGATCTCGCCGTCAAGTTCGGCGATGGCGCCTGGCATGGCGTCGACGCGAAGCCCGTTCTGGACGCGCCATTGACGCCGCTCTGCGCGCCCGTGATCGCGCGGCGACTTCAAGAGCCGGCTGACCTTGCGCGTGAAACACTGCTGCGGTCCTACCGCGCCGATGAATGGAGCCGCTGGTTCGTCGCCGCCGGCGCGACTTGCCCACCGATCCGCGGCCCGGTGTTCGATGCGTCACCGACGATGGCCGCCTGCGCAATTTCCGGCGCCGGCGTCGCGTTGCTCCCGGCAAAACTGTTCGAGGGCGATCTGAACAGCGGCCGGCTGGTCCGGCCGTTCGACATCGCTATTGACGCAGGACGTTACTGGCTGATCCGATTGATCTCCCGCCCCGAAAGCGCGGCCATGGTCAAATTTCGCGAGTGGCTTACAGCAAGCATAGCTCCTTCTTAACTGGCCAGCGCCTTGCGCACGCGTGCGCCGAGCAATTCCAGACGATGAACCGGTTCGTTGGCGAACACGAAGCGGATGTATTGCGCGCCGTGGGTTTCGCCCCATCCCGTCATTGCGGTCGCGCACACACCATGCGCGAGCAGGCGCTGCGACATCTGTTCGCCGTCGATGCCGAAATCCGAAACGCGCAGCAGCAGTGACCAGCCGCCATCCGGCACACCGAACGGAAGGCCTTCAAGCTCGCGCATCACAGTATCGCGCCGCGACTCAAGTTCTGCGACGTATCCGCCGATCGATGCGCGGGAGTTCTGAAGCGCCGTCGCGACCCCATCCTGCGCGATGCCGACCGGCACGACCACATTGGCGAGCGACACCGCCACGATGTCCGGCATGAATTCTTCCGGCGCCACGATCCAGCCGACGCGCCATCCGATCATGCGCAGTTCCTTCGCGGACGAACCGACCGAAATCGTGCGCGATGCCATCCCGGGAAGACCGGCCGGATGGATCACCGCCCGGCTGTCGAACAGCAGCCGCTCCATCGCCGCGTCGAGAATGAGCAGCAGATCGTTCGCCATGCAGAGTTCGGCGGCGAGCCGCCAGTCGTCGGCGTCGAGAGACGCGCCCGACGGCATGGAGGGCGACATCAGCAGCATGGCCCGCGTCTTGGGGCCCACGGCGCGCGCCAGCGCATCGCGGTCGAGCGTCCACCGCCCGCCCGGCGCGAACCGGAACGGCACGAACCGTGGCACGCCACCGGCGAGGCGCACGCGGTTGACGAGGCCGATATAGGTCGGGTCGGTGACGATCACTTCGTCGCCCACCTCGATCGTCGCCAGCAGCACATTTAGGATTCCGGACAGACCTCCGGCCGAGATCACGCAGTTGCGTTCGCCCGAATACGCGACACCCGAGATCCGCGAGACGTGCGCCGCCGCGATGTCCCGCAGGCGCTGTTGGCCCACGAACGGGAGGTAGCTGTTGTCGCTGTCCAGACACGCGGCCCGTTCGGTACGCCGGATCGCGCCCGCGTCGGGCGGGATGTCAACGTCGAGGTTTTCAAGCCGGAGGAAGTCCGCGCCGGATGCGTCGGCGATCGACCCCATCCGATCCACGCCGATCCCCGCGACGTGCCGCATTCGGCTTGGGCGCTGGCGCATTGCAATCCTCATGTTCATAGATTATAGATAATCTATGAAACACATATCTTCCCCTCAAACGCAAGCGGGCGACTTCGACGACTCTGTCGCGGGCCGCATCGCGCAGGCCCTGGCGGAGCGGATCGTCAGCGGCGCGCTGCCGCCGGGGTCCCGCCTGATGCAGGACCATCTCGCCGCGGAATTTCAGGCGAGCCACGTGCCGGTGCGCGAAGCCTTTCGAAAGCTCGAGGCCCAGGGGCTCATCGTCAGCAAGCCGCGCTGCGGCGTGCGCGTCACAGAGATCGATCCCGGCATGGTGCGCGAAGTCACCGAAATGCGTGCCGCGCTCGAAGGCCTTGCGCTTCACCACGCCCTTCCGCGCCTCACCGCCGCAGATCTCGACGCCGCGGAGACGGCGCTGATCGAAGGCGAAGCCAGCGATGAGATCGTGGACTGGGAAGCCGCCAACCGGCACTTTCACCTCGCGATCACGGCCCCATGCGGCATGCCCCGGCTGATGGCGTCCATTCACGACCTGCATCGCAGCGACGCGCGCTTCCTGTTCGCGACGTGGAAACAGCTCGACTGGCAACCCCGTTCGGATACCGAACATTGGGCCATCCTCCACGCCCTTCAACGCAACGACGGCGAGAGTGCGCGTGCGCTTCTGGAGGCGCACGTCCGAGAAGCCGGCGAGGCCCTGGTGGGGCGCCTTCGCAAGATGGCTGCCGAGGCGGCCTAACGATCAACGCAGTGAACGAGATCGACCAACAAACGATCGGAGGCAAACAATGACATTCGACTTCAAAGCAAGCCGGCGCACCACGGTGGGTACTTTGGCCGCGATCTTTCTTCTCGGCGCAGCGGGAACATCCAACGCAGAGCCGCCGCCGAAATGGATCGTTGGCACCTGGGTGCTCGCGGCCGCCGACAAACTGCTCACAGACGGCACGCGGGTGTCGGATTATGGCGCAGACCCACACGGGCTCTGCATCTTCACGTCAGACGGCTATTACTCTCTGCAGATCTATCGCACCGAACGCTTGAAGTTCGCCTCCGGGGATAAATTCAGCGGCACCCCGGAAGAATACAAGGACGCATCGATCGGCATGAGCGTCCATTTCGGCCGATACAGTGTCGATCCGGTCAAACACACGATCACCTTTCACGTCGATCGAAATTCCGTTCCCAATCAGGATGACACCACGGCAGAACGTACTTATGAACGGAACGGCGACGAGCTGTCCTGGAAGGTGGCTGCGCGAAAGGACGGCACGATACCCCTTACGGTTCTACGCAAAGCCAAGTAAGCAAAGCGGATCCGCATGATTTCGTTGGCTCACGCGGCTGAATCGGCCCAGGCTTGGCGAATGGCGGCGAGATATCCGGCCCGGTCACGCTCCATCGCCTTGACCTCCTTCGGCGCGGCGGCTGTCTTTTCGTGTTGGGCGGCCCAGAGGATCATCTCGAACAGCACGGGTGCCAGATCGATGCCGCGCTCGGTCAACCGGTAAGTCAATCGCCGCGCGTCTGTGGGATCGCGGCGCCGTTCGACGAGACCATACGTCTCAAGCATGCCCAGCCTGTCCGTCAAGATGTTGGAGGCAATGCCCTCGCCCCCTTCGAGCAGTTCGCCGAAGCGAGTTCGCCCCTTGAGCATCAGATCGCGCACGATAAGGAGCGTCCAGCGGTCCCCGAGGATTTCCAGGGACACGTTCAAGGGGCAATCCGAGCGCCGTTTTATGTTGGTGCCGCGCGCCATCGTTCGACACATAGCGATTTCGCTTGTTTTTTGCAATTGAATATGAGAACGATTGCAAAAGGCAAGTGAACTCGGAGCGATCATGGAGTCTGCAGGCAGCGCCGGGATTTTGGCCGAGCGCGTCCGCGCTGTTCTTGACCGGCCGGTCACCGTCAGGCGCATGTTCGGCGGCCTGACCTTCATGCTCGAAGGCAATATGCTCTGCTGCGTCTCGGCCAAAGGCCTGATGGTGCGAGTGGGCGCTGCGGCAGAACCCAAGGCGCTCAAGCGCCCCTTCGTGGCGCGATGCCTGGGAGCCGGACGGCCCATTGCCGGGTTTCTGCTGGTGGAGCCCCAGGGCGTGGCCGACGACGCCGATCTGCGCGCGTGGTTGGGCTTGGCGATGGCCTATGCCGGCAGCCTGCCGCCCAAGAAAGCCAAGCCGCGCAAGACGAGATCGCGCGGTCCCAAGGCACACGATCAAATTTCCAGGAAAATGCCGTGACCCAACTTGCGTGCAATCCGCCGCTGTTCACCGTCTTCAGTCTCGTTGTCCTTGTTCTGGGTCTGAAGGCCCTGCTTCTTGGCGCCGCGACGGCAGCGGCCCGGGGGCGCCTCAAGCAGTTTCTCAATGCTGAAGATGCGCAATGGCTGAAGGGTACCCATGTTAATCCTGATCCCGAACCGGTCGCCCGCATCGGCCGCGCTCATCGCAACGACCTGGAAAATCTTCTGCTGTTTGCAACCTCGGGCGCAGTGTACGTCGCCGGCGGCGCCTCGCAGCTCGCCGGGATTGTCTATTGCGGGCTCTTCCTGATCGCTCGTCTGCTGCACACGCTCGCCTACCTTACGGACCGCCCTCAACTCAGGCGGAACGCCTACGCGATCGGGTTCTTGGTTATTGCTGCGATGAGCGTCCATGCGGCCATCGCTCTGATGATTCATTAAAGGCTTCGCGGAGAAATCGGGCGCTCGCGGCGGCCCGTTCACGGCCTTCGTGTATCTCCGCAATAACCTGTAAATGGACCAAGGTATGCTGGCGCACCCGACAGGATTCGAACCTGTGACCTTCGCCTTCGGAGGGCGACACTCTATCCAGCTGAGCTACGGGTGCGTTGCGGCGAGCTATAGCCCAACCCCGCGCCAGGCAAAAGCGATTTGCCACCCAATGAAAGCGGCGCGTCCGGCGGGGCCGAATGCGCCGCTTTGAAAGATTCGAATTGGTTCAGGCGATCTGCGGCACTTTGGGCGTGCGCCGCGGCCGGAAGCCGAAACCCAAACCGACAGCCGCAAGTCCCATCAGCATCAGCGGTAACGTGCCAGGTTCAGGCACCACGACGGCGTGCTGTCCGGTGAACACGTAATTGCCGGCCGAGCGCGTGTTGGTGGAGAGCACGACGTAGACCCACTGAAAGGTCGACTGCAGGTTGGAACCGCCGGTGGTCCCTGCATAGGTCAGGTCGCGGATGTTGTGTCCCGTGGCGTCGAACTGGAAGTCGACGAAGGACAGACCGGTCACATGCGTCAGATCGAAAGTATGCCCATCGATGCTGAAGGTGATCGAGACGACCTGATTCTTGAGATTGGTGAAGGTCCCATAGGGGCCAGAGCCCAGCAGGACGACCTTCAACGTTCCGCTCGCAGCGCCGGATGTCGGCACGAGGTTGTAGTCGAACTCCGTATTGGCCAGCGCTGGTGCGCCGGACAGCGTCAGGCAGGCGACGATAACGCCGAACAGGAGCGCGAGTTTTTTCTGAAGGAAACCCATGACCGACCACATGTGAAGGATTCGCAGTATCATTAGCAAACGACATGCCGACCGCCGCTTGCTATCAACCACTTGATATATTTATGTTTTCACATTCGCCCGGAAGCGCCTTGTAAAAATCCCCGACAATCGCGCCTCAGCTTCCGGTGCTGAGTTCCTTCATCAGCCGGTAGGTGAATTCGACGGTCTGATAGAAATTGCCCGCCTCATTGCGTTCGTCACGGCCATGGGCACGGCCGTCGTCGATGTCCCACCATCCGCCGCCCGCGCCATAGCTCGGCATACCAGCCGCGCGCGTGAAGATGGAATCGCTCGCGCCCGCCGCCATCACCGGCATGACGGGAATGTCCTTGCCCCACATCTCATGCACGACCTTGGCGATCGAACTCATCACCTTAGGATCGGGCACGGTTTCGGGCGCAGGTTCCACCGGTTCGAGCAGCGACACCTTGATGCCCGGATCGCCCGCGACCTTCGCGAGTGTTGCGCGCGTCTGTTCCGTCGTCTCACCGGGGAAGACGCGGCATTGGATCGTCGCGGTCGCACTCGAAGGCAGGGCGTTTTCCTGAACCCCACCCTTCAGCATCGTGGCCACACAGGTCGTGTGCAGGATGGCGTTGGTGGAGATGTCCTTTGCCAGGCGCTGGGCCGCGGCT
>Ga0157369_10001359_pt1 | contig 30217 bp, 29 predicted proteins | sample C25metaG_FD_113461 | JGI IMG/M metagenome (GOLD analysis project Ga0157369, IMG submission 113461) | Corn rhizosphere microbial communities from Kellogg Biological Station, Michigan, USA - C2-5 metaG | ecosystem: Host-associated > Plants > Roots > Rhizosphere > Soil | place: USA: Michigan... | reverse complement strand
TGCCCGGTCTCGCGAATCCGGGCGAGCTTTGCCCGGCGCTCCGAAATGATCTGGTTCTCGTCTTGCGGCGGCTCGCCGCTGCCGGGTCCGCCGGCCTTCTCGTTCGTCATGGTTACAGCGCCTTGCCCTGGGACACGTCCATGATGAGGCGTGTCGAGAGATAGAGGCGCGGCTCGATGCTCGAGATGAGGATGTACTCGTCCTCGGTCGAGTGCGCGCCGAAGCCCTGCAGGCCGAAGCGCTCGATCACCGCATTCTTCGTCTTGAGCGCCGCGAAGGCGGCATCGGTCCCGCCGCCTTCCGCCTTCGCGTCGACGATGAGGTCACGGCCGACTTCCCTGTAGATGTCCTTCGCGTGCGCGGCCACTTTCGTCGAGGCTTCCCACGTCTGCAGCGGCGGGCGGCGGCGCTCGAACACCATCTCGACCTGCGCGTTCGGGACGATCTTGTGCGTGATCTTCTCGCGGACCTCCTTCTCGATGCGGTCGTAGTCGTCGACCGTGCTAACCCGCACGTCCGCGAACGCCTCAGCGTGCTCGGGGATCACGTTGTGCGAGCCGTTGCCGGCGCTGGACATGGTCCAGTTCATCTTGAGGCCGGTCTTCGGGTCCGACAGGTCCTTGGTCTGCAGGATCTGGTTCGAGAGCTCGACCAGCGCGTTGATGCCGCGCTCGGGCGCGCTGCCCGAATGCGAGGCCTTGCCCTTCACCTTGATGATCACGCCGCCGATGCCCGAGGTCGCGAGCGAGAGCTTGTCCGCGTTCACGCGCGAGCCCTCGAAGGACATCGTGAGGTCGTGCGCGGCGCCTTCCTTCGTGATCATGTTGCGCGCACCCGGGGAGCTGATCTCCTCGTCGCCGTTGAAGAGGACGGTGAGCGTGCCGTAGTCCTTGAAGTTCATCGCCTGCAGCGCCGCGACCGTGTGGATCACGAGCGCCACACCCTGCTTGTCGTCGGCGATGCCGAGGCCGAGCGCCTTGTCGCCCTCGATGCGGAAGGGCTGGCGCGCGAGCATGCCGCGCTTATAGACCGTGTCCATGTGGGCGATCATGAGGATCTTTGCCTTGCCCGTGCCGTGCCACTCGGCCTTGACCATGCGGCCGATCTGCTTGGGCGTGTCCTCCATGCGGTAGGCGTCGTCGCCCGGCTCGATGAACTGCACGTCGCCGCCGAGCGCTTTCAGCTTGTCGTAGGCGAGCTGCGAGATGCGGTCGAGGCCTTCGCGATCCCCGCTGCCGGACTCGATCTCGACCAGCTGCTTCAACGTATCGAGCAGCGGCTGCCTGTTGGCCTGGGCCTGCGCCATGACGGCTGCGTTCGCCTGGGCGGAAGGAGAGGCGTCGGCGAGGACGGCCGCGGGCAGGGCAAGTGCCACGGCGGCGGCGACGGTACGGACTGCGTGATGCATGTTTTCTAGACTCCCTGTTTTAGGCTTGCGGTGATGAAATCGTCGAGGTTGCCGTCGAGGACCTTCTGCGTGTTGCCTTCCTCGACGTTGGTGCGAAGGTCCTTGATGCGCGACTGGTCGAGCACGTAGGACCGGATCTGGTGGCCCCAGCCGATGTCGGTCTTGCTGTCCTCGAGCTGCTGCTTCTGCTCGTTCTGCTTGCGCAGCTCCAGCTCGTAGAGCTTCGCTTTCAGCATCGACATCGCCTCGGCGCGGTTCCTGTGCTGCGAGCGGTCGTTCTGCGAGGAGACCACGATGTTGGTCGGCAGGTGCGTGATGCGCACGGCCGAGTCGGTCTTGTTCACGTGCTGGCCGCCGGCGCCCGAGGCGCGATACGTGTCGATGCGCAGGTCCGCGGGATTGATCTCGATCTCGATGGTCTCGTCGACCTCGGGGTAGACGAAGACGCTCGCGAAGGACGTGTGGCGCCGGGCGTTGGAATCGAAGGGCGACTTGCGGACCAGGCGGTGGATGCCGGTCTCGGTGCGCAGGTAACCGTACGCATAGGGGCCGATCACCTTGATCGACGCGCTCTTGAGGCCCGCGACTTCCCCCTCGCTCTCCTCGAGGAGCTCGGTCTTGAAGCCCTTGCGGTCGCAGTACTTGAGGTACATGCGCATGAGCATCTGCGCCCAGTCCTGCGCCTCGGTGCCGCCCTGGCCCGCGTTGATGTCGATGAAGCAGTTGTTGGGGTCCACCGGCTGGTTGAACATGCGGCGGAACTCGAGGTCCTCGACGAGCTTGCGCGTGCCGCCCACGTCGTCCTCGACGGACTCGAGCGTGTCGTCGTCGCCCTCGCTCTTCGCGAGCGAGAAGAGGTCGCCCGAGTCGCGCAGCCCGGCGTCGATCTTCTCGACGGTGCCGACGATGGCTTCCAGCTCGGAGCGCTCCTTGCCGAGGTCCTGGGCCTTCTTCGGATCGTCCCAGACCCGGGGGTCTTCGAGGGCAGTGGTTACTTCGAGGAGACGCGCTTTCTTGGCGTCGTAGTCAAAGATACCTCCGGAGCTCTGCGCTGCGGGCCGCGAGGTCCTGGAGGGTGTTCTGGAGGGCGTTGAGGCGATCGGCTTCCATGGCGCGGGATGATACGGCGGTAAACCCGGAATTATACGGGAGCGTAATCAGGGACGGACCCCATTTCCGCGACGCGTTCCGGCAATCAACAGCAGATCGGCGCGCGGAAGAAACGGGATACGTCCCTGATTACTCCACGTGGTCGATCACGAGCTGCAGGCTCGAGGTGCCCTGGAACTCGTTCACGTCGAGCTTGTAGACGACCTGGATCGTTGCAGGCAGCGGATCGGCGCTGCCGAAGCGGATCGCGGCGAAGCGCCTCGGCCCGAGCGAGAGCGTCGCGCGCGTGTGCTTCTCGCCCACCACGCGCTGGTTCTCGACCCGGAATTCGCCGGCGAAGCGCGGCTCGGGAAAGCCCTGGCCCCAGACCTGCCCGCGCAGCTCCTCCGCGAGCTCGAACCCCATCTCGTCGGGGTCGAGCGCGCCGTCGACCTCGATGCGCCGCTGCAGGTCGGCGGGCGTGAGCTGCTCGCGCGCCACGGCCTCGAACGCCGAGCGAAAGGCTTCGAGCCGGTCGGCCGCCAGGGTCACGCCGGCGGCCGCCGCGTGGCCGCCGAAGCGCTCGAGCAGTCCCGGCATGCGCTTCGAGACGAGGTCGAGCGCGTCGCGCAGGTGCAGTCCCGGCACCGAGCGGCCCGAACCCTTGAGCTTGCCGTGCCCGTCGGCGGCGAAGGCGAACACCGGACGATGGAAGCGGTCCTTGAGGCGCGACGCCAGCAGCCCGACCACGCCCGCGTGCCACTCGGCGGAGTGAAGCGCCATGGAATACGTCTCCGCGGCCTCGATGTTCGCCACCAGCTCGAGGGCGGACTGCTGCATCTCGCCCTCGATGTCGCGCCGCTCGCGGTTGAGCTTGTCGAGCTGCGTCGCGAGCTCGAGCGCGCGTGCCGCGTCGGTCGCGAGAAGGCATTCGATGCCGAGCGACATGTCCTGCAGGCGCCCGGCCGCATTCAGGCGCGGGCCCACGGCGAAGCCGAGGTCCTGCGCGCTCACGTTGCGCGCCGACCGCCCCGCGACTTCGAGCAGCGCCGCGATGCCCGGGCACGCACGCCCGGCGCGCATGCGCGCGAGCCCCTGCGCCACCAGGATTCGGTTGTTGCCGTCGAGCCGCACCACGTCGGCCACGGTGCCGAGGGCCACGAGGTCGAGCACTTCCGCGAGATTGGGGCCGGCCGACGCGCCGAACGTCCCGCGGCGCCGGAGCTCCGCGCGGAGGGCGAGCATCACGTAGAAGATCACGCCCACGCCGGCCAGGCTCTTGCTCGGGAATCCGCAGCCCGCCTGGTTGGGGTTCACGATGCACGCCGCCCCGGGCTCTTCCGCGCCGGGCAGGTGATGGTCGGTCACCAGCACGCGCATGCCCAGCCGGTTCGCCTCCGCGATGCCCTCGACCGCCGCGATGCCATTGTCCACGGTGATGAGCCAGTGCGGCGCCCGCTTCGCCGCCTCGCGCGCGATCTCGGGCGTGAGGCCGTAGCCGTGCTCGAAACGGTTGGGCACGAGGTAATCGACCGAGGCACCCATGGCTCTCAGCGCCTTCACGCCCACGGCGCACGCGGTCGCGCCATCGGCGTCGTAGTCGGCGACGATGAGGAGGCGCTCGCGCCGCTCGATGGCGTCGGCGAGCAGGCACGCGGCCTCCGCGACATGCGAGAGCCGCGCCGGCTCGACGAGAGCCTGCAGCGTCGTGGCGAGCTCCTCCGCGCTCGCCAGCCCTCGCGCGGCGTAGATGCGCGCGAGGCGCGGCGCGCAGCCCGACGCGGCGAGGCGTTCGCAGGCGGCTTCGTCGACGAGGCGGGAAACGATCTCAGGCATGGTGGGCCAGCGGCTTCGCACGACGATACCAGCGAAGCTTCGCGCGCGGTGTGAGAGTTGCGATGCGGCTGCCCTTTTCCGACGGAAGCACGAGGCGCACCCGATCGAAGCGATCGAGCGCCTGCGCCATGCCCGAGAACCAGCGCTCGTCCAGCTCGCGCGCGGCGGCGAGCCACGCGGGCGCGTCGTTGCGCCGGAGCGGGGCTTGTAGCGACGACAGCACGACGAGGGCCGATTCGCCTTTCGCGGGGACGTCGAGCGAGCCGAGTTTTTCGGGCAACGCATGGGTGCGCGCACCCGAGAGGCGAGCGAGCCCCCGGGCGAAGACGTCTTCACCGTGCACGTCGCCGTAGGCACGCACGAGCGCCGCGGGCCGCTCGCCTTCGCCCCAGAACCACACGCTGTTGATGGGAGGCTGCCCCGCCGATTCCCGCGCCTGGTTCACCGCGTGCGAGGCGAGGATCATCTGCGCTTCGGTGAGCGCCGCGCCCCAGCGCACGCGCCCGGGGGACTTCGGCAGGAGCCCGAACACGTTGCGGCCGTGCGCTTCAGGGAGCGGCGTGGTGTGCGGCAGCTCCGCGGGCGCGACGCTCACGTACCAGCGATCGGGCGCTGCGACGTGCCAGTGGAGATCCGGCGCGAAGAGCCGCTGGAGCTCGGCCACGAGCGCGCGCGCCTCGTCCGCCTGGACGCCGAGGATCGAGGCGTCGTGCAGCGTGAGCGCGTCGCGGTCGACGCGCAGGTGCACCGGGTCCGCGCGCAGCCAGCCGCCGGCCCCCGCCGGGGGCTCGGCGCTCTCGCCCGCGAGGCTCACGGCCGCCACGGGAATCGGGGACTCGATCCCGTACGCAGCGCCAAGCGCTTCGATCGCGCTGCGGGCGGTGCGCCGCTCGAGCTGCGCGCGCACGAGCCAGCGCTCGAGGTGCGGCAGGCGCACCTCGCGCATCGCGGCGGGCGCATCCGCGGGGACCAGCAGGTCGGGGACGAGAATGTCGAGCATGGGAATTGGGGACGTACCCCAATTATCGATATGCGAGAATGTCGCTCGCCCCCATGATAATTGGGGTACGTCCCCAATTCCCATGCTTCCCTTCGAGCTTTTCGTCGGCCTGCGCTACACGCGCGCCAAGCGCCGCACGCACTTCATCTCGTTCATCTCGATGATCTCCATGGTGGGGATCGCGCTCGGCATCGCGGCGCTCATCACGGTCATGTCGGTGATGAACGGCTTCGAGAAGGAGATCCGCGCGCGCATCCTGGGCGCGGCCGCCCACATCCAGGTGTTCTCGGACGAAGGCGGCATCCCTTCGTGGGGGCCGCTCATGGACACGCTGAAGAAGCATCCCGAGGTGACCGCCGCGGCGCCGTTCGTGCAGGGCCAGGGCCTGCTTTCGACGGGCACCTCGGTGCGTGGCGTCTACGTGCGGGGCGTGGTCCCGGAGATGGAGAACCAGGTCGCCGACTTCGCCGAGCACATGCGCTCGGGCAGCCTCGCGTCCCTCAAGCCCGGCGACTTCGACATCGTGATCGGCATCGGCATCGCGCGCGGCCTGCACCTGTCCGTCGGCGACCGGGTCACGCTCATCTCGCCGCAGGGCCAGGTCACGCCCGCGGGCCTCATGCCGCGCCTCAAGCAATTCACGGTGGGCGGCGTCTTCGCCCTCGATCACAACGAGTACGACTCGGCGCTCGTGCTCATCAACATGCACGACGCGCAGGTGCTCTACCGCATGGGCGACGACGTGAGCGGCATCCGGCTCAAGGTGCGCGACGTCGACCGTGCGCCCGAGGTCGCGCGGGAGCTCGCCGACTCGGTCCCGCGCGGCATGTACCTCACCGACTGGACGCAGCAGAACGTGAACTACTTCCGCGCGGTGAACATCGAGAAGCGGATGATGTTCATCATCCTCACGCTCATCATCGCGGTGGCGGCGTTCAACCTGGTCTCGACGCTCGTGATGGTCGTGACGGACAAGCATCCCGACATCGCCATCCTGCGGACCCTCGGCGCCTCGCCGGCCAGCATCATGCAGGTGTTCGTGGTGCAAGGCGCGGTGATCGGCACCATCGGCACGCTCATCGGCGTGGTCGCGGGCGTGCTCCTCGCGCTCAACGTGCCGACGCTCGTGCCCGCGATCGAGCACGCCTTCCATTTCCAGATCCTGTCGAGCGAGGTGTACTACATCAGCGAGCTGCCGTCGGACCTGCACTGGAACGACGTGATCTCGGTCGCGATCGTGTCGCTGGTGCTCGCGTTCGCCGCGACGATCTATCCGAGCTGGCGTGCGTCGCGCGTGAATCCGGCGGAGGCGCTGCGCTATGAGTAGCCCGGCCGCGGCCGACGCCGGGCCGGTGCTCGGCTGCAGGGGGCTCGAGAAGACGTACGGCACCGGCGCGCTCGCGGTTCCCGTGCTGAAGGGCATCGACCTCGACATCCGGCGCGGCGAGTCGCTGGCGATCGTGGGCGCCTCGGGCTCCGGCAAGAGCACGCTGCTGCACCTGCTGGGCGGCCTCGATCGTCCCACCGCGGGGAGCGTCGCGCTCCTCGGCCGCGACCTGTTCGCGCTCGACCCGGCCGCGATGGGGCGGGCGCGCAACGAGTCGCTCGGCTTCGTCTACCAGTTCCACCACCTGCTGCCGGAGTTCTCCGCGCTCGAGAACGTGGCGATGCCGCTCGTCATTCGCCGCATGGATCGGCCGGCCGCGCTCGCGCGTGCGGCGGCGATGCTGAAGGAGGTGGGCCTCGAGCACCGCGTGACCCATCGGCCGGGAGAGCTCTCGGGCGGCGAGCGCCAGCGCGTGGCAGTCGCCCGTGCGCTCGTGACCGAGCCCGCCTGCGTGCTCGCCGACGAGCCCACCGGCAACCTCGATCGCGAGAACGCGCAGCGCGTGTTCGACCTGATCCTCGACCTCAACCGCCGGCACTCGTCGGCATTCGTCATGGTGACGCACGACCCGGAGCTCGCGCAGCGCATGCAGCGCCGCCTGCGCATGGACGACGGGAAGATCGTGGAGGGGTAGGCGCCGCGCCGGCCGAAACCGGGACTGAAACCGGGGACGCAGTCGGAATTCGGATACTGAAATCCGGGACGCAGTCGGAATTCGCGCCTGCTGTCTACCGATCGCGCGCGGTGGCGTTGTTGGGAGCATGCCCCGGCGCGCCCGCATCCAGATTCCCGGTTATCCCATGCACATCGTGCAGCGTGGCCACAACCGCGCGGCGTGTTTCCTCGAGCCCTCCGGCTACGAGCTGTACCTGGGGCTGCTGAACGAGCTGCACGAACGCTTCGGCTGCCAGATCCATGCGTTCGTCCTCATGACGAATCACGTGCATCTGCTCGTCACTCCGGAGCGGAAGGACTCCGCGAGCGAGCTGATGCGGCGGGTCAACCTTCGCTTCGTGCAGGCGATGAACCGCCGCTATGGACGCACAGGGAGTGGATGGGAGGGCCGGTTCTGGTCGAGCGTGATCGACACGCGCTCGTATTTCATGACGACCCACAGGTACATCGAGCTCAACCCAATCCGCGCCGGCCTGGTGAAGCGCCCGGAGAACTACCTCTGGTCGAGCCACGCCGCGAACGCGTTCGGGGTGCCATGCCCGTTCATACGCGCGCACGCCGAATATCTCGCACTCGGGTCCCACACGGACCGGCGGCGCGCGGCCTACCGAAACCTGTTCCGCGAAAAACTCGAGGACAAGGACCTGGACCGCATCCGCCATGCCCTTCGCCGGAATCTGCCGCTGGGTAGCGACGATTTCATCGACGACCTCGAGCGGCGATTAGGGGTGAGGCTGCGCACGGGGCGCCCCGGACCGAGGCGGAAATGAACGCGAAGGCGCGTCCGCCGGACTCGGCAGCGAATTCCGACTGCGTCCCGGATTTCAGGATGCGAATTCCGACTGCGTCCCCGGTTTCACCGGCTGGCCAGCGGCGGCACCGCCGATGCCACCGGCGTCGGGGCCGGCAGCGCAGTCGCCTGCGCCTTGAGCACGTTCATGAGGTTCTCCCGCGCGGCCTGCACGTTGCGGCGGAAGAAGTCGACGCGCGCGTCGCCGGAGGCCGCGCTGGCGCGGCTCCTGAGGCGCATGTCCTCCAGCGTCGACCCCATCGAGCGCAGCGCTTCGGCGAGCGCGTGCTCCGCGAGATCGAGCTGCGCGTTCGCACGGGCGAGCGCGGCGCTGCCGTCCTCGATGACGTAAGGCAGGCCCGACAGGTTGCCCTCGCGCGGCGGCAGGTCGGACGCAACGACCGCGGGGGCGCGCGACGCGCTCACCGAGCGCGCTTCCAGGACCACGCTGCGATCGGAGGGTGGCACGTCGGAGAACTGCACGACCCCGGTCGGTGAGATCGACTTGTAGAGCACGGTCGCGGACGCCATGCACGGCGCCGCGAGCAGGGTCGCGGTGGCGAGCGTGATGGCGAGGCGGCTGTGCATGGTACGCACTGTCGCATCGGCAAAAGACGTGGTTGCGTCGAGACAATGCCCGTTCCTTAGTCGGGGAAGATCAAATTTCCGCGGATCGCGACGCGCGGTGTCGTTGCCGCGGCAGCGGCCGTGTCAGACGGCGCCCCGCCGCGATGCCGGTCGGACCAGCCAGGGCCCGACGGCCCGCCGCACGTCCTGCGGCGAGCGCACGTGCACCGCGGGCATGCCGGCCGCGCGCGCGCCGAGCACGTTGGACTCGGTGTCGTCGAAGAACAGGATCGCCCCGAGCGGCAGCCCGATCTCGCGCGCGACGTGCTCGAAGGCCGCGGGCTCGGGCTTGCGCGCGCCGATCTCGCACGACGTGAAGATGCGGTCGAAGGGTGCCAGCGCATCGGCGAACCGCGTCGACCATTCCTCCTGGTGCGCGAGGTTGGTGTTCGAGAAGAGATAGAGCGGCACGCGGCCCTCGAGATCGCGCAGCAGTGCCACCGTCGGCGCGATGAGCCCGGGGAAGATCGCCTTCCAGCCGGTATCGAACACTTCATGCGGCACGTCCACGCCCAGCGTGCGTCGCAGCGACTCGTAGTACGCGCGCGCATCGATCTCGCCGCGCTCGTGGCGCTCGTAGTGCTGGTCGAACGCGAAGCGCGAGCGCAGCAGCGCCGGATCGGCGTTGCCGTGCCGCGCCCAGTGGCCGAAGGCGCGATCCCAATCGATGTCGACGATCACGCCGCCCAGGTCGAAGAGCAGCGCGCGGATCTCGCTCATGCGCCGCGCCGCGTGCGGAACGTGATGGAGTAGCGCAGCTCGCCCGTCGCGACGATGCTGTGCTGCCACTTCCAGCGCACGTCGTCGCGCAGGATGTAGGCCGAGCGCGGCGGGAGGTCGAGAGCGAACGCGGGCTCGCCGGCCTTGGGCGGATACGGGCGGAAGCGCATGCGCGCCATGCCGCCCACGGACACGCCCGCCACCAACTCGAACTGCGGCACGTCGCGATGCCATCCCAGCGGCGTGCCGGGACGGTACTCGGCCACGAGCGCGTAGCCGAAGGCATCCGGCGCCACGCCCGCCCAGGCCGCGACGCGCTCGCGCAGCGGCAGCAGGAACGGCGCCATCTCCGGCGCGGGCGTGAGCTCGTTCTCGTCGTAGTCGAAGCCCGCACCGAAGCTCGCGACGCGCCGGCGCGCCGTGTATTGCTTGTATCGTGCCTCGCGCAACGTCGTCGCGCGAATGCCTTCGAGCAGGCGCGCCTCCTCGGCCGCGTCGATGAAATCCGGCTGGAAGACGAGCCCGTTGGGCAGCGCGCTCGGCTCGTCGAAGAGGGCTTGCTGGGCCATGACTGAAACCGGGGACGCACCCCGAATTCGGCAGGTGATACCGAAACAATACCGTGTTTGGGCGGGCCGGCGTCGGCGGTATCGCGTGCCGAATTCGGGGTGCGTCCCCGGTTTCAACTCCGCGAGTGCAGCGCGACGCGATTGCCCTCGCTGTCGAGGAGCACCGCCATGAAGCCGTGCTGCTCGCTGATCTGGGACTTCGGCACTACCACCTTGCCGCCCGCGTCCTCGACGCGCGCGAGCACCGTGGCGAGGTCCGGGTCCGCGTTGAGGTAGACGAGCGTGCCGGCCTTCGAGGGCACGTACCACTCGGGATGGTGGCAGATGGCGCCGCCCACGCCTTCGCCCGGTGGCACCGGGAACATCGCCATCCTCGGGCCGTTCGGGATCGGCATGGGGTTCATGCGGAACGCGAAGATCGTCTCGTAGAAGCGCACCGCGCGGTCGAAGTCCGCGGCGGGAATCTCGAACCAGTGGACGGCGTCTTTCTGCATGGCGAAGCCTCCTAGAAGTTCACGTCATCGAGCGAGCGCCAGAGGTACCACGTGGCGGCGGAGCAATACGGCGACCACCTGGCGCCGAGCTCCCGCATCTGCGGCTTCGTGAGCTCGTCGCCGCCGTTATACGCGCGCTCCATGGCGCGCCTGAGGCCCAGGTCGTCCACCGGAAGCACGTTCGGGCGCATGAGGTGGAAGATCAGGAACATCTCCACGCTCCAGCGGCCGATGCCGCGCACCTGCACCAGCTCCTCGATGATGGCCTCGTCGTCCATGCGGCTCCATCGCCGCGGCTTGATCTCGCCCGAGTGGAAACGCGACGCAAGGTCCTTCACGTACGACACCTTCATGGACGAGAAGCCACAGGCGCGGATCGATGCGTCCTCGAGCGCCGCGATCGTGGCGGGATCCACGGTGCCGGCGCATTCGACGAAGCGGTTCCAGACCGACTGCGCGGCCTTCACCGAGATCTGCTGCCCCACGATGGAGCGCGCGAGGGTCTGGAAGGCGTCGCCGCGGCCGCCCAGGATCGCATCGGGAAAGGCCTTCACCAGCCGCCGCAGCACCGGATCCCGGCGCGACAGGTAGGACTTCGCCTCGGGCCAGTAGGCGGGCGTGCGCGGGGTGGAACGCGGCATGGCCCGAATGATATACGGCGAACCCCGCAGCCCGTTCGGGGTCGCACGCGATACCCGACCGCAAAGGAGCACAACATGGCCGATCATCCGCACCCGACGCTGCCCAAGCGACCGCCCCGTCCCGAGCCGCCGCCCGGCACGCCCGAGCACGAGGAATGGCTCATGGACGAGTCCGTGGACGACACCTTCCCCGCCAGTGACCCGCCGGCGCAAATGCAGCCCGGCAGCACGCTCGCCGTCAACAAGATGAACGACGAGGGGCGCGAGACGCCGCCCACGGAGGAGCAGCTCAAGGAAGGCGAGCGGTCGCAGGCCGCCAACGTGCCGAAGAAGGGCGAGCCCGGCAAGCCGGGACGCAAGTAGCGCTTCGCGCGGCCGGTGCGCCGCGCGCTGTCCAGCGCGTTAAGGGGCCATGCGCCTCTTCGCGCTGGCCTTCGTCGCCGGCACGTGGCTCACGCAGCAGCGTGCCGCGCTTCCATCCCTTGCCTGGCTCGCGCTCTGCGCCGCACTGCTCGGCGCGGCGGCTTGCGTGCGCATGCCTCGGGGGCCCGCGTGCGCCACCGGTCTCGTCGCCTTTGGTTTGGTCATCGGATTCAGCCACGCCGCGTGGCGCGCCGAAATGCGTCTCGCGGCCGCGTTGCCCCGTGCGCTGGAGGGGCGCGATGTCCGCGTGACGGGCATCGTCGCCGGGTTGCCCCAGGAGGCGCCCGGCTTCACGCGCTTCGCCTTCCGGGTCGAGGCATCTTCGGCCCCGGTTCCCGAAGACGTCTCCGTCGCCTGGTATGCGTCGCGCGACGGCGCCGACGACGTGCCGGAAATTCGTGCGGGACAGCGCTGGCGCTTCACGGTGCGGTTGCGCCGGCCGCGCGGGCTCGCCAACCCGCACGGCTTCGATTTCGAGGCGTGGTCGCTCGAGCGCGGCATTCGCGCCACGGGCTACGTGCGCTCGCGCTCGGCTTTCGCCCTGCTGGACGAGCGCGTGGAGGGGTGGCCGCAGACGCTGCATCGAGCGCGCCAGGCGATTCGCGATCGCATGCAGGCGGCGCTCGAAGGCGACCGGCTCGGGGGCGTGCTCGTGGCTCTCGCGATCGGCGACCAGGATTCCATCGGCGCCGAAGACTGGCAGGTGTTCTGGCGCACCGGCGTCGGACACCTCATGAGCATCTCGGGGCTGCACATCACGATGCTCGCCGCGCTCGCCGCGGCGCTCGCGCGCGCGGCCTGGGTGCGCGTGCCGGCGCTGGTGCTGCGCGTTCCGGCGCGCAAGGCGGCGGTGGTCGTGGGGGTCGCCGCGGCGCTCGCGTATTCGCTGCTCACGGGCTACGCGGTCCCGGCGCAGCGCACGTTCTTCATGCTCGCGACCGTCGCGGCGTGCGTGCTCGCCGAACGGCACGGATCGCCTTCGCGCGTGCTGGCGTTGGCCGCGACGGTGGTGTGCGCGATCGATCCGTGGGCCGTGCTGGCACCGGGCTTCTGGCTCTCGTTCGGAGCGGTCGCGTCGATCTTCCATGCGCTCTCGCTGCGAACCGGCAAGCCGGGGCCCCTGCGCGCGGCCATGGGCGAGCAGCTCGCGGTGACGCTCCTCATGCTGCCGGCGATGATCGCGCTCTTCCAGGAGTTCTCGCTCGTCTCCCCGCTCGCCAACGCCTTCGCGATCCCGCTCGTGAGCCTCGTGGTGGTGCCGCTCACGCTCGCCGGCGCATTCCTCGACTTTTCGTGGCTGCTGCATGGAGCGCACGCCGTGATGCTCGGCGTGATGTGGGCGCTCGAGCGGCTGGCCGCGTGGGAAGGCGCCACGCTGCAGGCGCACGAGCCCGCCGCGTGGACCGTGGTGCTGGCCCTGGCCGGGTCGGCGTGGTTGCTGGCACCTCGCGGCTTTCCCCTGCGCGTGCTGGCGCTCTTCTGGATCGCGCCGCTCTTCGCGATCGTGCCGCCGCGTCCCGCGCCGGGCGAGGCGTGGGTCGATGTCCTCGAGGTGGGCAACGGCCTCGCCGTGATCGTGCGGACGGCGGCGCACGCGCTGGTGTTCGATACCGGGCCGCGATGGAGCGAGGATTCCGATAGCGGAAGCCGAATCGTCGTCCCCTTCCTGCGCGGCGAGGGCGTGCGTGACATCGACGTGCTGCTCGTCTCGCACGCGGACGACGACCATTCGGGCGGCGCGCGCTCGATCGCGCGGTGGCGCGCGCCTCGTTGGTTCATCTCGTCTCTCGGGCAGGACAACGAGCTGCAATCGCTCGGGGCTTCGCGCCGCTCGTGCGCGGCGGGGGATGCGTGGGCGTGGGACGGCGTGGAGTTTCGCGTGCTCCATCCCGCCGCCTCGATCTACGGCGAGACCTCGCGGCGCAAGGAGAACGATCGCAGCTGCGTGCTGCGCGTCGCGACTGCCTCGGCGAGCGCGCTCCTCACGGGCGATGCGGAGGCGCGTGCGGAGAACGAGATGCTCGCGCGCCACGAGACGATGCGTTCCGACGTGCTGGTGATCCCGCACCACGGCTCGAAGACGTCCTCGACCGATCGCTTCATCGAGGCGGTTTCACCGAAGGTCGGCGTGCTGTCGGTGGGCTACATGAATCGCTTCCACCACCCCAACGCGGCGGTGGTGGCGCGATACGTGTCGCGCGGGATCCCGCTCGAGCGCACCGACGCGAGGGGCGCGCTTCACATCGTGCTGCCCGCCTCCGGCGCGGGCGCGCCGGAGGTCACGGGACAGGAAGCGGGCTGCCGCTACTGGAGCGAGCGGTGCGCTACTTCAGGTACGAGTCGATGAAGTCCTGCGACGTCTGGATGTCGGTGCGGAAGTTGTAGTCGTTGCCGATGCAAGGGGTCTGTCCCCACGACACGACCGACACCACGATGTTGGTGTTCGAGTAGAAGATCGGCCCGCCCGAATCCCCGTAGCAGGTGCCGCCGCCGATGCCGGGGTTGTTCGAGTACTTCGCCGTCTGCCCGCCGTCCCACGTGCTCTTGAGCTCGAGGAGCTGGGTCTGCCCGACGTAACGCGCCCAGATGTCGGAATAGAACGCGGGGATGTCGCCCTGCATGCCGTAGCCCACCGCGGTGAAGTGGTTCTCGGCCGCGGTGCGGATCGTGTCGAGGAAGTTGAGCGACGGCAGCTCGCCGTAGGTCGGGAAATTCACGGCCTTGCTCAGCACGACGATGCCCGCATCATAGGTCTGCGGGAACTGCGCGTAGTCGTTGTAGAGCGGGTGCGGATGCGGCGTGCCGGGGATCCAGCCGTTCTTCGCGTTGTTGAAGTACTTGCGGATGCACGCGCGGTCGCCGTTGCACCCGGTCGTGACCGTGATGTTCGGGGCGAAGCTCACCCAGGTGTTGAGGTTGGTCGCGCCGCCTTCCTCCGTGCAGTGGCCGGCCGTGAGCATGACCGTCGGGCTCATCATCGTGCCGCTGCAGGAGTAGAAGCCGTCCGCGCGCTCGAAGAGCAGCGTGCCGACGAAGGGATGGCCGTTGCCGTCCGGCACCCCGAACGTGATGGCGGCGGCGGGAAGGGCGGCGAGGGTGAGGGCCGATGCGGCGAGCAGCGGCGCGAAGCGGAACGTCATGAACGGTCTCCTCCAGTGGATTTGGGGATGCGGGAGCGGGGGCGGCGGATAAGCCGGGCCGAGGCCGAAGCTTAGTCCTCGCCGGGGCACGCGTACAAGCGTTGCCTAGACTCTTTCGACCGACATGTCGAAGGAGAGGGCCGGCGCGGACCCGGTGAAGGCCCCGCTCACGGGCGCCGCACTGGCCGGCAGCACGACGCTCGCCAGCGGGATGTGGCCTTCGGCCGTGGCGAGGCCCGATGTCGCATCGAGCCCCAGCCAGCCCGCGCCGGGCACGAACGCCTCGCACCAGGCGTGGAGCGCCAGCGTGTCCTCGCGCGGCCCGCCCTCGCGCGCGAGCTGCACGAGATAGCCCGACGTGAAGCGCGCCGCGATGCCCGCGTGGCGCAGCGCCTGCACCAGCAGCCACGCCGAGTCGCGGCACGAGCCGCAGCCGCGCGCGAGCGTCTCTTCGGGCTGCAGCACGCCCTGCTCGTCGCGGGTGAGGTATGCGACGCGCTCGAAGGTGGAGTGGTTGGCGAGCGCCAGGGCGTCGACGGTCGCCCGCCCCTGCATGCGCGAGCGCAGCTCGGCGACGAAAGCGCCCAGGCGCTGCCCGGGTGCATCCACGGTGAGATAGGCCGCGAGCTCGCGCACCATGTCCGGCTCGTAGTCGAACGGGTAGCGCATGGCCCAGGGCTCGACGTAGAAGTCGAACGGGTTGAAGGGCTCGAGCGCCACGTCCAGCTCGACCTCGATGTCGAGCGCGGGGGCAAGGCTCGGGAACGTCACGCGCGCGACCCAGTTGTCGTGCGGGTCGTGGTGCCAGCGCACCTGGGCATCGCGCGGCTCGATGCGCAATGCGTACTCGCGCACCGGAGTTCGCGTGTGCGGCGCCGGGCGCAGGCGGATCTCGTGCGGCGCGAGGGCCGCCGGATGCTCGAACCGGTAGCGCGTGCGATGCCTCAGCCGCACGGCGATGTTCTCCCTCTCCCCTGGGAGAGGGCCGGGGTGAGGGTGCATTAGTCCAGCCAGTCCGGGTCGGGGAGCTCGCTGAACACGCGCCGCAGGCCTCCGCCCCAACGCGAGCGCAGCATCGTGAAATACGGGTCGCCCTCGCGGATGCGGTGCTGCATGCCGACGCGCAGGGAGTCGCGCGGGTACCACAGCAGGTCGATGGGCAGCCCCACGGAGATGTTGGATTTCATGGTCGAGTCGAAGGAGATCAGCACGCACTTCGCGGCTTCCTTCTCCGGGGTCGCCATCGACACGACGCGGTCCAGGATGGGCTTGCCGTACTTCGACTCGCCGAGCTGGAAGTAGGGCGTGTCGTCGGTCCCCTCGATGAAATTGCCCTGCGCATACACGTGGAAGAGCCGCGGGGGCTCGCCCTTGATCTGCCCGCCCACGAGGAGGCTGGCCCCTGCGTCGATGTTGGATTGGGCGAGGTAAGGCTCGTCGCGCTTCTGCATCTCGCGCAGCGCCGCACCCACCAGGCCCGCCGCGTCGTACATCGAGGCGACGTTCCAGATCGTGCTCTCGCCCTCGGGCGCCTGGGCGTGGCGGTCGAGGAGGTTCATGACGCCCTGGGTCATGGCGAGGTTGCCCGAGGAGAGCACCACGATCACGCGCTCGTCCTTCTTCTCGTAGACGCGCATCTTGCCGAAGGTCGCGATCTGGTCCACCCCCGCGTTGGTGCGCGAGTCGGAGGCGAAGATCATGCCGCTGTCGAGGCGGAGGGCTACGCAATAGGTCATGGATGAATTCTATACAGGCCGCTCGTCGACCAGGCTCGAGGCGAAGAAGCTGCGCTGGATGCCGATGGAAAGCGTCTGCATCGATTCGAGGAAATCGGTGAGGTACTCGTGCAGGCCCCGCGCGAAGATCTCCGAGATGCTGGTCTCCCACAGCGCCGTCAGCATGTCCGCGGCGAGCCGCTCGGTGTCGGCCGAGTGCGCGTTCTGGACCCGCCCCAGCGTCCCGGCCACCTGCTTCAGGCAGAAGTGCAGGCTGCGCGGCATCTCCTCGCGCAGGATTAGCAGCTCGCAAAGCTTGAGCGGCGTGATCACGTCGCGGAAGACCTTGCGGTACGACTCGAACGCGGAAACCGAGCGCAGCACCGCCGACCACTGGTAGTAGTCCACCGCGCCGCCCACGTCCTTCACGCTGGGGAGCAGCACGTGGTACTTCACGTCGAGGATGCGCGCGGTCGAGTCGGCGCGCTCGACGTGCGTGCCCAGCCGCGCGAACTCGTAGCCGTCGTCGCGCAGCATCGTGCCGAAGGTCACGCCGCGGAAGAGGTGGCTGCGCTCCTTCACCCAGTCGAAGAAGGCCGACACGCCGCGCGCCTGCATCCTCTCCTCGTCCATCTGCTGCATCTCGAGCCAGGTGCCGTTCAGCACCTCCCACATCTCGGAGCTGATCGAGCCGCGCACGGCGCGCGCGTTTTCCCGCGCCTGCCGCGCACAGGCGTAGATCGACGACGGGTTGTCGGGGTCGAGCGCCATGAAGTGCAGCACCTGCCGCGTGTCCGCGCGGTCGTGGCGGCCCGAGAAGGGGAAGAGCGTGCCGGTGATGTTGAGCGGCGCGAACCACTCCTGGTCCTGCAGCGCCGGGTCGCGCGTGAGGAGCGACATGCGCCATGTCACGTCCAGCACGCGCGCGGTGTTCTCCGCCCGCTCCACGTAGCGGCTCATCCAGTACAGGTTCGATGCGACGCGGCTCAGCATGGGCCTAATCGACCACCCAGGTGTCCTTAACCCCGCCGCCCTGGGATGAGTTCACCACGAGAGAGCCTTCGCGCAGGGCCACGCGGGTGAGGCCGCCGGGCACGAGGTTCACCGAGGTGCCGGAGAGGACGTAGGGCCGCAGGTCCACGTGCCGGTCCGAGAGATGCTCGCCGATGAAGGTCGGCACCTGCGAGAGCGCGAGCGTCGGCTGCGCGATGAAGCGCTCGGGCGAGGCGAGGATGCGCGCGCGGTACTTCTCGCGCTCGTCGCGCGTGGCGGTGGGTCCCACCAGCATGCCGTATCCGCCCGAGCCCTGCGCTTCCTTCACCACCAGCTCCTCGAGGTGCGCGAGGACGTAGTCGAGGTCCTCGCGCTTGCGCAGCACGTAAGTCGGCACGTTGCGCAGGATCGGCTCCTCCCCCAGGTAGAAGCGGATCATCTCCGGGACGTACGGGTACATGGATTTGTCGTCGGCGACACCGGTGCCGATCGCATTGGCGAGCGTCACGTTCCCGGCGCGGCAGGCACCGAGCAGGCCGGGCACGCCGAGCGTCGAATCGGGCCGGAACGCCCCGGGGTCGAGGTAGTCGTCGTCGATGCGGCGGTAGATCACGTCCACGCGCTGCGGGCCCTGGGTCGTGCGCATGAAGACGCGCTCGTTGGACACGAAGAGGTCCTGGCCCTCGACGAGCTCGACCCCCATCTGCTGCGCGAGGAAGGCGTGCTCGAAGTAGGCGCTGTTGTAGGGGCCCGGCGTGAGCAGCACGACGGTGGCGTCGCGCGCGTGGGGCGGCGTCACGGCGCGCAAGGTCTCGAGCAGCAGGTCGGCGTAGTGGTCCACGGGCCGGATGTGCTGCTGCGCGAAGAGCTCGGGAAAGAGCCGCATCATCATCTTGCGGTTCTCGATCATGTACGAGACGCCCGAGGGCGTGCGCAGGTTGTCCTCGAGGACGTAATGCTCGCCGTCCGCGTGGCGCACGAGGTCGACCCCGGCGATGTGCGCATAGACCTGTCCCGGCAGGTCGAGCCCGCGCACCTCGGGGCGGAACTGCGCATTGCCCAGCACCTCGTGCTCCGGGATCACGCCCGCGCGCAGGATCTCCTGCCCGTGATAGACGTCGTGCAGGAAGCGGTTCAGGGCGGCGACCCGCTGGCGCAGGCCCGCCGCGAGCCGCTCCCAGGTCTCGCCGGGCATGATGTGCGGCACGATGTCGAACGGGATCAGGCGCTCGGTGCCGGAGGCCTCGCCGTACACGGCGAAGGTGATGCCCACGCGGTGGAAGAGCAGGTCGGCCGCGTGGCGGTTCTGCGCGATCCGCCCCGGGGGCGCGCTCTCGAGCCATTCGTGGAAGGCGGCGTAGTGCGCACGCACGTCCCCGTCGGGCGCGAACATCTCGTTCCAGGTCTTCATGGCGCAGGGCGGAGCAATGGACGTGCCTGATTCTGGTCGCTTTTGGGAATAGAATCGAGACACCGCAAAGCGTTCCCTCCGTGCTCAGCCAGACTGCCGCTACAGACGTCGCGCCCTTCGAGGCGGAGCTGCGCTCGACCTTCGGCGCGGCCGCCGCGGAGCTGCCCGTGCGCGCGCTCCAGTTCGCCAATGGCGCGACCCAGGCCGGGGCGCGCCACGAGGCGTTCGAGCGGGCGCTCGCCGTGGCGCGCCTGCTGCTGGTCCAGGGCGCCGATCCCACGACGATCGCCGCGGCACTCGTGAGCCAGGCGATCCCCGAGAAGGAGCTCGACTTCGAGGCCATCGAGAGCGCCTTCGGCCCCGAGCTCACGGGACTCCTGCGGGGGCTGGAACGCGCCGGCCGCATCGAGACGCTCAACGCCGCGGGCGTGGACGTGGAGCACCTGAGGAAGATGCTCCTCGCCATCGCCGAGGACGTGCGCGTGGTGCTCATCAAGCTCGCCGAGCGCGTGGTGTACCTGCGCGGCCTGACCCGGGCCGATGACGCGATCCGCCGCGCCGCGGGTCACCAGACGCTGGCACTCTTCTCGCCGCTCGCCAACCGCCTCGGCGTCTCCGACATGAAGTGGGAGCTCGAGGACTTCAGCTTCCGCTACACCGAGCCCGAGCTCTACAAGAAGATCGCCCAGCTCCTCGACGAGAAGAGGAGCGAGCGCGAGGCCTTCATCCAGCGCGTCATCAACCAGCTCGAGCGCGAGCTGCACGGCGTCGGCATCCAGGCGGTGATCCAGGGGCGGCCGAAGCACATCTACTCGATCTGGCGGAAGATGCGCGGCAAGAACGTTCCGTTCGAGCGCCTCTATGACATCCGCGCGGTGCGCGTGATCGTGCACAACATCCGCGAGTGCTACACGGTGCTCGGCATCGTGCACGACCTGTGGACGCCGGTCGAGGGCGAGTTCGACGACTACATCGCCAATCCCAAGCCGAACGAGTACCGCTCGCTGCATACGGCCGTCATCGGTCCCGAGGGACGCACGCTCGAGGTGCAGATCCGCACCGAGGAGATGCACCAGCATTCGGAGCACGGCGTCGCGGCCCACTGGCGCTACAAGGAAGGCAAGCGCGCGGACAAGGCGTTCGACGCCAAGATCGCGTGGCTGCGCCAGGTGCTCGCGTGGAAGCAGGAGGTGCTCGAAGGCGCGCCGCAGCGCCCGGGTGACGCGGACCGCGGCCTCTTCGAGGACACGATCTACGTGCTGACGCCGCAGGGCCGGGTGGTCGACCTGCCCGCGGGCTCGACGCCGATCGACTTCGCGTATCACGTGCACACCGACCTCGGCCATCGCTGCCGCGGCGCCAAGGTCGACGGCCAGATGGTTCCGCTCAACTACCGCCTGCAGAACGCGCAGCGCGTGGAGATCACCGCGGTGAAGCAGGGCGGGCCGTCGCGCGACTGGCTGCAGCCGGGGTATCTCGCGAGCCCGCGCGCGCTGGCGAAGGTGCGGCAGTGGTTCCGGCACGAGGATCACGCGCGCGACGTGGCCAGCGGGCGCAGCGCGCTCGACAAGGAGCTCCACAAGCTGGGTGCCACGAGCGAGGCGCACGACAAGGTCGCGGCCGCGTGCGGCTATCCGAAGCTCGAGGAGTTCTACGCGGCGCTCGGCCGCGGCGAGGTGAGCAGCCGGCAGGTGGAGATCGCCGTGCGCGGCGAGGCGCCCCCCACGACACCGCCGCCCTCGCTCATCAAGCCCGAGGCGCGCACGACCAAGACCTCTTCGGGCGTGCTCGTGCTCGGCGTGAACAACATCGCGACGCTCATCGCGAAGTGCTGCAAGCCGGTGCCGCCCGACCCGATCGTGGGCTTCATCACGCGCACGCGCGGCGTGATGGTGCATCGGCAGGACTGCACGAACATCACGTCGCTCACGCCCCAGCAGCACGATCGCCTCATGCCCGCGGACTGGGGCAACACGGGCGAGGCGCCGTTCTCCGCGGAGATCGAGGTCGTGGCGCTGGACCGGCAGGGGCTCCTGCGCGACATCTCGGAGGCGATCTCGCGCGAGCGCACCAACGTGACGGCGGTGAACACCGTCACGCGCGGCGCGCATGCCTTCATGCGCTTCACGCTGCAGGTCACGTCGGCCGAGTGGATCCAGCGCGTGCTGCGGCAGGTGCGCGACGTGCCCGGCGTCGACACCGCGAGGCGCCTGTGACCCCCGAGGGACTCCACCACCTCGAAGCGCGGCTGCACGAGCCGCTGGCGCTGCCCGAGCGCGTGCGCCTGCTGAACGAGATCGCCGAGCAGCTCTACGAGCGCGAGCCCGTGCGCGGCGCCAAGCTGGCACGCGAGGCGATGGACCTCGCACGCGCGAGCGGCGACATCGCGGGCGAGGCGCAGGCGCTCTATTGCCTCGGGCGCAACCTGCACGCGCAGGCGGACTACCCCGCCGTCTTCGAGGCGCAGGACACCGCGCTGTCGCTCTTCCGCTCGCTGGGCGACATGGCGGGCGAGGCGCGCTGCCGCAACCTGCTCGGCACCACCTACCGGCAGCTCGGCGAGTACGGCCAGGCGCTCGAGATGTACGAGGCGGCGCTCAAGGGCTTCCGGGAGGCGGGCGAGCGGCGCTGGGAGGCGCGGGTGCTGTCCAACATCGGCACGATCGAAATCCAGCTCGGCAACCATTCCGCCGCCCTCGAGCTCTTCGGGCACGCGCTCGAGCTGCGCGCGGAGCTCGGCGACACCGAGGGCGAGGCGTTCGACCGCAACAACGTGGCGTTCGGCCATGTGCAGCGCGCCCTCGGGCTGCGGGCGGCGGGCGATGAGACGAGCGCGCGGGTCGAGTGCGACGAGGCGCTGCTGCAGCTCACGCGCGCGATCGAGATCGCGCGCCTCTACGGCTACAAGCGGCTGCATTCCACCTGCCTGCAGACGATGGGCGAGACTTACCAGGCGATGGGCCGGCCGGAGGTGGCGCTCGACATCGCGCGCGATTTCCTCGCGCTCGCCCGGGAGTGCGGCGACAAGTGGATCGAGGCTTACGGTCTCGCGTGCGTGGGCGACATCCGCCACCAGCTCGGGCACGAAGCGGAGGCGCTGCAGTCGCTGTGCGCCGCGCTCGCCGCGTTCGAGACGCTCGGGTCGCGCGACGAGGTGGCCCGCGTGCTGCGCATCCTCTCGCAGGTGCACGAGCAGGTGGGCGAGCTGAACGAGGCGCTCACATGCTTGCGCCGGGCCGGGGTGATCGAGCAAAGGCTCAAGAGCGAGGAGACGGAGCGGCGGGCGCGCGCGCTCTCGGCGCGACGCAGGCTCGAGCAGGCGACGCGCGAAGCGGAGCGCTACCGGCGACTGGCGCTGGAGGATACGCTCACGGGGCTCGCCAATCGCCGCCAGCTGGACGAGAGGCTCGCGTCGCTCCTGCGCGAGGCCCGTTCACGCGGTTCGGTCGTAACCGTGGCGCTCGCCGACGTCGACCACTTCAAGGGCATCAACGATCGCTTCTCGCATGCGGTCGGCGACGAGGTGCTGCGCTGCGTGGGCGAGATCCTGCGCGGCCATTGCCGGCTGGGCGATGTCGCCGGGCGCTTCGGCGGCGAGGAGTTCATGGTGATCTTCCGCTCGCTCGACATGCGCGCCGCGGCGGAAGCGTGCGAGCGGATGCGCCGCGCGGTGGAATCGTGGGACTGGAAGTCGATCCATCCGCAACTGCGCGTCACGTTGTCCGTGGGGCTCGCGTCGAGCGCTTCGCTCGATCATCCCGAAGGCCTCATCGACGCGGCCGATCACTGGCTCTACGAGGCGAAGCGCCACGGGCGCAACCAGGTGCAGCCGCTGGTGCTGGCTCCGGCTTAGTCACCCTCTCCCTGGGGGTGCGCGTCAGCGTCCCATTTGCGCGAACCGCGCGTCGGACTCCGAGAAGAACACCAGCCGCACCTCCTCGATGCGCGTGTGCCGCGCGAGCGACCGCGTGATGGCATCGAGCGCGACTTGCGCGGCTTCGTCCTTCGGATAGCCGTAGACGCCGGTCGAGATCGCCGGAAAGGCGAGGGTGCGCACTTCGTGCTCCACGGCGAGCGCGATCGAATTCTCGTAGCACGCCGCGAGCAGTCGCGGCTCCTCGCCGCCGTGGCGGCCATGGATGGGCCCGACGGTGTGGATCACGTAACGCGCGGGGAGACGCCCACCGGTCGTGATCACCGCCTCGCCCGTCGGCAGCCCGCCCGGATGCGTCGTCTCGCGAATGCGCTTGCACGCCTCGAGGATCCCGGGGCCGCCCGCGCGGTGGATCGCGCCGTCGACGCCCCCGCCGCCCATGAGGCTCGAGTTGGCGGCGTTGACGATGGCGTCGACGGATTCGCGCGTGATGTCGCCGACCTTGATGGTGACGCGGGGGTGCATCGCGAAATGGGGTGACGCGCTAGCCGCCCAGGAACAATCGCCCCACATCGGGATTGTCGAGCAGCTCGTCGCCCGTGCCCACGAGCGCGGCCTGGCCCGAGACCAGCACGTAGCCCACGTCGGCGAACTCGAGGCCCTTGCGCGCGTTCTGCTCGACCATCACGATGGTCTTGCCGTCCTCGTGCTGAAGGCGATAGAGGATCTCGAACACCATGTCGATGAAGCGCGGCTCGAGGCCGATGGACGGCTCGTCGACCAGCAGCACGTCGGGCTCCATCACGAGCGCGCGCGAGATCTCGAGGAGCCGCCGCTCGCCGCCCGAGAGCACCTTCGCGGCATGGTGCCTGCGCGCCGCGAGCCGGTCGTAGCGCGCGAAGACGCGCTCGGCCGCCTCCCTGGCCTTCGCGCGCGAGCGCAGCAGGAAGCCGCCCATGAGCAGGTTCTCCTCGACCGTCCTGTCGGGAAACACGGACTTGTCCTGCAGGATGTACGCGATGCGCGCGTCGCGAAGCTTGCGCTCGGGCGTGAGGCGCGTCACGTCGCGGCCTTCCTCGTCGCGGCCGACGATCACCTCGCCCTCGAAGATGCGCGTGAAGCCGTAGATCGAGTGCAGCACCGTCGACTTGCCGGCGCCGTTCGGCCCGATCAGGCACACCGATTGGCCGCGCGCCACGTGGAGCGTGAAGCCGTGCAGGATCTCCATGTTGCCGTAGCCCGCGCGCAGCCCCCGCACCGAGAGGAACGGGTCGTCCCGGGCGAGCTCCAGCAGCCGCGTCTCGGGAATCTCCGTGCGCAGCGACTCGGCCTCGCGCGCGACCTCGTCCACGGAGAGGACCAGGTCGACGTCGCCCTCGTGGTAGCCGGTCGCGCGGCGCTCCGGCGGTTCCTGCGGCGTCACGGGCTCGGCGCTCACGCGGCCGCTCCGAGGTAGGCGTCGATCACGCGCGGATCGTTCTTCACCTCCTCGGGCGTGCCGGAGCAGAGCACCTTGCCGACGGCCATGCAGTAGATGTGCTGCGCGAGGTTCATCACCACCCGCATGTTGTGCTCGATCACGAAGAGCGTGATGCCGTAGTCGCGGTTCGCGCGCTTGAGGCGATCGATGAGCCCGTTGATGAGCGTCGGGTTGATGCCCGCCGTCGGCTCGTCCAACAGCAGCACCTTGGGCTCGTTCATGAGCGCCATCGCGAACTCGAGCAGCTTCTGCTGCCCGAAGGAGAGCGACCCCGCGGCGAGCCGGCGCTTGGTGTACAGGCCGACGAACTCCAGCAGGTGCTCCGCCTTGGCGATGAGGTCCGGGGGATACGGCTTGAACATGTCGAAGAAGCCGCTCTCGGCCTGGGGGAGCGAGACGAGCATGTTCTGCACGCAGTCCATCTTCGCGAAGACGCGCGTCTGCTGGAACGTGCGCTGCAGGCCGAGCCGCGCGATGCCCTGCACGCCGAGGCGCGAGATCTCGCGCCCGTCGAACCGGATGGAGCCCGAGTCGATCGGGTGCTGGCCGACGATCGAGCTGAAGAGCGTCGTCTTGCCCGAGCCGTTCGGCCCGATGAGCCCCGTGATGGAACCGCGCTCCACCGTGAGCGACACCTCGCGGTTGGCCACCACGCCGCCGAAGGCCTTGGTCACGCCGCGCACCTCGATGATCGGGCCGCTCACGCGCTCACCGCTTTCGGCGCGGGGGCCGGGCGCGGCTTGCCGGAGTCCGGCCCCCCTCTCTCCTCCACCTTCACGCCGAACCATTCGGGGCGGCGGCTCTTCACCCATCCGAGGATCCCCTGCTGGAAGTACACCACCGTCACGATGATGAGCACGCCGAGCGCGATGTACTGCCAGCCGAGCAGGTAGGTCCAGGTGAGCTCGCGCATCACGTAGAACACCGTGGCGCCGATGATCGGTCCCCAGAGCGTGCCCTTGCCGCCGAGGAGCGTCATCGCGATCATGAAGATGCCGAACGTGAGCGTGGGATAAGCCGTCTCGAGGGGCTCGACGAAGCCGGTCATGTTGCCGAAGAGCGCGCCCGCGATGCCGAGGAAGAACGCGGCCGACGACCACGCGACCGCCTTGTAGCGCCGCGTGTGCAGGCCGAGGGCCTCGGCCTTGTCCTCGTCGTCGCGGATCGCGTTCACCGCGAGCTTGAAGCGCGTCCCGTAGAGCCAGCGGAAGAAGAGATAGCACGCCACCGCCGCCGCGAGGCACGCGAAGTAGAAGAAGCGCTCGCGCATGCCCGGGCCGCCCGGGAAGACCGGCATCGAGATGCCCTGGCCGCCGCCGACCCACGGCCACGCCGCGGTGAGCTCGGCGGCCGCGATCGCCACTCCCAAGGTCCCGATGGCGAAATAGGGGCCGCGAATGCCGGCGAGGACCCAGGACAGGATCGCCGCCATGATGGTCGCGCCGACCGCGGCGAGCGCCGTCCCGAGCGCCAGCCCGCCGAAGTACTGCGCGTCCGTGAAGTGGATCGCGACGGCGCCGTTGGCCGCCGTGTACTCGCCCACGTCGTACACGAGCCCGATCTGCGTGATGGCGCAGATGTACATGCCGATGCCGAAGAAGGCGATGTTGCCGAGCGAGTTGTAGCCCATCTGGCCGCCCATCGCGTCCCACGTGAGCGCGAAGAGCACCATGATCCAGAAGACCGCGAACTGGACCGAGTGCGCGGGGAAGACGAACGGCGCCGCCAGGCCCACGACGAGGATGGCCGCATGCAGCGCGGCGGTGCGGCTCGCGAGCTTCATTGCAGCGCCCTCCGGGACCTGAGCAGCGAGAGCTGGCGGAAGACCAGGATGAGGATCAGGAGCGACACCACCGTCGCCTGCTGGAACTGCGCGCCCAGCACGAAGCCGCTGTACTGCTCGATCACCCCGAGCGCGAGCGCCATGACGATCACGCCCGGCAGGTTGCCCAGGCCCGCGGCGGTGACGATCACGAACGCGCGCACCGAATAGCCGATGCCGTAGAAGGGCGCGATCACCCACACCATGGCGACCAGCACGCCCGCGGCGCCGCAGATCGCGGCGTTGAGCGAGAAGGTGAGGGCGTAGACCGTGTCGGTGTCGATGCCGAGCACGCGCGCGGCGCGCGGATCCTGCGCCGTCGCGCGGATCGCCTGGCCCATGCGGCTGTAGCGCAGGAAGGCGACCATCGCGATGGCCAGGAGGAAGCACAGCGCGATGGCGATCAGGCGGATCTGCGTGATGTCCACCTGGCCGCCGAAGAGGTGCAGCGTGTCGAAGCCGGATTTGATCGTGCGCACGTCCGGCCCGAAGATGAGGTTCAGCGATTGCTGGATGACGATCGCCATGCCGAACGTGGCGAGCAGCGACGTGAAGAGGTCGAGCTCGATCACGCGCCGGATGATGATGCGGTAGATGAGCCACCCCAGCGCGAACATGATCGCCGCCACCGGGATGATGGCGACGATCGGGTGCACGCCATGCTTGTTCATCTCGTAGGCGAGGAAGCCCCCGGTCATCACCATGTCGCCCTGAGAGAGGTTCTTCACGCTCGTGACGCCCCAGACGAGCCCGAGCCCGTAGGCGATGAGCGCGAAGATCGCGCCCACGGAGAGCCCGTTCAGCAGGAGCTGGACGTTGAAGACCGGCGCGCCGGTGAGGATCTGCAGGTTCTCGACCATAAAAGAGCGGACGCCGCCATGCGGACGGCGCCCGCCTCCTCCGCGCTTATTTCGCCGCGACTCTCGGGAACTGCACCTTCTCCGAGGCGTACTTGGTCGGTGCGACCACCGCGTACTTGTCGTTCTGCACCTGGCGCAGCACCATCGGCTTGGTGAGGTTGCGCCCGTCGGGCGCGAACTTGATGTGCCCGTAGAACGTGTCGAGATCGGTCGCCGCGAGCGAGTCGCGCAGCTTGTCCTTGTCGAGCGAGCCCGCGCGCTTGAACGCGTCGGCCCAGATCTCGACCGCCGCGGAGGCCTGCGCCACCTGGTACGGGACTTCCTTGTAGTCGGGATGGGCCTTGAGGAACGCGTTGTTGTAATCCATCGCGCTCCCGAAGAGCGGATCCTTGTACTTGAGCGTCTCGGCCCACTGCGTGGGACAGAGGATTCCCTCGGCCGCCTTGCCGAACTTGTCGGTGAGGTCCGCCGACTCGCAGTGCGTCATCGCGACGATGGGCGCCGAGACACCCATCTCGGACATCTGCCGCGTGGCGGTAGTGGCGCCCTTGGTATGGCCCGAAAACAGGAGGACGTCGGGCTTCACCGCCTTCACCTTCGTGAGCGTGGCGGAGATGTCCGACAGGTCGCGCGGCATCTTGTCGTCGACCACGACGTGCATGCGGTAGTGCTTGACGCGGTCCATCACGCCGTCGCGCACGTCGAGCGAGAACGGGTCGTTCTCGAACGCCATGGCGACCTTGAGCGTCGAGGGATCCTTGCCGCTCTTCTGCGCGAGCTCGGCCGCGAGGTCGATCACCGGCGACAGGTACTGCTCGGAGGTCGAGAGCGCCGCGAACGTGTATTTGTAGCCCTGGCTGAAGAGCGAGCGCGACGCGCCTTCGGCTTCGACCATGGGGATCTTGTACTTCTCGACCACGGGCGCCGCCGCCTTCGTGGGCCCCGAGCCGTAGGGACCCAGGACGAACTTCACGCCGTCCTGGTTGATGAGGCGCTCGAGGAGCTGCGCGGTGCGCGACGGCGTGGATTCGTCGTCGTAGTATTTCACCTCGATGCGATACTTCTTCCCGCCGACCATGATGCCGCCCGCGTCGTTGATCTTCTTCACCGCGAAGTTGTAGCCGTCGCTCGCGTTCTTGCCTTCCTGCGAGTACTTGCCGGTGATCGAGATCGCCGATCCGAGCGTGATGGTGTCCTCGGCCAGCGCCTGCTGCGAGATTGCGCCTGCGGCGGCCAGGACCGCGGCCGCCATTGCCTTCCGTGCGAACCGATCCGTCTTGCCCATGTGCGTTCTCCTCGTCATGGTTGCGGAATGTGGCTGAGGCCAATATGGCACCAATCAGGCCGTACGGGATCGGTCCCGGAGGGCAAAGCCATTGCCGCTCGTAATGAACCGGCCGTTGTTTGGATAAAATTGCAGTTTCGGCCTGCAACTCCCTTCCCGTGACCTCTGTTCCCGCGCGCGTCGTGCTCAAGCCCGGCCGCGAAAAGTCGCTGCGCCATCGCCATCCCTGGATCTTCTCGGGCGCCATCGCGCGCGTGGAGGGCGAGCCGGGCATCGGCGACACGGTGCAGGTGGTCGCGCATGACGGAGCGTTCCTCGCATCCGCCGCCTATGGGCCGGCGTCGCAGATCCGCGCCCGCGTGTGGTCCTTCGATCCCGAGGAGGCGATCGACGAGGCCTTCCTCGAGCGGCGCATCGCGCACGCGATCGAGCGCCGGCGCGGCCTCGAAGGCAGCGACGGCATGCGGCTCGTGCACGGCGAGTCCGATGGGCTGCCGGGATTCGTGGCCGATCGCTATGGCGACGTGGTCGTGGTGCAGATCCTCTCCGCCGGTGCCGAGCGCTGGCGCGACGCATGGCCGCGGCTGCTTGCGAAGCTCGCAGGCGCGAAGGCAGTGTACGAGCGCTCGGATGTGGAGGTGCGCACGCTCGAGGGGCTCAAGCCGCGCACCGGCGTGCTGATGGGAGACGTGAAGGGACCGGTGCAGATCCGCGAGGACGGCATCGCCTACGAGGTCGACGTGGCGCACGGGCAGAAGACCGGCTTCTACCTCGACCAGCGCGACAACCGTGCGCTCGCGCGATCGATCGCGAAGGACCGCGACTTCCTCAATTGCTTCTGCTACACCGGCGGCTTCTCGCTCGCGGCGCTCGCGGGCGGCGCCAATGAGGTCACGTCGATCGACACCTCGGAGGAAGCGCTCGCGCAGGGACGGCGGCAGGTGACGCTCAACGGCTTCGACGGCGCGATGGCGGAGTGGGTGTCAGCGGATGTCTTCTCGCAGCTTCGCAAGTATCGCGACCAGGGGCGGCGCTTCGACGCGATCGTGCTCGACCCGCCGAAGTTCGCGCCGACCGAGAAGCACGTCGCGAACGCGTGCCGCGCGTACAAGGACATCAACCTCTGGGCGATGAAGCTGCTCAAGCCCGGGGGCCACCTCTTCACCTTCTCGTGCTCGGGCGCCGTGGGGAATGATCTCTTTCGCAAGATCGTCGCCGGCGCCGCGGCCGACGCGCAGGTCGACCTCGAGGTGCGCCGCCAGCTCGGCGCCTCGGCGGACCACGCGTGCTCGATCCACTTCCCGGAAGGCGAGTACCTGAAGGGCTTGTGGCTGCAGGCGGCTTGAGGAAGCCCTTGTCCGACCGCGAATGGATCGTGGCCTGCCTCTGCGCCGAGTGGTGCGGGTCGTGCCGCGAGTACCGCGACACGTTCGACGCGGTCGCCCGCGAGCTGGGCATCACGGCGCGCTTTGCCTGGATCGATATCGAGGACACGCCCGACGTGATGGGCGAGATCGAGGTCGAGAGCTTTCCGTCCGTGCTCATCGCGCGGGGCGACGCGATCGTGTTCTACGGCGCGCTCACGCCGCACGCCTCGACCCTGTCTTCGCTGGTGCGGAAGGCGCTCACGGGCGAGATGGGCCGCGTGGAGGATGCCGCGCTCGCCGGACTGCCCGCGCGGGTGCGCGACGCGGTCGCCTGAGGGCGCCCGATCCGCTATAATCTTGGGCTCGAATCCGTAGGCGCGTAGCTCAGCTGGTTAGAGCACCACCTTGACATGGTGGGGGTCGTTGGTTCGAGTCCAATCGCGCCTACCATCCATCCCCTCGAAGATGCCGCGCGCCGGCCGGCGCGTCCTGCTCAAGCAGGCGGAAACAACCCCGGCATCCAACGATCGGCAAGCGCCGCGGGAAAGTGCAGCGTGAGCGGCGCGCGGACGTTGTCCGAAGTGATGACGCGACGTTCGACGAGCGCCGCC
>Ga0157369_10001358_pt1 | contig 30226 bp, 21 predicted proteins | sample C25metaG_FD_113461 | JGI IMG/M metagenome (GOLD analysis project Ga0157369, IMG submission 113461) | Corn rhizosphere microbial communities from Kellogg Biological Station, Michigan, USA - C2-5 metaG | ecosystem: Host-associated > Plants > Roots > Rhizosphere > Soil | place: USA: Michigan... | reverse complement strand
CAGTTGGCCGGTAGGGAAGACGTTGTCGTAGTTGTCGACCACGGCATACTGCTCGCCTGGGATGTGAATGCGGACCTGGGTACGGTCGCCGGAAGGGAGCGTGAAGTACGGGTGCCAGCCGATGGCGATGGGCTCCGCCTCCTTGCCCACGTTATGAGCGACAATCGACACGTCGAGGGCTTCGGCGTGGAGGGCGATGGTGAAATCGAGGTCGGTCTTCGAGAGCCAGTGTCCGCCGAAGTCGCCGGCATGAATGACGCCGGTCACCCGCTGTCCGCCGGGGATGTTCGTTACCTTCAGATCCTCGGCCTTGGCTTTGAGGATGAGCCCGTGCATGGCGTGGCGAGTGGCGCCGGGATTGTGGCCCATGTTGTTCGCAGGCAGCGTGATGGTGTGTCCCTGCCATTCCGTGGTGACGGTCTTTCCGTCGGCGGAGAGCTTTCCGACGATCCGGTTGGGGTAGGGCACAAGAAACGCGGCGCCCAGGCGATAGCCCAGATCGCCAAATGCCGTGTCCTGTTGGTCGAGCATCTTTTTGGCTGTGGCTTCGTCGGGAGAGGCGAGAACGTTCATTTCGCCTTTGCCGGGGAAGTTTGCCGTGACCTGAAATAGTTCCATGCCGCGGCCGGGCATCAGCGTGACGCTGGTGAACTCGGGGTGAGTTTTGCTGACCGGCTTGCGGGTGAGGGTAACGAGCTTCTCGCCGCCGATCTCGGTGGAGGACTGAGCAGAAATAAGCGATGGAGAGATCATAAGGGTCACAAGCAGAAGGATCCGGAAGGAAGTTTTCATCTGGTTGATCCTGGAAAAGCGTTTTTGGAAAGCGTTTTTCGTCGCGCAGCAATTGTACGTCAGCGGCTTGGGAGCGAAGGCGAGCAGGGCTCAACTGAGCGGATTCTGCGACATTGCGGCGTTTCATTGCCATTCCGAGGTTTATAGTGAAGACGTTCCCATTCTTGAGGTTTTGGTTTAGCCGGGCCGGATTTCAGTGAAGGGCCGCCGCCTGGAGCGGGATTGAAGTTTCGATAAGCCGCTGGGACAGTTGATAACATAGGGATGAGGTAGACGCCTTTGACGGGGCCAGCCGCGATGCCGGACTCAAAGTGGAGTTGGCAAGCTACCGTTTCCGTTGTGTTGATCGTGCTGGTATTGGCGATGACGATGGGAATGGTGTGCCACCACCACGACCAGTGCTCAGCGGCCAACTGCACGCTCTGCCATTTGGCCATCGCGCCCCCGACCGCAGCAATTGGAGCAATCGAGCTGGTTCCGGTTTCGGCGGAAGGTGCGCTCCGGGAGAACCGCTTCGCCTCTCGTAGCGTTGCGAATGAGAAGCCTCCTCGCGCCCCACCTGTATAGCCCATCCCTGCATTGCGTGTCGTTGCGGCACGCGTCATCGGCAATTTTTTCACGTTCAGGGTTGGAGCGCCTATGCGTTCATGCTTCATACGTTTTTCCATCCTTTTGGCGCCGCTATGGCTGGCGGGCTCCGCGGTGGCGCAGGCGCCACCTGCACAATCTCCGCCGGCGGGGAACCAGTCTCCCGCGGCTGGGAGCCGTGCGCCTGCGCCACCTGCCGGGCAACTGGCGCAGAAGCCAGGCGCGCAGTTGATCACGCTCGATCAGGCGATCGAGATGGCGCTTGCGCATAATCACAACCTGCTGGCTGCGCGGACGACGATTCCGCAGAACGAGGCGGAAGAGATCACGGCGAATATGCGGCCCGATCCTGTGCTGATGAGCGATTCACAGTTTCTGCCAATTTTCCAGCCCAGTAATTTCAGCTCCGACTACCTCGATAACATCACGCAGTTCGACCTGGGCGTGAGCTACCTGTTCGAGCGCGGGAAAAAGCGGCAGCACCGGCTGCAGGCCGCGAGGGATACGACGGCGGTATCGCGGTCACAGGTTTCCGACAACGAACGCACGCTGGTCTTCAACGTGGCTACCGATTTCATCAACGTCGAACTGGCCGAGTCGACGCTGGAGCTGGCCAACCAGGACCTGAAGAGTTTTCAGGAGACGGTTGACATTACCCAGGCGCGGTATAACGCGGGCCAAATCGGGTTGGACGATCTGCTCAAGATGAAACTGCAGTTGCTGCAGTTCCAGACGGATGTGGCGCAGGCCAAACTGGCGCGGGTACAGGGGCTCTCGGACCTGCGGCAGTTACTGGGATACGAACAGGTGAGCGCGGACTACGACGTAGCGGGGTCGTTCGAATACCAGCCGATGAAGAGCGGGCTCGAGGACCTGCAGGCCACAGCGCTGAAGACGCGTCCGGACCTGCAGGCGGCGGTGCTGGGAGTGGCGGCTGCGAACAGTCAATTTCAACTGCAGAAGGCGAATGGGAAGCGGGACGTTACCGGGCAGATCAATTACACCCACCTGGGCTATCTGAACCAGGTTTCGCTGTTCGGGTCGATGCAACTTCCCATTTTCGACCGCAACCAGGGCGAGATCAAGAAGGCCGGATTTGCGATTACACAGGCGCAGGAGCAGCAGATTTACGCGAAAGGGCAGGCGTTGACGGACGTGCGGGATGCCTATGAAGGCTGGCAATCGAACGACGAAATCGTCGGGCTCTATCGCTCGGGGTACCTGGATGAGGCGCAGCAGTCGCGCGACATCACGGAATACGCATACAAGCATGGCGCGGCCAGCCTGCTCGACTTTGTGGACGCGGAACGGAGTTACCGGACAACGCAGCTCGGGTACCGGCAGGCGCTGGCGTCGTATCTGCAGGCGCTGGAGCAGCTTCGCGAGGCAGTAGGAACCAGGAGCTTACCATGAGATACCCACGAATCATCGATCGTGCCGGCTGGATGCGGAGCGCGTGGCTCGTCGTTGCGCTGCTGGTGGTGGCCGGCTGCCACTCGAAGGACAACGCGAACCGCATGACTTCGTTCTCGTCGAAGGCCTCGCCATCGGCCACGCCGCAGTTGTTCACCATTCCCGCGGACCAGATGAGCCATGTGCAAGTGGTCACGGTCGAGCCGGGTACGATGTCGCGCACGCTGCGGCTGACGGGGACGGTAGCCTACAACGCATTCAATACGACACCGGTGATTACGCAGGTGGGCGGGCCGGTGAGCCGCATCCTGGTGGTTCCCGGCGACCACGTGAAGATGAATCAGCCAATGCTGGAGGTGAGCAGTCCGGACTACGCGCAACTACTCGACGGGTACCTGAAGGCGGCGGAGTCGTTTCGGCTGGCCGACAAGTTATACACGCGCGCGCAGGACTTATATGCGCACCATGCGATTGCGCAACAGGACCTGGAGCAGGCGGAAAGCACGCGCACGCAGGCGCAGGCGGACCTGAACGCGGCTGAGCAGGGCATGCGGATTGTGGGCATCAAGAATCCCGCGGATCTCGCGAAGGCTCCGTCGTCGGCGCAGATACCGGTGCTGGCGCCCATTGCGGGCCAAGTGGTGGACCGGCAGGTTGCGCTGGGGCAAGTGGTGCAGGCGGGACAGACACAGGCGTTCACTATCTCCGATCTTCGCACGGTGTGGGTGATGGCGAACGTGTACCAGGCCGATCTCGAATACGTGAAGAGCGGCGAAGACGTGGTGGTGCAGACGGATGCCTATCCCGATAGCTTTCACGGGAAGATTTCGTATGTATCGCCGGCGCTCGATCCCAGCACGCGGACGCTGCAGGCACGCATCGTGGTGGACAACCCCGGGGAGAAGCTGAAGCGGGACATGTATTGCACGGTGACGGTGACGGCTGGAATGCTGAAGAATGCGGTGGCGTTGCCGAACGCGGCGATTTTGCGCGACGACAACAATCAGCCGTTTGTGTATGCGCTGACGGCTGAAAACCAGTTCGGGCGGCGCGAGGTGACGCTGGGCGAGATGCAGGGCAACATGACGCAGATCGTCAAGGGCATCTCTGCCGGAGACAGGGTTGTGGGCAACGGGAGCCTCTTCCTCAACTTCGCAAATTCACTGCAGCACTGAGGGAGACAGGCCGAGATGATTCATAAGATTGTCCAATTCGCGCTTCGTCAGAAGCCGATCGTCCTGTTCCTGGTGGCGTTCATGGCCGTTGGGGGAGCGGTCGCGTTTCACAACATGCCGGTGGATGCGTATCCGGACCTGTCGCCGCCGATGGTGGAAGTGATCACGCAGTGGCAAGGGCACTCAGCGGAAGAGGTCGAGCGGCTGGTGACAGTGCCGACCGAAGTGGAGATGAACGGCGTTCCCAAACTGACCGTGATGCGTTCCATTTCGCTCTACGGTCTTTCCGACGTGATCATGACGTTCGACGAGGGGACGGACGATTACTTTGCGCGCGAGGTGGTATTTCAGCGGCTGAGCGACGTGACATATCCGCAGGGCGTTACACCTACGCTATCTCCGCTGGCGAGCCCGTCGGGGCTGGTGTACCGGTACGTGCTCGAAAGCCCGGATCGGACGCCGCAGCAACTGAAGACGATTGAAGACTGGGTGCTGCAGCGGCAGTACAAGCAGGTACCGGGGGTTGCTGATGACTCCGGATTTGGCGGCACCGTGATGCAGTACCAGGTGTTGCTCGATCCGGCGAAGCTCTATGCGTATCACGTGACCGTACCTACGGTGGTGCAGCAGCTCTCCGCAAACAACTCGAACGCCGGCGGGGGATTTTACGAGCAGGGCCAGCAGTTCGATTACGTGACGGGTGTGGGCCTGGTGCGCGACACGTCGGATATCGCGAATATCCTGGTCGGGTCGCAGAACGGCGTGCCCACGCGCGTGGGCGACATCGGTCAAGTGGTGATCGGGAATGCGCCACGGCTGGGCCAGTTCGGCTTCAACAAGACGGACGACGCGGTGGAAGGCGTCATCATGATGCGACGCGGCGAGCAGACGCAGAACGTGCTCAAGGCCGTGGAAGCCAAGACGAAGGAATTGAACGAACACATTCTGCCGCCGGACGTGAAGGTGCATCCGTACTATGACCGCAGCGACCTGGTGCAGCTGACCATCGACACGGTGGAGCACAACCTGGTGATGGGCATGGTGCTGGTGCTGGTGGTGCTGATGGCGTTCCTGGTGAGCGCTCGCGCTGCCGTGATTGTGGCGCTCACCATTCCGCTGTCGCTGCTGTTCTCGTTCATCTTTCTGCATGCTGAGGGGATCCCGGCCAACCTGCTGTCAATTGGGGCGATCGATTTCGGCATTCTGATCGACGGCACGCTGGTGATGGTGGAGAACATCTTCCGCGAACTTGGCGCGCGAGAAGGGCAGCAATACGACCTGGAAGACGTAATCAAGAAGGCGGCGAAGGATGTTGACCGTCCGATCTTCTATTCCGTGGCCGTGATCATTGCCGGGTATTTGCCGATTTACGCGCTCACCGGTCCTTCGGGGAAGCTATTCAAGCCCATGGCGGACACGGTGGCCATTGCGCTGGTGGGGGCGCTGATTCTTACTCTCACGCTTGTGCCGGTGATGTGCGCGCTGTGGTTCAAGAAGGGCGTGCGCGAGAAGGAGAACAAGCCGTTCCAGTGGGTTCTCAGGAAATATGCGGTGTGGCTGGACTGGTGCCTCGACCGGCCGCGAACGACCCTGATTCTTTCGGGACTGATCTTCGCCGGCGGGCTGCTGCTGGTTCCGTTTATCGGTGGTGAGTTCATGCCGCATTTGGACGAGGGCGCAATGTGGATTCGTGCCACGATGCCGTACACGGTTTCGTTCGACACAGCGAGCAAGTTTTCGCCGCAGGTGCGGGACATCCTGATGAAGTACCCGATGGTGACGGATGTGGGGTCGGAGCTGGGGCGTCCCGACGACGGCACGGATGCGACGGGATTCTTCAACGATGAGTTCTACGTAGGGCTGAAACCCTATGGTGATTCCGCATGGAAGAGTGGGTCGATCCACAACAAGACGCAATTGCAGGCGGACATCCAGCGGCAACTCGACGCATTTCCTGGGGTTATCTTCAACTTCACGCAGCCAGCCGAGGACGCGGTAGACGAGGCGTTGACGGGGCTGAAGAGCGCGCTCGCCGTCAAGATATACGGACCCGACCTCAACGTGTTGCAGAAGACGGCGCTCGAGGTGAAGCGGCGGCTGAGCGAGGTGCCGGGCTTCGCGGAACTCACTGTGGTGCGCGAGCTGGGACAGCCGAGCCTGATCATCGATGTGGACCGCGCCAAGATCGCGCGATACGGCATCAACGTGGCCGACGTTGAGGCCGTTGTCCAGGCAGCTGTCGGCGGTGAGGCAGCCACGCAGGTGGTGCAGGGCGAAAAGCTCTTCGACCTGGTGGTGCGCATGCAACCGCAGTTTCGCGAAAATGCTCATCAGATCGGGAACCTGTTAGTGGGAAGTTCGGCGGGGCAGCAGATTCCGCTCAGCGCTCTGGCCGATATTCGCGAGTCGGGCGGGGCGTCGTTCATTTATCGCGAGGACAACTCGCGGTATATCGGGGTGCAGTACAGCGTGGAGGGCCGCGATCTGGAAAGCGCGGTGAAGGCCGGCCAGCAGGCGATTGCGGAGATTCAGAAGACGCTGCCGGAGGGATACAGGATGACGTGGGGCGGCGAGTATGACGAGTTTCTGGCCGCTGAGCACCAGTTGGCGCTCATCGGGCCGCTGGCGGTGTTCATCATCTTCATGATCCTGTTTGCGCTGTACGACAACTTCAAGTTTCCCATCGTGATTCTGATCGGAGTAGTGCTGACGGTGCCGGTGGGGGCGCTGCTGGCACTGAAGCTAACGAATACGCCGTTCAGCGCATCGTCGGCGCTGGGATTGCTGGCGCTGATTGGCGTGTCGGTGGAGACCGCGGTGATTCTGGTTTCCTACATCAACAAGCTGCGTATCGAGCAGAACATGGATATCCGCACTGCGACGCGCGAGGCCTCGCTGCTGCGGCTGCGGCCTATCATGATGACGGCCCTGGTGGCATGCCTGGGGCTGCTGCCGGCGGCGCTCTCTACGGGCATCGGATCGGATACGCAAAAGCCGTTTGCCATCGTCATTGTGGCGGGACTGATTTCAAGGCTGTTTCTGGGCTTCTTTGTGAACCCGGTTCTCTATGAGATGGTGGCGAGGGACGGAGATGTACTGAAGGTGTAGGCGATGCGGATTTCGGGGTCTTGGGGGGCTCGGGGTCGACTCGCGATGAGTTGCGTCATCGAGCGGAACGAAACCGACATCTGTCAGGTCGTGATCTTCCGCTCGCGAATTCAGGCCGTAGGGGTCACGCGCCCGGAGGCGGTCCATGTGTAGATTGGCTTGCCTGGATAGCATCCTGGCGGGAATTCTCACTGCGTTGGTTCATTCGTACCCAACTTTCGAAAGCTATCACATTGATGGAGAAGCCGATCCAGAAGGCGATTCCAAAGAACTGGTCTGGCCTGAGATGGGTCAGTGACCTTGTAGCGAAAAACAATACCATTACAGGGCGCGTAGTCGCGATACCGAGCAGGACAGCTACGGCTCGCAATAGCCATAGTCTCTCCTCCCTTCTCCGTCCCTGCTTCCTGTAAAGCCAGGCTCGCCCCAGCGAAAAGAGGAAGAGGGTGTCATAGAAGAGAACCGCGCTGCGCTCGATCCATCCGCCGACGGGATAGATACTCATCGCGTAGGCGGTGAGTCCAACGATGATTCCAAGTGGGAACAAGCAGCGCTCTGGCCACGCAAGACGCGAGAACCTGCGCAGAACGGCGAATGGCAGGAGCACTACAAATGCGAAGGCAGGAAGGATATGGGCAAGGGTCAAAGTGGCATGAGACGCGAATACCCGATCAAGATCAATCGCCCCCGGCGGGCCGGATTGAGAAGGAGACGCAAGCGTCACGAGCCGCCGAATGACCGCGGCGCCGGCAATAACGATGCATAACCAGAATCCCCACCTGAGCCGTCGTGTTGCGGATTCGCCGCGGACCATCTGCGGTTTAACTGGCTCAACGTTTCGGCTGGACTGTTTCGGCCTCGTGATTGGTTGCATAGCGAATCGCCAACTTTCATCAGGCTGTAAATAGAGCTTCACCCATCGGTGTCGTATTCGATGTTGTATCTCGCAACGCAGGAGGATCGCCGGCGAAGCGGCCAGTCAACTGAAAGGCAGATCGGCAATTATGCGGGATTTTCCTGCAAGTGCCGTCTTCGTTCGGTGACGAACCCAAAACCCAGAAAGATACATCCCAGCACGAGGTGAAACACATGGTCTCCGGTGTGCAGTAGCATCGGGCCAGCTCGCCACGCTCTCCCCATGCCCGAATCGCCGATCGTCAATCCGAGAATCGCCAGGATCAGATAGAACAGCCCTGAACCAATGCAAAAGTATTTTGCCGTCTTCACCCCGAGGAAACTCACTGCGAACGCCAGCGCGCCCCACAACATGTGCATTAAGTTGTGATATCGGTCGGTGTGCAGGCCGGTGGCTATGACTAGCGCACCCATTAGCAGGAAGATGGCGCCGAAGCAGCGCAGCAGCATCCTTACACCTTCGATCGCGTGTCTTCTGCTCCGGTAATTCGAGACCGTGGCCACCAATCCCGCCACATCGGCGAGAAACAGCGAGACAATGATCCCCAGTGTGCCAACGAAGATACCCGGAGGGAAGCCCCCTGTGGCGCCCGGTCGAGTGAGACGCTGCATCTGCATCGGGAGGTGCGCAAACCACCCGGAGGTAACGAGCAGCGCAAAGGCGGAACCAATCAGCGGGGTCCACCACCAGCGTGCTGCGAAAGTGACAATCGCGGCAACCGCGATGAAGAAGATAGGTCCCGGAGGAAATTTGGGATATGCAGGATCGCCGGATAACCATTGGATCCAAATCGCAACGGAGCACCCGACGAGGCCTGCGACCGTCAACATTGCCGGGAGCGTTAATTGCGGCAGACTTGTTTTCATAGATGTCATCTCCTGGACGGATTGAACGACGACTCGCGAAACCTCGCGAGGGCTGTCCACTTAGGCTGTTATGCGATCAGGGTCTGGATTCAGAATCGACAACAGATGAGCGACGGGCATAAGTAGATGCAAGCCAACGATCGAACTCTTTTCCGGGCAACAGCAAAGAACCACGCAAGCGACCTTCTTCAATCGACAGATTTCGGAACCTGGGATGCATGCCGGCAGACGAGCTAGCAGCAATGATGCGTGGCTCGGCCAGGATTTCAGCTAAGTCGGACAGGCGTTGGCCGCTCGTTGCACGAACTGCGAAATCGATCCTGTCAGTCGAACCATAGTGAATCCCTATGGTCAACTCGTCCGCTCCATCGAGAATGTGCGTCCATGCAGCATGCAGTTGACCCGGTGCCACGTGCCGATGGAGCAGAGGCGCCGACATCGCCAGCACATTCCAGGAATTCACGTCGGCATTGACCTGGCCCAGGCGATTGAGAAGCAGCGGGTCGGGATTGGACCGGTTTAGATAACGATCCAATGCCTGGCGAACCAATAGCGGACTTCCAAAGATTGTTGTGTGATCACCGAGTATCGCCATCCAGCGCGTGCCATTGATCTCTTGCTGTTCGCGGGCAAATGGTTCCACCACCAGTAGGATTTGTCCGCGATACTCGGTTGTTGGAACACCGTTTTGCCCAGCCGCACGGAAGATGCGTTCTCGATCGAACTGGCCGGCAACCAGCAAAAGGTGTTCGTAAAGCTCTCCGTTTGCTGATGACGCGGCAACTTCGATGACTTCATCCGCCCGCCGGTCCGGATCTACTCCGGTGAGGCCGACCCAGTCATTGAAATCGAGATTAGTGCTGTGGGTGACTAACAGCAGGCGCCCCGTGGACATGGGATTGTGAGGATCCTCAATGCCGGCTACGATTTGAGCTCCATCAGGAACTAGCGCCAGCAGCTTGCTGTTCTGCGGGGAAGCCGATCCGCGAATTGCGACGGAAACCAATACGAACGCAAGAAGAATGAAATCTCTCAATCGGGGTAGCATCGTGTCCTCACTTTCCAGCTTTCGTGTTGGCGAGCCGATCCGCGGCATGTTGCAGATGTGAACTCCAGCGTTTCCGCAGTTCATCCGCTTTGGAGCGTTGTGCAGGGTTAAGAACCTGAGAGTAGATCGCGACCGTAAGGTCTTCCTTCTTCGCGAGCAGCTTTGAGAGCGTCACGCCTTCTCGCGTGGTGATCTCATGGATCCTGCCTTCGTCTGGGGTACCTCCCTGGAATGTGAGCGCATCCATCTCTTTCTGCTCCGACGCGAGTTCGCTAACGAGTTGCGAAACGTGCAGGCGCTCGCCTCCCCAGATCGTTTTGATCTGCGACTTCTGCGCATCGCTCAGATCCAGTTCGCGCGCGAAGTAGCCGGCCGGTCCGTGATGAAACCAGAAATGGCCGCGGCCGTGGCGCCATGTTCTGGTCTGTGTCCATGCGGCGGTGATACCGACGGCAATCAACGCCGCGCATAATGTTGCCCAAGCAAATTTTCGAATCATGGGAGCACCTCTCTACACTCCGATTCGAGCATCGGAGCGCATGCAGTGCGTTCAAGATTGGTTAAGTACGGTAAAGTTTTGTAAATGTGAGAGCGCAATTCAGGGAATGGAATAGCATCGGATAGAGCGGGAGCTTTCCATGGATCGCGTGCTTATCATCGATGACGACATCGAACTCTGCGAGCTTCTCGCCGCACGCATGAGTGACGAAGGCTATGAGATCGAAGGCGTGCATGATGGAATCCGGGGACTCGAGCGGGCCCTCTCGCGCGAGCATTCGCTGGTGGTGCTCGACCTGATGCTTCCGAGGATGGGCGGTCTTGAGGTGCTACGTCGGGTACGGGAGCAGTCTCCGATTCCCGTACTGATCTTGACGGCCCGCGGCGAAGACGTCGACCGTATTTTGGGGCTGGAGATTGGAGCCGACGATTATCTTCCCAAGCCGTTCAATCCTCGCGAGCTCATCGCCAGGATTCGAGCAATTTTGCGACGCAGCGTCCGCCTTGCGACCGGAACCCATCCTCTTATCGTCGGGGACCTGCGTCTTGATCCTGCCGCGCGCGAGGCACGGATGGAGGGCCGGCTGCTCTCACTTACCAGCGTGGAGTTCGCCCTGCTGGAAATGCTCATGCAGCACGCCGGCCGCATCGTAACGAGAGAAGAACTTACCGAGGCAGTTCTTGGGCGGAAGCCAGGGCCATTTGATCGAGTCGTCGACGTACACGTGAGCAACATTCGCAAGAAGCTGGGAGTAAGCGAGGGAGTGGAACGGATTAAGGCAGTTCGTGGCAGCGGATATCTGTTGGTAGTGAGGGCCGAGCCGAGATGAAGCCTCCCATGCCCAGTCTTTTCCTCAAGATATTTCTCTGGTTTTGGACGACCGCGATTGTCACTGGAATTGCCTTGATAGTCACGTTTATTCTTGGGCCGGGGCGAGTGCCTTCACAATGGCATTCGACATTGACAGATACGGCGCGATCGTCAGGTATGATTGCTTTGGCAGAGCTTGAACGCGGAGGAGCGTCCGCTGCTTCGTCCTATATCGAGAGCCTGGAACGAGATACACAGCTGCGTGCATGCCTTTTCGATATGAAGGGAGATGCGATAGCGGGAAAGGGCTGCGGAACATTCAATGACTTGCGATCCCACGCAGGCACCTCCCGATCGCCTGCGTTTGCGGTGAAATACGGCCTGGTGCGTGTTGCGCTGGTCCTGCCGGGCAGCGGCGGACACGATTATATTTTTGCCACCGAACTTCCCGCCGGCCCGCGCGCCGCATTCGGAATGGATAGAGCGGCAGTCTTGTTGCGATTTGCGGTCGCATTCTTTGTATCGGGCTTGATCTGCTATCTGCTCACGCTCTATATCACCGGGCCCATTCTGCGATTGCGCGAAGCAGCTCAGCACCTGGCACAAGGAAACCTAGGCGCGCGGGCGGCGAGCAGCATCGAGCGCCGCGGCGATGAGTTAGGCGCCCTCGGCCGAGATTTCAATGCCATGGCAGCCCGAATTGAGGAACTCATTTCTCGTCAGCGTCAGTTGATTTTCGATATTTCCCATGAATTGCGATCTCCACTTGCAAGATTGAACGTGGCTTTGGATCTGGCGAGGGAGGAGAAGGCCGGGGACCTCCCGTTCATTCACATGGAATCCGACCTGGCGCGTCTGGATGAAATGATCGGCCGGCTGCTCACGATCGCCAAGCTCGATGCAGCAGCCACACCGGTGCAAATGAGTTCGGTGGATCTTACAGTGCTTGTTCGCAGGATCGCTGAGGATGCAGGTTTCGAAGCGCATGGGCGGAATGTTGCCATTCACGTGACCGCTCCGGATGATTGCTATGCGCTGGGAAACGCGGAATTGTTGCAAAGCGCAATTGAGAACATCGTACGAAATGCGATTCGTTACGCCGACACTGCGACTTCTGTGGATGTTTCGCTTGAGGTTGATGACAGATCCAATGTTCTGCTCGCAATTCGCGACCACGGAAGGGGAGTTCCCGAGGAGGATCTTGGACGGATCTTCCAGCCCTTTTATCGAGTAGCAGAGGCGCGGGATCGTGAATCGGGCGGAGCTGGGCTAGGTCTTGCGATCGCCGACCGCATCATCCAGGTTCACAGAGGCACGATTCGAGCGGAGAATGCACAACCTTCCGGCCTGAAGGTCATCATCGAGATGCCAGGTCACGAAATGAGCGGCAATATAAGAACTCAATCTTAGCGTTAACGTCTGGCTTCTATTGAAACTCGGCTCGATTGTACGATCACCGACTCGACCGCATGCGAGCCCCGTCCATGCTCGCTCCCGGCGGAAGCTCGCCGCGGTAGTGCTCCCGTCCTCGTCATGATCATCGACTTCTGATATGGCTATACAGGAAGGCAAATCAGTCCATCGCGGCTCCAGATGATCTGACTTAGTGAGGTTCACATGCGAAACCTGTGGGCAGGTCAGATTCGTCGCCAGAAGGAATGACAATGCAGCGAAGAGAATTTTGCAAACTAACAGGAATAGCGGCGGCCATGGCGGCGGTAGGAGCGGCTGGAGCAAGCGAGAAGGGCAATTCCTATGTTCCCGCGACTGATCCACTTGTTCTTCGCAAGCTTGATCAGTGGCAAGATTGGAAGTTCGGTTTCATGATGCACTGGGGGCCATACAGTCAGTGGGGCGTAGTGGAATCGTGGTCGATTTGTTCCGAGGACTGGATCAAACGTCCGGCCGGCATCAGCTACGTGAAATACAAAGAGAAATACCAGGAATTACCGATGACCTTTAACCCGATCGGGTTTGATCCTGAAGTCTGGGCAAGCGTTGCCAAGGGTGCTGGCATGAAATACGTTGTATTCACGACCAAGCACCACGACGGCTTTTCGATGTTCGACACCGGGCAAACCGACTACCGCATTACGGCGCCTGACGTTCCATTTCACACAAATCCGCGCGCCAATATCGCCAAGGAAGTCTTTGCCGCCTTCCGTAAGCAATCCTTCGGAATCGGTGCGTATTTCTCCAAGCCCGACTGGCACAATTCCGACTATTGGGCGCCTGAGTGGGCCACCCCCGAATCGAAATGTCAACTACGATACCCGCAAATACATTGAGCGCTGGCAGAAGTTCGTCGCGTTCGTGCATCGACAGGTTGGGGAGCTGACCTCCGACTACGGGCCACTTGATATCCTCTGGCTCGATGGCGGTTGGGTCAATGCGAAAACGCATCCGGATGCGATCGTTGGCCGCGGCGAAGTGCCATGGCCACAGGATATCGACATGCAGGAGTTGGCAGCGCTTGCGCGCAAAAATCAATCCGGTCTGATCGTCGTGGACCGCGCGGTCGGTGGCCCCTACGAGAATTACCGTACGCCTGAACAGCAGATACCCGATACACCGCTGCCGTATCCCTGGGAAACCTGCATGACTCTTGGAAATTCATGGTCGTACGCGCCCCGTGATCACTACAAGTCTGCTCGCCAGATCGTGCATATGCTCGTAGATATTGTTGCCAAAGGCGGCAACTATTTGCTCAAGGTCGGACCTGATGCCAACGGCGAACTGCCGACTGAGGCTGTTGCGCGGCTCGCCGAAATAGGGGCGTGGATGAAGATCAACGGCGAGGCGATCTATGCGACGCGTCCTCTCGCGCCATATCGCGAAGGCAAACTCTGCTTTACCCACGCCAAGGACGGTCCTGTCTACGCAATCTATCTGCTCGACGAAGGCGAAGGTATACCCGTGGTGATTGATTTGAACAATATTTCACCGGCTTCAGGTACGACAGTACATCTGCTCGGAAGCGACGTTGAGCTCAAATGGCAACGTGATGGGGCAGGAATGCGCATCGCGGTTCCAGAAGCGGTACGCTACCAGGCTGCTAATAATTACGCAGTCAGCCTGCGTATTTCTGTGATGCAGCCTGGAAGGAAGCAATGAGGCATAACAAGAATGAAATAGAGAAGGCTTGTTCCCATGCCTCTAAGGTCGACGTTGTGCATTGATCATTGTCCGGGGGGGGAGCGGTCGTTCTTGATGAGTGCATCATTTCCCAGATCAAACTACTTCCGGTTCCGCAGCAGCTTGCGCCGCCTGTCAAGAATGAGCGTCCGCCGGCCCGCCATGATGCGCACAATGCGCTCTTTCAGGTCCGCGCCTGTCACGCCAGACACGCACGCCAGCGGCGAGCCCACGCAAAACTCACACGTCTTCAAGATGCTCTCGGCATACACTCTGGGCTCGTTACCCAGGTCTAGTGCTTGTTCATCGCATGCCCGCTCGCGTTCCTCCACCATGCATTTGCCCATCCACCACACCAGCGGATGAAACCAGAAAATTGCCTCCACCACCATATGCGCAGCCGCGGCCAGATTGTCTCGCCGGCGCACATGGCAAAGCTCGTGCGCAAGAATCGACTGAATATGCTCGTCATCCAGATGTTCAGAGATGCCCTTCGGCCAAATCAGCACAGAACGGGAAATTCCAAAGATCCCCGGCTCCAACGCTGTCGCTGAAACAACCGCTTCGATCGACCGGCCCGGACCCTCCAAACGGCGCAGAATCGCGATCTCACGCCCTTCCCGCAGCGGCTTCGCCTGCCGTACCAAGGCCGCAATGCGCCGCCAGCGCACGCACCACACTGCAAGAACCACAATCGATCCGCACAGCCACGCCGCAACCAGTGTGCCGGCAATCAGCGGGAGCAAATCGGGATGCGCATACGACACGGGCAGAGCCGCCGGAGCCGGCAAATTGCTGGCAGTCGAGGCAAACGGACGACTCATAAAGTCCATCGCGATCGAAAATCCCGATGTCGTTTCTATCGCTCCGGAACAGGCTCAAAAGCATTTCGAAAATTACAAATATACCTTGACCTTCTACACGTAGAGCCGTATATATATGTAGAAGCAAAAGGTATGAAGACTGAAGACCGATTCGATCTCCCGCAGGGCACGCTCGATCTCCTCGTCATGAGGGTTGTTGCGCTCGGGCCCATCCACGGCTATGCAATCACCCAGAGAATTCAGCAAATGTCGCGCGAGGCCCTTCAGGTTCGGCAGGGATCGCTCTATCCCGCTCTCCATCGTCTCGAATACCGGAAGCTACTGCGCGCCAGGTGGCAGCCGTCCGAGACCGGCCGTGAAGCCAAGTTCTATGAGCTCACCGACAAGGGCCGAGCATATCTCAAAACCGAAACCGAGAATTGGAAGCGACTCACCGACGTGGTTGGCCTCATTCTCAAGGGGACCCTGGAGGGGATCTCATGAGCTGGTTGCACCGGTTATTCGCCCGCAGGCAAATGGAAAGCGATCTCGACAAAGAATTGCGGTTTCACTTTGAATCGCAGGTCGCAGACAAGGTGCGCTCCGGCGTTCCCGAAACTGAAGCGCGCCGCCTCACCCGGATCGAGTTCGGGGGCATCGAGCAGATCAAGGAAGAGTGCCGGGAAAGCCGAGGCACGATGTGGGTCGAATCGATCATGCAGGACCTTCGCTATGCTCTTCGACTCCTGCTGCACTCGCCGGGATTTACGATCACCTGCGTGCTGATTCTAGCAATCGGCATCGGTGCAACTACCGCGATTTTTAGCCTAGTGAATTCGGTGCTGCTGCAGCCTCTCCCGTTTCCCCAGTCGAGCCGGCTGGTATGGGTTAGCCAGAAGGATCATTCGGTCCCCGGCGTTGTACCGGAATCACTGAGCTACCCGGACTATTTTGACTGGCGCGCGCAGAACCACACCTTGGAGGGTATTGCGTCATACACCGGTAGCACAGCGACGATAACTCTCAAAGGCGACTCTCAGCGGTTTGATATACAGACGGTCTCATCGAATTTCTTTCAGGTGCTTCGCTCGTCTCCCATGATCGGCCGCGGCCTTAGCTGGGAGGATGAGAGGCCCGGCAATCGCACGGTTATGCTTAGCTACTCGTTTTGGCAATCACAGTTTGGGGCAGAACCGGGGATTGTGGGCAAGTCCATCACGATGAACGGACATAGCTACAGGGTCGCGGGTGTGATGCCGAAGGCATTCCAGTTTCCAATTGAGAATCCGTCGGCGGTGTTATGGAAATCGATTGCGGATGAAGCAGAGGGCAACAATCCGGCGACCCAACAGCGCGGTTTTGACACGCTGGGCGTGATTGCCCGGTTGCGGCCCGGCGTGAGCGTGGAACAGGCTGAAGCAGATCTGAGTGTGATCGCCGGTAATCTCGCTCGCCAATATCCCGACAACAACAAGCAGTACAGTTCGGCTCTGGTTGAGCCGGAGCTCGCGCACATGACGGGTGACACGCGTCCAGCGCTCCGCGTGCTATTTGGAGCGGTTTCATTAGTGTTACTGCTCGTGTGTGCCAATTTGGCCGGACTACTTCTGGCTCGTGGATCGAAACGCAGCCCGGAATTTGCATTGCGGGCTGCAATCGGCGCAAGCCGTGCGGCGATCATTCGACAACTCATGCTCGAATCGATTTTGCTGTCTGTCTGTGGAGGGGCCGCGGGCGTTGCGCTTGCACCCGGCCTGATCGAGATGATGCTGAATCTCATGCCGGTTGAAATTCCGCGCATAGAAAATGCATCGATTGATGGAAGGGTGTTGGCCTTTGTGCTCGTTGTCTCTGTTCTGACCGGACTGCTTTTTGGCGCATTTCCCGCCTGGCGGCTGGCGAGTACCGCGCCGGCGAAGGCTCTGCGCGAGGGAGGGCGCAGCCTGGCAGGCGGGCGCATGCAGCACCGACTGCACAACGGTCTGGTGGTAGCGCAGACAGCAATCGGCATGGTTCTGCTGATTGGCGCGGGGCTGCTAATGCGGAGTTTTGTTCGCATTCTTAACGTAAATCTGGGCTTCGATCCGAAGCATGTGCTGACGAGCCGGATAGGCGTTCCTTTTGACGAGAGCAGGCACAATCAGCACTATTTCTTGTACCAGCAGGCAGTGGAGCGCATCGCAGCACTGCCCGGTGTACAGTCAGCGTCGGCAGGTTGGCCCCTTCCCATGAGCAACAGCACCGCCACGGTCAGCTTCAACATCCAGGGTAGACCGGTGGCGAAAGGTGATGAGCCGAGCGAATCCCTGGGCCTCGCAATGCCTGGTTATTTCGAGACAATGAAGATCCCCCTGCTCGCAGGCCGGGCCTTTGGAACCCAGGACGGTTTGACGGGACAGCCGACCATCATCGTCAATCAGGCATTTGCAAGAAAGTATTTCCCGCATGAGAATCCGATTGGCAAGCACATCCAGGTTGGCGTGGGCGACGATCTCTTTGACCATCCGGTACGCGAGATTGTGGGAGTCGTCGGAGACATCAAGCATAAAGGACTGACCGCCGATTTCGATCCGCAGTATTACTTGCCCTACGCGCAGGCATTGATTACGAATGCATACTTGGTGGTGCGGACGAACGGAGACCCGGCGACGGTGCAGGCAGGGATCGACGCAGCGATTCGTGGCCTGGATAAGAGCGTTCCGGTATACCAGACATCGACTATGGAAGAGTATCTTCACAAGTCTGCCGCGCAACCGCGCTTTCAGACATTTCTGTTGAGCTGTTTCGCGGTGATTGCGCTCGCGCTGGCTGCGATCGGGTTGTACGGACTGCTCTCGTACATGGTGGTGCAGCGGACTCTGGAGATCGGGTTGCGAATGGCGCTAGGAGCGCAGCGCGGAGATGTGTTGCGCATGATCGTGCAGCGCGGACTGAGACTTTCCCTATCCGGGGTGGGATTGGGGATCGCCGCCTCATTGGTGTTGACCCGGCTGATCTCGGGAATGCTGTTCGAAGTCCGGCCGACCGATCCAATTACGTTTGCCGCAACCGCAGCGCTGCTTGTCATTGTTAGCACTGCTGCAAGCGGCGCACCGGCATTTCGCGCCTCGCGCCTGGATCCAATGAAGACACTTCGCGAGCAGTAAGCGGGTCGAGAATTTTGATAACGACGGAGCGGCGGAGGGAATCTCACGAGCGGGCTACAGCGGCCATGTGTGCCACAAGTGTGCCGCTGCACAAGCAATCGATTCCCTCAGGCCGGTCGAAGCGAACCTAGTTCCTTCCTGCCAACTGATCTGTGCCGATTCCCAGTCAGCAGGGCCCTTCTGTAGAGAACAGAGCGTCCTTTCCAATCACGACCGCTTTCGATCCAGGCATTTCCTTGCCGCTTGGTGCAATGTATGAGCTTCAATAGGTAAATTGTTTATTAATATTGACAGCGGTACTTTGCTCCTCCTATAGTTCCGCTCGTTGCCGACTGTGCAATCCAGGCCGGAACTCTTCTCCTCATTCGATGAGTTCATCGAAGTCGGCCATTTTTTTCATGAAATCCTGCGGAGATCGCGATGATGAGTGGAGTGTGGACGAGATATACCCTGACCGTTGCGAGTGGCCTCTGTCTGGCTGCCGTGTCGATAGCACAGAATTCCCCAGACCCTCTGAAGAAAGGCTTCGAGGATCCGCCCAGTACCGCCCGGCCGCGAGTTTGGTGGCATTGGATGAACGGCAACATCACGAAAGAGGGCATAAAACTCGACCTGGAGTGGATGCATCGGGCAGGTCTGGCTGGGTACCAAAATTTCGATGCGGCGCTCTCTACCCCGCAAGTGGTTGAGAAACGTCTTGCGTACATGACTCCCGAGTGGAAGGACGCGTTCAAGTATGCCATCGGCCTTGGCGACCAGTTCAACATGGAGATGGCTATTGCCGGATCACCGGGCTGGAGCGAATCCGGCGGCCCTTGGGTTCCAGGTCCGGAGGGAATGAAAAAATATGTCTGGAGTGAGACTCTGGTCACCGGTGGGAAGCCCTTTACCGGAGAGCTTGCGCACCCGCCATCGAATACGGGCGCTTTCCAGAATGAGGCGGTGCACGACCAGCTTCCCCCTCCAGGCACTCTGCCGATTCCGCAGTTCTATCAGGATGCAGCCGTAGTAGCGTACAAGAGGCCCAAGGATGACGCTCCCCTGGAAGCGCTTCATCCCAAAATCACTTCGAGCGGAGGCTCTCTCGACACGACAATGCTTTCGGATGGAGACCTGGTGAAGACAACCGGAGTCCCCATTCCTGAAGAAGGTCAGGAAGCGTGGATTCAGTATGAGTTTCCACAGCCGCAGAGCATTCGGGCAATCACGTTTGTCACCAAAGATCCTGACTGGATTACCGCGATGGTTGCCGGAATCAATGCTCCAGACAAAGCCCTGGAGGCAAGCGATGACGGGCAGACATTCCGGGAGGTGGCCAAACTGACCGGCGGGGACGCACCCGAACATACCATTTCGTTTCCAGCGGTTACGGCGAGCTTCTTCCGGATCACATTCAAGCGGACACCTCCCCCTCCGATTCCAGATTGGGCAGCGGGTATCGATCCTTCGTCCTTAGGTATGAAGATTCCGCCCAAGCCAACTGAGTATGAAGTGGCGGAGATGGTGTTGCATCCCGGCGCTCGCGTGAATCACTTCGAAGAGAAGGCCGCCTTCGTCCCCGTCCCGGACCTGTACGAATTCGCGACTCCGCACGTAGATGCTGATGACGCGGTTCCCAAGTCCGATGTCATTGACCTGACTTCGAAGATGACACCCGACGGCAAGCTCGACTGGACGCCTCCTCCGGGGGACTGGGTAGTTTTGCGTATTGGCTATTCTTTGCTGGGCATCACGAATCATCCTGCGACGCCTGAGGCTACAGGGCTCGAAGTCGATAAGATGGATCACCGGTTCGTCAAGAACTACTTCGAGAAGTATCTGGACAGCTATAAGGAAACCGTGGGCGCGGATGAGATGGGCAGCAAGGGCATCCGTTATGTCATTAACGATAGTTGGGAAGCGGGCTCACAGAACTGGACCGACAACATGATCGCGCAGTTTAGAAAGTTGCGCGGGTACGATCCCATTCCGTGGATGCCTGTGCTGACCGGACAAATTGTGGAGAACTCGGAGGCGAGCGATCGTTTCCTCTGGGATTTCCGTAAGACGATTGCGGACCTGATTGCCAACGAACACTACGGAGAACTTGAAGATATTCTCCACGAGCGTGGGATGAAGCATTACGGTGAGTCTCACGAATCCGGCCGGGCTTTCGTTGCGGACGGCATGGAAGTGAAGAAGTTCAATGAAGTTCCGATGAGCGCCATGTGGACGCAGACGCCCGGCGTGAACAACATTCAGTATGGCTACAACGCAGACGACCGCGAGTCCGCATCTGTCGCACACATCTATGGTCAGCAAATTGCTGCGGCAGAGTCGCTCACCGCGGCTGCGGCGCCCTGGGCGTGGTCTCCCGCAACCCTTAAGCCGACGGCGGATCAGGAACTGCTGAATGGCATCAATCGTTTTGTAATTCACGAATCTGCCCATCAGCCCCTCGTCGGAAAAGCTCCAGGACTGACGCTTGGGCCGTTCGGGCAGTGGTTCAACCGGAACGAGACCTGGGCAGAAGAAGCAGCGGCTTGGGTTAATTATCTTGCACGCTCCAGCTACTTACTGCAGCAGGGCCACTTCGGCGCCGATTTGGTCTACTTCTATGGCGAGGATTCAAACCTCACAGCAATCTTCAGCAACCAGTCTCCCAATGTGCCGGCTGGTTACGGGTTCGACTACATCAACGCTGATGGTCTCATCCACGAGTTGAGCGTTGCAGACGGCAAGATCGTGACCAAGAGCGGCATGCTGTACAAGGTCCTTGGCCTCGATCCGCACAGCGAACATATGTCGCTGCCCGTCTTGCGGGCGATTCACCAACTGGTGGAGGACGGGGCTGTGGTGGCTGGACCCAAGCCAACGGATGATCCCAGTCTCGCGGACGATCAGGCGGAATTCAAAAAGCTGTCGAGTGAATTGTTCGGCGATGGTACCGGCGCACACAAGGTGGGGAAGGGAACTGTGTATGCCGGTGAAGAGCTTGGGAAGGTCTTTGCCGATCTACACGTTGCACCGGACTTCGATTACTCGAAGAACGGTGACGAAACACGAGTTGAATTCGTGCACCGGAAGTTGAGCGAAGGAGACATCTATTTCGTCGACAATCGCGGGGATCACGATGCGACGATCGATGCCACCTTCCGTGTCACTGGCAAGCAGCCTGAGTTGTGGCGAGCAGAGACTGGGATCTCGGAACCAGTCTCCTTCAAGGTAGCCGATGGACGTACCACTATTCCGCTTCACTTAGAGCCATGGGGAACCGCGTTCATCGTCTTTCGTCAACCGACCTCGGAGACGTCTCATACCGTTCCCGCGATGAGCGAGACCAAGGTGGCTACGGTCAGCGGGCCCTGGAAGGTAAGTTTCCAACCCGGTCGCGGAGCGCCCGCGTCCATCACAATGGACGAGCTTACCGACTGGAGCAAGAGCAGCGATGCAGGAGTGAAATACTTCTCCGGAGTAGGCACGTATACCAGGACAGTCACGGCATCCTCGAATTGGTTCCGCAAGGGCGCCCGTGTCTGGATCGATCTGGGCGATGTGAAGAACCTGGCCGTTGTCACCGTGAACGGAAAGGAAATGGGAGAGACGTGGCACACGCCCTACAGAATCGACGTGACGTCTGCCCTCAAGCCTGGCGCTAACGAGATTTCGATTAAGGTGGTGAATGCATGGGTGAACCGGCTCATCGGCGACCAGCAACCGGGAGCAACAAAGTACACGTTTGCTGATGTGAAGCCCTACAACGCGAAATCTCCACTGCTTCCGTCCGGATTGATCGGCCCGATTACGATTGTTCGCGAAGACAAGCAGTGAATGGAAACACTTGGAAATTGCACAACGAGGCCGGCTCGTTTTCAGGAGCGAGCCGAGCGTCTTCTGGAATCTTTCTTCTGCCAAACGTAGGACTATCAGGGCTGGTCAGAAGAATTTTTGAGATCAGTTCCGTGGCTCCCCGATCCTTTGAATAAAATGGACCCTCTGGTATCTGCAATCGCGCGTAGCCGGCGTCGCCTGCTCCCGTTCCTGCTGCTGATGTACGTGGTGGCGTTTCTTGATCGCGCCAACATTGGTTTTGCCAAACTCGCTCTTCAACAATCAGCAGGAATTTCCGAAGCTGCCTACGCGTGGGGAGCGGGCCTCTTCTTTCTGCCCTACGCACTTTTTGAGGTACCCAGCAACCTGATGCTTGGTCGTGTAGGCGCGCGATTATGGATGTCGCGGATCATGGTGAGCTGGGGTGTAGTCTCGGCATGCATGATGTTCGTACATGGGAGCGAATCGTTCTATACACTGCGCTTTCTGCTTGGGGCGGCGGAAGCGGGATTCTTTCCAGGGGTGATTTTCTATCTTGCGTCCTGGTTTCCGAGTTCAGTACGCGGAGAAATATTTGGATACTTCTATCTTGGAGCTCCTCTAGCCCTAATCTTCGGCGGACCCTTCTCTGGCCTGCTGCTGCATCTGCACTCAGTTTTCGGATTGCAGGGCTGGCAGTGGCTCTTCCTGATTGAAGGAATGCTGGCAGTGGCTGTGGGCATTTGGTCCTTCGCGTTCCTATGCGATTCGCCTGCCGAAGCTTCATGGCTCACAGCCTCCGAGCAGAGCGTCCTATCGGATGCCCTGGCAGAAGAAGCCCATCAGAGGCGGCGGCATGGGCCCTCAGACTTTCTAGATGCCCTGCGTGATCGGAATCTCGTGCACTTCGCAATTGTCTACCTGCTTATACAAATGGCTGTTTACGGTGTTGTTTTCTATCTGCCTGCGCAGGTGAGCTTACTTCTGCACAAGAGCGACTCTATCGAAACAGGCTTTGTGTCAGCGATTCCGTGGGTCTGCGCGCTCTTTGCCACCCTGGCGGTTTCTCGGTACACGGTGAAGCGGCGGCAGAAAATCCGAATGTCTGCGGTGGTCATTCTCGTCGTGTGTGCAGGAGCAGGGTTGCTCTACTCACAATCCAGGCCGCTCACCGCAATCACGGCGCTATGCGTTGGAGCTTCGGGGCTGATTGCTGTTCAGCCGCTCTTCTGGAGCTTTCCAACGAGCTATCTTTCCGACCGCGCTGCGGCGGGAGGCATAGCCGTAATTAATGCCATAGGAGCAATCGGGGGCTTTGCCGCAGCCAACATCAAGGCTCAAGCGGATTTGCTTTTTCATTCGCCCCGGGCGGGGCTCTACGTGCTGTCCGCCTTCACGCTGGTTTGTGCTTTCCTCACGGCACGTTTTCGAATCAATACCCCGTCCATCCTCGACGTTGGAACCGCTTCTGGTCCGGTTCGCCGGGAGGTCAACGAATGAATGACATCAAAATCAGCGAAGTCCGCGCACGAGGGGCGTCTGCAACTTCCGGAACTGCCCTGATTTGGCGTATAACTCAATCCGGCCTGCGCTCTTAGCCGGCCGCACATGCACGCGAGCCGTTCATGAGGCAGCGTCTTCCGAACAGCTAAAACACCAATTCCAAACTGGCGGTGAGGGGACATGCATAGACGCACCTTCCTGAAAGCAGCGACGGCCGTTGCCGCAATGACAGCAACCCAACCCGCGGCCCAGGCCGCATTCGCTACGCCAATGCGAGTGATTGACTGCCACATCCATCTTTTCGATCCGACGCGCCCAGGCGGCGTGCCATGGCCCGAACAATCCGACACCGTCCTCTATCATCCTGCTCTTCCCGGGAAATATGCGCATCTTGCTCGGCCCCATAACGTGGTTGGCGCCATCGCCGTCGAATGCAGCCCATGGATTGCCGACAACTGGTGGCTTTATGATGTGATCGAGCGCAACTCACTGATGCTCGGATATATTGGCGATCTGCTTCCTGACGCGCCAGATTTCCAAGTAGCGCTCGACACCCTGCATCGGAGTCCCCTGTTTCTAGGCATCCGCTACGGTAATCTGTGGGGACGCGATCTTGGGGCGGCGATCGAAAGGCCAGAATTCCAGCACGGACTTCGACTCCTGGCGGATGCGGGACTCGTTCTCGAAACCGCCAATCCGAACGGATCGCTAATTGCTGCGGTGCTGCGAGTCTCAGACCGGATCCCCAATCTTCGAATCGTTGTCGATCATCTTCCGAATGCGATAGTGCCCACGGAGGCAAATGCGCTGGCCGAGTATGAAAAAGCTCTCCGCGAACTGGCCCAGCGCCCGAACATATTCGTCAAAGGTTCTGAGATCGTCCGCCGAATTGACGGAGATGTCCCTCTTGACCTGGGTGCCTATCGATCAGGATTGGATCAGATATGGGATCTATTTGGAGAAGAGCGCATTCTCTTCGGCAGTGATTGGCCGAACAGTGATTCGGTCGCGACCTATGCGGAGGTGTTCCGGATAGCACGTGACTATATGAGAACCCGGAGCCAAAGTGCGCAGAAGAAATATTTCTGGCAAAACTCGATGAAAGTCTACCGGTGGAGGGCGCGTACCGCAGAGCAGCGTCGATTGCATCAAGTCTGATCGGGTGAATTGGTGGGCTCTCCAGCGTCGGGATGATTAGGCATTTCGGTCAAGGGTCGAATCCGCAGGGTAGTAGGTGCGGAGATTCGCAGGCGTAACCATCTCATGATGGACAAATGTCGCGGGAGGTATGGGCCGGCCGGCGATCATGTCGAGGGCCAGCGGGATGATCCCTTCGCCATAGCGCTCAGGGAAATAGCCGACGGACCCGATCAGTCTTGATCCTTTGCGCGCCAACTCGCTGTGCGACTCAGGAGAAGCATTGTGGCCGACAATCGCGCAGTGCTCTTCGCGGCCCGTATCCCGAAATGCCTGTAGCGCGCCAAGCGCACAGGGATCATTGATCGCCGCAACCAGAATCCGCTCAGCTCGACTGCGACGCAGGTAATTGCGCGTAAGGGCAACCGTGTTTTCGAAATGGCCACTGGTTCGCAAGATTTTCACCTGGCGTTCCGAAAACCACACGAGTCGCTCCAGGACCCCGAGCATACTGCCCAGAATACGTGCGTTGGGAACCCGACCCGCCCTGGGCAGTTCCAGGAGAAGAAGCTCATCCGCTTTGCCCTGCCAGTGTGCGTCTGCCCACCGTGCAAGATAACGGCCTGCAATGAGCCCTGCCTGGCTGTTGTTGGCGCCGTAGTAGACAGTCTCGGGATGGGGAATCTCCAACGCAATTACAGGGATCGACGCAGCGCGAAAACAAGCGCATATCTGGCCGGCGATCCGTACGTCTGTTTGCGACTCCACAACAAGGTCGACGCGTTCCCTCACGAATATATCCGCATTGCGCAGTGCAGTCTTCGGACTATCTTGATTGTCCAATACAAGCAGTTCGACATCGGCGGCCAATGCACTGCGCAGAAGGCTCTCAGTGACTGCGCGACTGAACCCGAACTCGGCACTCTGCATGCCGTACCCAAACTTGTATCGCCTTTGTCCCAGCGGTCGAATGTTGAGCCTGTATTTTGTCTCCCCCATCCGCTTTAGAAGGCCGTTCTGAACTAGCGCTGTGAGGATTCGAAGGGCCGTGGTCTTGTGCAGACTGGTTCGTTGGACCACGTCGGAAAGCCGCAGACATTCCGATGCGTCTGAGAAGGTGCGCAAAATCTGGCAGGCGCGAAGCACCGATTGCAAACGTTATTCCTCCAAATCAGTTGGTCCGCATCGTGGAACAAACCGCAGAAAAAGTGTAAACGTCCACGCGCCCGGCCGCAATCACGTATCCAATGGCGAAAGGGGTACGGGCGTATTTTGATTCAATTCGTGTTCCGTCCTTCGGAATGTTTCTATTGCCACTCGAAAACCAATTGCCCGCATTGGGAGGAAACCTCTAGGGTGCCATCTGTACCTTTGGGGGTGAGTGTGACCGTCTTGTTGAGCCTTCGACCCGGTGTATGGAAGAGCGCAATCGTGGCTGCAGCGTTGGCATTGTGCTGTGCGCAGCTATTCGCTCAGGACGCGCAACAAGTCGTGAATGTGGATTGGAACAAAACCATCCTCGTGTCGAAATCGACGGCGACACTGCAGGTGGTTACGAACCCAATGTTGAACCCTGGCTCGCCCATTCACGACGGGTCGTTTGCGGCACTCAAGGCGCTCGGGGCAGATTATGTCCGCTACGTGCCATGGCTTCCTTATCCGAAGATCGCAGTAGCCGAACTCGAGCCTCCGACAAAGGAAAAGACCTCGTGGGACTTTACCTATATTGACCCGGTCACAAAGGACTTTTTGAATGCCACGGACGGTCACTCCACGATCATCAATTTCAGCACGATACCGGCATGGATGTTCAAGACGGATAAGCCGGTTCACTATCCGCAGGATCCAAACCAGGTCTTCTGGGATTACACGCAGGGTACGGAACTTCGCGACCCGAGTGGAAAGGAACTCGGTGACTACTATGGGCGCCTCGTGAGCTGGTTCACGAAGGGCGGATTTACAGATGAGAACGGAAAGCGGCACGAGTCAGGGTATCACTACAAGATTCCGTACTGGGAAGTCCTGAACGAAGTTGACTTTGAACACAAGACTTCTCCCGAGGACTACACCCGGCGTTACGATGCGATCGTCGAGGGAATCCGAAGGGTCAGTCCGGATACGAAATTTATGGGCCTTGCGCTCGCAGCGCCAAGCGATAATCCCAAGTATTTCGAGTACTTCCTGAACCCAAAGAATCATAAGCCCGGGATTCCGCTGGACTACATTTCGTTTCACTTCTACGCGTCGCCCGCCATGGACGAAGGGTTGGATGGTTGGCAACACTCGTTCTTCGATCAGGCGAAAGGCTTCCTCGCAGTAACTCGATATATCCTCGCGATTCGCGACCGGCTGTCACCTCAGACCAAGATCGATACAGATGAATTGGGAGTGATTTTGCCTACCGACGGATTGGAGATTCGGGCGTCCAAGGCACTGCCGGATCATATACCGCACCGATACTGGAACGCGGCAGCATCCCTCTATGGCTATCTGTTTGTAGAACTCTCAAAGCTAGGCGTCGACGTCATCGGCGAGTCGCAGTTGGTTGGCTATCCTTCACAATTCCCGAGCGTGTCGATGATGGACTACAACAACGGCAAGCCGAATGCACGCTACTGGGTCTTGAAAATGATCAAGGACAACTTCCATCCCGGCGACAAACTCGTCGCAAATGGTGAAGGCAAGCCATCCGAATCTTCCGATGTGCTTGTCCAGGGATTCATAACTCCCCAGGGGAAGAAGGTGCTGCTGGTGAACAAGACAAACAGTGAAAAGACTCTTACCCTCGGTTCCGACTTGCAGAATGCCTCATCCCTGACCGTCGATGAAACGACTGGTGACGACGCTCCCAGGGCAGCGACCGCGGAGGGTAATGAACTCAAGCTGGCTCCGTTTGCCGTGAGTATTCTGACGGAGCATTGATTGCCGCTGTTGCGAGGAGTGCGCGAACAGACCTGTTCAAGGAACGGACGATGCTGACGAATCTCACCGTCGGGCTCTGCGGGATAGGGCTTGATGCCTACTGGGACCAATTCGATGGACTGCGCGACCGTCTCGAGAACTATGTACGACGGGTAATCCAGCGCCTGACGAACGCGGGTGCCAATGTAGAGTTCCTGGGCCTCGTGGATTCGCCACAAAAGGGATGCGCGGCGGGGCATGCGTGCAGACGCGCTGATGTGGATCTGCTGGTCATTTACGTGACAACGTACGCGCTATCCAGCACTGTGCTGCCCATGGTGCAGCGGGCCCTCGTGCCGGTGCTGATTCTCAACTTGCAACCGGAAGAAGCCATCGACTATCCGTCCTTCAATCGACTGGCTGATCGAACGAAGATGACGGGTGAGTGGCTGGCATACTGTTCAGCCTGCGCGGTGCCTGAGATCGCCAACGTGTTATTGAGGGCGGGTATCCTGTTTCACCAGGTTACTGGCGTCCTGAGTGACGAAGGTACTTGGGAGGAGATACATGAATGGATGCTCGCGGCACAGGTTAAAAGGACGCTTGCACAAAACCGACTGGGCCTGCTTGGGCATTACTACAGCGGAATGCTCGATGTTGTGACGGATGTAACGCAAGTATCCATCACGTTCGGCACGCACATAGAACACCTGGAGGTAGACGAACTGAGTGCTCTTCGAAGCGGAGTTACTGATTCGGAGATTTCAGCCCGAATCTGTGATTTCCGGGAGCACTTCGACGTTCAGGAGGATTGCTCTCTGGACGAACTTGCGCGCGCTGCGCGTACGTCTGTGGCGTTGGATCGTTTCGTCAATGAACATGACCTGCACTCCCTTGCGTACTACTACAAGGGAAGCGGGGTTGCCGCCGATGACGACACAATGAGTTCAATCATCCTGGGAACGTCTCTGTTGACCGCCCGCAGCATCTCCGTGGCAGGCGAATACGAGGTCAAGAACGTGCTGGCGATGAAAATGCTCGACTCCCTCGGGGCAGGCGGATCATTCACCGAGTACTATGCTCTTGACCTTTTGCAGGACCACGTCCTGATGGGGCATGACGGTCCAGGGCACATCGCCATCGCACAAAGCAAGACCAAGGTGCGCCCGCTGACGATCTACCACGGCAAGGTTGGTCGTGGACTATCGGTCGAGATGAGCGTGAAGCACGGTCCGGTTACGCTTCTTTCAGTGGTTGAAGATAGGAATCGCGGTTTCAGGCTGCTCATTGCACAGGGAGAGTGCGTGCCCGGCGAGATTCTCCGAATCGGAAATACGAATAGTCATTATAAGTTTTCGCTGGGGGCTAAGGGCTTCGTTCAGGCATGGAACGCACAGGGGCCCGCGCATCACTGTGCAGTCGGTGTTGGGCATGTGGCAAGCAGGCTGGAGAAGCTCGCTCAACTACTCGAGATTCCGTGCATGCAGATATGTTAGCCGAGCGTTAGGGCATGTAGAAGACTTCCCGCATAAATGGAAAGCGCTCGCCTTCACACTTTTCTTGAATGGGTACGAAATACGCACTCATTGCCTGTTGCCAGCGAGTATTGACGGGGTCGGCAACGATGCGATCCCACGTGTCATCGAAAGCGCCGTCGACCCGCATATACAGGAAGAGGAGTTCGTCGCGGCGGAAGATCGAATACTCCGTGATTCCAGAGCTCTTCAGCAGGGTGAGCATCTCCGGCCACACTGCTGCGTGTGCTCTGTCATAGTCGTCTCCTGTACCAGGTTTCAGTCGTAATAGAAATGCTACGCGCTGCATAGGTCTTCTCCAGAGCAACGTCCGGTTGTGCCGCTTCGGTTATCGCGTGGCCCTGCTCTCAATCAGTGTGATTGGCCCGAGCATTCCTGAAGGCTCTGGCTTCAAATCATCCATATCCTGTGGAATGAATTCCACTCCATAAAGAGCTCTAAGAAGACGGTAATCAGGTTGGGCGGAACCAGCAAGTTCGTTTATCGCTGTATTGCCCACGACTACGCGCAACTCGTTTTCTCCTGATTTCAGCCACTTCGAAATGTTTACCTGGAACGGCGGATGCCAGACATAGCCTGCGAACTCATTGTTGACGTATACAATTCCCGCCGCACAGACCGGACTCTGCAGGTAAGCACGCATATTGAAATGCGGGAGAGGATCAGGTAGGGGGATTGGGGATCCCTTGCCAAAATCAAGGATCACCGTGTCTCCCAGTTCAGGTTTGAAGTTGAAAGACTTACGATAGGTCGCGAGACCTGAATAGAATTCGGCGTTAGGCAGATGTGTCCACGATCTTAATTCGCTCAGAAGTATCGGTTTGCCGTCCTGGAACGAGATAGCCCAACCGTGCGAAATGTCCACCCTCCTGTAGACCACTGCGGTTTTGGGAGGCGGTTCAACCAAGGTCTGGTTGGTAAGAAAGATGAGGCGCGAGCCATAAGCTTCCAGGTCGAGGTGGAGCAACTGATGATCGGGAAGAGAGGTTATTTCTCCTGTGAAGGCATCCCAAAGTTCAGCATGTGTTCCTCTGGATCGGAACTTTGCTTCAACCGAAAGTG
>Ga0157369_10001357_pt1 | contig 30238 bp, 25 predicted proteins | sample C25metaG_FD_113461 | JGI IMG/M metagenome (GOLD analysis project Ga0157369, IMG submission 113461) | Corn rhizosphere microbial communities from Kellogg Biological Station, Michigan, USA - C2-5 metaG | ecosystem: Host-associated > Plants > Roots > Rhizosphere > Soil | place: USA: Michigan... | reverse complement strand
CATTCCGAAAGCCGATGTCCTGGCTGCCCTGGCCCACATGGAAGCCGATATTCGCCGAGCGCTCTCCCGCGTCGCGGCTGTAGATTTCGAGAATTTGATATTCGACCTCCAAGCCTGACAACCGCTTCGAGGCAGGCGGATTGGTGAATACGCTGATCTCGGCCCAACGGTCGCGCACATCCGTTTCGGTCAGCGTCATCTTGGGCGACGGGTCGTTTTTTGAAGGAACGAACACCCGGCCGCTATTGGGACTGGTGGCAGTTAGGGGCGCAGTTACCCCGGCACGGTTCAACACCTTCACAAGAAAGAAACGGGAGCCACCCTGCACCAGGGCCGCCTCCGCCGCGCCGCGTTCCACTTTCACACGGCTCTCGGCGTTGATATCTACAGTGGCTAGAACGAAGGGGTCGAGCGCCTGCTGGATGCTCTCTACCGCGGCGTTCTCATCGGTCGCGCCAATCGCTCGATTGATGGCATCTTGAGTCTTCGTAGGTAAAGGCTGGCCCACATAACTCAGCGCATCCTCGATGCGGCGCACCTGCTGCGCAAGCGGCTGAATTGCAACAGCAAGCAAACTAACGCTGAACAATGCACTGATCACATCGACGGCAGTTTATCATCTTACCGAGCGATATTACAGATATATCAGCTTTTTTCTCTGTTGCGAAACCTGTCTTATTGGGCCACATCGAACAATCATGATGGAAGTCACGCTTGAACGCATTCCCGCGCGAGCCGGACTAACGGCCGCGTGGTGGGCGGTGGTAGCTAGATTCCTGCTGCACGGCCTGATCGTTTCGACTTGGGTCTCGCGTATTCCAGCGGTACAAGGTTCGCTCGGATTGACCAACGCTCAATTGGGGCTTTGCTTGCTCGGTACCGCCGTGGGATCCGTCGTGGCCGTGCCCCTGACTGGTTGGCTGGTCACACGATACGGCAGCAAGCGCGTAACGATGTGGAGCACGGTGGGATTTTCCCTGGCTCTCATCATGCCCGGTCTCGCGATCAACGCGGCGACATTGTTTGGCTCGCTCTCGGTCTTTGGCGCAATGGCCGGCGCCAACGATGTTTCCATCAATTCGCAAGCGGTTTCCATGGAAGCCGCGCTCGGCGAACCGACCATGTCGCGGTTCCACGCCATGTTCAGTGTGGGTGGAATGATTGGCGCAAGCCTGGGCGGACTCGTCGCCGCGCGCGAAGTGCCGCCGAGCGTTCACTTCATAATCGCTTCTGCGTTTTTCCTGCTCATCGCGGTATTCACCGCACCTCTACTGCTCGATGCAAATGACAATATAGGCCCGCGATCTAGCGGTCTTGCGTTAAGGCGTGTTCCACCTGTGCTTCTCACTTTGACCGTGATCGGTTTCTGCATGTTCCTTTCCGAAGGAGCCATGGCTGACTGGATCGCCGTTTACCTGAAGCAGGTCTTAATTGCCGGACCCGGAGTGGCGGCGGCCGGCTATGCTGTCTTTTCGGCCGGGATGGCGGTTTTTCGTTTGCTCGGCGATGCCATCACTGCCCGGCTGGGGCCGGTGCGCACGGTCCGAGCAGGCGCGCTCGTCGCGGCGGCCGGTCTTGCCCTTGCGCTTGCGGCACACTCGCCCGGCTGGGCTCTCCCCGGATTCGCCCTCACGGGCGCCGGGTTTTCCGTCATTGTGCCGGTCGTGTTCGGAGCCGGCGGACGCCTCCGTTCGATACCGCGAGGCGCGGGGATCGCGATCGTCAGCGGGTCGGGCTACATTGGCTTTCTGTTGGGCCCGCCGCTGATTGGACTGCTGGCCCAGCAAACTTCGCTGCGGAGCGCGCTTCTCCTGGTGGTTGCGCTTAGTTTGCTCGCCGCGTCGTTGGCCCGTGCGGTTCGCGCGACGGAAGCATAGCCGCACCGCAGGATTTGCGCACGACCAAATCACCGTCGAGCAGAATCTCACGAGGCGGCAGATGCGGCGAGTGGATGCGGTCCAGCATCGTACGCAGCGCCGCTTCGCCAATTTCTCGCGCTGGCTGGCGAACGGTTGTCAAAGGCACCGGCAGTAAACTCGCGTAAGGCGCGTCGTCGATTCCCACCAGCCGGATATCTTCCGGAATTCGTATGTGGCGTGCCAGAAACAGATGCATTAGCTCTCCTGCCATCCGGTCGTTCACGCAGACGAACGCGTCGACGGATCGCCTTTTTCCGGCACGTACGTCGGCAGCGGAATCCAAGCCGGGCTGTAAGCCGTGCGCCGCCAGAGCATCCTGGTAGCCGGCCATGCGCTCGGAAATCGTCGAAGCCGCACCGTGGTAACTCAGGAATCCAATACGCTTCGCGCCGAGTTTGGCCAGATGCTCGGTCGCAGCGTAAGCCGCCTGCCGGTTGTTGATACCTACCAGGTCGGGGCGATTCCGTTCCGGCGCTTTCGCGGCCCGCCGGTCCAGCAGCACCACCGCAATTTCTGCTTGCTTCAATGCCGCCAAAATACGCCGGTTCGTCTTGTCGGCTTCGCTCTCGAATTCCAAAGGAGCGAAGAAAACCCCCGCTACCTTGCGCGCTACATATTGTTGACACAATTGCCAGGCCTGCTGTGCCTTACTGGCCTGCGTGTCGGCGTGTCCCCAGAGCAGAGCGTGCTCGCCAGCCTCACGCGCGTTGGCGATGCCGTGACAAATCGGCTCGAATATTTGAGTCTCTCCCAGTTCCGGAATCAGCAGGCCAAACAGCCGCGGACGCGGATCGTCTCTGGCCAACCGCCTCACATAGGTGCCCGACCCGGCCACCCGGTCGACCAGGCCGATGTTTTGTAATTCGCGAATGGCGCGCCCTACCGTTATCCGCGAAGCTCCCGATCGGTTGACGAGCGCCGCCTCGCTCGGCAATTTTTGTCCCGGTTGAAATCGCCCTGAAGCAATCTCCGCCTTTAGGGTTTCGAAGAGCTTCTGGTATTTCGGCTTACGCTCCATGTGAAAACCAGCTATAACAGGTTTTCCAATGACTAGGCAACCAGCCCGCCCCTGGTCCATCTAACATATAGGGGAGGACACGAAGTATTTCAGGGACGAGTCCTTCCTTCCAGGTCGCCAGGTAGCACCCCAAAAACACAAAACATATGGCACAAACCGGAAAACAGTATCTGTTCCTTAGCGATTTCGATCAGACACTCAGCTTTAACGATTCGGGCTTGGTCTTGAGCAAGCTCCTGGGCATTGACAACTTCGACAAACGCGTAGCCGGCTTGTCCGAAATCCACCTTGTGCAACAAGGCGGAGAGCTCACCTACCTGCTGCTGCACGACCCGGAATTCCGGCGCGTTCGTAAAGAGCATCTGGCTGCCGTCGGCAAGCAGATTCGCTTGAAGGAAAATATTCCGCTGCTTGCGAGTATTCTACGCGAGCTGGACGGGAACGAGTTCTCGTTTCATGTTGTCTCAGCCGCGCCTGAGGAAGTGATCCAATCGGCGCTCGAAGGGATTCTGCCGGCCGCTCACATTCACGGTACTCGCTTCCGCTATCACGCCGAGTCCGGCGAAATCGAGTCTATTGTGCGGCTTCCCGCCGGATATGGGAAGGTTGCCGTGGTCGATGGATTGAGGACGCGAATGCGGATCCGCCACGATAGCGTGGTCTATGTCGGCGATGGCAGTTCCGATGTGCACGTCATGTTGCATGTGAACCGGCTCGACGGCTTAACCATTGCTGTCTCCGAAAACAAATACATCACGCCGATCGCCAAACGCACCATACTGAGTGATGATTCGTGCAGCGTGCTGGTGCCGATTCTTGAAGACCTGTTCGGCTGGAACACAGCAAAGATCCGCGCCTTTTTTGAATCTCACGGCCTGGCGCTTCAGGAGTGGGACAAGATTCAGACGGATTCGATCACGTTCTGTCCAACCGTCACCGCGCCCGAGACACCAGTCAACTAGGGCCGTGGCTCGGGCAGCGCCCAGGCGAACAGCACACCGCCACTGCTCGTGACCACGTACTGGCGGCCATCAAGTTCATAGGTGATCGGCGAGCTCTGCATCCCCGCGCCGGTACCCGCGTGCCAAAGCGTTTTTCCATCGCTCGTTTGTAGCGCGAGGATATTGCTGTGCGCGTCGCCGGTAAACGTCACACCCGAATCCGTCGTAAGCACACCGGCGCCCGAGCCGTTCGGGCCGAGTTCGTGCGTCCAGCGCAGCTTGCCGGTGCGGTAATCGATCGCCTCGAGGACGCCTTTGCCCCAAACGCCATAATCGGCGCCTGCCCAGCCGAACTCCCCGTCGGCAGGCTTCGCGAAATAGATCCCGTAGCTCGGATGCGCATCGACGACAAAAAGGCCGGTCTTGGGATCGAAGCTCGGCGAGCGATAGTTCGTCAAACCACCTTCGTCCGGTGCGATCAAACGCCCGTCCGGAGCCGGCTCTTTCGCCGGGTTCGGAATCGGCCGGCCCTGCGCGTCCACGCCCAATGCCCAGTTCACCGGACCGAACGGGTTGGTGAGCAAATTCTTTCCATTGGTCCGGTCAAGCACAAAGAAATAGCCGTTGCGGGAAGTTTGCATCAGCATCTTGCGCTGCTGGCCATTGAACGCATCGTCGACCAGCACAGGTGTTTCCACCGCATCCCAATCGTGCGTGTCGTGCGGGGAGGGTTGGAAGGCCCAGGCCAGCTTGCCGTCATCCGGATTGAGCGCCACGATGCTGCAGGTGTAAAGGTTGTCGCCCGGCCGAGGCTTGCCGTTCAGCACAGGCGTCGGATTACCAGTACCCCAATAGAGCAGATTCAAATCCGGATCGTAAGTGCCGGTCATCCACGTCATGCCGCCAGTGGTGCTGTTCGGAGTCCCGGCGGGTGGCGTGCTGTCCCACTGCCATTGCGTCTTCCCCGTCTCGGGATCGATCGAGCGGAGATAACCCGGAAGATTATCGAAATCACCCGAAACGCCGATGATCACGTGATCGCGCACTACCAACGGAGCCATCGTCGTCCAATAGCCTCTTTTCGAATCGGCAACTACGACGTCCCAGCGCACGGCGCCATTCTTTGCATCGAACGAGATCAGATGTGCGTCCGGAGTTAAGAAGAAGAGCCAGTTCTCGTACATGGCAACGCCGCGGTGCCCGATGTGAAAGCCTTTATTCGCGGGATTGTCATAGTGCCAGATCTCATGGCCGGAACGCGCATCCACCGCCCAAACGTGGTCGGGGCTCGTGAAATACATCACTCCGTCAACCACCAGCGGAGATGCCTTCAGCGGGGTCGTTTGACCTGTTTGAAATATCCATGCAAGGCCCAGCCCGGCCACATTTTCCGGTGTAATCTGCGTCAGCGCACTGTGGCGCCGGCCGGAGTAATCGCCGTGATAGGTGGGCCAGGTGTCCGCGGGTGGATGAATAAGCATGTTGCGATCCACACCCTGGGCGAATACCGCTCCGGCGAGCAACAAGCTAGCGCAGAGTTTGCAGATACGCCATGAGATTGTGTATGTCATCGTCTGTATATTTTGTGAGCAGGCGGGCGTGGGCTTCGGCCGGATTATCGACCGTAAACTTTACTGCGCTCGTGGGCCACGAGCGATATCGCCCTGAAGAGTCCCGCACGGCGATGGTGAATTCGTCCTGATACGCGAGTTCGCCCGTGATCGTCTCGCCGGAAGAGAGAGTCACGCTGGCCTTGGCCTTCGCTCCACGCGGATACATCAGGCGTTGCTCGAGTTTTAGTCCCTCGTAGCGCTTGGCGACACCCGCCAAATCGCCGGTGGGTGAATGACACGATGAACAACCGCCCTCGCCGTTGAAATACTTTATGCCGGCCTGGACGTTGCCCGTCTGCAGATCGGCCACATCCACGCCGCGCCGGCCGCCTTTGCGCGTTTCTTCTTTCTTTTTCTGATCGTGAATGAACGCAACCAGAGCCGCCAGTTCGGAATCGGAAACTGTAAACCGCGGCATGCCCTTGTCGGTTCGCCCATTGCGCACCACCGGCCCGATCTTATCGCCATTCACGTCGTCGGCAACCAATTTCGAGCGCGTAAGATCCGGCCCGGTCTCTCCTCCGCCCGCATCGCGGCCGTGGCAGAACGCACAATCCTGCACAAAACGCGTTTGGCCCTGCCCGATCAGCGCCGGCGTCTGAGCGGCACAAGACACGGCCAGCAGTAGCGCCGGTCCGAATCGAAGGAGGCGTCTCATCTTCAGGCTTGCCACTTATAGAAGTAGAACAGCAAAGGCTTGGTGCCGGTGTTCTTGACGCCGTGCAACTGATTGCCCTCGCAATACATCATAGAGCCGGGTCCCACCTGAGTTTTCTTGCCGTTCACCAGAATCTCACCGTTGCCTTCGGTCACCACCATGAATTCTTCTTCAGAGTGCTTATGTGGCGGATGCGGTTCCTGTCCCGGCTTCAGAAGCAGACTGCCCGCCGTCATCATTTTGAGCTGCGCGGTAGGACCTTCAAAGAATGTCCGGAGATCGCCGAACGCTTCATGGCTCACTTTAGCCTCGCTTGCATCCACCACGGCATTAGGCAGAGGCGACTCGCCCGCCGCACCCGCCAGCGGTAGCCCGCCGGCCGCGAGCATCATCAATATATGTCTTCGATTCTCCATGGCGAACATCGTAGCGCAGCAGCGAACTAATATGAACCTAGATGCAACAGATTCTCATTTACGCCGACTCGTTGACCTGGGGCATCATCCCCGGCACGCGTAACCGATTGGCCTTCGATCAACGTTGGCCGGGCGTTCTTGAAAACAAAGTGAACACCTCCACCAGGCGAATACGCGTGATGGAAGACTGCCTGAATGGGCGCCGCACGGTGTGGGACGATCCATTCAAGCCGGGCCGGAACGGTCTCGAAGGTTTGGCACAGCGCATGGAAATTCATTCGCCGCTGGCGCTGGTCATCCTGATGCTCGGAACGAATGATTTCCAGTTCTGTCATCCGTACAACGACGCCTGGTCCGCGGCGCAGGGCATCGCCACCCTTGTCAAGGAGATCCGGAGCGCGCCGATCGAGCCGGGAATGCCGGTGCCTCGCGTTCTGATCGTTTGCCCGCCGCGCATTCGCCAGCCGAATGGCGACACTACAGAGAAATATCGCGGAGCCGAACAGAGAACTACTGGTCTCGATCAAGCCTACAAACAGGTGGCATCGGACCTGAAATGCGACTTCTTCGACGCGGAGACGGTCGCGACCGTTAGCGCTGTGGATGGTGTCCATCTAGATGCCGATCAGCATTTAAAACTGGGCAACGCCCTAGCTGGCATCGTGGAGAAACTGCTCGTCCCATAGCCTTCGATCCACATACTGTTCGAACCAATCCGCAAGCCGATCGTAGACCGCTGTCTTGTCCGGATCAGCCGATGCCCGATACCCCAAATATTCCTCAATCACGGCCGGATCCTCAAAGGCACCATGCAAGTAAGTTCCTGAACACCGATTCCACTCGATTCCCTCAGGCGCACCATCGAGATAGGCGAAACAAGGCGGATCGCCCAGACGAGTTGTCTCGCCCATGTGAATTTCGTAAGCGCGAAACGAATGCCCGCCGCGAGTGCAGCCGGTCACCGTCCGCGTGGTCTTTTGCCCGAGCAAACTAGTCACTACAGGCAGAAGCCCCAAACCCTCCGCCGATTCGTGTTCGGATTCAACGTGATGCGGATCATCGACACGCTCACCTAACATTTGGTACCCGCCGCAAATGCCGACGATCCGCGCGCCTGCAGCATGTTGCTCCAATAGCCAGACATCGAGTCCCTGCGCTCTCATCCAAGCCAGATCGCCGATCGTATTCTTACTTCCCGGTAAAAACACAACATCGAATTTGCGGTCTATCGCACGATCGATCCATGTCACCGGCAGAAGACGAAAATCAGTGAAATTTGAAATGCGCGGGAAACGAATCGCCGCGAACCGCGTCGCGCCCGCCCGGCGTTCTTCGAGTGCAACGCTGTCTTCCTCATCCAGATGGACATCGTCAAGAAACGGAAACACTCCCAGACACGGCTTGCACGTCTTCTCTTCAAGCAGCTTTACACCGGAAGCGAACAATGATGGATCGCCGCGAAAGCGATTGATCGCGAATGCACGCACTAGTTCTCGCTCAGCCGGCGCGAGCAAGGCAATGGTGCCAAAAACCGAGCCGAACACCCCGCCCCGATCGATATCGGCAACCAGCAGTACCGGAATATCGTGTCGCGCCGCAAAGCCCAGATTGACCAGGTCCGTCTGGCGAAGATTCAATTCGGCGATGCTTCCTGCGCCTTCCACCACGATGAAATCATGGGCAGCCGCGAGGCGCGCATAAGACTCTTCCACCTTCTCGCGCAGATATTCGTGCTGCTCGTAATATTCCCGCGCGCTGAGATTCCGCCAAACCTTGCCCTGCACGACAACCTGGCTCCCCATGGCCGACGTGGGCTTTAACAGAATTGGATTCATGTCCACGCTTGGCGCAAGACCGCAGGCCTCGGCCTGCGCCACTTGCGCACGACCGATCTCCCCTCCACCAGGGCATGGGTACGAAATATTCGACATGTTCTGCGCCTTGAAGGGAGCCACCCGCACACCTTGTCGGCGCAGCCAGGCACAGACGGCGGTCGCCATCCAGCTCTTACCGACGTGCGAAGCGGTTCCGCCAATGAATAACGCGCGGGTCAGAATGCGTATTCTATTCCGGCGGTGAAAGTCGCCTGTGGCGCCAGCACGCCGGCAAAATAATACCGCTGATTGAAAAGATTTTCGACCTTTCCATAGAACCGCGCCGATTTGCGCTCGTCATCCCAGAAGCGATAGCTCGCAACGATATTCGTTTTGGTGAAGCCCGGAAACGCGTATGCCTGCAAATATCCGACATACGCGTCGTAGTAACTCGAGTAATGGAACAAATCGATGGTCGTATCGAGACGCTTGGTCCACTGCTTTGTCGCCACCAGCGAAATCGTGTGCCGCGGTGTATCGAACACGCGATAGAATCCCGGCACCTGGCTATCAGTATCTGTATTGCCATTGGTGTACACGTAAGAAGCCGAGAGCGCAAGGCTGCGCGTGGGCCGAGCCTCCACGCTCAACTCTACGCCTCGTGAAATTCCACCGGATGTATTGATGTATCCCGAACTGCGTCCGAAGGGATCAGTACTCGGATTAATCTCGCCATTCGAATTGAATCCGATGATTTGGACCACGCGCGTATAGAACGCGGTAGCCGAAACGCGCACGCGCGTTCCGAACAAATACTGGTCCACGCCCGCATCCACCGAGTTATAGCGGTCCGACGCCAGACGCGGGTCGCCATATGGCGTGAAGATCACCTCTCCGGTGAAAAAGTCGTTATAAAAGCCGACGCCGAATCGTTCGTAAATCGAGGGCGCTCGGTACGAGTTACCCACATGTGCGCGCAGTTTGGTATTCGACTTCGGCAGCAGATAGGCAATAGACGCGTCTCCGGTGAGTGCACTCGGCGCACTAGCCGGGATATTCGAGTACGGATTTACAGCCCCGGCGTAGTCGAACTCCGGGGGTGCGAGCTGGAAACTCTGCGCACGCCCGGAAAGAGAAATCTGCAGCCTCCGGTCGAAAAATCCCATTTGAGCGGTGAAGAACCCGGCATTCGAATTTTGAGAAGCTCGCGTATGCTCGCTGATGTGCTGGAACGAAGGCAGATTGTTGTCCTGGTGGTCGAAGTAATTCTCTCTCTCGAACTCGTAACCGCCTGTCACGCCGAACCAGGAAGCAAGCTGAGCTGTCGCCCGCAACCCAACCGTGTGAATAGTGCCATCGTATTCCCCATAGTTGAGTGCTGTGGGCTGAAAGCCGATCCCCACAGGACCGTTTTCATATACGCGCCCTGTATGCACGATCTGATAGCTGGCCTGCCAGTTCACATTTGGCGTAAGCAGATCCCGAAAGATGATCGCGGCATTTTCAAAACGTGAGGAATGGCGTGCGTCCGGATCGTTCGTGCCCGGGATGTAGGTCGCGTTGCCATAGTTCGGGATTCCCCCGGCAAGCAGCGTTGTGACACCTGCCGGCGAGAGCGGAATCGCGGGAACAATCGTTGAAAGTGGAATATTTGCGAAAGGAATGCCGCTCGAAGTGGCGGAATTGTTGGTCTGCACGAAACCATCGGAACCCCAGAAACGGCCTGTCAAGCTCATGTGCGAAGTCAGATCGTAGCGGGCAAAAGCCTGAAGTCCGGTGTTTCGATAGGCGTCCTGCCCATCCACTCCGCTCATCACATTAATGTGGTTCATGCCGGCCGTAAATTTGAGGCGGTCTTGAAATGCTCCGCCACCAATCGTCCCGCGCGCGCGAAACAGGCCGAGATTTCCACCCTCGGTTTGCACTTGGCCATGCAAAGGCTTTCCACCTTCATCCGTAACAACATTCACCGCACCGCCCACGGCGTTCGTCCCATATAACGAGGAGCCGGAACCGCGCAACACCTCAACGTGATCGGCATCGATGAAATCAAGGACCTGCAGAAAAGAATTCGCATCGCCTTGCGTTGTCGAAGCATCTCGAAAACGCAGTCCATCCACCAGAATCGCTCCGGCGGAAGCGGGCAGTCCGCGAATCGACATAGTGGTCGCCTGTCCCGGGCCGCCCTGATTGCGAATCAAAATACCCGGAACCGTGGTGAGAATGTCGCTCACGGAGCGGCTATCGCGATTCACGATTTCCTCATGCGAAACAACGCTCGTGGCCTTTGACACCTGGTCGAGAGTCTGCGCCTCGCCCGCCGCCGTAACCACCACGCTCTGATTCACACCTTGGATCTGCAACGTGACATCGTTGGTGGTATTTTCATGCCCCAGATTCACGAACAGCGTAGCAGTGCGAAAGCCATCTTTGCGCACTTCCAGTACTAGATTTCCGGGTTCCATCCTTTCAAAGCGGTACTCTCCGGAAGCCGTACTGACGGCGTTCCGGAACGCGCCGGTCTCCTGCCGGTAGAGCCGCACCTCGGCGCCTTCGATGGATGCGCCTTGGGCGTCCTGAATGCGGCCCGAGAGCATGGGCTGCGTCTGCGCAAACGAAGCGACACTCAGCATCGCCACATAAAACGTAAATCGAATCATAGTCGGTGAAAAACGTAAATTGGCTGGCCGTCCCCATCAGTTACCGCATCGGCCCGGACGTGAAATACCTGCTCGAGCGATCTCTGGCTCAAAACCTCGTCGCGCGAGCCGGTAGAAACGATTTGCCCCTCGTGAATCAGCACGACCTTCGAGGCGTAGCGCGCAACAGCATTCAAATCGTGCATAGCTAGGACGACCACATGCCCCCCTGCCGCGAGAGTGCGGCACAGATCGAGCACCTCGAGGGAATGTTCGACGTCCAGGCTGGCGGTGGGCTCGTCGAGCAAAATAAATTCCGGCTCTACCGCCAGACTGCGCGCAATCAACACTCGCTGGCGCTCACCGCCCGAAAGGGTATTTGCGGCCCGCACGGTCAGATGTTCGATATCGCAGCGGGCGATAGCAAGGCGGACGGCTTCACGGTCCGATCCGCTCTCGCGGGTGAAGCGGCCGCGGTGCGGATACCGTCCCATGCGGACAATCTCTTCCACAGTGAACGCGAAGTTGATCGTCGAATCCTGCGAAACAAAAGCGATCCGCCGGGCGATTTCGCGTCTGTCGATATCGGCCACCGGCCTGCCGTCGAGCGCTACCGCCTCACGCGGTGACGTGGGCCACAAGCCGGCCAGGGCGCGCAACAGCGTGCTTTTCCCGCTGCCGTTCGGCCCTACCAGGGCTACCAGTTCGCCGCCGGCGAGCGACACGGAGGCCCGCTTAAGAATGAGTCGCTGCCCGCGGGAAACCGACGCTTCCCGCGCTTCGAGTACGCTCATCCGGTCGTTACATCCCGATACCGGCGAATCAGCAGTGCGATAAAGACCGGCCCGCCGCACAGCGCCGTTACAATGCCAAGACGGATTTCCGTGGGCGGATGAATCGTGCGCGCGCCCAGATCGCAGAGTATAAGAAACGCCGCGCCCGCCACGGCACTCGCAGGCAGCAGTGTTTTATTTGACGGGCCGAGCACCAGCCGAACCGCGTGTGGGACGACTAAGCCTACGAACCCCACCAGGCCGGCGACCGCCACCGAAGCGCCCGTCAAGACGGCCGTTGTCAACGTCAGCAGCCGTTTGGCGGATTCCACATCCACGCCAAAAGATGCAGCCGTTTCCTCACCTTGCTGCAATAGGTCGAGGTCGCGCGATTGCACCATCGCCGCCACCAGGCCGAGCAATACAAACGGAGCGCACAGCCAGAAATGCGTCCACGTGCGGGCGTCAAGGCCGCCCATCATCCAGAACACAATGTCCTGCGCCATTTGCCAGTTGACGATGTTCATCGAAAGCAGCAGGCTCGAAATCGCGCTCAGCAGCGAGCCTGCAGCCACGCCCGCGAGAAGCAACGTCGTCACTGGCGTCACGCCGCCGCGCGTGGCCATGGCATACACCAGTGCCAGTGCCAGTAAAGCGCCGATCATAGCGGCCAGCGGCAGCGAGATTACCGACGTCACGCTCCAGCCAGCGACAAACGAAATCACGCCGCCGAGAACCGCACCAGCACCCGCGCCTACCAGACTCGGCTCGGCCAGCGGATTGCGAAACAGAGCCTGCATGATGACGCCCGAGGACGCAAGGCCCGCGCCCACACAAGCCGCCACCAGGACTCGCGGAATCCGAATTAGCCATACGATCACGGATTCTGCGTGCGTGACTCGAGTCGCATCCACCCAGCCGCTCGGCAATAGCTTTCCGCCCATCACGCGCAACACCGTCGCCCAACCCAAAGACGTACTGCCGATGGCCATTGCGAGAACCGCGCTCACGAAGAAAATGGGTAGAAGCACGGCGTAGAACAGCGGAATGCGCCTTTTCATCTGCGCGCACCGTACAGAGCATCGGCAAGTGTCGTGACGAAGCGTGCGCTGAAAGGCGACATCGGCACGACAATCTCGTTTTCCAGCACGAGAATGCGGCCATTATGCGCCGCTTTCGTCACGGCAATCGCCGGGTCCGCCAAAAGCTGTGCTAAGACAGCCTTGGTCTTGCCGCGATCCGCGCCCGCCACGATCCAATCCGGATTCCATAGGGCAATCTGCTCGAAATTGACCGGCACATAGCCTTCGAGACTATGTTCGGCGGCCACGTTAATGGCGCCTACTGTTTTCAGCACGTCATGAAACAGCGTGTTCGCGCCATAACCGTGCCGGCCCGCAAGACCCAGAATGCGCGGCGCCGGTATACCCTGCGCGCGTGCTTCTTGCCCGCGTGTACGGCCATCTTCGATGCACGATTCAAATTTCGCCGCTACACTTCGAGCGCTGGCATCTTGGCCAGTCAAGTAGCCGGTGAGCAGAATCGTCTTCTCCACTTGCGCGAGCGTGTGAAACGTGGTCTGCATGCGGTAGACGGGAACGCCCGTGCCACGCACCAGACTCGTATAATCGGCGCGCCCATCGCTCGAAACGAGTATGAGATCGGGTTCGAGACCGAGCACCCGCTCTGGATCGGTCGCGATCGCTGGACTAAATTTTTCGGCCAGCAGATATACGTTGCTATATTCGCGCGCATAAGCGCTTTGGCTCACGGCGACGATCGATTCCGGCGGAACTACGGAATAGACGTAGTCGTCGATTGACCAATATTGTGAAACAATACGTCGCGCGGGGCGCGGGATACGCACCCGCAGGTTATCGCTGTCGATGGCTTCGCGCGGATACGCAAGACTGCCGGTGCGAATCGCCGCGCTGCCTTCGCCTGTGGAAGCAATGGGCAACTGCAGCCCACCTGGCGGAGAAGCGTAGCGGTCCACCGCCGCCGCAAGCATTCCCACAACAGCAATAAAAAGAATGGGCCGCAGTACCATGCCGCGCGGCTTACCAGGCCCGCGACCAGCGCGGTCCCGCCTTTTCGTTCAGCGCGCGCAGCGAACTGTTGACGCCGGCGCCCACTTCGAGCTTGCGCGCATAGAGCCATAAGAGATCGGAAAGCCGATTCAGATAAGCAAGTGCGTTCGGATCGACCGTGTCACCGTCTTCGCGCAGACGCACCACCCAGCGCTCGGCACGACGGCAGACCGTACGCGCTACGTCATAAGCCGCCGCCGCCCGGTCTTCGCCCGGCAGTGACCAGTCAGCCAAAACTCCTTCGATACTCTCGATCTCGTGCACCTGGTTCGTAAGCGCCTCCACCATTTCGCCAGTCACGGGCACTTGCGGCTTCTTGCTCTCAGGAGGCGTCGCCAGCGCCGAGCCGACCTGGAACAACTCCCTTTGAATGAGCTTGGTGCGAGCGCGCAGATCTTCGTCCGGGCACAGCGAGCGCGCCAGTCCGAGCGACGAATTCAACTCGTCTATGGCGCCGTACGTTTCAACCCGCAGGGATGCTTTGGATACGCGGATTCCGCCGGCAAGCCCGGTTTCTCCGCCATCACCGTGTTTGGTAGCGATGCTCATGGGTTCTGTCCTCCTGGAATGGACGGCAGACACCCGGTCGTGGGGAAGTGAAACGAGAGTGAGTGAAGAGTCTATGCATTCTTCCTGTTCTCCGCAGGGAAGTCAGCCGTCGTTGTCCTCGGCAGGTCTTCTGGCTCGGAGGTGGCTATCGATCTGCCGGCCATTTCACCTTCCCCAACCAAATCCGGTTGAGTGGTTAACGAAACAGCCTTCCTCTCTCACAGTGGCGGGACCGCGCCGGCTTCACACCGGACTTCCCTATTAAGCCCAAAACGGGCGCCTAAGAACATTGTGAAGGTAGCACGGAAGCCGCCGGGCGTCAATAGATGCCCGGGGGCCGAACAGCGTCAGGCCGCTGCGTTTACGTGCTACTCTCGCCGTATGAGCAATCGTCAGTTTGCCCTAAAAAGCAAGATTGGGGAGCTGATGACGCTCCTTGAGACGATTCAGAGCAAAGGTATCGAGAGCGTGCCCGTAAAGATCGATACGAACGAGACCCGAACCTATACCGTCGGCGGTCTGAAGGATGCACTGAACGGCTTGATGGCCGAGCTTATCTCGTCCCCTGAGTCGGTCATTCCGACTTTGGAGGAACGCTACGAGCACGACCGGGCGGATGTTTTCAGGATGGTCGGATCACTTGCTGAGATCGTAGCTTCCACGGCGACGGGCGTGGAATATACCAACGTGACCAGACAGATCTCCACGTTTTGACGTGGCGCGGCCGCTCATGGCCGCTGGCACCAAAACTCTTCTTGGCGCTCCTTAATGCGTCAGCGCAAGCACGACGAGCACCGCCGCGAGCACACCGGTTATCCCGATCAGAACGCACGCCCTCCTTATATCGACGCTTTCTCCCGCTGCCGCGTCGCGGCCGTCTCCTAGCCAAACATCGGTCACCAACACTCCGTTCTTCCAAATCGGCCCAATGAGCTTGCGCTGAATCGCGCCCGCTGTGGCCGCTTCGCCCCAACCCGCATTGGGCCCCGGCAGGATCGCATGCTGACGCCAACCAATAAGCAACGCTTTCTTCCCCGAGCACCCGGGCACCACGATCGCGACAGCAGCCAGCAGTAGCCAGGTGATCCGCGCTGGAACAAAATTCATCACATCGTCGAGCCGTGCGCCGCACCAGCCGAATTCGCGATAGCGCGGCGTCTTGTATCCCACCATCGAATCCATAGTGCTTGCGATTTTGAAAAGCACAATGCCCGACAAACCGGCGATCGCATACCAGAACAAGGGACTCACAAAGCCATCGCTGAGATTCTCGCTCAAGCTTTCAATCGCGGCACGCCGGCAAGCCGCCGCATCGAGCCGGCTGGTATCCCGGCCGACAAGTTGTCCGATAGCCGCCCGCGCGGCGTCCAAGTCGCCACTCCCAGCCGCCCGCTCGACCCGCCAAACATGCCGGAATAAATCGTGCAGAGCGACGAACGAATACACAAAAAATACGTGAACGAGAATCGCTGCGGGATGACTCACACGCTCGATTGCAAGCGTGACCCCTAACACTCCGCCAATCCACACGCAAGCCAACAGCAGAAATAACGCGATACCTCCGGCATAGCCATCCGCTCCCATGGCCCGCAGACGCGCTTCAAAAAACGTCAGCGTGCGGCCCATCAGGCGCACCGGGTGAGCGGAATAAACGGGATCGCCGATCGCAAAATCGAGCAGCACCGCCACCGCCAGGAACCACGCGTTCGGCTTGAGAAGACCTGGGTTAAGAAGACTTAGTTCCACTTCAAAGACCAGCCGAGCGCGATCGCCTGAAGAACCAAGCGCGCCGGCTGCTCCGGATCGGCATCCACCAGCCGGAGGAGAAAGTCCGGCCACCGATCGGGCCGTGCCGCCAGATTGGCCGCGAGCAGCGCCGCTTGCTGTCGAAGAGCCTCGGATGCTGTGCTCGACGGCAAAGTGCCATAGCGTACCCGATCCAGAACACTCGCGATCGCATAGGCAGCTGCGGCGGCGAGCGGTTCGTAAAAGACTGACTTGGAATTCTTTCGCAAAAGCTCCAGGGCCGCCGGCGAGAGAAACGGCGCGATGTCTTCAAAAAACGTACTCTCGTTCAATCCATAAGGGCCTAGCGCGTGAAACAAGCTGCGCGTATAACTCGGCTCCAAACCGTTCTGCCAGCGCAGTGCTTCGCTCGTGGCATCGCGGACCGCGAGGCCGATCATCTCACCCAACTTGACATGCGGGCCAGTCGATGTAAGCGGCTTGCCACCTTCCATCGGCGCGGCGATTGCGTATTGATCCGTGCCGGTGCCCGTCGCCGCGTCTTTCGAATAACGGCTCCGCACTGCCAGACGAGTCAGTGCGGCACTCTTGGCTTCAGTCATAGTGACGGCGGCACGAGCCATGGCCCCGCGCGTCAACGGATGGCTCAGGAACAGCATGGTGTTGATCGTGCCGCCAGGCGGAGGAATCTTGTCCCAGCCGCTCTCCGTCTCTCGCCATCCGGCCGTATCTCCGGCGCAAGCCGCGTTGCCGTGCACGCCCGCCGTCACCACCGCGGTTACGCGCAGGCTGCCGTCCTGTTGCTCACAAATCGCGGCATAGTTCATGTTCGCCGCCGTTCCCATGCTCGCTGTGATCCGGGCATCGAGGCCAATTTCGCGGCACACCGCATCGTGATACCCATCAAGCCCTATGCCCGTGATATAGGCCTCGCGTTCCCGATGCCCCGCGCCTTCGCAGCTTTGGTGGTTGATAATGTGCGTAAGCGATTCGGTCTCGCCGCACGAAGTACTCAGCACGCGGTGCGGAACCAGCAGTTCGGCGATCAAAAAGCGGCCTGCGCGCAGCAGCCGGAATTCCGGCGTCACGCGCAGTTCCTCAGTCCTCATAGATACGCTTCGCGGCACAAGCGAGTGTACCGTATCATGCGCTGTTCCATTTGCGGACACCCGTGACCACGGGTGGGCATTTGGATCCGTAAAACGCCAACGTCGATTGGCCGGTCGACGCCACGCGCTATTCTGTTCCTCGCTTGCACCGCCCATTGACCCTATGGAAGCGCTGCGAATGGCGTAAGTACGTTCTCGGCGCCGGGCATAGAGGGCCGACTCCGTCTAAGGCCTAAGGTTTTACCCTTATCTGGCCGATTCATCAAGGGAGACGTAAAAAGTGTCTGCCTTACGGAAGGGTTGCCTCGCTTTCACGGCGTTGCTCGTGGCAGCGCTATCCGCGCGTGCCAGCCTGGACCCCTCCAAGGCTCTTACCCAATACGTTCATCGCAGTTGGCAGGCCGATTCCGGTCTCCCGCAAAACTCCGTGCTCGCCATCGCCCAGACCCAGGATGGCTACGTGTGGCTGGGCACCGAAGCCGGTCTGGTACGCTTCGACGGCGTTCGCTTCACTCTCTTCGACCAGCACGCCATACCCGGCCTGCATAGCAATGAGATTCGGGCGCTTCTGGTCGACCATGCCCATAATCTCTGGATCGGCACGCACGGCGGCGGGCTGGCCTGCCTGTCGCACGGCAAGTTCAAGGTCCTGAATACGCGTTCGGGCCTTTCGAGCGACTCCATTCTCACCTTATATGAGGATCGTCACGGCGCACTGTGGATTGGCACCGACGGCGGCGGTCTCATCCGCCTCGAAGACGGTAAGTTCCGGACTTTTCGGAAGGCCGACGGCTTGGCAGATGACGCTGTGTTCTCGATCTCGGGAGACGATTCCGGAACTCTTTGGATCGGCACGCACGGCGGGCTAAGCCGATATTCCGAGGGTAAATTCCTGACACTTGGAACCCAGGATGGGCTCGACAGCAACTACATACGCGCGACTTACGTTGACCGGCACGGGAGCGTCTGGCTAGGCACAAATGACGGCGGGATCAACCGCCTCGGAATGGGCGCCGTGGCTCACTTTGCCCGGAAAGACGGGCTGACCAGTAACACCGTCCTTTCCATTTACGAAGATCGTGCCGGAACCATGTGGTTTGGAACGTTGGACGGCGGCCTCGATCGCTATTCGGACGGGAAATTCACTTCACTCACTCAAAAAGAAGGCCTCTCTAGCGCCGGCGTATGGTCCATTCTCGAAGGGCGCGAGGGCGAACTCTGGGTGGGAGGCGCCGGCGGCGGGCTCGACTGTTTGAAAGATGCTCCATTCACCACCGTCGGCGCCCCCGAAGGACTTGCAGCCGACTTAGTCCTGCCCGTGTACGAGGATCGCGACGGCGCGCTATGGATGGGCTCCGATCATGGCCTCACCAGGTGGCAGGACGGGCGCATGATCCTTTACACCACCAAAGAAGGATTGCCGGACAACTTAGTCTTTTCGATCACTCAGGATAATCAGGGCACGATTTGGGCCGGCACGAGTAAAGGATTGGCCAAGCTCGAAAATGGCCGGTTCATCACTGTCGGGCTTGACAGCAATCTGCCGAACAACTTCGTAATGTGCACGTACGCGGACCGTGATGGCACCTTATGGATTGGCAACCGCGAAGGGCTCCATCATTTCGACGGCAAACGCTTCGTAACCTACAACACCCAAAACGGCCTGGCTAATAACTTTGTTCTCTCGATCTATCAGGCAAACGATGGCGTCCTCTGGGTAGGCACAAACGGCGGCGGGTTGAACAAGCTCGAAAATGGAAGTTTCCGGTCTTATACGACCCGCGATGGGCTATCGAACGACATCGTATGGTCTATCCACGGCGAATCGGACGGGACGTTGTGGCTCGGCACCAACGGGGGTGGTCTGAATCGCTTCCGCGGTGGTAAGTTCACCACCTATACAACAGCGAGCGGCCTCTTCGACGATGTGGTGTTCGAAATCCTGGACGACCGTCTCGGCCAGCTATGGATGAGTTCCGACAAAGGTGTGTTTGCGGTGCGCAAAGACGACCTCGAAGCGTTCGCCGACAGACGCCTTAGAACGATCACCTCGACGGTATATGGGATCAACGAAGGCATGCGCAGCCGCGAGTGCAACGGCGGATTTCAACCGGCCGGCTGGCGAACCAAGCGTGGGCTGCTGTGCTTTCCCACCGTAAAAGGTCTGGTAATGGTCGACCCGGCGCATCTCGCCAAACATCGCTCACCTCCACTGGTCGCGATCGAGCGCGTTCTTGTAGACCAAAAGGAGATAGAGCTAGACACGCCAGCCCCTCTCCCTCCCGGTCGCGGCAAACTTGATTTTCAATTTACCGGGCTGAGCTTTGAAGCACCGGAAAAAATCCGCTTCCGCTACATGCTGGAGGGCTTCGATAAAGAATGGACGGATGCCGGCACGCGCCGCGCGGCGTACTACACCAACATCCCGCCGGGCCACTACCACTTCCGGGTGATGGCCGCGAATCAGGACCAGGTCTGGAGTCCCACCGGCGCCAGCGTCTCACTCACGCTCGAGCCGCATTTCTACCAGACCTGGGCGTTTTTTTTGATTCTTGCCGCGATCATCGGAGCACTCGGCTATGGAGCGCACAAGCTCCACGTCCGGCATCTGCGCAGGCGCCAGTTCGAGCTGATGCAATTAGTCGACGCTCGCACCTTCGCGCTCGCCGAGCGCGAGAACGAGCTGCGCCAATCGCGTGATCAGCTCGAAATTCGCGTGCAGGAGCGCACCAAATCGCTCGAAGAGGAAGTTCGTACGCGCCGGGAAGCTGAACTGAAAGCGGAGGCCGCCAGCCGCGCCAAGAGTGATTTCCTCACCAACATGAGCCACGAGATCCGAACGCCAATCAATGGAATTCTCGGCATGACGGAAATCGCCCTGGATTCAACACTCGATCACGATCAGCGGGAATGCCTCGAAATTGTCAAGGCGTCCGCCGACTCTCTGCTGACAATCGTCAACGACATCCTCGACTTCTCAAAGATCGAAGCGCGGAAGATGAGGTTGGATCCCGTTCCGTTCAATCTTCGAACCTCTCTCGAAGAGCTGATACGGTCGCTGACTCCCTCAGCGAGCCAAAAGAAACTCTCGCTCTCGTTGAGCACCGATGAAGCCCTGCCTACCTACGTAATCGGTGACGCTATTCGTCTGCGGCAGATACTCCTGAACGTAATCGATAACGCGGTGAAGTTCACTGCGGACGGCGGTGTTGTTCTTTCGGTCGTACCCGAGGATTTGCACCCGGACCAGGCAGTGCTGCGTTTTTCGGTCACGGACACCGGCATCGGTATTTCGGAAGACAAGCAAAGGACGATTTTCGAAGCGTTCTCTCAAGCCGACAATTCCTCCACACGCCGCTATGGCGGAACTGGCTTAGGCCTTACTATCTCTTCGCAATTAGTGGCGCTAATGGGTGGCAGGATGTGGGTAGAGAGCCAGATCGGTGCAGGAAGTACATTTCACTTCACCGCGCAGCTCGAAATCGCCCATCTACCCCTACCGGTGCGCTGAAAGCTCAGGGCAGATATCCCGCACGGCTTAGAGTGTTCGCGCAGTCGAGACGAAGCCTCGACTGTTCGATATGCCATTCAGTTACCAACAAAAATGCTACGAAAATTCACCAATACAGGTAACGGTTCGGCTAAAGGGGTATCTGTCATGTCAAAGAAGGTTCGGTTCGGCGGTCTGCTGCTTCTGGCTTGTTCGGTCACTTGGGCGCAATCGTCGAAGCTGTCGCCAGATCTAGCGGCGCTCGATCCGCATTCGACCGCGAAAGTAATTGTTCAGTGGAAAAATACACCCGCCGTTACTACTAATACGAATCATAACGGCCTTTTGGGCGGTTTGCTGGGATCGCTATTGTCGCTGGTAGTCAATACATTGACCTCGATCAATGCGACTGTTCTTAGCGTGCCCGCTTCGTCACTCAGCGCACTGGCTGCGGATCCAAACGTTGTATATATCTCGCCTGACCGTCCCCTGACCGGCAAGTTGGACAACAGCGCGGCAGCCATAAACGCCAGCGTTGCCTGGAGAGCAGGCTCTAACGGATCGGGCATCGGCGTTGCCGTCCTCGATAGCGGCATCAACGCGGATGTGAATTTCGGCGGGCCCTTGTTAGGTCTCGGTTCCCGGGTGGTGTACAGTCAGGATTTCGTGGGCGGCAATGGCCAGGACGCTTACGGCCATGGCCAGCATGTCGCCGGCATCATTGCCGCAAACGGAGCAAGTTCTAGCTGTCTTCAGTGCACGCGCTCGTTTATCGGTATCGCTCCTGGCGCCAATCTCTTGAATTTTCGCGTGTTGGACGGCAATGGCAACGGCAGCGATAGCAGCGTGATCGCGGCGATCGAACAGGCCATTGCATTAAAGAACAAGTACAACATCCGCGTCATCAACTTATCTCTCGGCCGCCCGGTTTTTGAAAGCTACGCTCAGGATCCGCTGTGCAAGGCCGTCGAGGCCGCCTGGAAGGCCGGCATTGTAGTGGTGGTAGCGGCGGGTAATGACGGCCGCGATAACTCCTTCGGCAACGAAGGCTACGGCACCATCATGGCGCCCGGGAATGATCCGTACGTCATTACGGTGGGCGCCATGCGCAGCATGGGCACTCCGTCCCGCACCGACGATCTGGTGGCCAGCTACAGCTCGAAAGGACCGACCCAGATCGATCACGTCGTGAAGCCCGATATTATGGCGCCGGGCAACCAGGTCGTGTCCCTGCTCGCCCACGGTGCGAAGCTGGCCTCTGAATATCCTGCCGGCGATGTCAAAAATTCGTACTACCAGGGCAACCTTCTGTTCCTGAAGCCTACAGGCAACTCGAACAACTACTTCACTCTCAGCGGAACCAGCATGGCTACTCCGGTAGTAAGTGGCGCAGTCGCCGACTTACTCGATGCCAAGCCGAGCCTTACACCCGACCAGGTCAAGACGCTCTTGATGTCGACGGCTTACAAGACGTTCCCCAATTCCAGCATGGTGACGGACGACGGTGAAAACTACGTCAGCTACTATGACATCTTCACGATCGGCGCCGGATATCTCGACCTGAAGGCGGCCCTCGCAGCCATTAACCAGGCGCCGACGGAAGGCAACGCCATGTCGCCCATCGCCAACTACGACAGCAATAGCGGCAATGTGACGCTTAGCTACGATCCATCGTCGGTATGGGACGATCGCTCAGTTTGGGGCGCCCGCTCCGTATGGGGTGCACGCTCGGTTTGGGGTGCCTCGGTTCTTAGCAGCGACAATGACGTGATCTGGGGAGCCCGAGCGGTCTGGGGACAGGGCAGTGACTCCGACTCCGCTGAGCGTTCGGTCTGGGGAGCCCGTTCCGTCTGGGGCGCCCGTTCGGTCTGGGGCGCCGGCGGCGGCGTGGCCTCGGAAAGCATTACAGCCTTAGGCGAGCGCTAAAAAACTTCACCTAGCCCCGACCCCTCCTGCGGCGCCGTCTACGGACGGCGCCGTAATGCCTTGTCTATCAACATACTAGAGATTGTGCTACCCTACAGGTAGTGTCCCACTGGCGTCATCTCCAGCAACTCGAAGCCGAAAGCATCCATATCATGCGCGAGGTAGTGGCCGAATGCCAGCGCCCCGTGCTGCTTTATTCGATCGGCAAGGATTCTTCGGTTCTGTTACGGCTTGCCCAAAAGGCTTTTTATCCCGGCGCAGTCCCGTTTCCCCTTCTCCACGTAGACACCGGGTATAAGTTTCGCGAGATGATCGAATTTCGGGATCGCTACACCACCGAACTCGGCCTGAAACTGATCGTTCACACCAATCGTGCGGCGCTTGAGGAAGGAGCGAATCCATTTGCCTGGGGTACGCAACGCTGTTGCGGCGCGCTAAAAACCACTTCTCTGCTCGATGGCTTGCGTGAAGGCGGATTTGATGCCGCCATGGGCGGAGCACGCCGCGATGAAGAACGCTCCCGAGCCAAGGAGCGAGTCTTCTCCTTCCGCGATACACGCGGCCAATGGGATCCGCGCAACCAGCGGCCCGAGCTCTGGAATCTTTTCAATACTCGTATTCATCCCGGCGAGAGCCTCCGTGTGTTTCCTCTCTCGAACTGGACCGAGCTCGACGTGTGGCAATACATCTACGCGGAAAAAATACCTATCGTCCCGCTGTATTTCGCTAAACCTCGTCCCATGCTGGTGCGAGGCGATTCCCTGTTGCCGGTGGAGCAGCCGTTCGTGCCGCGCCTCCCAGGTGAGGAACCCCAGATGGTCATGTGCCGTATGCGCTCGCTCGGCTGCAGTCCCTGCACGGGCGCCATTCGCTCGGAAGCCGACACCGTACCCAAAATTATCGAAGAACTGATCAGTGTGCGCCGCTCCGAGCGCCAGAATCGGGTAATCGATCACGACCAGGATGGATCCATGGAGATCAAGAAGCAGGAAGGTTACTTCTGATGGCCGCTGTCGCATCGCCGGTTCAAAACACGTTCGACGAATTTCTCGAGCTTGAGAGTAAAAAGGATCTGCTCCGTTTCACCACCGCCGGCAGCGTGGATGACGGTAAATCGACGCTGATCGGACGCCTGCTTTACGACTCGCGCAGCGTCTATGACGATCAGCTCGAATCCGTGACAAAAGCCTCCGCTGGGCGAAACGCCGGAGCTATCGACTTTTCGCTGTTGACCGACGGCCTGCGCGCCGAGCGAGAACAAGGCATCACCATCGACGTCGCCTACCGCTACTTCGCCACGCCCAAACGAAAGTTCATCATCGCCGACACGCCCGGTCACGAGCAATATACGCGCAACATGGTGACCGGCGCCTCCACCGCGGAGCTCGCGATCGTATTGGTCGATGCGCGCAAAGGCGTCCTCGAACAATCGCGCCGGCACGCCTATATCGCCGGCCTGCTCGGAATCGAGCAGCTGGTAATCGCTATCAACAAAATGGACCTCGTCGGTTACGACGAGGCGGTGTTTCGCAACATCGAGGTCGACTTCCAAAAAATCCTGACGCGCTTCCCCGCGATTGAATCCTATTTTGTTCCGGTCAGCGCGCTCGTAGGCGACAACATTGTCTCGCGTAGCCACAACATGCCCTGGTTCAAGGGGCAAAGCCTGCTGGAGCATCTGGAAACTGTGCGCGTCGGAGGCCGCGTGCGCGCCGCCGCATTCCGCTTCCCGGTTCAACGCGTAGTCCGTCCGAGTCACGAATTCCGCGGCTATGCAGGAACGATCGTTTCCGGAAGCGTACGGCCCGGCGATCCAGTGGTCATTTGGCCGTCCGGCCGCGAAACTACCATCGCGCGGATTGTCACGTTCGACGGCGATTTGGAGCATGCCGAAGCAGGCAAATCTGTCACGTTGACGCTCGCCGACGAAATCGATCTGAGCCGCGGCGACGTGATCGCTTCGCGCGAAGACACACCCCAGAAAACACACGCCGTCGAAGCCACCCTGGTATGGCTGAACGACAAGCCCGCCGAAGTGGGTAAACGCTACCGGCTCAAACATGCGGCGCGCCAGGATTGGGCGACGCTCAAACACATCAACCGTCGCATCAGCGTGAAAACGCTCGAAGAAGAGACCGGCCGCTCGCTCGAGCTGAACGCAATTGGCGAAGTAACCATCGAAACGGCCCGCGCTTTCGTCTTTGACAACTACGCCCAAAATCGCGCCACCGGTAGCTTCATCCTGATCGATCCCGCGACTAACGCGACCGTCGCGGCGGGCATGATTACAGCAGCCGCGGAGAGTTCCACCATCGAGCCGCTCGCCGGCGTCTCCTGGCGGCTCGAAAACGGAGCGTTGATCCTGGCATCCGAAGAGGGGCTTACCGCATCCGAAAAGAGTGCGGAGGCTTTGCAGATTGAAGATCCCGAGGCGCTCGAAGCGCTCCGGCATCTTCTGCGGCGTTTGCGAATTCGCCCCTTCAGCGCCGACACCAGCGAATCGGATTGGGAGATTTAATTCATGCTTTCCAATGTGACAGCCAGCGATGTCATCACACAAGCGCTCGAAAACAACGGCGCAGCCTGTCTGACCTGCAGTTTCCAGGCTGAAGACATGGTGGTATTGCATCTCGTCCGCGAACGCCTGCCGAATATACCCGTGCTGTTCCTCGAAACCGGCTACCACTTCGAAGAGGTCTACCGCTATCGCGATGAGATGACTTCGCGATACGGGCTTAACCTGGTGAACGTTATGCCGGAACGGACCGTAGCCGAGCAGGAATCTGAATTCGGCATCCTGTATCAAACGCAGCCGGACCAATGCTGCAAGCTGCGCAAAGTCGGGCCGCTTTTTAAGGCGCTCGCCGGCTACGAGACCTGGTTCACCGGGCTGCGGCGCGTCCAATCGCCCACGCGCGCGAATCTGCAAGCCATCGACATATTTCCGTTGCCTTCCGGGAAAAAGCTGTTAAAAGTCAGCCCGCTCGCCGACTGGACCGACAAAGACGTTTGGACCTTCGCGCGCGAGCACGACATTCCGCTCTTGCCGCTGTATAATGCCGGCTACACCAGCATCGGTTGCGAACCATGTACGGCTCTTCCCGGCGATCCTGCCAATGCCCGTTCAGGCCGCTGGGCCGGGCGTAAGCTTGAGTGCGGCATTCATATCGCGGCCGGCAATCACCAGGAGAATTAGTTTGGCGATCGCTCTCGGATTCGCGATCGCGCTCGCCATTTCGCTGACCGGTGTCGGCGCTGGCACGATGACGACTCCTCTGCTCATCCTGCTGCTCGGCGTCTCGCCCCCCACCGCCGTGGGAACCGCCCTGGCTTTTGGAGCGATTGTGAAAGTGGCATCCGTGCCTGTATACGCAATGCGGCGCCAGGTCAATATGCGCGTACTCGGGTGGTTGCTCGTTGGCGGCATTCCGGGCGTTTTGGCCGGCTCTCTGGCTCTTGATCGTCTCAAACGTGGACCGCATCATGGCGCGCTCTTTGCAGCGTTAGGCTGTCTGATCGCTGCCACCGCCGTGTATCGCCTGTATCGTGTTTTTAAACCTGCGCCAACCCGTTCGGATCGTGATCGAGTCCGCTTGCTGCCCTGGTTCGCCTTGCCCATCGGCGCCGAAGTAGGTTTCTCTTCCGCTGGAGCCGGAGCCCTTGGTTCTCTCTTGTTGCTCAGCATGACTTCGCTCACCGCCGCTGAGGTCATCGGCACCGATCTTTGCTTCGGTCTAGGTCTTGCGGCCACTGGAAGCATCATTCAAGTCGGCGCCGGAAATTACGATAGCGCGTTGCTGCTGAAGCTCGTGATAGGCGGCTTGGCTGGCGCATTTACCGGATCGGCTCTCGCCGGACGTATTGCCCAGAAACCTCTGCGCGTAGCGCTGCTGGTAGTGCTGATCGTACTCGGCTGCCGCCTCGCGCTGCACCCCTAGCTAATTTCACTACGCGCCGGCGCGCTGCTCTGCGCTCCCAATCGTGTTACCGAGACAGCCGCCGCTTTTACCCCAAAGCGGCAAGCGTCCTCTAGCCCGGCGCGTTCGCTGAGCGCGACCGCCAATGCCGCGTTGAATACATCACCAGCCGCCGTCGTATCGACTGCATTCACGGCGACGGCCGGAATGCAAATGGACTTGCCGTCACTCCGCAACTCGCATCCCCGCTCACCCAACTTAAAAATGATCGTCTGGGCCGCGTCGAGTGAACCTTCCAACATCGCGGCTTCAGTTTCGTTCGGGGTGAGTACGTCAACCAATTCGAGCAACTCCCGCGGCAGTCCCCCGGACGGCGCGGGAGCCGGATCGAGAACAACGAGCGCTCTTCGTTGCTTCGCAAAACGCGCCGCGGCAATCACAGTTTCTAACGTTGTTTCAAGCTGCAGCAATACAACTGCACAGCCATCGAAAACGTTTCCATCGGCCGCAATATCGCCCGGAAGAAGCAAGTGATTCGCGCCAGGCACTACCACGATAGAATTTTCACCGCGCTCGGAGACGTAAATCAACGCCACGCCGCTCGCCCCCGGCACCGCCCGAACGCTTTCGACCGTGCAGCCCACGCTCGCCAGATTCTCGCGCATCTGCTGCCCGAACGCGTCCTCGCCAACCCGGCCGAGCATCGCTACCGAGCCGCCGAGTTTGGCCGCCGCATACGCCTGGTTGGCGCCCTTCCCGCCGGGCGTGGTCAGAAACTTACTCCCGATAATCGTCTCGCCGGCCACAGGAATCCGAGGTGCAACCGCCACCGCGTCCATATTCAAACTGCCAACGACAACGATCTTGGCCATGCCGCTACGGCCGCTTCATCCACTTTTCGTACTCGCGCGTATGCCGCGATTCGAGACTCACTTCCCTGCCGGCGACGAACATCTGCCGGATATTCGTCTTCGCCTCCAGCGGATCGCCATCCGTGAGAATCAAATCGCCGAACTTGCCCTTTTCGATAGAACCCAGCCGGTCGCCCACGCCGAGTATCTCCGCGCTATTGATAGTCAGAGCTTTGAGCGCCTCGTCCCGCGGCAAGCCAAAAGCAGCGGATTGCGCCGCTTCGAAACCAACATTTCGCGCAAACTGCACATCAAAGGTGCCGAAGCAGACCTTCACGCCGGCACGATAGAACTGTGCCGCCAGAGTATAGGGGCCATCATAGGGATCGTCATCGCGCATAGGCAATTGAAACGCGCGGCCCAAAATCACGGGAATGTGGCGCTCTTTCAGCAGCGGTCCAGTACCGCCAATCTCTCGCGGGTCCGCGATGATAATCTTTACTTTCTCTTTGTCCGCGAACGCCACGGCATCCCGGATCGAGCGTTCACGCTCCGCCCGAATCGCAATCGGTTGTAGCCCTTCAAGCACCGGAATCATGGCTTCCAGCCGAAGATCGCGCCGGAAATCTGGCCCGCGCGCCGCCATCGCTTTCTGATAGCGCCGCGCTTGTTCAAAAAATTCGCTCAACTCGCGTAACCGTTCCGTGTATTGCCGCAGCGCGTCCTTATCGGGCCGGGGAGGTGCACCCTCTTGCCGTGGTCCGGTTTCGATTTCCGGAAACAGCAAGTCCATGACCGCGCCCGGCTTCACTGCCATTTCTTCCCAGGTCCATCCGTCAAGGTGCATCAGCGCGCCCTGTCCTGCGATCAGAATTCCGCCTGTCGCGACGCGCCTGCCGCCGCTTCCCGGCAAGCTGACCACACTCGTAATACCCGCCGCGCGCGTCACTTCGATATGTTCGCTCGATGGATTAAACGCCGATCCCGCGCGCAGCTCCGGATTGAATAAGCCCAACTCGTCGAGGTCGACCGTATCCCGCAACGCCTGGATCTCTGCCAAACCGACGTTCGTCGCGGCATTGATCAACCCGGGATACAAATGCAGGCCGCGCGCATCAATCGTTCGAATCGCCGCGCGTGGAACCAGCTTCGGCCCGATTTCGGCGATCCGCCCATCGAGAATCAGCACTGAGCTGTTCTGAATTTCGGGACCTATAACCGGGTGGACCGTAGCATTGCGAATCAAAACGGAATTAGAGTCGGCAGCCACCGCCGCCGCGCACCACAGACAACCGAAAGCTGCCAGTGTATAGGATCGGGTCATCGTCGTGTAGGCAGGTGTGGGATGCCGCTGTCCTTATCTTCAAGCGCCCTCTTCTTCCGTTCGAAATCCGGCCGCGTCTCCAGGTCCTTGTCCCGATCGAAGTACTCATGTCCATCGATCCAAACTCGCAATGCTTTCGAGTAGTTCGAGAGCGGATGGCCGTCGAATAACGCCAGATCGGCCGACTTCCCTACTTCGATCGATCCGACCTTATCGTCGATACCGAGCTGCTTCGCCGGGTTAATCGTCACCAGCGCCAGTGCCTCCGTCTCGTTCAACCCGCCATACCGCATGCTCTTGGCGGCTTCCAGATTCAAATGTCGCTGCAGCTCATCGGAATCGGAATTGACAGAAACCAGCACACCCTTGCGCGTCAGAATGGCTACGTTATACGGCGTCGCGTCGAAAGCCTCAATTTTGTACGACCACCAGTCGCTGAAAGTGGAAACACTCGCACCATGCTCGGCGATCTCACGCGCCACCTTGTAAGCCTCGAGCGCATGCTGCAGCGTGCGAATCTTGAAGCCCATCTCGTCGGCAACCCGCAGCAGCATCAAAATCTCGTCGGATCGGTAGCAGTGCGCATGCACATAGCGCTTACCTTCCAAAACTTCAACCAAGGGCTCCAGCCGTAAATCTTTTCGCGGTGGAAGCGGATGTTCCCCGCGAGCCACCCGCAGACGGTAGGCCTGCCAGTCTTCTTGATAATTCTTGGCTTCGATAAAACTCTCTCGGATGACATCCTCAACGCCCATGCGGGTACCCGGGTAACGGCGCTCAGCCGGGCGTCCCGGCGGCAGCACCGACGGCGGCGTATATCCTTGCCGCTTTGGATTTTCGCCAAGCGCGAATTTGATGCCAGGTTTGGCGCCCGCAAATAACATTTCCTGCGCTGTCTTTCCCCAGCGCAGCTTGATGACCACCGTCTGGCCTCCGATAGCGTTCGCACTCCCATGAAGCACGTTCGATACTGTCAATCCACCGGCAAGCGCCCGATAAATGTTGATATCCGTCGGATCGATAACGTCCTCGATGCTCACCATCGATGAATCCGAAACCGTGCCCTCGTTGACACCGCCTTCAATCGCTGTGTGCGAGTGACAATCGATTATTCCTGGTATCAGAAACTTTCCTGACGCATCGACGACAATGGCGCCCGCCGGAGCACTCAGGTTCTGGCCGACGGCCGCAATCTTCCCGTCTTCCACCAGCACGCTTCCATCCTGAATCGTGCCTTTCGTCACGGTAAGCACCGTCGCATTGCGGATGAGCAACGCCTCCGCCGCGCCAAGCTGGGCGGTCGCCGCCGCCAGCAGCACAGCCAGACACACCGGCCACATCACTCGTGCACCTCTTTCGGCGGTTCGAACTTGCGCCCGGCCACGAACACGTATTCAATCGTGCTCTTCTCTTCGAACACATCACCTTTCGTGATGACGAGATTT
>Ga0157369_10001354_pt1 | contig 30274 bp, 19 predicted proteins | sample C25metaG_FD_113461 | JGI IMG/M metagenome (GOLD analysis project Ga0157369, IMG submission 113461) | Corn rhizosphere microbial communities from Kellogg Biological Station, Michigan, USA - C2-5 metaG | ecosystem: Host-associated > Plants > Roots > Rhizosphere > Soil | place: USA: Michigan... | reverse complement strand
TGGGTTTGGCGTTGTAGCGAAGGCGCTATGCTAGCCACTTAGGCGCAACTGGCAACGCTAGACGAAAAAAATTTGCATTGTCCATGAATAACCAGCCGAGCCCGCAGCGCCCGATCACCACCCACACCTGCGCCAACGGCGCCTTGGACCCACCGGCCACCGCCCTCAAAGGCTGCCCGTAAGTCACCCGCGCATTCACGAAGCGCGACCACTGAAACCGCAGGCCCACCCCCACGCTCGATAACATCCCCGCCTGCAGTTCGCCCGGCTGATCGATCTTGTTCCAGACATGCCCAGCGTCGAGAAACACGAACGGTTGAAACGCCGGCCCCGTATCGCCGAAAAACGCAAAGGCAGGCGTGCGCACTTCCGTTTGCACGTTCCATCCGCGATCGCCTTGCACGGTGTAAGGCGCGTAGCCGCGCAAGGTATCGTCGCCGCCCAATCCCATCTCTTCGCTCGGCAGGAGCGTGTTCGGGGTCCATTGAAATCGTCCGCGCGTGGACAAGCTAAAGCCGGCGCCGAGCGTCAGATCGCGCTGCGCAAGCAATTGCAGGTAGCCATAACGCGCCGTGGCCCCGTTGCGTGTAGCCTGAAACGCCTCGTCGCTGTTATCGCCATCCAAATGCCCAGGGCTGCCGATCAACGCCACGTTCGCATGGGTCTGCCCCAATGCATCGCTCTTGGTCGCATCGTAAGCGACGAGAAACTGATGCACGTGCGTGTTCGCATTGAAAACCTGTACGCCGCCGAACTCCAAGTCGTTGTTCGAACGCTTGAAGTCATAGCCGAATTGCACTTGCTGCTGCCATCCGTCGACGAGCGGCAGATGCCGATCGTAGCGCGCACTGAACTGCGCGGAGACGCCCGTCTGATTGAAGCTGTTATCGAGTCGCGGCGTACTTTGCGCATAGACCCCAAAGAATTCGACGCGATCGAACCAAGGCAGCGGCGCGGAGTAGCTGAACGAATGCGCTTGGAAACGCGGGCGATTCGGTCGCCCGTCGATCGGCGGGTTACCCCCGAGCAAATCGTTGCTCGCGGTGTATTGATAGGCGATCTGCTGATCAAGGCCGAACAAATTGCCGTAGTCGACGCCAGCGAAGAATCGGTCGCGCCCCAGCTGCTGAACGCCGGCGTTGTCGTACCCCACGTTGAACCGAAGCGGAAGGCGATCTTGCGTCTGCAAAATCACATCGGTGGCGTTCGTTCCCTGGCCCGGCGAATAGACGACATCCACGCGCCGATAAGGATTGGCGTTCAGCAACGTTAGCCCAGTGGTCACATCCGATTCGCGAATAGGCCCGCCGCTTTGGAGCGGCATCTCGCGCAGGAGCTGAGCTTCCGAAAAATAGCGATTGCCGCGCGCCGTCACTTGGCCGACGTGAAATTGCGCCACGGCGATGCGAACGACGCTGTCGCTCACGTCTTGTTCGGGTACGTACACGTCGACCAACGGCTGGCCCGCCGCACGGAATCGTTCGATCACGGTGCGACGAATCTCGGCGAGACGGGCAAACGTCAACGGCTTGCCGATGTCGCCATCGAAGGTGGAAAGGAACGTTTGGCTCAACGCCGGCAAACCCACCGCCGCGACCTTTTCCCCCACCGGTAAGCTTTGCGTGCGCACGGCGGTACGCCCGTCATCCTTGACGAAGAGGAGGCCGTGCAACTGCGCCACGGCAATCTCCTGCGATCCGGTTGCGGGCGCCGGTGGCGGAGGCGGGGAGGTTGGCCGCGCAGGCGTGGGGGGAGGCGCAGGCGCGACGTCGCGATACGATTGCGCGCCGGCTGTCGCACTAACCAATGCTAGCGCCGCGCCCGTGCATCGCAAGGTACACGTCAATCCGCACCGCATGGCCGAGCTTGCTGCGTCATGGTGGTTGTCCCCGTCGATGCTCGGCTAGCGCCAAGACATTTAATGCGCCCGCTCGATATCCTTGATCTTGCGCGCCGGCACGCCACCCACCAACGTGTACGCCGGGACGCTCTTCGTGACGACGGCGCCCGCCGCCACAACCGCCGCTTCATGAATCGTGACGCCGGGCAAAATCGTCGCGCCCGCGCCGATCCACACTTTGTCCTCGACACGGATTTCCTGGTGACCCAGCCCGCGGCCGACGCTCGGCGCGAAGACGATGTCGTGCGTCGCCGTTTCGAACGAGACGCGCGGGCCGATTTGAACATCGGCGCCGATCGAGATCCGGCTGTTGCGGCAAGCCAGGCGCGTTTCGGCGTTCAGATAGGCGCGATCGCCGATCGAGATGCCGCGTATCGTCTCTTCGTTCAAGCTGAGCTCGACGTTCAACGGCCCGATGATCGTCACGTTTTTGCCGATCGACATGCCGGCCTGGCGATAAAGCGCAGGGCGCATGCGGTTGAATGGGCCGTACGTCGGCATGGCATTGCCAAGGCTCATGAAGAAGTGTCGTTTGAATGCCTTCAATAGCTTCATCGGTCCGCCTGCAGGGCAGCGCATCGCGCTACAACGTCTAACGATAAGGCCGCGCGCGCGTTCGGGCCCTTAGCTGGCGCATAGAGCGGGGGTTTTGGCGCAAATCCTGGCGTCGGTAAGGGGGGCGAGGCCGCGTACCCCTGCTGGGCGCCCCTCGGCAAGCGAATCGCAAACAGCCAGGAATGAAATCCCGGCGATCTAGCCCTCGACTGAAATGGTCACGCACAAGGCGAGAGGCGGAATTTTATTTAGGGTCGAAAATGAATAAAAGCGAAAATCCTATAGCGAACTGATGAATTTATTTCCGAATTCCCTACAAACTTCCCACGAAAACTAGGGCTTTCCCCAGTGTGGTATCGGTAACAAACGACCGACAGATAGTCACAAAAAGATACAAAAATACACACTTCGGGAATTTCGACCGCCGAGCTTTTTTTATGCTGCTTCTGTCGGATGAATCCTACAGGTTTTGCTGACGCCCTACGTCATGTTCCTCCTGCGCTGATTTCGCCAGCTTGCGCGTTCCTCGATACTTCACATCAACAAGTCGCAACCAATCTGCTCCGCCACGACGCAACGACGCATCGAAACGGGGACAGGTAGCGGATCTCCCTTGATGCGATGTCCTCGGTTGCGCCCGAATCTGTTGTTGTTAGTTAGGAATCCTAACTAACTGGTTGTATGTGCATTTGGTTTTGTTTGGGAAAGCCTCGTTTCGCTTCGAGATGCAGCTGCCCCGTCTTCCACACGTTCCGCTCGGGCGCGTCTCGATGCAGATGAGGTTTTGAATCATGAAACGACGTCAATTTCTCGGTTGCCTGACGGCTGCGGCCAGCAGCTACGTGCTCGTCGCCTGCGGCGGTGGCGGCTCGGGCTCCGACTTGACCGGCAATGCCAATGCTGGAACGGGCGCGATCGCGAACGCAAGCGCTTCGGCCACCTCGGGCGCTTCGCCGGACGGTACGACCGTGCCCTCGGCCGCTTCTATCGTGGACAACGGCGCAAACGTTTGGACACTCTCGAACGGCTACATCTACAAGAACGGCGTGAAGGATGCGGTCTCGTACAACGTCATCATGTTGTTGTGGGTTGGCGGCTACGTGTACCAGGAAAACACGAGCAAGGCGTTCTACAAGTGGACGGGTACGCAGTGGGTAGCGTCGCTCGATCCGCGCTTGGGCGGTACGTCGGCCGACGGCACGGCGATTCCGCCGGCGTCGTACATCATCGACAAAGCGAACAATCAATGGACGTTGTCGAACGGCTACATCTATAAAAACGGCGTCAAGGACGCCGTGTCATACAACGTGAGCATGCTGCTCTGGTACGGCGGCATGATCTATCAGCAAGGCTCGGGCGGTCAGTTCTACGTGAAGACGTGGATGAACACCTGGGTGCCGTGCCGCGACCCGCGCGTCAACTTGGCGGCGACGGCCGGCTCGTTCTACGGCATCAACGGTCACTACGACTATCCGTTCACGCCGACGCAGGTCGTGACCGCGCTGCAAGCACTCGGCTGCACGACCTATCGCGTGGGTTGCGTCAACACGTCTCGGCAGTTGAACCCCGTTATCGCCCTGGCGCAAAAGTTCCAAACCGCGGGCATGACGCTGTTCACGCTGGTCAACTACGGTTTGCGCGATTCGACGGGCGCGCTCTATACGAGCGAATCGGCTGCCTACAACGCGGCCTACTCTGGCGCGGCGGCGATCGCGACGGCATTGGCCCCTTACGGTGTGACGATGTACGAATGCGGCAACGAACTGACGCGAGATCCGGCGATCATTCTGAATTCGGCGACGGCAGGGACGAACAAGGCTGACTTCAATAACGCGAACTGGCCGATCATGCGTGGCGCGATCCGCGGCATGATCGCCGGCATCAAGTCGGTGCAGCCGAGCGCGAAGGTAGGCGTGAACTTCTGCGTGGCGGATGTGGCGGCATCGGATATGTTGTGGGACGGTCAGCAACCCGATGGCTCGAGCGGCTACCCGACGGTACGCTGGGACATCACGACGTGGCACAACTACTCCCCGTACGGCGACATCTTCAACGTCGGAACGGACGGCGCCGGCCCGGGCTTCAACTTGCCCTCGTACTGCAAGGCCCGCTACGGCGTGCCGTTCATGATCACCGAGTGGAATGCCGCGCCCGAACAGACGGAAACGCAGCGCTCGGCGTACGTGACGCAACAACTGGGCGAGTTCTACGCTGCGCGCAAGACGCAGGGCGTTCAATCGGTGATGTACTACGAGCTGACGAGCGGCGACTATACGTACGGTATCGTGCTCGACGATCTCACGCCGATTCAGCCGACCTACGGTTCGTTCCAAACGTTCGTGCAAAACAATCCGGACAACTAAGCGCACGATGCCTTCGCCTGCGGGCGAAGCGCAAGAAAAAGCTCGAAGCTCAAGCGCCGCGCGCCGAGGCTTCGAGCTTTTCGTTTGCGCGAAGCGTAGAGGAAGGCGCCTCGTCCGTGGACAATCCCGTGCCCCATCCAATGGATTGGCCCGTCGCCTTATCTGTACATCCCGCCCCCGCCGCGCGTGACGAACATGCGCTTCTTTTGAATCGACGCGAACATCCGCCTTCTATACCAAGGCGGCCTCGTAAGCACCCAGCCGTTTCTGATGGGCTTCGTGACGGGCAATGCGGCAAAATTTCCGAATTCGTTTTGCGCCGCCAGCAGACCGCGAAAATCTTTAAATTTGATCACGGTCATGCGCGCATGACGTTGGAATAGTTTTTCCCAATTTTCTTCGGTATCGATTACGAAATCACTGATGTGATATTCAGTAAACTGCGCAGCCGTCACGTCGATAATGTATTTCTTGTCCGCCTTTTTATACGTAACCGTAAAATGATTCGACGGAATCCTGCCGCTCGCTCTATTCCAAAAGAAGGCGGCGCGAACGCCGATGTCATTTCTGTCGTATTGCTTCGAATTGACGAGCGCCATAATGACAGGGTTGACGCTGTTGAAGCAATTACCGGACGGATTGTTGATATACGCGTTCACTGAAGGGGCGTCGGTTAGCAATGCCTTCAGCTTGTCTATTTCGGCGATGTCCTCCGGCGTTCGACTCAGTACGTCGACATTCTCGAGCACGCGAACCTGTTGCGGCTCGCCGCGCTTGGCGATTTGGGCGGACGTGAGGTGCTTTCCGTCGCGATACCGATCGCGGCCCTTGGGCAGTTCGTCCTCTTTTTTGGTGGAGGGGCGGTTGGCGCGCAGCCGCCCGGCCGGCTCCTCCGGCTCCGCTTGCGCTTGGGGATCCCGTTCGGTTTCGGGTTTCGGTTTCGGCTTGCGTTTAGGCTTCGGGGGAAGTCGCACGTTGGCGTCGACGCTAGCGTAGTCCTCTTGTACGACAGCCACGTCGATGTTTCCACGATCGGCGAAACGCGGGACGTCGCGTGCGTCGTTAGCGCGGCGCAACGCCTGGTCGGCCAGCTCCTGATCGATCTGTTTTTGTTTCTTAAGATTATTGAAGTATCGGGTTTTCTGCCATCTAACCCAGGTTTTCGCAAGGCGCTTGACGATGACGCCGGCGCCGATGACGGCGGTGTCGATGACGCCCTCCTGGATCGCCAGCGCATATTTTCCGCGCTTGAATGCGCGGATTGCGTCGTAGTAGGGAACAAAGAAACCGACAATGCTGTGAAATACGGTGTCGAGTTCCGATTCGTCATACGCGCGTTCCGCCACGTCTTCCAATGCCTCCCGAAATATCGTATGACTCGCGTGAAAAACCGTCGCATTCAGCGGGCGATAATCGGGAGAATGCTTAAGCGAATATTTGACCGTCAATGTGGGCGACGAAGTGGGCGGCCCATAGTCGTTTTCAAAGATGTCGTGCCGGTGCTGTCCGAGCCATTCATCTACTTGAGCATGAGTGGTGACGTTTTCCGGAATGTGTACCAGCAAATTGCAGTTGTTCGGAAAGTATCCGAGTCGAATCGGCCGGGGGCCATGCATGATCTCGATGATGAGCCCCAGCAACCCGTGGTCGGACTCTTTCTGCTCATGCCTGACCATCTGCTTGAGTGGCCCTTCGTAGTGATACTGCGCCGTCGTCTTATGGACATGAATCCTCGCGAAGGTTGAGTTCGCGTGTTCGTCAACGCCCATTTCCGACAGCCTTTTCATGACGGCCTTCGAGGCTTCTTCGGTTGATACCGCGATGTTGGCGTTGGTCGCTGCTCGATAGGCGGTATCGCACGGAGGAAGATCGGCTAATAGCTCGCGTACGCCCGGCTGATACTCAATGTACTGCAGCGGAGAGAAAACAGGCGCGCAGTAGATCGAACCCAACTCGACGTCTTCATAGTCCGGTTCGCCTTGAACGTCGATGCCCCACCGCGAGATGCGCTCGTACAGCGCGGTGGGATCGAGATTGGCATTTTTGAGGATTGGATCGCCAACCTCGCGCGGCGGCGAGTGCGAGGCGATCGCTTGAGGCAGAAGGGCCATTTCCTCCGGCCCGCATCCGCTTAACGTTTGACGTTCATTGGCGGCTTGCTGCGCTTCGGCTTGGTCGTCCGCGCTGCGGGCGAAACGTTGGCCGCCCAACTCGTTGAAGAACGCTTCGGCGTCGGCATACGCCTGCCCCGTTGCGGCCGTTGGAAAGCGCCCTGAGCCGTGCGCCGTGCCGGACGGCGCATCTTCCGGCGGCGCCGTCCTCAGCGTGTCGAAGTTAACGTCGACGTCGGGAGAGCCGGTGTCGGGATCGGGCTCGGGGCCGGCGCCGCCGCGCGAATCGTCGTTCGGCCGAGTATTGAACCGCGGCGTTCGATCCGGCCCGATGGCTCTTGGCGCGGGGGGCGCCGCCAGGCGTTCCATGGCCGCGGCCGCATAGTCGACCCCGACTGCGGCCGCCGCGATTGTCAAAAACAACTTGTGCGAAAGGGGCTGCTGCCGTTGGAGCGGCACGGCCCTCGCACGCTTCTGCTTTCGGTTGTTCTGGATATCGACATCTCGTCGCCCGCCTTGTCTGCTTCGCGCTTGCGCCACATAGGACGAGTTTCCGCTGCCGGCGACGTGATGGGCTTTGACCACGTAACGATCTCTCAGGGATAGTCGAGCGGCCGTTGTCTCAACGCGCGCCTACAGAGCAATCGCTCTGCGCCGCCCGCCAAGCACACTATCGCAAGAGGGCGGGCGCGTGCAACGAACGGGAGGCGGCGGATCGATGCGGGGAGCACGGTCAACCCAAATACTGCAGAGACGATCGTGAAATACAGCGCTCCGGCGGCATCAGCGCCCGGTGCTGGGCGCCGGGCCCGCGCCCGCGACAGGGGGGCGGCGCGTTGGCACAGGACGGCGGCGGGGGCTTGCCGTCGCCGGGACGGACGTGGCAGGCCCGCGCATAAACGCGGGAAACGTCTGGCGCGCCCGCGAAGCGAGCAACAACGAAATCACCAGAGCGATCGGCAGCATGTTCGACGGCGTGGTCAAACGATGCTCGGTGGCCGACATCGCGAGCAGGCAAACCGAGGCTAACTCGATGAAGCGGTACGCGATAAAGTTGCGGCCGTTCTCGCGCACCGCTGTGATGGCGCCCCGCTGGCACCAGCCGACCAGACGCCAATAGAACGTCAGCATCAGGATGAGGCCGATCACGCCGAGCTCGGCCAGTATGTTCAGATACGAGTTATGCGCGTGCGAATCGCTGTGGTTCGCGTTGATGCCGACGGCTTGCCCGAACAGCCCGAAGTAGTGGACCACGAGCGAAATGTTGTCGTCGAACGAACCGAACCCCATGCCGAAGATCGGGCTTTGCGAGAAGTAGGCTAGGGCGCGCGGCCAGAGCCATTCATAACGAATGTCGAGGTTCGCGACTTTTTCGTCGGGGTTTTCAATACTGAACTGATAACCCATGTAGTCGACGGAGCCATGCGTGTGATACGCGGCGATAAAGAGCGAAGCAGCGATCAGGCCACCGACGAGCGTGGCGAACATCCAACGTTTGCGCCCGAAGAATACATAGGGCATCAGCACGAGAATGCCGAACATCGATCCGCGGCTATAGGTGGAGAACAGCATGAGCGCGTTCGCGCCCATCAACATCAGCATGCCGCGGCTGCGCTTCATCGCGTAGCAGGCGATGCCCAAGCACAGCAGCACGGCTAAAAATCCGCCCGCCGCATTGCGGGCGATGAAGTAGCTGCCGAACGTATCCGAGGGATGGCGGAAGATCGTGAGCAAGCCGTTCTGCGCGACATACCAAAGATAAAACGGCACGTTCACGAGCACCGCGAAGAGATAGAAGCGGCGCAGGATCTTATTCAAATCCCAACGATGAACATACGCGCAACCGGCGATGATCGGCGCATACGAGACGAAGAAGTTGCCGTCGTGCCGGTAAAAATCGAACTCGAGAAACGACTGAGGGTTGTAGTAAAGCGTCGAAAGCAAAGCGAACGCGGCGAACAGCGCCAGCGGGCCGATGAAGTCGGGGTAGCGGCGCCCGAAAAAACGCCACCCGCACAGCACCATCGGCGCGAAGCCGATCGCGCTGACCGGAACGAAGTTCGTTACGCTGAAAATCAGCGCGATCAAAGAGAGGAACGCCACGCTCGCTTACCCTCGACTTATTTGGTCACGATCGCCGCGGTCAATCCGGCGTTGATCGCAGGCAACAACAAGCTCAACACGCGGTTGAAGCGAACGAGCGGGCCGTTGTCGACGTAGACCACATCCTTGGGCTGCAGATCGAACTGATTGGCGAGCAGCATCGAGACAGGCGAGCGCGAATCCAAGTGATAGACCAGCGGCTTGCCTTTCTCCTCGCGGATCACGTAAAGCTGCCGCGGATCGGCCGTGCCCTGGTTGATGAAGCCGGCTTGGCTGAGCGCGTCGGCGAGCGTGAGCCTGCCGTCGGAATTCGGTATCGCCGCAATCGGTTTGTTCACTTCGCCCATCACGTAGGCCGTGTTCGTATCGCGCGTGCTGACGCGCAACATGTCGCCCGGCTGGAGCATGATGTCGGACGGGTTCTTGCCCATTGCGATCATCTGCGTCAGATCGATCGGATACGACGTGCCGTTGCGCGTGAGCGTCAAGTGCGCACGGTCGGCGTTCCCCGTGAAGCCGCCCGAACGATTGATCGCCTCGGTCAGCGTCATCGGAATATCGTTGATCGATTGGCCCCCCGGCGCGCGTACTTCGCCGTCGACATAGACCTGAGCCGAACGATAGGACGCCACCCGCACGGTGACTTGCGGCTCGCGGAACTGTTTGGCGAGATCGGAGCGCACTTCACGCTGCACTTGCTCGACCGTCTTGCCCGCGGCATGGATCGCGTGCGACATATACGGGAAATCGAGGTTGCCTTGACCGTCGACCACGAAACCTTGAGTCGGGTCGCTCGTCTTGTTGGTCGCCACTTGCTGGCCCAGCGCCGCCGCTAGTTCGGGGTGATCCCACACGGTGATCTGCAGCACATCGCCCGGCCCCAGTTTGTACGGTCCAGGCTTGGCGAACAAATCGAGCTGATTGGCGATCTGCATTTGGCCCTGGCCGTTTTGCAGCTGCTTGATCAGGTTCAGATCGATCGGCTGAATCGGAACCTGTTCCGCCGATTGCACCGCGCCGTCAGGCGTCGACGAAACGGGCAACGAGGGGGGTGTCTCCATGTGCTGACCGGGAACGACTCCGCATGCCGCGAGCAGCGTCGATAGCAGGGCGATCGCCGCCGTGCAGGATCTAGCGGCGCGTAGACGCGTCGTACTACCGTGGCTTCGGTTCGGGTCGAGCAATCGTAGTGTGTTTGTCATTGTCGCACTCCATGCTTCAGTGGGCGTTGCTTCAATACGCATTGGTGTGGCGTAGGCCCTTGAAAATCGTCGCGAGGATGATCCGCATATCGAGCCGGAACGACCAGTTGCGTAGGTAATAAAGATCGTGGGCGACACGCGCCTCCATTTTCTCCACTCGCTCCGTTTCGCCGCGGTAACCGTTGACCTGCGCCCAGCCCGTGATGCCTGGCTTGATTCGGTAGCGATGGATGTAGCCCTGAACGATCGGTTGATAAAGATTGTCATGCTCGATGGCGTGCGGGCGCGGGCCGACCACCGACATTTCCCCGCGCAGCACGTTGATGAACTGCGGCAGCTCGTCGAGGCTCGTGCGCCGCAGGAAGGCGCCCACGCGCGTCACGCGCGGATCGCCGCGCTTGGCCTGTTCGAGCACACCGGCCTTCGGTTGATGCACGCGCATAGAGCGGAACTTGTAGATCTCGAACACGCGACCGTCCACGCCCTTACGGCGTTGCTTGAAGAAAACCGGCCCCTCCGAGCTCAGCTTGACAGCGATCGCGATGATCAGCATCACAGGCGCCAACGCGATTAGCGCCGCGGCCGCGAACAGCCGATCGAACAAATCCTTCTTGAACAGCGCGGCCGGAGGCACCGGCGAGGCGATCAGATTGATCGTCGGCAGTCCTAACAAATTCGTCACGCTGCCTTCGAACAGCGACAGCGTGCGCACATCCGGCATGAAGCGGATATTGATCAGATCGTTACGGAATTCGTTGACGAGTTCCATGATCGCCGCTTCCTCGGCCAACGGCAGCGCCAGCCAAAGCTCGTCGAGCTCGTGCTCGCGCACGAACGCCGAAAAGGCCGCATGGTCCTCGAACACGGGAATCTCGGGGTGCGCGAGCGGCGTGCCGCCCGGTTTGACGTTGTAGATCGCGGTGGCGCGGAAGCCGGTCGTCGGCGAGGTTTCGATTTTGCGCAGCAAGTCGTCGCAATGCCCGCCGCAGCCCACCAGCGCGACTTGATGCAAGTTCATGCCCGCCGTGCGCATACGGCCGAGCAACGCGTGCATCCACATCCGGCCGGCGATCATCGCGGCGGCCGAAATCAAGGTCCAGTAGCCGAACCACAACCGCGAGACGAGGTTGACCATGTGCAGCGAGAACATCAGCGCCATCGCGCCTACCTGCACCAAAGCCCACGCCAGCGCGACTTGCCGGATGAGCGCGCGCTTCGAGCGGCCGCGCCACGATTCGTATACGCCGAACGAGGGGAACACGAGCAATGACAAGGCCGCCGAGAAGGCGACGAACGCCCAGTAGAGCCGGCCGTCGGCGACATCCTCGAACCGCAATCGCGATGCGATCAGGGCGCCCAGCGCGATCATGCCTACGTCGAATACGCGCGCCCAAAGATCTTGTAGTCCTCGCATTTCTGCTCTCCGTATCGTTGTTCGTTCGCCTGCGCCTCGCACCAGCGATCGGCATCGCGCGCACGCGAGGAGGCTCGCGCAGCGACGAGGTCATCGACGACGCGATAGGTAATCAAACTCCCTACATCTCATTGCCGAGCGTTCAAACGCGACGCTGACGCGCGATGCTCGGCGCGCGTTACTGGCTCAGCGCATGTTTGCGATAGACGGTCGGCGAGACGCCGTACCGTTTGCGGAACAGCCGTCCCAAGCGATCGCCGTTGCCCATGCCGCAGCGTCGCGCGATTTTGTCGACGGGCAGCTTGGTGCCGACGAGCATCGCGCAGATCGCCTCGAATCTCAGTTGCATCAAGTACTCGAGCGGCGTCACGCCGAATTCGCTCTTGAAGCGCCGCAGATAGTTGCGCACGCTCATCGCCGCGACGGCGGCCGCATCGGACACGGAAATATCGCTGCCGAAGTTCTCGCGCATCCAGCGCGTCGACTCGTGAATCTTGTCGACGGTCGTGTTCAGGCTCGGCGCTTCGCCGCGCGCCTTCACGACTTCGCCGACGGCGGGCGGCAGGCTGCTCGCGATCCGCAGCGACATGTCCTCGCCGTGATCGGAGGCAATTTGCGTCAAGGCCATTTGGGCGGCTTTTTGATTGAGCGCCCAGGCCGGCATCGAGCCCGATCCGATCCAGAACACCGGGACGTTGGGCCTCGCATGCGGTGCAATGTCGACGCCGAACGCCGAGGCGTGCCGCGTGGCGGCCGCGTGGCGATCGGCGAGGGCGTGTCGATCGGGGGACCCGGAGCCCGAGAGCCAGCGTGCAAGCTGGACGTCGAAGCCCGATGTCACACGAACGTCGTTGCTCGCGACGTATAACGCATGAAAATCGCCGACCGAATAGGCATCGAGCCGCTGCGTCATGACGGCGATCGAAGACGAACTCGTCACAGGGCCGCCGAGCTTGGAGAGCAGCGACACCCGATAAGGGGGCTGGCCGCTCGAAAAGCGCATCAGTGCGTTGGCCAATTGAAAGACTTCGCTGATCACGCCCGTGGTGAAGAGGCAGTGACCGTCGAAGATCAGGATCCCGATATGGCGCGCGTCGGCTAGAGAAGTCATCTCCCGCGGCATGACGTGCGGTGTAGTAAAGACAGTGGCGCGATCCACGAAGCATTCCTCCCGCATGTTGAACACACATTGAGTGTTGCGGTGCATCATCGTAATCATCATGATGCCATGTCGATTTTTGGAGAAAAAGGTGGCGAAAAAGACCGTGGATTTGGCGTCAGAAGTCGTGCCGTCGAAAGATATTCGCTGAAGTATTTTTTATATTTTTGTTATAAAAATTTACAAACGCGGATTTTTTTTGTGCGCCCCCTTCGGGCAGCTTGGGGTACCGCTGTAGGCCTTGCCCGGCCGTGCCCGGTAAAAAATATCGGGTATTAATCAGAAATATTGTCGTTCCGCATAATTGCGCCGGTCTGCCATTTACCGATGTTAAGCGTTTGGGCATTAGTAATGTTTGTCCTGCTTCACCCAAATGCGCCAACACATCGGCCTTTTGCGACCTTCGGGATTTAGCATGAAGTTGTCTGGCTATGCTTCACAGCAACATGAACCGAAGGGGCGGTGGCGCACTCGTTTTCGCGTCCTCTGTCGCCTGTTCATGCTTTCGGACCCATTAGGAGAACAAGCAGATGAGTACTCCTGTCGAAACGAGGGAGCGGCCGCGCAAGGCCCAAGCTGCCACGCAGTTGCGCACCACGCCCGCCCGGTCGCCGCAGTCGGCGTTGCGTACGCGTGCGGTGGTGCTTGCGGGCGGTTCAGGTACCCGGCTATGGCCGCTTTCACGCAAGCATTTCCCAAAACAGCTCGTCGATGTGCTGGGGGCGGGATCGCTGCTGCAGATGACGGTCCGGCGGCTGCAGCGCCTCGCCGACGTCGAGCTCGACATCGACGCCTCGCCGATCGTCGTGTGCGGCTCTGAACACCGCGCCATCAGCGCTCAGCAAATGGAGCAGCTCGGGATCGGCGCCCGCTTCATCATCGAACCGAGCGGCCGCAACACGGCGCCCGCGTTGTCGCTTGCCGCCTTGCATGCGTTGGAGGACGGCGGCGACGCTGTGCTCGTCGTGATGCCGGCCGATCATATGATCGGCGACGTGGCCGCGTTTCAACGCGCGGTGGCGACTGCTACGCGTCATGCGGAGCGCGGCGCCATCGTCACGCTGGGGATCAACCCGACGCGCCCGGAAACGGGCTACGGGTACATCGAAAAGGGCGACGATATCGACGGCCAAGCGCGCAAGATCGCACGCTTCGTGGAAAAACCGCCGCTCGAAGTCGCGCGCTCGTACCTGACGAGCGGCAAATACTTCTGGAACAGCGGCATCTTTGTGATGCGCGCAAGCGTGTGGCTCTCGACCTTGCAGCAAATGCAACCCGAGACCTACTCGGCCTGTGCGGCTGCCTACGAGGCCGGACAAGACAGCGCCTCGGGTTTCAAGCCGCACGAGCAATTGTTCGCCGACGTGCCGTCCGATTCGATCGACTACGCCGTGATGGAAAACCTCACGCGTGGCGGCGAGGTCGAGGGCGTAGTGGTGCCGCTCGATGCGGCGTGGTCCGATCTCGGTTCGTGGGATTCGGTATGGGATGCGCTGGACAAGGATGCGAACGGCAACGTCGCGTCCGGGCGCGTGCTCATGGAAGACGCCAACTCTTGCTACGTGCGCGCCGAAAGCCGGCTCGTGACCTGCGTGGGCGTCGAGGATCTCGTCGTCGTCGAAACGGCGGACGCGGTGCTCGTCGTCGATCGGTCCCGCGTGCAGGACGTGAAACGCATCGTCGGGCGGATCGCCGATCAGCAAGGCCCGGAGGTGGACGCCCATCGCAAGGTGCAACGGCCGTGGGGTTGTTACGACTCGATCGACAAGGGCGAGCGCTTCCAGGTCAAGCACATCGTTGTCGAAGCCGGTGCGCAACTCTCGCTGCAACTGCATCACCATCGCGCCGAGCATTGGATCGTCGTACGCGGCACGGCTCTCGTGACGCGCGGCGAGGAGCAGTTCCTGCTCGGAGAAAATCAATCCACGTATATCCCGCTCGGCGTCAAACACCGGCTCGAAAACCCGGGGAAGGTACCTCTTGAACTGATCGAAGTTCAATCGGGCGCCTATCTCGGCGAGGACGATATCGTCCGCTTCGAGGATGTCTACGGACGCGCGAACTGAAGCAAGACGCAAAGCGCGCGGCCGTGAGCGGCGACGCTCGACGGCCGCGACGCGTTTGCCGGCGGACCATACGTGGCAACCGTTTTTGATCTCGATCCATGAACGTATATGACGCTGCGCTGGAGCATGTCCGCAACTCGATCGGGACCGCGGAGGTGCTGGGATTGAAGTCCTGCGCGATCCTCGTCTCGGATTTAAAGCTGCTGCTCGAGATGCTGGAGGACGCGTTGCGGGACCAGCAACCGGACTCGCAACACAAGGCGCAATGAAAGCGGACGCGATCCACACAACGCTACATTTTCGAGGACGACGCCAGTGAACGACTTGGCTCTCAACTCTCTATACGTGCAGACAGGCGGCGAACGCAGCCAACTGTCCGGGCGCGATATGTTCAAGCTGCTACGCGATCACATCTTCGAGGTGCTGGGCATCGCCCTGGCCGTGACGGCGCTCGCGTTGGCTTATCTCTTCATCGCCACGCCCGTCTACGAGGCGGACGTGCTCGTGCGCGTGGATCCGCCGGAGCCGAACGCGCTCGGGATTTCCTCGCAGACGCAGCAGTATTCGCCGCCCGCGCCGTCGCCGTCGGCCGAGATGGCGATCATGCAAAGCCGCTCGGTGCTCGAGCCGATCATCAACCGGTATCGCTTCGATGTGACGATCACGCCGAAGACATTGCCGATCATCGGCAGCATGGCGCAGAAATTCGCCAAACCGGGGCAACCGTCGGGCGCGTGGTTCGGCATGAGCTCGTACGCATGGGGTGGCGAAAAAGTGCATATCGCGCAACTCGATGTGCCGCCTTCGTTCGAGGAGCGAAAGCTCACGCTCACCGCGCTCGACGGCGGACGCTATGAGTTGCGCGGCCCCGGCGGCGAGGCGATCTTGACGGGCCAGATCGGCACGCCGGCGCGCTCGAGCGATGGCGTCTCGATGCTCGTGACCGAATTGGCCGCGCGCCCCGGAACGCAATTCGAGGTGAAGCACTGGGCCATGGTCGATGCGATCAAGCGCTTCTCCAAGGATCTGAAAGTGAGCGACAAGGTCAAGGATACGGGCCTCGTCGAAATCACGTATTCCGATCGCCATCCCGAGAAGGCCGCCGAAGTGGCTAACGCCATCTCGCAGCAATACATGACGACGGCCGTGGCGGCGAAGCAGCGTAACGACAGTGCGACGCTCGCTTTCATCAACAAGGAGCTGCCGCGCCTGCACGCGGAACTCGAAAAGGCCGAGCAAGCCCTGTCGTCCTATCAGACGACGGCGCAATCGATGCAGCCGACCAGCGAAGCGCAGGCGTATTTGCAAGGCGGCATCGACTTCGATCGCCGCATCGCCGATCTGCAAATTCAGCGTACGCAATTGCTCGATCGCTATACGCCCGACAGCCGCTGGGTCCGCAACATCGACGAACAGTTGAGCCAATTGCGCGCGCAGAAGAATCAATTCGATACGCGCTTCGCGGCGATGCCGTCTTCGGAGCGTAAGAACGTCGACCTGACGCGCGATGCGAAGGTGGCGGAGCAGGTGTATCTCGGCATGATGCAAAAGGCCGAGGAGCTGTCGGTGCGTCGCGCCAGCACGACGGGCGGCGCGCACATCGTCGACGATGCGGCGGTGCCGTTCCGCCCCGTCAAGCCCGATCCGCTGATCATCATGCCGGGCGGCGTCGTACTGGGCTTGCTCTTGGGCGTGACATCGGTGTTCGTGCGCCGTCACGTGATGATGGGCGTGACCGATCCGCTGTTTGTCGAGGCGCGGCTCGGTGTGCCGCTGATGGGCGAGGTGCTGTATAGCCAGCAGCAGGCGCGGCTGAACGATGAGATCGGCGCGCTGCAGCGGCGCTCGTTGTCCTCACGCAGCGCGGCGCCGGGTTTGCCCGGGCGTGTGAGCCCGCAAGTGCCTGCGGACGGACGCGTCGCCGCGACAGGGGCGGGCGTATCGAAGGTGTTGGCGGATCGCTATCCCGACGATCCGTCGATCGAGGCGCTGCGCAGCGTGCGCACCGCGCTTTCGTTGGATCTCGCGCATGCGCCGAACAATATCGTCATGATGGCCGGGCCGACGCCTTCGGCCGGCAAGAGCTTTGTCGCGGCGAATATGGCGGTGCTGCATGCGGAGGTGGGATCGCGTGTGCTGTTGATCGATGCGGACATGCGTAACGGTCACCTTGCGTATCACTTCGGTCAGCCGAATCGCGGCGGCCTCTCCGAGGTGCTCAAGGGCGCCATGCAGCCGCACGAGGCGCTGCGGCGTACGAGCGTCGAAGGGTTGACGCTGCTCTCTTGCGGCAGCCGCACGACGAACCCGGCCGCGCTCTTGATGCGTCCGAACTTCCGCGAACTGCTGCAGCGGTTCTCGCACGAATACGATCTCGTGATCGTCGATACGCCGCCGTTCCTCGTCGTGACCGACGCGGCGATCGTCGCGGGCGACGCCGGTGCGACGGTGCTGGTGCTGCGTTCGGGCATGCAGAGCGAGGAGGAGATCGCCGAGACGGTGCGCAAGCTCGAGCGCTCGGAGGCACGGGTGACGGGCGCTGTCTTCAATGCGATTCCGCTGACGCGAAGCACACGCTACTACGGCTATTACGGCTCCGGCGACGACACCGAGCCGGTGTTCGACGCGACGGCATGACGACGAGGCCGCGCGCTGCGCGGCCGCATCGACTCGTTTTTTCGGGAGAACTATGCATCTCGTGGTCAATGGTAAGTTCACCGCGCAACGTCTGACGGGCGTGCAGCGCGTGGCTTACGAGCTGATGCGCGCCGTCCGCTCGATCGACGCCGCGGCGGACGAGATAGAAGTAGCGGTACCCAAGAACGCCGTCGCATCGGCTTCGCCGCTCGCTCGGCTAAGGCCGGTACCGTGGCTCAAAGGCGATTTGTGGGAGCAGATCGCGCTGCCGCTCGCCACGCGCGGCGAACTTCTGCTTAGCCTGTGCAATAGCGGGCCTATCTTCAAACGACGCCATGTCGTGATGGTTCACGACATGGCCGTCTACGATACGCCGCATACCTTTTCCCGGCTGTTTCGAACCTGGTATCGCATCAAGTTTGCGATGCTGATCCGGCACGCGCCGATTTTGCTGACGGTGTCTTGGTTTTCGAAGGCGAGGATCTGCGCGTTGCTCGGCGCCGATGAATCGCGCGTGCGTGTGGTGCGTCCCGGCGCCGATCACTTCGGCCGGATCGTATCGGATCCTTCGGTCGTCGAGCGGCTAGGGCTCGCGCGCGTGAAGTACTGCGTGATCGTCGGCAGCCTCGATCCGCGCAAGAATTTGCAGCGCGTATTGGCGGCCGTCGAGCGGCTCGCGCATTTGCGCGACGTCAAATTTGTCGTCGTCGGCGGCGCGAATTCCAAGGTGTTCGCACAGACAGGGGCCGCGTTGGACGGTACGGCAAGCGCTGCTGATTCGGGCGCGCGGATCGTGCGCGCGGGGTACGTTTCCGACAGCGAATTGAAGGCGCTGTACGAGCAGGCCGCGTGTCTGGCTTTTCCTTCGTTGTACGAAGGATTCGGATTACCGCCACTCGAAGCGATGTATTGCGGATGCCCCGCGATCGTCTCTACCCATGCGGCGCTGGCCGAGGCATGCGGCGACGCCGCGATGTACTGCGATGGGCATTCGGTCGACGATATTGCACAAAAAATCGAGCGAATGTTGACCGACGATGCCCTGCGCGCCAGCTACCGGGAACAAGGCCTGCGGCATGCGCATGCGCATAGTTGGGAGCGATCGGCGCACGAACTGATGAAGATCCTCAAGGGGGAGACGTATGAGACGGAGCCGGCAATCGCCGTGCGCTCGGCGGCCTAGCGCGCGCCGGCAGGAAGGGGGCGGCGCATGACGGGGCGTTCCGAATTCTCCGCGCGGCGTCGCGCGATGCTGGCGGCGCTCGCGGCGGCCGGGGCGGGATCGAGCATGGGCGTGAGCATGAGCGCCTCGGCCGCGCGCGCCCTGCGCAAAGTGAACGCAGCGGGCGGCGGCGAGCGCCGCATCTCGCAACTGATCGGCGCGAACGGGTGGCCCGTGACCGAGGCCAACGCCGCCATGTGGAAAGCGATGGGCATCACCTGGGGCCGCGATTCGGTCGGCCCCGGCCAGCGTCATTCGGCCGACGATCCCGTCGAAGTCGACAAAACCGGTGCGGCGTTCGATCACGACTTGCCGCCCGCGATCCTGCTGAACAATCGCAACGGCATTCACTCCTTGCTGCTGCTCGGCTACACGCCGAAGTGGAACGCGAGCGTCGACGGCGATAGCCGTTCGGCGCCGAAGGACGACAGCGTCTGGCAGCGCTACGTCGAGGCGGTCGTGCGTATGTACGTGGCGCCGCCGTACAACGTGCGCCATTTTCAAATCTGGAATGAAGCGGCCGGCAAATTGACCGGCGGCTCACCGCAGGCGACGTTCTGGCACGGCAGGAATTTCAGCGCGAACCGCGAGCAAGCCAGACCCTACGATCGGGCGATGCAGGATTACGTCGAACTCGTTCATGTGCCCGCCGCGCGCATCATCCGCAAGTACGGCGGCTACGTGGTGTATGGCGGCTGGCCCGATCAAGGGGGCCTCGACAACTACATCCGATGGCTCGAGTATCGCAGCTCAGTGGTCAACGCGCGCATGATCGATTGGGTCGATTACCTCGATACGCATTACCTTGGCGTCGACGCCCTGACGCCGCTCTACGATCGATACGTCGCGAACGGTTCGGTGCGCGGCATCTGGCAGACGGAAATCGGCGATCGCTACATGATCGATCCGCATTATTTGCCGATGTATTTTTTCAAATTCGCGGTGTGGGCCTTGGACCATACTTGGGACGACCCGAACAAGTACGTCTCGATGGTGTACCACTGGGATGGGTTCGAGCCGTTCCGCCTCACCCATCGCGGCAATCCCCGCACCTATAACGTGTCGGGCAAATCGTTGATCGTCCTGAACAAGACGGTGGGCGGCGTGCTGGAACGGTTCGGGGGGCATCTCACATTTGGCCCCGACGCCTCCGGGCTTGCCTTGCGCTCAGGCTCTGATCTCGTGATTCAAGTGCGGGCCAGCCCAGGGCCGAGAACGGTGAATGTCAGCGGCTGGTCGGGCGTGGACCCAGAGCGTCTGGGCGTGGCGATGATCGACGCCTTGACGGGGGAGGCGGCCGATGCGAGTTCCATCGCCGCGCGCGCGAGCTCGGACGGATTATCGATCGGCTTTCGGATACCGGAGGCCGTGAACGGAGCAGGACATGGCGCACCTGCGCATCTCGCCTACCTCGTCATTAGCCGGCAAGCATGACGATGAGCGTGCGCAGCGTATATCGAAGCAGGTAACGAGCGCTAGACAATCTAGGAGATACGACGTGAACGAGGTGGAGGCAAGACGGCACCCGGCTAGCGTCGCCGCGAGCCAAGCTGCGGGGGCGCGTAGCGGGTGGGTGAGGAAGGAGGGGGCGGCAGCGAATGCGCACAGCGAGTCGGATTCAAGCATGCCGCATAGTGCGGCGCAGGAAGAGGGGATCACCTGGCGCCGCGCGATAAGGGGAATTTGGCATGGTGCGAAGCGCCTGTTGCCCGATTCGACCTTTATGCAGATTCAGCATCGCAGGCTAATCGGGCGCTGGCCGAATTTGCGGCGCCCGGCCGCGTTCAACGAGGCGATTTTGCAACGATGCCTGCACCCCGATATGCGTTGGGTGGCGCTGACGGACAAACTCGCCGTGCGCGAGTACGTGCGCGAAAAAGTGGGCGAGGAGCATTTGATTCCGCTCATCGCTGCGCCGGAACGGTTTACGCGCGAGGTGTTCGACGCGCTGCCGAACGCGTTCGTCATGAAGGCGAATCACGGCTGTGCGTTCGTGAAAGTGGTGCGCGACAAATCGACGACATCCTACGAATCGTTGAAGTCGCTCGCCGATAAGTGGCTGGCGATCGATTATTCGAGCAGTTCGCGCGAGCGGCACTATCGTTTCATCAAACCGAGGCTCTACTTCGAGCACCTGCTGCTCGACGAGACGACAGGCAAGATCCCGTCGGATCTGAAGCTGCATGTTTTCGGTGGCCGTATCGAAGGGCCGCGTATTTATACGATGGTGGTCGCCGATCGCTTCGGCGATGTGCGCGGCGATCTCTACGATAGCCAGTGGAATCGCATGAACGTCACGTTCGGCCCGTACACGCCGAGCGATGCGCCTACGCCGCGGCCCGCGAACTGGGCCGAGGTCGAGCGCATCGCGTTGCGTTTGGCCGAGGATTTCGGCTATGTGCGCGTCGATCTGTATTCGATGGGAAGCCAGGTGTATTTCGGCGAACTGACGTTCACGCCGGGCGCCGGACTGTTGCGCTTCACGCCCGATAGCCACGATTACGAATGGGGCCGTTTGCTCAAAGAATCGCTCGAAGGTTTCGAACGCATGCGACGCACGGGATGCGCATAACGACGAATTGTTTGCATCTCACGCAATTGCGCCAATCGTTCGTGCTTTCGCGACCACTCGAAAATATCGCGGAAATTTGCCGGGGTAACCTCCCTGCGGCATGTCGAAAGACGATGCCGCAGTAGCGAACGGATCGCTCGGCGGCGCTTGTGCGCGCCTCCCGAGCGGGCCGTCTCGTCGTAGTTGCGTTGTCAAAGAAACGAACTAATCAATCAACGTAATGGAGGCCAGCGATGCCCTTGTTCGTGTATTTTATTGCGGCGGTGTTCGGGATCGGCGCTTTGACTGCTTCGGCGTCTCATGAGTTTTCGCCGGCGCATTTCATGTGCATCGCCCATTGATTCGGCGATAGCACGGCGCGCCACGTCATGCGGCCACCGCCTTTAGCGGCGGTGACCACGTTTTGGTGGCGCGCTTTCGGCCGCTCTTACTGTGCGGCTTGCCAGCTCAGTACCGGATGCGTGCCACCCGCGGGCATCGACCATGCGCCGCCCGGCCCGAAGCTCCACGATGCGAAGCTTGCCGGGTTGCTCATTTGGGCCGTGGTGAGACCGTTCTCTGCCGGCACGCCGTTGCCGCCATTTTTTTGGCCGGTCGTTTCCGTATTCCAGTAGACCGATTTGATCGTGCCCGTGTTCCGGTAGGCCACGCCGGCCGGCGTATATGAATTGACGGCGCCCACGTTGAATGATTCATCGATCGTTCCTTCGTTGGAATAGACGAGCCCCCCGCCTCCCATACCGCCTCCCACCATCCCCGTTGCATAGGACTGCGAAATATAGCCGGTGTTATCGCCGACGAGCCCACCGGGCTCGACGTGCAGGGGGCCTGCGACATCGCCTGTAGCGTACGACTGCGCGATGGTCCCGTTGTTGCGGCCGACGAGCCCGCCAGCGAGCCCCTGAGTGTCGGAGCTCACGCTGCTCCAAGAGCGTGTGATGGTGCCGTCGTTCTGACCCACGAGGCCCCCTGTCGTCGTCTCGTCCTCATTTGTCGCGTAAAGCGAGCCTGTTGAGTAGCTATGCGTGACGAGCCCGCGGTTATCGCCGACGAGGATGCCGATGGGACCGTCGTCGTAGGTCACCCAGCTGTTGGTGACGCCGACGTTGCGCACGACGCCGGCTTGACCGACGACGCCGAACAGGCCGGTAGGTTGCCAGAACGCTTGCTGCGTCGGGTCGATCCGATCGATCGTGTGGCCCATGCCGTCGAACTGGCCGGTAAACGCGGTGGTGGTATTGCCGAGTGGCGTAAACGCGGCGTTCGCCGCGTCGAGATCTTTGCCTAGCGCGTAGGTGCCGGCCAAATCGAGCGAGATGTTTTGCAGATCGCCGATTGAGTTAACGAGCTTATAGGCGGTGAATTGCGACAGCAGCCCGCTGTACGGCGCAGCGATCCAGCCCGGATTCGCGAGCAACGTTCCCGGCGTGTAGACGCCGTTCATGTCGTGGAGCATGCTGACCGCGCCGAGGCTGCCCGACCAATCGATCGTGCCTTGATTGACGACGCCGCCGCCGTTATCGATGCCTGCCGCATCGCCGCGCAGCATGAGGTTGCCGTTGCCTTGATTCTTGATCGTTGTGCCCGCATCGATCGAGACGTTGTGTGCGGCCGCGAGCGTCAACGCGGCGGAGCCTTGCCAACGCAGATCCGATCCGATCTGCAAATCCCCGGGATTGCTTGCGGCGCCCGTCGTGGTGAGGTTCACCGAAGTGCCGCCGTTCAAGCTGCGCGCGATGACGCTCGCCGCTTGCGCATCGACGGAGAACGAGGGCGTGAAGAGATTCCACGTTCCCGCTGTGACGGAGGGGGCGCCGCATGCATCGCAGAGCGAGAGGGTTTGCGCGGTGCTGTCGACCACGCCACCTTTGCCGTCGACGTTTTGGGCCGCTATCGCGCCGCCGACGATGACGTTGCCGCGATCGGCGACGAGCCAGACGTGCCCCGCGCGCGTGGACGTGCCGGTCGCGCGGATCGGGCTATGGTTGCCCGCTAGCGCGAAGACGTTGCCGTCCGCCGCTTGCAGGCTCACCTGCGCGGCTGAAATGGCGCCGCGATCGAACACCGTACCGTGGCTGCCTGTCTGCACGAATACCTGCTGGCCGCTAGCCGAATCTTGCAGCAGGATTTGTTGACCGGCCGCGAGTTCGGCGGTGCCGTTCGATGCATGGATCGAACCGAGATTGGCCACTTCATTGCGCGCGATGAGAACGACATCGCCGCCGCTCGAACCGATCCGGCCGAAGTTCACGACGCGGGCATTCGAATTGCCCGCGAAGGTGAGGGCGCCCCCTTGCATGAATGCCGTGTTCGCGGTGTCGAGCGTTGAGGCGAGGAATCGTCCGCCGGTGGACACCACGCCATTGGCGCCGATGACGACGCCTTGCGGGTTGATGAGATAGAGGCTGCCTGTCGCGGATAGCGTGCCGAAGAGGTTCGACGCACCGGCGCCGACGACGCGATTGAGCGTGGCGCCCGTACCGTTATCGAACACGACATGGTTGCCGCCGCCGATCGAAAAGCTGGACCAATCGATGACGCCTCGGCTCGTCGTTTGATTGACGGTAAGCGTGCCGCCGCTCGATGCGATGGCGCCCGAGCCGGCGATGAAATGGCCGCCGGAAGGTAGCGAGCCGGCATGCGCATGCGAGACGCAAAGAAACAGGACCGAAAGGGAAAGGGCAATAGGCTTGAGCGTCAAGCGCGCGATCGGCAGCGCTTGCATATCGCGCGAGTGCGCGATCAACATCGTATGTTTCATCGAATATCCCTAGGCAAAATGAGCCGCGCTATTGTCGCTGTTACGCTTTTTTGCAATCGAGCGACAACTGTCGACCTAATCGGTCAAGACCTCGGGATTTTCAGACCGGTTCGTACCGCACCTGTTTTTGTCGCTTATTCTGCAGTGCAACACAAGAGGGGCTGCGATATATCCGCTTGGCAAGGATAGCGAGCGCGGCGACGCGGAGACTGCGGACGAATAATGATCCTTTAGTCAGATGTTGCCAAGAGGAGTAGGCGGAAGAATGAAGCCAGTCACGATCGCGATCTGTAACTATAACTACGAGCGCTTTCTCGCCGATGCCATCGATTCGGCGCTGGCGCAGGATTATCCTGCGACGGAGGTGCTCGTGGTCGACGATGGATCCACCGATCGCTCGCGCGAAATCATCCGCAGCTACGGCTCACGGATTCGAGCCGTGCTCAAAGCGAACGGCGGCCAGGTGTCGGCCTACAACCGCGCGCTCGACGAGATCGACAACGAGCACGTGATTCTGCTCGACGCGGACGATCTGCTCTACCCGAACGCCGTGACGGAGGTCATGCGACGCTTCGCATCGGGCGACTATGCCAAGGTGCAGTTTCGCCTCGACGTGATCGGGCAGGATGGTGCGCGCACCGGCGTCACCGTACCCCATTCCGACGCGCCGGCCGATTGCGGCACGTTGCTGCGCGCGGGGTGGCTCTATCCGTCGCCGCCGGCATCGGGCAACGCGTACAAGAAAAGCGCGCTCACCAAAATTTTTCCCATTCCCGAAACGTCGGAGAGCCGCTACGGCGCCGATTTTTTTGCGATTTATGGCGTAGCGCTCGTCGGTCAAGTTGCCTCGATTGCTGAGCCGCTGGGCGCCTATCGCGTACATAATTCCGCCGCGCAAGATGTGTCGTTTGCGAATTCGGAAAAAAATAACAAGGCCCCGAAAGCCTATGCGGCCAGATGGAACGCTTTGCGTTATGTTGCGCGCCAGCGGCTCAATGTCGATCTGCCGTCGGCGTTCCATGATTTCTCGCACGAAAAGGCGATCTTCTGCAGCGAAATTTACGGCGCGTCGTTCACCGAACGCTGGCGCTGGTTCGCTTTCGAATCGCGCGACTATTTGCACTCGATCGTCGCCAACCCATTCTGGGGCCCGGTGAAAAAACTCGGCACGATCGGCCTCTCGTGCCTGTGCCTCGTCCCCTACGCGCCGCTGTCGAACTATGTGGTGCGCTTCATCTCCAATCCGCTAGCACGCAGGAGCAGCGCCGCGCACTGAGCCGGCGCCAAGCGTCCAGCGTACACGTCGCTTGAAGGGCGGCGGACTATGAAATATTGCTATGGACAAGAAAGAGAACACCCGCGTACTCGTTTTCGTGTACGGCGGCTACATCATGAGGTACTTGTACCTCCTGGTGGTCATCCCGTTCTATGGGCGTGTGCTCGGCGTGACCGAGTACGGCCGCGTGCTCGCGGCCATGTCGCTCATGAACGTCATCTGGATGCTCGTAAGCTACGGCTTCACCTTCGTGGGCATGCGCGACGTATCGAGAGCGCATGAGAAGCACGAGTACAACGGCATCTTTTCGCTCCACCTCAGTGCGCGGATTCTGCTCGGTGCGGCGGGCGCCGCCGTCGGGTTGACGGCCACGTTCTTCTCGCCCGTGTTATCGCAGCGGCCGTTAATCGGCGTGCTCGCGGTGCTGCTCGGGATCGTCAACGGTTGGAATCTGGGCTGGCTGTTCCAAGGGCGGCAGCAGTTCCGCACGCCGATCGCGCTCGAAGTGGTGGGCTTTGCACTAAGCCTCGTGCTCGTGCTTTCGCTCGTCAGAGGGCCGAGCGATTCGACCTGGGTGCTGGCGAGCCTGCTCGCGGCCAGCGTTTGCGCGACGTCGATCGCCTATTTTCTGACGCTCAAGGATATCGGCTGGCCCCGCTTGAATTGGCGTGGCGTGCCAGGCCTCATGCGCGATTCGACGATGCTGTTCCTCTATTCGACGGGCTCGGTTGTGTTGACCTCGGCGTCGACTTATCTGTTGACGCTGCTCTCCACGCCGACTCAGGTGGGTTACTACGGCGCGGCCGAACGTTTCGCCACGATCGGCTTGAGCTTGATGGGGCCTGCCGCGCAGGTGTTCATTCCGACGATCTCTCGACAAATCGCGCAGAACGATCATCATGGCGCGCGCTCGACGACACGCCGTGGCGCCGCTTTGCTGCTCGGCTATGGGTTCCTTGCGCTGGGTGGTGCGCTGATTCTTTCGCCGTTTGTCTTGCCGTTGATTCTAGGCGCGGCGTTTACGCCCAGCGCTCACGTGCTGCAGCGTTTTGCGTGGATGTTCCCGTTCTCCGCCTTCAATCAATTCGTCGGCTTCTATGTCTTCCTGCCGCGCCAAAAGGATCGGCTCATGGCGGTGGCGGGCTTGATGTCGGCTGCGGCGAACCTCGGCTCGGCGCTGCTGCTCGCGCCGCATTTCGGCGCCCTCGGGATGGCCAGCGCGCGCGTGATCGGCGAGGCCACGCTGTCGATGACGCTGCTCGTGTTCGCCTGGCGCACGGGCTTGCTGAGCGCGATCTTCGGGCGTGCGGCGCCCGGGGACGATGTCGATCAGCGGCAGCAGCAGGCGTCGACGCGAGCGGCCGCAGCGGTTGATGTCGCGCCCGTGTCGCCTGTACCCGCTGCCGCGCCGGCCCCCGCGAATGCGCGGCCGCAAAGCTATCGGTCTGCCCGATAATCTGGAGCGCGCCTGGCTTACAACACGCCGCAACGAATCGCTGCGGTGTGTTGTGCGTATTGATCTCAAGCGGCGGCTTTGACCTTGAACACTTCGACCGTCGTGCGCAGCGCCTCGGCCTGTTCGGCCATCGCCTGCGCGACCGCCGTCGCTTGTTCGACGAGCGCCGCGTTTTGCTGGGTGACTTCGTCCATCTGGCCCACCGCCAAGTTGATCTGCTCGATCCCGGTGGTTTGCTCGGTGCAGGCCGAGGAGATGTCGGAGACGATGCTCGTCACTTGCCCGACCGATACGACGATGTCGCCGATGATCTTGCCGGCGCCGCGCACAATCTCCGAACCGGCCTCGACGTTGCCCGCCGACGCTTCGATCAACGTCTTGATCTCGCGCGCCGCGTTGGCGCTGCGCTGCGCCAACGTGCGCACCTCGCCCGCGACGACGGCAAAGCCCCGGCCTTGCTCGCCCGCCCGCGCCGCTTCGACGGCGGCGTTCAGGGCCAGAATGTTCGTTTGGAACGCGATCCCTTCGATCACGCTGATGATCTCGCCGACCTTCGATGAGCTTTCAGAGATGTTCGTCATCGTATCGACGACGCGGCCCATTGCCTCACCGCCGGCGTTGGCGATCGAGGAAGCTTGTTCGGCAAGCGACGAGGCATCGTTCGCGTTGGTCGTGGTCCGCCGCACGGTGCCGGTCAGTTCTTCCATGCTGGCGGCCGTTTGCTGCAGTGAGGCCGCTTGTTCCTCGGTGCGCTGCGACAAGTTCAGGTTGCCGGCCGCGATCTGTGCGCTGGTCGAGGCGACGCCTTCGGCATTGCGACGAACGCGGCTGACCACATCCGCCAAGTTCGCTTGCATTTCGCGCAGCGCGGCCAGCAGTTCGCCGATTTCATCCGACCCTTCGGGGCGAATTTCCGTCGACAGATCGCCCGTCGCGACTGTTCGCGCGACATCCACCGCGCGCACGAGCGGTTGCGTAATGGTGCGACTGAACGCGATCGCGCCGCCGAGCCCGACCACCAGCGCGACGAGCATGAGCGAAAGGCTGATCATCGAAGCGCGTTGGGCGTCGAGGGCCGCCTGCGCCGACGCGCTGGCGCTCAGCGAAGCGATGTCGTGGGCCGCTTGCGAGAGCAACGTCGACGGCTCGCGATCGACGCCCGCGACCACATGATCGCCGGCGCTCGAATCGAACCCGGCGGCCTTGAACGCGTCAAGCCCTTTGCGATAGCCCTGGCCCATCGTTTCATGCGCGGCCAGGAAACGCTGAACGAGCCGGCGCGCGTCGCCGTCCGGCAGTTTAGTTAGGAGTGCTTTGCAATCGTCGTCGACGGTGCGTTCCTGTTGCTCGAACGCGTCCCACCCGTGCGCGAGCTTGTCCGGGTCCTTGCCGCGCAAGAGAATGTCCTTCCACTCTTGGACCTGCATCTTGAAGTGAAAGAGCGCACTCGAAATGGCGCGCTCGTTGGCGACTTCGCCTTGAAGGACGGATTGGTATTCGTCGAGGGATCGGTTCAGGGAGGATAGGCCGTACAGGGCGCTCGCAAACATCAGCAGCAAAAAGGCCGAAAACGCGAGAGGTAACTTCAGAGTGAGCTTCATGATGCGCTTCTATTCAAAGGGTCGCCGCACCGGCGGCCGAATCGAATGGGGGAGGATCACCGTCTTCGCACCCGTCGGACCGGCATGGAATCGCTGGTGTTGCTTCTCTATTGACGGCACCACGGCAGATTACTTTAGTAAGCGTTCCGGTAATAGGGTACGTTCCTATCGCGCGAGATCAGTCAGCAGCCCTGGGCTGCGCCCCGACCGATACGCGCGACGGGCTGCGCGATGTCGGAATTAAAGTAACGAACGGAAAGCATAACGTAATGGTGCAATCGGTAAATAATTTATAGACAGATGTGTATAGTTTCGCCGCGAGCTAAAGGTGACCGGCAGGCTATCGATTTCCCTTTCGCACTCAATTAGAATTACCGCCTTTACAGAACTCGCAGCTGCGTATTAGGGGGAGCGCCATGGCGTTCGGCCAGCTTTTTGACGCGCTTTTCTACGGGAATGCGCAACACAACCGGTTAATTAAGCTCGATACGCCGCTCGGCGACGATTGGCTCGTGCCCTTGCAGGCGAAGGGCTGGTCTCGGCTCGGGCGCGATTACGAATTTGTGGTCGATGTCGCTTCGTCACACGGAGATCGAATCGCGCTCACGGCGCTCGTCGGGCAGCCGGTCACGCTGTGGCTGCAGCAATCCGACGGGTCATATCTGCCGCATCACGGGTATGTGAAGACATTCTCGCGATTGGGCAGCGACGGCTATTTGACTTTCTATCAATTGCGATTTTCGTCGTGGATGTGTTTTTTGCCATTACGCAGAGACATGCGAGATTGGCAAGAGCAGACGGGCGAGCAAATCGTCGCCGATGTGTTTGACGAGCATCCGCAGGCGCAGGGTGCGTATCGCTTCGATTTGCGTCAGGCTATGCCGCAGTATTCCAACCGCGTGCAGTGGGAGGACGATTGGAATTTCGTCCATCGTAGCTTGGAAGAGGCGGGCGTATTCGGCCGCTTCGAGCAGGCGGAGGACGGGAAATCGCACACCCTGGTGTTGATGGACGATCTGTACTTCGTCCCGCAGCTCGGGCAGAAGACGGTGCGATTTTTCCGCACGGGATTGCGGGAAGAGGTCGACGGCTTTACGCAATGGAAGGAGCAGCAACAGATCCAAAGCGCGAGGCTGACCACTCGCACGTTCGACTACAAGCGCCCCGATTTACCGAAGCAAGTCGACAGCGCGATCAGCACGCGCGACGACGTTCCCGCGCAAGGCGAGGTATATGACTACACCGGCGCGTATTCATGGGGCGTACGGGATCGTGGCGAACATCGCAACGCCATGCGCGTGGAAGCCTGGGAATCGCAGATGAAGCGGTTTCATGCGATCGGCAGCTTGCGCTCGGCCAGGCCGGGGTACTGGTTCACGCTGCAGGGCCACCCGCTCCACGACAAGGAACAGGAACCAGACCGCGAGTTCGCGATTTTGGAAACGACGTGGACGATCCGCAACAATCTGCCGGGCATGGATGACGTGGCGAATTTCGCGGAGAGTTTGCAGTCCGAAGTATTGGCGGCGGCGCGCGCGGACGCCGGTGGCGTAAAGGTTCGGCACGCGGACGGGAGCGAAGGCTACTTCCAAGTCGAGATCGAAGCGCAGCGGCGACGTGCGCCGTTCCGCAGTCCGTTCGAACATCACAAGCCCGTCTTGGCGTTGCAGACCGCGATCGTCGCCGGGCCCGATGGCGAGGAGATTTACACCGATTCCTTGAATCGCGTGAAGGTGTGGTTCCCGTGGAATCGGCGCAACGAGGGCGATGAGAAGGCATCGGTGTGGGTGCGCTCGGCGTTTCCCGATGCGGGCGCCAAACGCGGCGGTCACTTCCCGCTACGCAAGGGCGATGAAGTGGTGGTGGGCTTCATGGG
>Ga0157369_10001351_pt1 | contig 30295 bp, 30 predicted proteins | sample C25metaG_FD_113461 | JGI IMG/M metagenome (GOLD analysis project Ga0157369, IMG submission 113461) | Corn rhizosphere microbial communities from Kellogg Biological Station, Michigan, USA - C2-5 metaG | ecosystem: Host-associated > Plants > Roots > Rhizosphere > Soil | place: USA: Michigan... | reverse complement strand
TGAGCACTCCCTGGCTGTCGCCGGCGTGCAGCATGAAGCTCTCGAGATGCGCAGCCTCGGAAAACGCCCGCAGCGGCACCGTCTGCGCCGGGCTCGCGCCGTACTGCTTGACGAGCAGGGTGAGCTCCCCCGGCTTTGCGGCCTGCAGCGGCAGCTTCACCTCCACTTCGTTGGGGTGCAGGGGCTTCCATTCGGCCGCGAGCTCCTTGCCCGCCGGATCGCGCACCATGATGCGGTCGATGCAGCTCACGCTGCTCGCCTGCAGATGAATGGTGTCCTCACGACCGACGATCGCCGCGCTCTCGTCGGCAGCCAGTTGCCAGGACTCCGCGCGCGCGTTGACGAGATGGAATGCAGGTCCCTCGAAGGGCTCGAACCCCCAGTATCCCTTCAGCGCTCCGCTGACGGTGTTGCCCAGAGTCGTGGTGCCGACGCCCGAAGTGTCGACCACGAAGCCGCCCTGCTCCGCGTCCGCTTTGGCCGGCAGGTCGATCGTCTTGCCGTCGCTGCCCGTGAGACTCAGGCGCATGTCGTGCGCGTAGCCTGTCGAGAATACGAGAGGCGCGCCCTCCACTGGCAGCACGAGCGAGCTCCGGCGCGCGCAGTAGATTTCCTTCGGGTCTACCGCATGCAGCGGCGGCGGTTGCGGCGGCTCGATGGCCGGCAGCGCGGTGACGAGCACGGACTTCGGATCATGGAAGGATGGCGGGGTGTTGAGGGTGAGCGCGAGCACCTCGCCGCGTTGCGTAGCGAGCGCGGGAATGTACTGGTAATGCGCAGTCGTGAAGGAGCCGAAGATGCGCGCGATATCGAGTATGGAGGCCAGATAGGGACTGTAATACCCATAGCTCAACTGCGGCGTGTAGCTCGCCTCCATCGCCAGATCGCTCGCCGGTCCCGAGGTCAGCGCCTCGACGATGGAGGTGCTGTGGCCATCATTGAGGATCAGCGACTCCTGGCCCTGCATGAGGCAGGAAGCCTGCAGCTCCGGAATGCGGTCGAGGCAGGCCGCTTTTACCTTGATCGCGAGGCTCCTTCCCAGAAGCGGCGCCAGCTCCTTCAAGCTGCCGGGCGCACGCTCCTCGATGGAATGAATCGTGCGCAGGTACCGGTCGAGCCGCGAGCCGTCGAGCGTCGCCTGGTTGAGATCCTGAGAGGTGCGCACGAAGGCACCCGGACGCCCCTGCACGGCGTTGATCAGCGTCTTCAGATCTCCGCCCGCCTGCGGAGCGAGGAAGATCAGAACCTGCTCCGCACCATCGGGCACGGTGATTTTGATGCCGTCCCGGGCGCAGCTCTTCTTCCAGGTCTCACAGGCGTGAAACCAGTCGCGCGGCGGCGGGTTGGTGGCGCCGCGCAGGAAGCCGATGACGAGCAGGTAGTGCTGCGACTGGGTCGCCGGCAGGTCGGCTCGGATCCACAGGCGATCGCCGGTGGCGAGGTTCGGCACTTGAGCGACCGGCAGCGTCTCCTGTCCGCGGCCCACCGTCACCTGTAGATCCGGTCCGATGAGATCGAACGGTGCGACCCCCTCGGCCAGCGCGGCCAGTGGGCACAGGAGAAGAGCGAGCGCAATCAGGCGAAGCAGTTGCATCGGTCTATATTACGACTGCGGGCGCTCGACAAACCGGTCGATCTCGGCAGTTCCGCCGCTCAACGGGCAGCCGCACATGTCCCCGATTGACGACATCACCCGCTCGAGATCGGGTCTTCCGCGTGGCATGCGGATCATCGCTTCGGGCTTCGCCGAGCCGTGATCGGCAGATGACCGCCATCGTGGCTCAGAGCCGGACCGTGCATTGCCGCGGTGACCAACAGCCAGATGATGGCGAGGCTGCCCGCAAAAAAGAATACTCCGGCGACGCCGGCCGCCTGATGCACCCAGCCGCCGAGGATGCCGCCGGCGAAGATGCCGAGGAACTGCGAGCTCGAGTAGATTCCCGTCGCCGTGCCCGTCGAGCCCGCCGGAGCGGTCTTGGTGACGAGTGAGGGCAGGCTCGCCTCCATGACGTTGAAGCCGGAGAAGAACAGGACCAGTGCACCCAGCAGGACGTAAGTATCCCTGCCTCCGACGGCCAACATGAACTGACTCACCGCCATGGCTGCCACCGCGCCGACCAACACGCCCTTCAGCCGCCGATAGCGCTCCGCTACGATGATGGCCGGCGCCATCACGGCGACCGACACCAACAATATCGGCAGATACACCCGCCACTGCTCACTGCTGCTCACGGCGAGCGTGCCGCGCAGGAGCGCCGGCACGACGAGAAAGCTTGCGGTGAGCATCGCGTGCAGCGCGAAGATGCCGAAATTCAGGCGCAGCAGGTCAGGGTTGCGCAGGCTCGCGCCGAGCAGCGCCGGAACCGTCTTCATCCGTCGCTGAGCCTGCAGGCGCGGCGGCGCGGGAACCACGAAGAGCGTGAGCACGATGCCGGCGAGCGCGAGCAGCGCCATCAGCCAGAAAATGCCGGCGACACCGATCCAACCCGCAATGGCCGGCCCGGTCACGATCGCGAGCAGGAAGGAGAAACCGATACTCACCCCGACGAGCGCCATGGCCTTGGTTCGGCTCTTCTCCGCCGTGAGGTCGGCGACGAGAGCGAGAACCACCGAGCCCACTGCGCCGGCACCCTGGAGCAGCCGTCCGAGGATCATTCCACCGATGCTGGTTGCGCCCGCGGCGACCACACTGCCGATCCCGAAGGCGATGAGCCCGAGAACGATCATCGTCTTTCGGCCGATGCGATCGGAGAGCATTCCGAACGGGATCTGCAGCAGGCCTTGACTCAGGCCATAGATGCCGAGCGCGATTCCGATCCGGTAGGGCGTGGCGCCCGTGAGATGGCGGGCGAAGGCGGCGAACACCGGGTACACCATGAAAAGGCCCAGCATCCGCACGGAGAACACCGCCGCCAGGGACGCCGCGGCGCGCAGCTCGTGCTTTTCCATATCGCCCGCGAGCTTACTTCGTCAGTACCGGTTTGGCCACGCGCAGAGCCGCTGCCGCGCGCTCAGCCTGCCTCTCATGACCGAGCATGCGCGCGAGCACGACCAGAAATACGACGCCGATGACGAAGGCGCCGGGGATCCAGATGACGAGGCCGCCGAGCTGTTGGTCCGACACGGGCGAGATAGGCAGGAAACGCCCGCAGATCTGATACACGGTGTAAAGGTCGTGCGTGGAGAGGCTGAGTACGGCGCCGACCAGCATCATCGGCAGCATGACGACGCCGAGCATCAGCACGCGCCAGCGCGGCTTCAGATGCGCGAGCGGCCAGGGCCGCGGGTCGAGGACGAGCCACCAGAACGGCAGATCGCAGAGCACGACGCTCCAGTTCATCGTCCTGTAGAGCCAGTCGCTGAGCATCACATCGAAGTGCACCGCGGGCCACAGCCACAGCAGCAGGCTCGCGATGTACATGAGCGTGGCGGTGAAGGGATCGAGCAGGATGTGGGCGGGCACGCGCAGCATTTTCTTGACAGCCCCGAGCCTGCGACGCAGCGCTGGCGGCAACCCACAGGCGAGCGCCGCGCCGGGCCCTGTCGCCACGAGCAGCGCGGGCCCGACGTCATGAAGCACGAGATGCTGAATCCTGTGCACGAAGAACATGTGGCTCGCGTAGTAGTCCCAGCGGGTCTGCAGCGCGGCATAGACGAGTAAGAGCCCGAGACCAAAGACGAAGCGCTGGCCTGCCGATGCCGGCGGATCGGTACGGGCAGCGCCTCTCACATAAAGTATCGCCACGACTGCGACGGTGACGAGGACGGTCGGCGAGACCTCCCAGGGGAGGAGCAGCGACAGAAGAAAAGACAAGGAAAGCGCCGGCATGGGGGATGAGAGTCTACCTGAGCCACTCGTTGCCCGCCGCCGCTCGGCCCCTTAGACTGAATTTCGGCGAAGCGAGGAGCGCTCTCATGCAAGGCTCACTCTTCCGGTTCTACGTACACGAAAATCACCGCCACCACGGTCGTCTCGTCTGGGAATGGCTGCTCGAGCAAGGGAGCGCGCTCGGCATCCGCGGCGGCTCGGCGTTCAAAGCCATGGCGGGATTTGGCCGCCACCATGTATTGCACGAGGCTCGCTTCGTCGAGCTTGCCGGGACCCTCACCGTCGAGGTGGAGTTCATCGTCACCCAAGAGGAGGCCGTGAAGCTCCTCGACCTTCTGCACAGAGAGAAGGTACGCCTCTTCTACGCCTATACGCCGACGGCCTTCGGGGTTCTCAACCCGGACGATGCCGACCCGCCGTCCGCGGCGGACCTCAAGTAAGAAAAGTTTTTTCAGCTGATGCAGGGCAAGACCGTCGTCATCACGGGCGCCACCTCCGGCATCGGCGCGGTCGCGGCAAGGCATCTTGCCCGGCAGGGTGCGCGCATCATCATCGTCGCTCGCGACAGGCAGAGAGCAGAAGTCACGTTGCGCGACCTGCACAACGCCAACGCCCGACAGGCTCATACCGCCTTCTACGCCGACCTCTCCCGCCTCGCGCAGATGAAGCGGGTGGCGGCGGAAATCGCCTCCGCGGAGCCCAGGATCGATGTGCTGATGAACAACGCGGGACTCATCTGCTCGCGCAATCGGAAGACTGAAGACGGCCTCGAGCTGATGTTCGCGACCAATCACATGTCTTATTTCGTGCTCACCGACCTTCTGCTCGAGCGCCTGAGGACGAGCGGCGGGCGGATCGTCTCGACGGCATCGGAAGCGCATCGGCGCGGGCAGCTCGACTTCGATCACCTCCAGGAGCTGAAGGGGTCGGCCGGTTACGGCACGACCAAGCTCTGCAACATCCTCTTCACGCGCGAGCTCGCGCGGCGCCTGGCAGGCTCCGGCGTGACGGCCAACTGCCTGCATCCGGGGTTCGTGGCAACCCGCTTCGGCGACAACGCCGGCGGCGCGCTGCGCACGGGCCTCGCAATCGCCAAGCGGCTCTTCGCACTCTCAGCCGAAGAGGGAGCGAAAACGATGGTGTATCTCGCCACCGCAGCGGAGGTCGCGGGCCGAAGCGGTGGCTATTACGACCGGTGCGCGCTCGCCGAGCCCTCTCTCGAGGCGCAAAGCGATGTGGATGCGCGCCGCCTATGGGAGGTGTCGGCGCGGATCGCTCAGGTCTCGGCCGGCTGAGCTTCCGGACTCGCGCGCACCCCTGAACGGTTGAGATTTCTGCGCACGAAGCGGATGTGTTCCCGCAGCTGATAGAGCTGCTCCGCGTGCGAGCCTGGGATCTTGCGCAGGATGACCGAGCGCTCGATCTCGTTCAGGCGCTCGAGGAGCGCCTCGCGCCTCTCCGGCGTCAGGGTTCCGAGAGACTCGCGCTCGAGCGCCATGAGCTCGCCGTAGCGGCGGTGAATGCGACTGTTCACGCGCCACGCGTAGAGGTTCGGCAGATAGCGCAGGCCGGGGATCAGGATGACGATGATGGGGACGAGCACCGCGGCGATGCGGGTCACCAGGCTCGCCAGGCGGAAGGGTAAGTAACGATAGGCGACACTGCCGCCGCCCGACTTGTAGTAGCTCGCCGCCTCCGAATCCAACGGGAACGTGTAGGTATAGGTATTCGGAAACTCGCGCGCGTGTTGCAGCCGCGTGGGGCGGCCGTGCACCTGTTGGGCTGCCTGGATGAGCAGGTCGCAGAGCGCCGGATGCAGATCCGAGTGCGCGATCAGCTCCACCGCCGGGGCGAGCAGCGTGAGCGGCCTGCGCGGAAGATTGGCCCCGAGATCGAATGTGCCCGCCGGAATCGCGAGCTCGTGCAGGTAGGGAAAGAGTCTCGCGTAGGCATCCGCCTGCGGGAAGTCGAACATGCGGACGCCGCGGGTGTGCAACATCGCACGAATGGTCGCCGGTGGAGCGGAATCGCCAGTGAGGAAGATTGCATCCACTTGTCCGTCGACGAGCGCGTTACGGGCGGCGTCGCCATCGAGGTCGAGCAGTTGAGTCGTGTCTGGCGTGCCGGTCCCGATACCATTGCCGTTGAGCAACGCCAACGCCAGGAGGCGCGTGCCGCTTCCTTGCTTGCCGATCGCGATGCGCTCGCCCGCGAGCTGCGACAGACGCGAGATCCGCCGCCGTGCGCGATAGAAGATCGTGAGCGGCTGATAGAACATACTGCCGAGGGACACGAGGTTCTGGGTGTCGACCCCTTGCTTCGCGGTTCCCGTTTCGGTGATGCCCGCCTGCACCAGCGCGATGTCGAAATGCGAGTGCGCCTCGCTCAAGCGATCGAGGTTCTGCAGGGAGCCTGCCGACGGGACTATTTTGAGGTTGATGCCATTCTCGGCAAGAATGGCCCCGTAGCGCTTGGCGAAGGTCTCGAAGGAGCTGCCTTTCGGTCCGCCGCTCATGACGAGCGTTCGCGGCGGCATCGGTCGCACGAAATGCAGCGCCAGCCAGATGGCGAGGCCGCTGGCGAGCAGGATTGGGCCGAGCGTGTGGGCGAGATCAGACCAGGAGATGCTGGTGATTTTGAGCGGCAGACGGAGCTTGGCTCCGCGACGCCGGCGGGCATGGCCCGATTCTGATTCCGGCTCCATACGTCCTTGATCTTACCTGAAGAGAGTACCGTGATGACTGCCGTTCGCCGCCGTAGGATTCGGCGGGACGGGTACCCCGGGGTGTCTCTCAGCCCCGGCCGTAAACGGGGAGCAACGCTCCAGTCACCGCAGCCGCCTGCTCGGAGGCGAGAAATGCAATCACTGCGGCGATGGCAGCCGGCGGTACCCAGCGCGAATAGTCTGCTTTGGGCATGTCGGCCCGATTCTGCGGAGTGTCGATGATGCCCGGCAATACCGCATTGACCGTGATGCCCCGATCCTTGAGCTCCTGCGCCAGGCTCTCCGTCAGCTTGTGAACGCCGGCCTTGGAGGCCGTGTAGGCACCCATGCCCACCCCTGCAGCCCGTTCGGCCGCGCCGGCGCCGACATTGATGATCCGCCCGGCCGGGCTCGCGAGCAAACCCGGCAACGCCGCCCTGGTGCTCACCACGGCAGTCTTCAGGTTGCTGGCGAACATCGCGTCCCAGCCTTCGATATCGCCCTGCTCCAGGGTCTGCCAGCGAAATCCGCCGGCGATGTTGACCAGAACGTCGATCGAGCCCAGCTTCGCGCGGACCGTCTCCATTGCGGTGTTCACGCTCGTGACCCGCGTCAGGTCGACTCCTCCCAACACACAGTGCGGCGCAGGGAATTCCGCCATCACTTGCGCGGCCGGCTGGGAGTGGCCGAGGAGAGCGACAGCCTCCCCCCGGTCGCGAAAGGTGCGGGCAACCGCGAGGCCGAGATTGCCGAATGCGCCCGTGACTACGACGGAGCGCCGGGAGGATGACCGCGAAGCCATCGGAATGTCACTCCAGGAGCGCGGGGAGCCGCCGCCGGATGATATCCGTAGCCTCGTGCACGATGCGAGCGATGAGCTCCGCCACGGTCGGGATGTCGTGAATCAGGCCCTGCACCTGCCCGGCCCAGACGAGGCCCGCGTCGATGGCGCCGGTCTCGAGCACCACCTTTCCGAGGGCGCCGCGCACCAGATGCGCTACGTCCTCGAACTTCGCGTCGGGGCGCTTCAGGATCTCCACGACCTGGTCGGAGACGCTGTTCTTGCCCACACGGGCGGTATTGCGCAACGACTTGAAGATCACGTGAGTCCCACGCTCGTCATTCTCGACCAGCAGTTGCTTCACCCGCGGATGGATCGGCGCCTCGACCGTGGCGCAGAACCGCGTTCCCATGTTGATGCCATCGGCTCCGAGGCAAATCGCCGCCGCGAGGCCCCGGCCGTCACCGAAGCCGCCCGAGGCGATCATGGGAATCTGCACCTGATCTGCCGCCGCAGGAATGAGCACGAGGCCCGGCACATCGTCCTCGCCCGGATGCCCGGCGCACTCGAAGCCATCGATCGAGATCACATCGACCCCCATGCGCTGCGCCGAGAGGGCGTGGCGCACGGAGGTGCACTTGTGGATCACGGTGATCCCGTGCGCCTTGAAGTCATCGACGTGCTCGCGAGGGTTGTGGCCCGCAGTCTCGACGATCCGGATACCACTCTCGATGATGACGCGACGGTACTCGGCGTACGGCGGCGGACTCATGGCCGGCAGAATGGTCAGATTGACCGCGAACGGCTTGTCGGTCATGGACCGGCAACGCTCGATCTCCTGCCGCAGGGCATCGGGCGTCGGCTGCGTGAGTGCCGTCAGGATCCCGAGTGCGCCCGCGTTGGAAACGGCGGCGACCAGCTCCGCACGGCCGACCCACATCATGCCACCCTGAACGATGGGATGCTCGATGCCGACCAGCTCTGTGAAGCGAGTCTTCAGGCTGAATGACGTGAAACCAGTTGGATTCCAACGAGTATACGCATTCAGGACGGGGGACTGAAGCCCTGCGAAAGCGTCTCGCGCAAATGATCGATGACGCACTGCACCGCACGCGGTGTGCGCGGTGACCACGGCCTGATGGCCTGCAGCCGCTCCCCGAAAAATCCCACCGGACGCCACTGCGGCAAAACCGGTACGAGCTCGCCGCAAGCCACCCCGCTCCACGCCGTGAAGTCGGGCAGCATGCCGACGCCCATTGCGGCTGCCGCCGCCTCGCGCAGGACTTCGCTGTTGTTGGCCCGCAGCGGCCCTCTCACCGGCACGCTCACGCGCTCGGCAATCCTGGCGCGGCGCTCGCGCCGCTCGAACGACCAGGCGGGTGAGCCTCCATCGCGCAGGTAGAGCAGGCACGCGTGGCCCGCCAGCTCGCTGGGATGCTCGGGGACGCCCCGCCGGGCCAGGTACTTCGGGCTCGCCAGGAGCACCGAGCGGGTCTCACACAACACGGTGGACACGTGAGACTCCGGTACGCGGCTCGCGTGGCGGACGGCAACGTCGAAGCCCTCCTGAGTCAGGTTGACGAACCGATCGTTGAGATCGAGCTCGAGGCGCAGCTCCGGATAGCGCTCGAGCAGCCGTGGAATCGCGGGCGCGATGTGCTGCCGTCCCAATGCCACCGGCGCCGTCATGCGCACCAGCCCCCGCGGCACGCCGGCGAGATCCCTCACGCCCGCGATCCCCTGCTCGATATGCAGGAAGGCAGCGCCCGTCTCGTCCACGAGCTGCTGCCCCGCAGGAGTGAGCGTGATCGAGCGCGTGGTGCGCCGGACGAGCGGCACGCCGAGGACGCGCTCCAGGTCCTTCAACCGGATACTGACGGATGACTTCGCGACCCCGAGACGGCGTGCAGTCTGCGTCAGGCTGCGCGTCTCGGCGATCACGGTCAGCATGTGGAGGTCCGCCAGCGCGGCCTCGAAGTCGCGGGAGCTCATCGGCGCTCATCCTGATTGTTCGATTTATTGAACATTGTAATCGCAGCACGGTGATTCTCAACGGCCGCCGTCGATCCTAGACTCGTCTTCAGACTCCTCGGAACCTCCACCATGGCTACCCCATCCGTTTCCCTTGTCCCCGCCGGCACCCCTCTCGTCGGTCACTGGATCGGCGGCCAGGGCGCGCCACCTGATGCCGGCCGCACCCAGGATGTCTTCAACCCCGCGACAGGCAAAGTGACCCGCCGTGTAACCCTGGCCGATGCCGCCACAGTGGGCCGCGCGGTCGCGAGCGCCGCGGCGGCATGGCCGGCTTGGGCAGACACGCCACCCATCCGCCGAGCCCGCATCCTCAGCCGATTCCTCAGCCTCCTCAATGAGCGTCGCGACGAGATCGCCACGCTCATCACTTCGGAGCACGGCAAGGTGTTTTCCGACGCGCAGGGTGAAGTCATGCGCGGCATCGACGTGGTGGAATTTGCGTGCGGCATTCCCCAGCTCCTCAAGGGTGACTTCACCGACCAGGTCTCGACGGGCATGGACAACTGGACGCTGCGCCAGCCGCTCGGGGTGGTCGCCGGCATCACGCCCTTCAACTTCCCCTGCATGGTCCCCTGTTGGATGTTTCCGATCGCCATCGCCGCGGGAAACAGCTTCATACTCAAGCCCAGTGAGCGCGATCCGTCGGCCTCGCTCATGATGGCGGAGCTGCTGACGCAAGCCGGCTTGCCGGATGGCGTATTCAATGTCATCCAGGGCGACAAAGTGGCCGTCGAGGCGTTGCTCGAGCACCCGGAGGTAAGGGCCCTCAGCTTCGTCGGCTCGACGCCGATCGCCCGGCGCCTCTATGCACGCGGCGCGGAGCTCGGCAAGCGCGTACAGGCACTCGGCGGTGCCAAGAATCATCTGGTCGTCATGCCGGACGCCGACCTCGACCAGGCGGTCGACGGGCTGATCGGAGCGGCCTACGGATCGGCCGGCGAGCGTTGCATGGCAATCAGTGTCGCCGTACTCGTCGGTGACGCCGCGGACCGGATCGTTCCCCGCCTGGCCGAGCGAGCCCGCGCCCTACGTGTCGGAAATGGCATGGACAACGGGGTGGAAATGGGCCCTGTCGTCACCCGGCAGGCGCTCGAGCGGATTTCAGGCTACATCGATACGGGCGTTCGCGAAGGGGCGCAGCTGCTGACGGACGGCCGGACTCTCGAGATATCCGGATACGAGGGCGGTTTCTTTCTCGGAGGCACCCTCTTCGATCACGTCAGGCCCGACATGACGATATACAAAGAGGAAATCTTCGGTCCCGTGCTGAGCTGCGTGCGAGTCAAAGATCTGAGCGAGGCCCTGCATCTGGTCAATTCTCACGAGCTCGCCAACGGCGTCGCTTGTTACACGCGCGACGGCGGTGTGGCGCGCGAGTTCGCCAGGCGCATCGAGGCAGGCATGGTCGGCATCAATGTGCCCATCCCCGTGCCGATGGCCTGGCATGGGTTCGGAGGCTGGAAAAGCAGCCTCTTCGGCGACATGCACGCCTACGGTGAGGAGGGTGTGCGCTTCTATACGCGCCAGAAGTCCGTCATGGAGCGCTGGCCCGTGAGCGCGCAGCGGGGTGCCGAGTTCGCCATGCCGACTGCGCGCTGAAGCGCTCGCTGGCGCTGCGCCCGGGCTCAGGCAGGTTTGCGCCTGATGAGGGCGGAGCGCATGCACTCGCAGACGACCTCGTCCCTTTGATTGATCGCCCGGTGCTTGAAGGTGACGATCCCGGCGTTGGGACGTGAGCGGCTCTCCCTCAGGCTCACCACCTCGGTCTCCGCCCGGATCGTATCGCCGATGAACACCGGCTTCGGCATGACCACCTGGTCGTAGCCGAGATTGGCGACGAGCGTGCCCACTGTCGTGTCAGCAACGCTGAGGCCGATCATCAGCGCAAAGGTGAACGTGCCGTTGACCAGTATCCGGCCGAACTCGCTCGCCTTCGCCGCCTCGAGGTCGATGTGCAGCGGCTGGGCGTTGTGCGTCATCGTCGAGAAAAGCAGGTTGTCGGTCTCCGTCACGGTGCGGCGGATCTCATGAGCGATCCGCTCGCCCACCTGCCACTCATCGAACCAGCGGCCTGCCATTCAGCTCCCCTTCTTCACGGATGCGCGTGCAGCGAGCCTGAGTACGGCTTGCGCCCGCGCCAGATGCGGGCGATCGAGCATCGCGCCTTTGTGAGCCACCACGCCGGCAGCCGGGCTCGCGGCAAAGAGATCGACGATCTCCTGCGCCGTCCTCACTTCCTCGGCGCTCGGCGCGAAGGCCTCGTTGATCACATCCACCTGCGCCGGATGGATGGCGAGCATGCCGCAAAAGCCGCAGCGGCGCGCCTGCTGCGCCCGCCGGCGAAGACCGGCCTCGTCACGGAAGTCGCCATGGATGGTCTCGACAGCTGCAACACCGGCGGAAGCGGCACCCAGGAGGCAAAAGCTGCGCGCCATCTCATAAGTGAAGGCATAACTGCCGTCGGCGTTGCGGTTGTCGACTGCACCCACTGCATCCGCCAGGTCTTCCGCCCCCCAGGTCAGAGCAGCCAATCGCGGTGCGCCCGCATAAGTCCCGGTCGTGAACATACTTGTCGCCGTCTCCGTCACGAGCGCGATCACTGCGGTGGTCCCGCGCTCGATACCGGCAGCGACCTCCAGGGCGGACAAATAGTGATCCAGGCGCTCGACATCTGCCCGGCCGCACGACTTGGGCAGCATGATGCCCCCCGGATGCGATGGGACCACTGCCGCGAGGTCGGCGAGCGCGTGCGGCCCCTGCAGCGGGTTGATACGCACCCAGAGTCGAGCGCGGTCGGAGGGCTGCGCAGCAAGGAATGCGGAGGTACGCGCGCGGGCCGCCACCTTTTCGCCCTCAGCCACCGCATCCTCCAGATCAAAAAGGACGACGCCTGCGGTACCCGCGGTCGCCTTCTCCATCTTCCGCTCGCTGTCACCCGGGGCGAACAGCCACGAACGGCTATCAAGGCTTTCGGTCATTGCAGCCATATGCCGCGATTTTACACACGTGAGCCGGGATGGGCCGCTCAACTCACATCCCAATGCTGCAATGCGCTCTTTCACTGTTTGCCAAATGGCACTAAGATGCGTGACATCTGGCACTGGATGGCGATGGAAGCAGAAATCATCAAGGCACTGGGCGGACGGCGAGCTTTTGGCACCGGTTCCGGCAAGGTCGATCTCCTGGCCGAAGGAGAACGGGGGCTGCCGGTCAAGGCATACGACGCGCTGGCGAAAACGCTCGACTTGACCCCCTCAGAGGAAGACCGGCTGCTGCAGGTCAGCCTGCGCACTCGCGTCCGCTGGAAGCAGCGCAGCAGATTGGATCCGGCCACCTCCGATCGCGTTCTGCGCGTTGCGCGCATTCTCGCCTTGGCGGTCCACGTACTCGAGAGTCAATCGCACGCGATCGCCTGGCTGCGCGAACCGAGCGACCCTCTGAGCGGGCGTACGCCGCTGCAGGCGATCAGCAGCGATTTCGGCGCCGAGAAAGTAACCAACCTGCTGTACCAGATGGAACACGGCGTCTATTCGTGACGACCGCGGTCTATAGGATCACCAAGGAGCGGTATCGGGACCAGGTGTTTTCCGGTCTCGGAGGACTCTATGCGTCCGGGCGCTGGACGTCGCGGGGCCTGCCGGTCATCTACACATCCCAGAGCATCTCACTGGCGATTCTGGAGTACGCGCTCAACTACAAGCGGCACGGTTGGATTCCGGCTTCGGTACTCGCGCGGGCGACGATTCCGGACCACGTCGGCATCGAGTCCGTTTCCATGGCGGCGCTACCCGATGACTGGCGGGCTCCCAACCCCCCATCATTGTTGCGGGATATCGGGCAACGATGGTTGCATCGGGCCCAAACAGCCTGCCTGAAGGTGCCCTCGGCCATCGTGCCGGAGGAGTCGAACTACCTGCTCAATCCCCAACATCCGGGCTTCGCCGAATTGATGCTCGGCTACGCCGAGCCCATCAACTTCGACAGGCGGCTGGCACGCGCTCGCAGGAAATAGCTCCCTGGGCAGCCGTCGGCACCCAGAGCCGCCAGCCCATTGGATGTTCTGAGCGTCCTTTCGCGACGCACATTAACCTGCGACCTGCGTCTCAATATACAAGGCCGGGCTTCACAGTTGCATCCACTACTGTGAGACAGCGCATGGTCGCCTGGAGCTGACACCCGCAGACTCCGCGCGCGTTTACAACTCAACGCTTCCAGGAGAGGATCAGAATGAATCTCAAACGCCCAATCATGGTGTCCGCTCTCACCTGCCTGTCCGCGCTGACTCTCGCCTCCTGCGCTTCGATCATCCACGGAACGCATCAGGACGTCGGCATCACCAGCGTACCGACAGGCGCCGCGGTCACCGTTGACAATGTTTCCTCAGGGACCACTCCGGTGGTCGCAAAGCTGAGCCGCAAGGATAACCACGTCGTGAGAGTAACTCTGGCGGGCTATCAGCCTTACGACATGACCTTGACACGCGGGGTCAGCGGTTGGGTGTGGGGCAACATCGTATTCGGCGGCCTGGTCGGCCTCGCGGTCGACGCCATCGACGGCGGCATGTACAAGCTCACCCCCGAGCAGCTGTCGGCGGCCATGAGCGCCGGACAGGCATCGCTCGGCAAGAGCCGGGACGGCATTTATCTCGTCGCGGTACTCAAGCCCCAGGCCGGTTGGGTGAAAGTCGCGCAGCTGACACCGCGCTAGGCGGATCCCGTGGTGATGGCGGTTGCCGTCCTGGCAACCGCCACCGCTCCGTCCATCGTGCGCCATGGCGCCAGGCCGGAAGCCGTACTTCGGCCGATAGCCTGACGTCAGCGGCAGCGGCAGACTCCCCGAGCCGTATCTCATAGCTGCCCGGTGCGATTCGCCAGCTTTGGCTGCCCTGGTCGAACGTCGAGAGCAGCCGCGGGTCCACGGTGACGGACTCTCTCGCAGAGGCGGCCGGTGCGAGAGGCACCTTCGACCAGCCTGCCAGTCGCTTCGGCGCCTCCCAGCCGCCGGCCTTCGGCCCCACATACACCTGCGGCACCGCAGCGCCTGCGCGCTGGCCGACGTTTTTGACTTCAAACGACACCACCAGCCGGCGATTCTCCACGCGCGCACGCAACGCGCCGTAGTCGAAGCGCGTGTACGAAAGGCCATATCCGAATGGGAACAACGGCTTCAGGCCATGGCGGTCATACCACTTGTAGCCCACCGCGGCACCCGCGCGATATTCGACCTGGAATGCCTGCCCAGCCGGTCGGCCCGTTCCCGGAAGGCTGACGTGCGGCAGTTGCTGCAGCGACTCGGGGAAGGTCACCGGCAGGTGCCCCGACGGGTCAACCGCGCCAAACAGCACCCCGGCTATCGCCTCGCCGCCGCCGCTGCCCGGGTACCAGGTCTCCAGCACTGCAGCCACCTGCGACAGCCACGGCATCAGTACCGGTCCTCCGGTTTCCAACACCACCACCGTGTGCGCATTTGCCGCCGCCACGGCCGCAATCAATGCATTCTGATTCCCGGTCAGGGTGAGAGAAACATCCTGGCTCTCGGCCGCCCACTGGGTGGCGAACACGATCACCCGATCGGCCCACTTGGCCTGCCGTACCGCCTCTCCGACGTCGTTGCCGGACAGATAGCGGATCCGGCTCTGCGGGCTCTGCCCCATCAATGCCGCGAGCGGGGATGAGGGCAGGTACACCTCAGGCCCGGGCCAGCCCTGAGGTCCCGCATCAGGAACCGCATTTCCCCCTGCCGGATACACGGTGGAAGAGCCGCCCCCGGAGAGCACGCCGCGATCCGCGTGACCTCCAACGACCAACAGGCGGCTCGTATCGCGCGCAAGCGGCAGGACCCCACCGGCATTCTTGAGAAGCACGATGCCCTGCGCCTCATCGGCCTCGGCCGTGCGTTCGTCGGCAGCAAAGTCGATCGGCGCCGGCGCGTCATCGATCGGATGCTCCACTACCCCGACCGCGAACATCGCGCGCAGGATCCGCCTCGCCATGTCGTCGACCCGCGCCTGTGGCAACTTTCCTGCCGCAATGGCTTCCTCGAGCGGCGCGCCGAAGTACGGCTCATGATCGAAAACCGCAGCGGACTCCTGGTCGAGGCCGGCAAGGGCGGCAATTTCCGTGCTGTGCACCGCGCCCCAGTCGGACATCACGTAACCGGCGAAGCCCCAGTCCCGTTTCAGCACGGCCTCGAGCAGCCAGCGGCTCTCACAGGCGTAGACACCGTTGATGCGGTTGTAGGCGCACATCACGGCGCCCGGATCGCCCTGCTCGACCGCCAGCTCGAAAGCGAGCAGATCCGACTCGCGTGCCTGGCCCCGATCGATGTCGGCGCTCAGGAGGGTGCGGCCCGTCTCCTGGTCGTTGAGCGCGAAGTGCTTGAGCACCGCAACGACGTGCTGCGACTGAATGCCGCGGATCGCAGCGCCAGCGATCGTGCCGGCCAGCAAGGGATCCTCCCCGGCGTACTCGAAACTGCGCCCACCTCGCGGCTCGCGCACCAGATCCGCGCCGGGACCCAACAGCACGTTGAATCCGGAGGCACGCGCTTCGGCCGCGATCATCGCGCCACCGCGCTCCGCGAGCTGCGGGTCCCAGGTTGCCGCAGTGGCCAGTCCCGACGGCAAGGCCGTCCGCTCCCGATACGCATCCGTCGACGCTCCCTGTGTGGCAACACCGAGGCCGGCGTCGGTTTCCCACTGCGGCGGAATGCCCAGGCGGGGGACCCCCGGCACATACCCTGCCGAGCCCATCCGCGCGGCCTGTGGCGGTCGATAGGATGCGTCCGGTTTGGGCGACCCGAAATACCCGAAGACCAGCGATCGCTTCTCCTTCGGGCTCATCTCCTTCAGCGCGAGCTCCGCGCGCGCATCGGGCGATAGTGTCGGGGCGAGCCGGGGGCGCGCTGCGTCTGCAGCCGTTGCGGACTCAAAAGAAAACGACACTGCTGCGACGCACAGCAGAGCGAGAGCAGCCAGCCTCAAGTGCGATTCTTCCTCTCGAGCGGCGCCACCATTGCAGTCACTCCCGAGCCCGCAGCGGCAGCTCGAGGATCGCCCGCCGCCGCAGCCAGAGGCTCGGACGATACCGATCGGAGCCGGTGATTTCCTGAATCTGTCGCAGCATGTCATGGACCCGTTGCGGTCCAAGCCACTCACCCCACTCGAAGGGGCCGCGCGGGTAGTTCTGCGCGAGGCGCATCGCGATGTCGATATCCTCCGGCGTACCGATGCCCAGTTGTGCAATCTCGCAAGCCAGGTTCACGATCATGGCGAGAATCCGCGGCGCCACGAATCCCGGCGAATCCCCGATCACCGCCACCGTGAGTCCCGCGCCGCGCAACTGCGCGGCGAGCCTCTGCGCCGCAGCATCCCCGCTGACGGGTGCCATCAGTGTCAGGAAGCTCTTCTCCATCCCCAGGAAGTCCACGGCTACCACCCGCGCCGGATCCAGACGCAACCTCGCGGCAGTCGTTGCCGCATCCTCACCGACAGGACTCACCAGAATCAGCTCGGCTTGATTCGCCCCGACCAGCCGGATGCCCCGCCCCGCCAGCAGCTCGAAGCCGGAAGCATCCTCGGCGACCCAGGCGGTGACGGGCGGCCCGGCGGGCGCAGTGCCGGGCCCTGCGCTTTTGGGGGTGGGCGCGGGCGCGGCGGCTCCCGGCTCACCGTAGTCGTAAAACCCCCGGCCGGTCTTGCGCCCGAGCTGGCCTGCCATGAATAAAGACTCATGCAGCACCGTGGTCTTGAGGCGCGGGTCATGTTGGAAGCCCTCGTAGACGGCCCGCGTCGCCGGAAAGTTGACATCGACGCCCGTCAGGTCCATGAGCTCGAAGGGGCCCATGCGAAAGCCCGCCGCTTCGCGCATGATCCGATCGATGCTCGCCACCTCGGCCACGCCTTCGTGCCGGATGTGCAGGGCCTCCGTGAGGTAGGCGCGCCCGAGAAGATTGACCAGGAACCCGGGTACGTCCTTCACCCTGACCGCCGTCTTGCCGAGGCGCTCTGCCAGCGCAAGGGCGCGCTGCATGGTGCGCTCCGAGGTATCGGCGGCGTGGATCACCTCGACGAGCCGCATGAGCGGCACGGGATTGAAGAAATGAAGTCCGCATACACGGTCCCGGTGACGGCAGGGCCGCGCGATGGCTGCGACCGGCAGCGATGAGGTGTTGGTTGCGAGCACGGTATCGGCGGCAACGATGTCCTCGAGTGCGGTGAAGAGGCGCTGCTTCGGCTCGAGCTGCTCGACGATCGCCTCGATGACGAGCTGCGCCGGCGCCAGCTCCTCGAGCCGCTCGGCCAGTGTCATGCGCAGACCGGCTTCCGCGGCCGCGGCGGCGGCGAGCTGGCCCTTTTCCACCAGTCGGGCGATCCGCGCCTGGACCTCGCCGCGCGCCTTCTCGAGCGCAGTGCGATTCGAGTCGTGGAGAATCACTTTGAGCCCGGCCACCAGCGCCGATTGCGCGATGCCCGCGCCCATGGCGCCCGCACCCACGATGCCGAGGGTGTCGAGCGATTCGGAGCGAGCCTGATCTGACATCTAACGGCCCTTGAATTCCGGCTTGCGCCGCTCGAGGAAGGCGCGCATCCCTTCGGTGCGGTCCTCGGTGGCAAAGAGCGCCTGAAAGCTCTCGCCTTCCAGGCGCAGCGCGGCATCGAGCGGCAGGTCGGCGCCGCGCAGCACGGTCTCTTTGATGGCGGCCACGGCGATCGGCGGCAAGGCCGCGATGCGAGTTGCGATCTCGAGCGCGTGCGGCAGCACTCGGGCATCCGGCACCACCTCCGAGACGAGGCCCAGGCGCAACGCATCCGCTGCACTCAGGAGATCGCCCGTGAGCAGCCAGCGCATGGCGGCAAACTTGCCCGCTGCCCGCACGAGACGCTGCGTGCCCCCGGCACCCGGCATGATCCCGAGCTTGACTTCCGGCTGGCCGAGCTTCGCACTCTCCCCGGCGATGATGATGTCGCAATGCATGGCGAGCTCGCAGCCGCCGCCGAGCGCAAATCCGTTCACTGCCGCGATCATGGGCCGGCGACAGCGGTCGAGCGCGGCCCAGGCGGCACGCGATTTCGCGAACGCCGCGTCGGCCGGCGTGCGGTCGGCCAGCTCCGCCACATCGGCGCCGGCCGCGAATGCCTTGTCGTCTCCGGTGATGACGATGCATCGGACGGAATCGTCCGCGGCCAGCCCCGTGAAATGCGAGGCCAGAGCCTCCCGCACCGCCATGTTGAGGGCATTGAGGCGGTCCGGACGGTTGAGCCGCAGCAACGCGACGCCCGCGACCGGCCGCTCCAGCAGAACTACCGACATCGGGTTTCCTCGGAGCCTGAGCGATTGCGTCAAGCGTAGGCGGTGGTCAGGCCGCGGGCAAGCCGCCCGTGACGGCAGGCGCGAGCGCTCAGCCTGGCCGCCCGCTCTCGATTCCGATCACTCTCAGTCCCGCATGGTCGGTGCCGTAGTGCTTGTTCAGGAAAATCAGCACCGAAGTGAACGCCTCCGTGGCCGCCGAATTCGCCAACGCGCCGCCGTGGAGTGCCGCAAGATCCATCTGCGCCAGAAGCGCCACCACGACCTCGCGGCTCGCCTTGTCATCGCCGAACACCAGGACGTCCCCGATCTCCTGGGCAGAGGCATCGGAGCCCAACCGCGTTGCGGCAACCGTGTGGAGCGCCGATACCACCCGCACACCCGGCCCCAGCTCCTTCTGCGCACGAATGGCGGCGGACCCTTCCGGCGGCAGCTGCACTCGTGCGACCCGCGGAGGCACGAGGGGGACCGTTGCATCGATCACGATCTTCCCCTGCGCGGCCTCGCGGATTGTGCGCAGCGTCTCCAGTTGGCTGCCGAATGGGACGGTGACCGCGATCAGGTCGGCCGTCCGGGCTGCCGCAGCATTCGAAGCCCCGCTCACCCGGGCGCCGGGATGCTCAGCGCCGAGCTCCGCCGCTACAGCCTCGGCCTTCTCTGTAGTGCGCGAGCCGATGCAAACCATAATCCCATGCCGCAAGGCGCGGATGGCCAGGCCGCGGCCGAGCGCGCCCGTGCCACCGATAATCGCCAGGGACTTCGCTTGCATGCGCTGTCTGCTACCAAGCACCGTGCCCGATGCTCGCCCTATTCGCCGGTCAGATGCCGGTATTGCGCCTCGCTGAGCGGCACCACGCTGAGGCGCCCCTGGCGCACCAGCGGTGAATCCGCAAAAAGCTTGGTTGCCTTGATCTCCGAGAGCGGCACCGCTTTGGGCAACAGCTTGCCGGCCTTGATTCTCACCTTCGGCTCCTTCGCGTCCGACCCCTGGACCGAAACTACGCTCGCCGCTCCTACCGCGCTCTTGATGTCGCCGGTCTCGTAAATGATGAGCCTGTCGCCGGCACTCATGCCGCGCAGGTTCTTGAGCGCCACCGGGTTGGATACCCCATCCCAGGTGGTCTCCTTGTCCCGCGACAGATGGGCAAAGGAATACTCCGAGGGCTCTGTCTTCAGAAGATAGTGAGCAGTCACGTTACCTCCAACTCATCGGTTCAGGAACTCCACCATGCTTCTGGTCACCGCGGCAGGCTGCTCGAGCGTCGAGATGTGACCCGAGTCCCGGATGACGCTCAGGCGCGCGCCCGGTATCCCGTTCACGATCTCCTCTGCCCGCTCGGGCGGCGTGAGCAAATCGCTGTCGCCTACGATGACCAGCGTCGGACAACTGACGGCGGCGAGGTCAGGTCGGGAATCGGGTCTGCCCATGATTGCAGTCTGCTGGTGGATGAATCCATCCACGCCCACTTCGTGTGTCATGGCACGCACGATGCGGCGCAGCGACGCATCGCCCCAACGGCGCGCGTGCACCAGCCGCGGGAAGAGCGTGTCCGTCACCTCGTCGAGCCCGCCGAGGCCGGCGCGTCGGGCGATCTCGATCTGCGAGCGCCGCTGCTCGCTCTGCTCCGGGGTGTCAGGGCGCGCGCTGGTGTCGAGCAGTATCAGCCTGGCGATCCTCTCCGGCGCCTGGCGCAGCACCTCGAAGCAGATATAGCCACCCATCGACAGCCCGGCGAGCGCAAATCGCGCGGGTGCGCTCGAGAGAATGCGCCGCGCTATGGCGTCCATGCTGTCATCGCGCGTGTGCATCGCGACGGTGACCGGACCCAGCCGCCAGAGCTCCGGGATCTGCTCCGCGTAGAGTCGAGGCGAGGCCAGCAGACCCGGTACCAGGACGATGGGCAGTGGGGAAGGTGCAGTCATCTTCTGTCCTTCGGGGCACGAGCGCGCATTCTACCCGCGACAGGCCGCCGAGGGGCTGCGGCGCACGCCGACCACGGAGCCCGGAGTACAGGTAAGATGGCGTGGAGTCCTACGGGGGCGGCTCACAGCAGCCGGTTCACTTGAGCAGACAGGCCAGCACCAGCGCCATGCGCTCGGACGACGAGGTTGCCTCGCCCTCGACTGACGCATCATCGTGTCTTCACCGCAAGCTCTCCGCTTTCGATGCCCTGCTTCTCACGCTCTCCTGTCTCTCGCCGGTCTTCTCGGTGTACGGCCCGGGCTCGGATGTGCTGCAGCACGCCGGCACCGGCGCGGCGGTGTTGTTCCTGATCAGCATCGGCGCATCCGCGGTGTGGGGGACGGTCTACGCGGAGCTGGGCTCTGCCTATCCTTATGCAGGCGGTGACTATGTCGGCGTCGGCTCCGTCCTGGGTCCGGGAGCGGGATTCGTATGCCTTGCTCTCTGGGCGGTGGTGGTCCTGCCGCTGAGCGCCTACCTGGCGCAAATGGTCGCGGTGTACGTGGCGGAGGCACTGTCCGCCAGGCCGCTCGAGTCCGTCACGCTCGCCTCGATGGCTCTGGCCACCGGCGCGGCGCTTCTCGCCGTGCGCGCGAGCGCATGGCTGACGGGGGTCTTTCTCGCGATCGAGCTCCTGGCGGTGTTTGCGCTCATCGTGGCAGGCTTCTGGCACCCGTCAGGCAGCCTGACCATGATACTGGCTCATCCGCGCCTGCCCGACGCGACCGGCCACTGGCTACCGGTCGCCTCCGGGGCATTGGCCATGGGCGCGGTGAGTGCGGCGTTCGCGACGATGGGTGGCAATCAAGCCATCGCCTTCGGTGAGGAGTTGATCGCACCGCACCGCAACATGGGGCGTGTCATCCTGATTGCCTGCATGACCGGCGCAGTTGCAATCGCACTCCCGGTCATTGCAGTGGCCTGGAGCTCCGGAGGGCACCCCGCGATCTTCCGCAGCGCGGCTCCCCTCAGCGCCTTCGTGGCGGCCGTGGCCGGGCCGGCCGCGGGACGGGCATTGAGCGCCGCCGTGGCACTCGCCGTATTCAACGCGTTGATCGCGCAGTTGCTGTTCTCTGCGCGCCTCTTCTTCAGCTTCGGGCGCGACCGGATCTTTCCGCGGCGGATCAACCTAGCTCTGGCAAGCGTACACGGCGCCTCGGGAGTACCGCGCACGGCCACGATCGGCGTGGCCATAGCAGCCGGAATCTGCTCTCTCCTTTCTTCTCACGTTCTGCTGGTTTTCGTCTCAGGACTGATCGTGTACTCGTTCGCGCTCGTCAGCTTCGCAGTGCTCATGGGCCGTGCCCGCGGCCAGACCGGCTGCCGCGGTTTATGGCGCTCCTGGCTCTATCCGCTCGCTCCGATCCTGGGACTCGTGCTGGCGCTCGCGTTCGCGGCCGCCGATTGGGCCGATCCGGATGCCGGACGCCCCAGCCTCGTGATCCTGGGCGCCCTGCTGCTTGCCGCGTTTGCGTGGTATCGCCTGGTGCTCAGCCGGCGCCCGGGCGGCTGGGTACCGCGGATCGAGCATCATCCAACATCGGCGGACGGTGGCTCAGCCGCAGGCTGACCCGCGCTGACAGGCGGGCTCGCCGGCTCGGCAGCAAGCGATGTCCCGGTACTGAGCACATTGTTGACGGCCCGACAGACGGGCTCTACCTTACGGCGGACCCTGGGTCGTCGAGCAATTGCATCGGAGCTTGAGATGTCGAGCCGCCCTCCTCTGCCTCCCTTCACCGCCGAAACGGCCGCGCAGAAGGTGCGCGCCGCCGAGGATGGGTGGAACACCCGTGAGCCCGCGCGCGTGGCGCTCGCCTACACGCAGGACAGCCGCTGGCGCAACCGCGCGGAATTCATCAACGGCCGCGCGGAGATCATCGCCTTTCTCGAGCGAAAATGGGCGCGCGAGCTCGACTACCGGCTGATCAAGGAGGTATGGGCGTTCACCGGCAATCGTATTGCGGTTCGCTTCGCCTACGAGTGGCACGATGACAGCGGCTCCTGGTTCCGCTCCTACGGCAACGAGAACTGGGAGTTCGATGAGCGCGGCCTCATGGGCCGCCGGCACGCGAGCATCAACGACCTGCCGATCACCGAAGCCGAGCGCAAGTACCGCTGGCCTCTGGGCCGCCGGCCGGACGATCATCCCGGATTGTCCGATCTCGGGCTCTGAGCCCGTCCGCAACGACCTTTCCCGGAGTCGGCTGCCGCGGCTGAAAGGCCGCCCCGCTATCGCAGGTACCTGACCAGGAGCCGCGTGGCCTCATCGATGAGCGCGGCAAACGTCTCCTCCGAGAACGTTTCCGAATGGTGGAGGACCGCCGTGTGCGTGAGCGCCTCCACCGTCGTCACGCACACGAACGAGGCGAGCTCGAGGTCGACCGACCGGATCTCATCGCGATGACCTTCGAGATAGGTTCTGAACAGGGCATAGTTTTCCCTGTTGAAGGCCTCGATGTTCTTCAGCCTCCCGGTGCGCGGGATCTGCTCCGCGAGCACACGGTGCAGCCTCGGCTGGACGCGATGCGCCTCGAAGGCGATGACCACGAGCCTGCGTACCGCCTGCTCCAGAGGAAGCGCCGCCACCTCCGCAAGCGCGCCGCGGGCGACCCGTGTGAGCTCCCGATTGTGGCGGTCGATGACGGCGGCAACCAGCGCCTCCTTGCTCGGGAAATACTGGTAGAGCGAGCCGATGCTCACACCCGCCTCCTCGGCGATCCGGTTCGTGCTGGCCCTGTCGAAGCTGTCGCGGACCAGAATGCGAGCAGTTGCCTCGATCAGGGCGGCGACGGTCGCGCGCGATCTCGCCTGCGAGGCCTCTTTCCTGGGATGGGTGCGGGGTCTGCGCGCCATTTTCCGCGCTCCGAATGCGAGTAGCTGAATGAGAGCGATCGCTCGTATTATGCACCCGAAGGTTGCAATATCAACGAGGCAGGACCAACGTCATGACCCAGACCTACTCGCAGCTCATCGCCGTGAAGCGCTGGGCCGACCGCGGCCTCTACGATGTGGTCAGCCGGAATTTCGATCGGCTGACCCGCGAGGAGTCGTCGATCATGCTGCGCATCCTCGACCACATCCACGTGGTCGACAGGATTTTCCAACATCATCTGCAGGGATTGCCGCACGGCTTCCAGGCGCCGCGCTCCGAATCGGTGCCCAATCTGCGCACGCTCGCGGACTCCGCGCGGGAAGTCGACGACTGGTATGCCTCCTACGTGGGCAGTTTGGCGCCGAGCGCCTTCGAGGAGCCCGTGGAGCTCGTCTTCACCAGCGGCAAGCCGGCGTGCCTGCGGCGGGGCGAGATCATCCTACACGTATGCCTGCACGGAACCTACCACCGGGGCAACGCCGGTGCCGTTCTTCAATTGAAAGGCATCAAGCCGAGCCCTGATTCGGTCACGGACTTCCTGGAGGACATCAGGTGATTCACTCCGGCGCCCAGGGGCTATGCCCTTCGACTACGGATCAGCCGTCGGCTCTGCATCAACGCTGTGGTGTGCAACATCAGGAAAAACGGCACGAGGAAGGCCGGGACGAGCAACAAGGGCAGGCTCGCCATTGGACCGGTGCTCGGGGCGCCGGGCGCGGCCGCCGACAGCATGGCACTCAGGACTCCAATGCTCGGAGCCACGATGAGATCGAGTATGCCGAGCAGGTTCCAGCGGACGAAGGCCCTGCTGGCCGCGAAGTCGGGCCGACGCGTGAGACCCAGAACCATCCACGGAGCGGCGAAGGCGACGGCCATGTCGCCGAGCCCGGCCGGCAGGGCGAAGTAGCTGGGCAGCACCTTGTAGGCATACAGGAAAAGAAAGCCCAGCCCTGCCCACCGCCATGCCTGCATACTCGCGATCAGGCGCAGGTCGAGTGAGAGGACGAAGGCGCGGAACGAGGCCGAGAGCTGCAGGCATGCGAAGAATACGAGCAAGGGCGCTACGAGCCCGATGCCGACGCCAATGGGTGGCGCGCCCGGTCGGCCGACGAAGGCTCCGGCGGCACCGAGTGCCACGACGAGCGCCAGCCACGCCGCCAGAGCGAGGACTACGGTGAGGCCGGTGGCGTCGGGTCCGGGGGACCGGGCTTCGGCCGGCCCCGGCAGGGTGCTCGCTGTCATGATAGTCTCCAGTGACTTGCATTTTGCAAGTATGTGGGGACCGTAGCACACTTACTTGCACTCCGCAAGTTACCTGCCCTGGGCACGAAGAGCTGCACCGATGGCTACTGCAAAGTCTTTCCCACGCTCGGCCTGTGCGATCGCCAACTCGCTCGACATCGTGGGCGACAAGTGGACGCTGCTCGTGGTGCGCGATCTGCTGTACGGCAAGCGCACCTATGGCGAGCTCCTGAAGTCGCCGGAGCGCATCCCGACCAACATTCTGGCGGATCGCCTCAAGCGCCTGGAGAGCTCGGGCGTCATCGTCGGCACGCCCTATCAACAGCACCCGGTGCGGTATGCCTACACGCTCACCGCCAAAGGCAAGGACCTGGGTGGCGTGCTGCTCGCGTTCGTCCATTGGGCGAAGCGACACATACCCGGCACGATGACTCTGGGGGAGAATGCAGCCACTGGCGAGTCTCCGATGCCGGTTGCGACCTCACGGAGCAGCAAAGCAAAAAAGCGCACGGGTTGAGGTCGCGCCTCCGGGCAGATACCGACCCGGACCGCCTCACCGCATCAATCCAGGAACTTCCAGCTCGAGGCTCCGTCAAGATGCCTGACCCGTGCGTGTTGAATGACGGATGGCTCGAAATTGTTGGCATTGACTCCAACGGTCGCCCAGGAGCTCTTCTTTCGATACGTGTAATGGGTGACAGAACCGCACCTGGTGCAGCGGTGATAGTTCCGGATCCGGCGATTCCAGGAATATTTCGCGAGCGCACCCTTCGCGGCGCTGATTCGCACCGAGGATGGCTTGTAATACGCCCAGAGTGCCCCGTAGCGGCGGCAGATGGAGCAGTTGCAGTGCGTCAAAGTGCGCGGTGGCTTTCGGACGAAGATCTCAACCGCGCCGCAATGGCACCGGGCAACGTTCGGGTCGGGGTTGACGGACATGGGTGTGACACTCGAGTGCTTTGCTGCGCCATAGAATACGCTTCCTCCGGCGCGCAGATGCGGCCGCGCGCTTCAGCATCTGAGACTCGACGCGTGGCGCGATGCGTGTCAGGGTATGCGTCGGACCCTCATCGCCGGAGGCTGGTATGGCCCTCAAGGACTGGATCCAGAAGGGACGCGAGCTTGGCGCAAGCGACCTGCATCTGGAAGCAGGCACGCCGCTCGTGGCACGGATCAGAGGTGAACTTGCCGCCGTCGGGGAGCCGATCCCCGCGCAGCGCATCGCGCAGGCAGCCCAGCACCTTCTGGGTGGAGAGGCATGGGGTCACTTCCTCGAGCGCGGCTCGGCCGACGTGTCGCTAGCAGCCGGAGGAATGCGGTGCCGGCTGAGCCTGTTCCGCACGATCCGCGGCATCGCCATCGCCGTGCGCCTGCTGGCGCCCTCGGTCAACACTCTGCGCGCCTGCAACCTGCACCCGGACCTGCGCAGGCTGGTCGAGGCCGAAAGTGGCCTCGCCCTGATCTGCGGCCCGACCGGCTGCGGCAAGTCGACGACGCTGGCCGCGCTCATAGAGGAAATCAACACGTCGCAGGCGCGGAACATCATCACCCTCGAGAGCCCGCTCGAATACCTCTTCAGTAACCGGCGCTCTTTCATCCGCCAGCGCGAGATTCCGACACACTCGCCGACATTCGAGCAGGCGGCGATCGACGCGTTGCGGGAAAATCCCGACGTGCTCGTGATGAGCGAGATGCGCACTCCGGAGGTGATCCGACTCACTCTGAACGCGGCCGAGACGGGCCACCTGGTGCTTGCGACGATGCATTCGGCAAGCTGTGGTGAAGCCCTGAGCCGGATCTGTTTGTCCTTTCCCGCGGAGATCCAGGGAAGCATTCGCGCCCAGCTCGCGGACGCCCTGGTCGGCGTGGTCTGTCAACGCCTGGATTTCCTCGCCACGCATCACCTGAGAGTGCCCCGCTGCGAAATGCTCCTCGCGAGCTCGGCGGCAAAAGGAACGCTGCGCGCCGGCCAGTTCAGTCAGATCCCGAATGTGATCCTCTCCGGCGGTGAGGAAGGAATGTGGACCTTCGATCGTTACCAGCGCTGGATGGAGCAGAAGTCGGATTGGGTCCGACCGGCGCCGGTTCGCTCACCCTCTCCTGAGGAGGTCAGCAAAGTCGTCAACGTCCCGAAAGCGGCGCCCGCCCGTCCATCACCGGAGCCGCCGTCCGAGATCTCGATCGACGAGGACGTCGACCCCCACGAGCTCGCCGAGCTCGCGAGACAGGTCGAGGAGCGAACGCGCTGAGCGCTGTGCCTGCGTAGCAGCAGGTGTTGTCTAAGCCACCTTGATATCCATCACGGGCGTGCCATCGATGGCCTCGATGGGCCCGACCCGCAACCTGGCACCGTCGATTTCACGCACGGTAACCCGGTGCAAGCCAAGAGGGTTGGGTCGATGGGGTGAGCGCGTGGCAAAGACGCCCGTCAGCGGCTGATTGGGATCCCCGCGGGGATGCACCTGCAGCATCGCGCGATCCGCCAGGTGAAGCCAGGTGATGACCAGGATCTCATCCCCCACGCTCATCCGATGAAGGCCTGCCACCAGCGTAGGGTCGATATCCAGCCACGCATCGGGTGCTCCCTCGGAACCCTGGCGCGGAGCCTCGGACACATCGCGCAGCGTCGACCTGACCCGGCCGATCGGTCGTAGCTCAAAACTCATTGGAAATCTCCCCTGCAGCCATTCATTCGCGCATCGTCCCGTTGCTTTTCTGCGGCAGCACAGCCGGAATGACGTACTGTGGGACGAGCTCGAGACCCCAGCGATACCACTTCGGGAATTCGCCGTAGCTGCTGCCGTTGATACCGACCACCATGTTGAGCTCAGGGATGACCATTACGATCTGACCGCCGTTACCTCCTGCACTGTAGACGCGAAGAACCCGGTCGCCTGCATGTAGATGGTTGATGTGCCATCCAAAGCCATACTCGTGCGGCGCATCGTAGTCCGTCTGCGGGCTGAACGTGGAGTATGCCGTCGTGGACTGCTGCACCCAGTCTCTGCTCACGAGACGATGACCGTTCCACATGCCGCCCGACAGATACAGCTCGCCCAATTTCAATTCGTCGCGCGGCCGCAGCTGAAGCCCGCCACCCATGTACGCCTCACCGGTGGGCATGAGATTGATGTGATAAGCGCCAAACTGAAGCGGGCGGGCGAGATGTTCGTCAAAGAAAGACGGCAGCCAGGCATGGGTGGCGCGGCTCACCACGCCTCCCACCAGGTTGAGATCGGCCGAGCAATACACCGCATGCACGCCCCCCGGGTCTGCGGCCATGGGTAGATTCAGTGTGTACTCGTACCAATCCGGCTCGTGGCTCTGCCCCTGCATGTTGTCCTCGTTGCCGGGAGAAGTGTTGCTGTTGTCGTCGCAGGCGAAACCCGAGGTCATGGTCATGAGGTCCTTCAGCGTGAGATGATCCTTGCGCGTATCGCGATTCAACCCGCGTTTGGTCTCCGGGAAGAGCGGATAAATGAGAGTGCTCGGCGCGAGCTGCGTGCCGAGCTGGCGCGCGATCCCGACCAGAACCGGGGCAAATGTCTTCGAGGCCGAGCGCATGTCATGCGGACGCTGCGCGTCGTATCCATGGAAATACTCTTCCAGCACGAGCTTGCCGTATCGAGCGATGAGCAGGCTGTCGATGTCGACCGGGTTGTCGGTGGGGCTGGCGGTCAGGATCTTCCTTATCAGCGCCGCGATAGGCGCTTCGGCCATGCCAGCCTCGGCCAGGGATGCCGTAGGCCATCCGTCCTGCCGGTCGATCGGTTTGTGATAGTTGTATCCTGAGCCGGCGGGACTGCGCGCATAGAAGCCGGGTGCATCATTTCGATCGCGGCGGCTGAGGAGCACGGCTGGACGGGAATCGATCAGCGGGAGCCAAAGATGCCCCCCGGCCGCATCGTATGAGCCGAGGAAATGGTCGTCAGGGCGATGCGGGTTCCTGAAGACGAGAGCGGCGCCGCGCAAGGCGACATCATACGATCGCCTCCGAAAGAAATTGTACTCAGGATTGATGATCACGGCGCCCAAAGAGCCGTCGGGCCGCTTCTGGATCGAGACATAGAACGAGATGCGGTCTTCCAGCGGCGTGACCTCGCCGCTCCACACGAATGAGCTCTGGCGCGTCAAATGCACCGGCGTAGCGTATGCGGTTCCGTTGATGGTGCCTCGGGGCTGCACCCAGTCGCCTTCCACAGCGTTGGCGCCGTCCAACCGCCCGCGAAACTCCCCCAACCCGTCCGGCAGAACAACCGTGACGCCGCGACCGGCACGCTGCACCGGCACGTCGAAGCCGGCAATGCTCGCGCGCCATTGAGCCCCTCGCCCATCGACAGTCAGAGCGCCGCGAACGAGAGGGCCAAGCGATTGCTCGGCCCCCCAGACACCCACCAGAGCGCCGCTCGGCGACGGAGCCGCTCCGGCGAGGGCCAATTTAGTCACGCACAGAAGCAACAGCCCTGAGGCTGCGACAGTGCCCGCCCTTGTGCAAAACATGATCGCCCTTGGTTACGCTCGCCGGCTGCGAGCCTCGCCCGTGCACTGGGCGGCTGTCTTGTCAAAATGCAACGTGCTCGCTCGCCTCGGGGGACCACCGAGGCTGCGATACATGCCGGGCGGAACACCGTAGAGCCTACGGAACGCCTTTGTGAACTGCGCCTGGTCCGCAAAACCCCTGTCGAGGGAGACCTGCGCCAGACCTCTGCTCGAATCCATCAAATCGGCAGCAGCAAGCTCGAGTCGGCGGGCACGCAGAAGGTCTCCGGGTGTGCAGCCGAGAAAGGTGCGAAAGGCACGCGCCAGATGAGTGGGATGAACGCCGACGGCACTTGCCAGATGGCGAACTCCGGGGGTCTCTGCCGGGCAATCGCAGATCAGCTCGTACGCCGTGCGCAGCCATCGGGGCGGATGTCTCGCGATGGTCTGCGGTGTGTTCGACACTGCGCCCAGAAGCTCCAGACAGAGACTCTCCGCCCTCAGGGGAGAGCTTGCGTTCCAGCGAACGCACTCCATCAGCAAAGCCACGGCGAGTGCCCGATCGCAGGTATCGCGAAGATGCACGGCCACCTGTGCCCCGCCGGCTTCGGACGAGTCGGCCAAGCGCGAATTCGCCAGCGAGATCGAAAAAAAAGCGCCCCTGCCGTCCATAAAGTGGTCCCGATGAGTCGTCCCTGGCGGGTTGTAGACGAAAATCGAGCGCGGATCGGCACTTCCTCTTGCGCTCGAGACATACCGCCCGCCGGTGACGAGGACGAAATGCGCCTCGAGGTGGGTATGCACTTCGACGGTCTCGGGCGGAGCGTTGGCGGTGCGATGTGCCAGCGTGATGCCGTCCAGGATCCGACTCCAGCGCGGGTCCCCGAAAAAGATGTCATGTCCAAACTCGAGCGGCTGGAACACCTTTTACGCCCCGCGAAGTCGCGTGCACATCATGGCAGGCGGGCCCTCAATACACCCCGTAGCGGCCGCGTACCGACTGCAGCAGGGCCGCCGAGTCGTAGCCGACCCCATCCTTGAACACGAGCTCCACGTTCTCGACATCGGTGATGGTATGGGACG
>Ga0157369_10001350_pt1 | contig 30302 bp, 22 predicted proteins | sample C25metaG_FD_113461 | JGI IMG/M metagenome (GOLD analysis project Ga0157369, IMG submission 113461) | Corn rhizosphere microbial communities from Kellogg Biological Station, Michigan, USA - C2-5 metaG | ecosystem: Host-associated > Plants > Roots > Rhizosphere > Soil | place: USA: Michigan... | reverse complement strand
GCGCCGAGCGCTGGTCGCGGCGGCTCTGGGCAGGCGACGCGACATTGTGGACCAGCCGCGACGAGGATCGCTGGCTCGGCTGGCTGACCGCCGGCCGGGGTGACGCGGTCGACACGGAGGCGCTCCGCGCCTTCGCCGCCGAGGCAAAGCAATATGGCCATGTCGTCCTGCTCGGCATGGGCGGATCGAGCCTCGGGGCCGAAGTGATCGGCAGAGTGCTGGGCGGCGTTCCCGGCCATCCGCAGCTGCATGTGCTCGACAGCAGCGATCCAGGTCAGATCCGAACGGTCGCCGCCGCGATCGATCCCTCGCGCACCCTGTTCATCGTCTCCAGCAAATCCGGTTCGACGATGGAGCCCGAGCTGCTCCGCGCTTTTTTCTTCGACCTCCTCAAAGAAAAGCTCGGCGCGGACGAAGCGGGCAAGCATTTCGTCGCGGTCACCGATCCCGGCTCAGGGCTGGAGACGATCGCGAGGACCGACGGGTTCGCTCATGTCTTCGCCGGCAATCCGGCGATCGGCGGGCGCTATTCGGTGCTTTCTCCCTTCGGAATGGTGCCCGCGGCTGCCATCGGCATCGACGTCCCGGCCTTCCTCGGCGGGGTCCTTCCGATGGTCATTTCCTGCGGCCTCGATGTCCCGCCCGCAGCCAATCCCGGCTTCGAGCTTGGCGCGGTCATCGGCGAAGCCGCCCGGGCCGGGCGCAACAAGCTGACGATCCTTGCGAGCGAGAGATTGCGGCCGCTTGGCGCCTGGCTCGAGCAGCTGCTGGCGGAATCGACCGGCAAGGAGGGCAAGGGCGTGGTTCCGGTCGACCTCGAGCCCGCCGCGGAGCCGTCGGCTTATGGCGACGACCGGCTGTTCGTCCATTTGAAGCTCAAGGACGATGAGGATGAAGCGCTCGAGGCGCGGCTCGCGGCCTTGGAAGCTGCCGGCCAGCCGGTGGTCCGGATCATGCTCGCCGAGCCCAACCGGATCGGACAGGAATTCTTCCGCTGGGAGATCGCGACTGCAGTCGCTGGAGCGATCATCGGCATCGATCCCTTCGACCAGCCCGATGTCGAGGCCGCTAAGCTCAAGACCCGCCTTCTCGTCGACGCATATGAGCGGACGGGGAGGCTCGGTCCGCGCGAGCCCGTCCTTCGGGACGGCCAGCTGAGCTTCTTCGCGGCTGAGGGAGCATCCGATCCGGCGGCCCTCCTCGAGGCTTTGTTCGACCGGCTGAAGCCCGGAGGCTATTTCGGTATCCTCGCCTATGTCGAGCGCAATGCGGCGCATGAGGCGGCGCTCGCCAGGATGCGAACCGCGGTGCGCGACGCCCGGCACGTCGCGACCGTGGCCGGCTTCGGCCCCCGCTTCCTCCATTCGACCGGCCAGGCCTACAAGGGCGGATCCGCGGGCGGGCTGTTCCTCGCGATCACCCGAACCGCCGAACCCGACCTCGCCATTCCCGGGCATCGGGCAAGCTTCGGGACCGTCCAGCTGGCGCAGGCGATCGGCGACCTCGACGTGCTCGCCGAGCGCGGGCGGGTCTGGCTGCGCATCCACATCGAGGGAGATGAAGATGAAGGGCTCGCGGTAATCGGCCGCCTAGTGACGGCGGCCTCATCTGAGAAGCGAAAGGCCCTTGTATGCGCATCGGAATGATCGGCCTTGGCCGGATGGGCGGCAGCCTTGCGAAGCGCCTGATGCGCGCCGGACATGAGACGATCGTCTGGGACCGCGACGCCGCGGCGGTCGCCTCGCTGGCCGCCGACGGAGCGACCCCCGCCACTTCCCTCGCCGATCTCGCCAACCAGCTCGGGCGTGACGGCATCTTCTGGGTCATGCTTCCCGCTGGCGATCCCACCGAGACGACGGTCGATGAACTCTCCCGCCTTGCCGAGTCCGGCGCCGTCATCATCGACGGCGGAAACAGCTTCTACAAGGACGATATCCGCCGGGCGAAGTCGCTTGCGGCGCTCGGCATCGATTATGTCGATGTCGGCACCTCGGGCGGGGTCTGGGGCGCGGAACGCGGCTTCTGCCTGATGATCGGCGGACTCGAGGCAAGCGTGCGCCGGCTCGACCCGATTCTCGCGGCACTCGCGCCAGGCCTCGGCGACATCGCGCGGACGGTCGGCCGGGGTCGCAGCGACGATCGCCCCGAGCGGGGCTATATCCACACCGGCCCGCCAGGCAGCGGACATTTCGTGAAGATGGTCCATAACGGCATCGAATATGGCCTGATGCAGGCCTATGCCGAGGGCTTCGACATCCTCAAGGGCAAGGCGTCGGAAACGCTGCCCGAGGAAGAGCGCTTCACCATCGATCTCCCCGATGTCGCCGAGGTGTGGCGGCGCGGAAGCGTCATTTCTTCTTGGCTGCTCGATCTCACCGCCGCCGCGCTCGCGAAGGACCATGATCTTGCAGCCTTCAGCGGCAGCGTTGCCGACAATGGCGAGGGCCGCTGGACGCTCGACGCGGCGATGGAAGAAGCAGTGCCCGCTTATGTCATGTCGGCGGCGCTCTACGCACGATATCGCAGCCGGGTCGATTCCACGTTCGGCGACAAATTGCTGTCCGCCATGCGCTTCGGTTTCGGGGGCCATGTCGAGATCCCGCGATGACGGCGGCCGGGGTGAATCCCGCGCCGGCGACCACGCTGGTCATCTTCGGTGTCACCGGCGATCTTGCGCGGCGGCTGCTGGTGCCGGCACTGGTCAATCTGCGCCGCGAGGGGCTGATCGCCGAGGAGTTCGCCATTCTCGGTCTCGGCAAGCAGGACCTCGATGACGCGTCGCTTCGGCGCGCACTGGGCGAGTTCGTCGAAGCCAAAGATCCCGACTGGAAGAAACTGCGCGGCCGGATCTCCTATCTCGGCGGCGACTTCGGCGGCGACGCAATCTATCGAACGCTCGCCGGCCGCCTGAACCCGGGCAATGCCGCTTTCTATCTCGCAACGCCGCCCGCCTTGTTCAGCAGGGTCGCGGAGAAGCTCGCGGCGCATGGGCTTCTCGAGGAAGGCCCGGGCGCATTCCGGCGGCTTCTGATCGAAAAGCCCTTCGGTCATGACCTCGCCTCGGCGCGGGCGCTCAATCAGAGCCTGCTGAAGCTGGTCGCCGAGCCCCAGATCTACCGGATCGATCATTATCTCGGGAAGGAGACGGTCCGGAACATCATGGTCGCGCGCTTCGCCAATCCGATGATCGAGGCGGTGTGGAACCGCCGCTATGTCGATCATGTCCAGATCACCGCGGCCGAGGCCGTCGGTGTCGGGCGCCGCGGCCGCTTCTACGATTCGACCGGCGCACTTCGCGACATGGTCCCCAACCATCTGTTCCAGCTGCTCGAGATGGTGGGAATGGAGCCGCCCAACAGCTTCGAGGCGAGCGCCATCCGGGCCGAAAAGACCAAGGTGGTGGAAGCCGTGCGCAAGCTCTCGCCCGATGAGGTGGAGAAGAACGTCGTGCGCGGCCGCTACGCCGCCGGGCGCGTCGGCAACGAGCAGCGAAGGGCCTATTCGGACGAACTCGATGTCGAGGCGAAGAGCCGTACGGAAACCTATGTGGCGATCAAATTGTGGCTCGACACCTGGCGCTGGTCGGGCGTGCCCTTCTACCTCAGGACCGGGAAGGCGATGGCGCGGCGGGACACCGAGATCGTGCTCCAGTTCCGGCCGGTCCCCTGCGCCTTGTTCCGCCATGGCGGTCTTGCTCCCTCGCCGACCAACCGGCTCGTGATCCGCATCCAGCCCGACGAGGGGATCAGCTTCGATTTCCTCGCCAAATTGCCGGGGCCGGCCGTCGAGACCGCGCCGGTCAGCATGGACTTTCGCTATGCGGATCATTTCCGGCTGGCGAGGCTTACCGGCTATGAGACCCTGCTCTACGACATGATGATCGGCGACCAGACATTGTTCCAGCGCGCCGACGCGATCGAAGCGGCCTGGGCGGCGGTGCAGCCGATCCTCGATGCCTGGGGCCGAAGCCGCGGCCGGCCGCAAAGCTACGCGGCCGGAAGCGACGGACCGGAAGCCGCCGACACATTGATCGCCCGGGACGGCCGTGCCTGGCATTCGCTCGAATCATGAGTCACGGCGAACCTCATGCCGCGGTCCGCCTCCTGGTGTCGGACGTGGACGGAACGCTTGTCCGCGATGATAAGAGCCTGCCCGACGCCAATCGCGACGCGATCCTCGCGCTCGCGGCGGCGGGGGTGCCGACCACCCTCATCAGCTCGCGCCCGCCGAGCGGAATGCTCTCCCTCGCCGCGGCGTTGCGCCTGACCGGCCCACTGGCGGCATTCAATGGCGGGACGCTGTTCGATGCCGACGGAACGATCCGCTTCGCCCACCGGCTCGTGGCGGCCGACGCCGCAGTGATGCTGCGATTGCTGGACGTGCCGGGCGTTGCGCGCTGGGTTTATGCCGACGGCTCGTGGTTCGTCCCCGACCTCGACAATGTTCATCTCGCGCGCGAACGGCGCGCCGCCGCGGTCGACCCGGTGATCCGGAGCGATTTCGCCGCTCTCGACGGGCGCATCGACAAGCTTGTCGGGGTGAGCGACGATCATCAGCTGCTCCAGCAGCTCGAAGAGCGGGCCAGGGAGATGATCGGCCCCCGAGCGACGATCGCCCGCTCCCAGGCTTATTATCTCGACATCACGCATCGCCTCGCCAACAAAGGCGACGGGATCGCCGCACTGGCGGAGGCGTTCGGAGTCGAGCTGGCGCAGGTCGCGGCGCTCGGCGACATGACCAACGATCTTCCGATGTTCGCCCGCGCCGGCCTGTCGGTGGCGATGGGCCAGTCTCCCGGCTGCGTCCGCGCTGCCGCGGGCGCCACTGCAACGACCAATGAGGAGGATGGAGTGGCCGATGCCATCCGCCGCTTCATTCGCCCGGGACTTGTCCGATCATGAGCCTCCCGCTGTTGGTCGCTCCATCGCTGCTCGCCGCGGACTTCACCCGGCTGGGCGAAGAGGTTCGCGCGGTCGATGCGGCGGGCGCGGACTGGATCCATCTCGACATCATGGACGGCCGGTTCGTCCCCGAGATTTCGTTCGGGGCGGGCGTGGTCGAAGCAGTGCGCCGCACGACCCGCAAGCCCCTCAACGTCCATCTGATGGTGGTGGAGCCGGAGCGATCCCTCGAGCGCTTTGCCGGGGCCGGCGCGGACCATCTTCTCATCCAGGCCGAGCCGGGCTCAACCATCCATCTTCATCGGACACTATCGCGGGTGCGCGAGCTTGGCTGCCGCCCCGGCGTGGTGATCGATCCCGCGACTCCGGTCGCGTGGATCGACGAGGTGCTCCATCTCGTCGACATCATCCTGCTGATGACCGTCAATCCGGGCTTCGGCGGCCAGAGCTTCCTGCCCGAGACTCTGCCGAAGATCGCGGCGATCCGTGCGCGCTGCGCTGAACTCGACCTCGATCCGCATATCGCGGCGGACGGCGGCCAGAATGACGAAACGGTCGGCGCGACGGTCGCGGCCGGCGCGAACGTCATCATTGCCGGGACCTCAATCTTCGGAGCGCCGGATTATGCGGCGGCGATCGCCGGCCTTCGCAAGGCGGCCGTGCCGGGCGCCTGAAGCCCGCGTGACGGAAACCTATCGCCGGCTGGAATGGATCGTCACGGGCGTGTGCGCCGCCGCCAGCACGCGGCCGATTGCAAGACTGGACGAGGAGCCCTCCTTGATCGCCTGCTCGGCCACGGCGCGTTTCTCCTCGCCATTGATGGTTAGCATGAGCGAGCGGGCGTCCACCAGTGCAGGCAAGGTCAGGGTGACCCGCGCAACGGGTGCATCGGCCGGCAGCGGATCGGGCTTGACGCCGCAGGCGCGCCGTTCCGGAGCGCCGTCCAAGGCGGCGTCGAAATCCGGCCCGGGCAGGATCGACGCGGTATGGCCGTCACTGCCCATTCCCAGCCACACGAGGTCCAGCGGCCAGCGGAGCGTCCGCAGCTTGTCGTCCGCCACGCGGCCGGCCTCATCCGCGCTCAGGCGGTCATCGAACAGGGTCAGAAGCCGCGCGCCGGTGCCGCCGAAATGAGCGCGGATCAATCCGGCATTGCTGAGCGGATCGCCGGGGGGAACCAGCCGGTCATCCGTCGGAAGCAGAGTCACCAGCCGCCAGTCGAGTGCACGCCCGGCGAGCTCGGCGAAGATCGGCAGCGGTGTCCGGCCGCCGGGCAAGGCGGCACATGCCGAGCCCCGCTCGGCGATCGCCGATCGGATGATCGCCTGAACATGGTCCGCGACCCGGGGCGCCATTGCCGCCGCATCGTCGAACAGCCGCCATTCAACCCTCGTCGGATGATCCTTCAGCCGCAGCATGGCTCAGCCCATGGTGACCAGGATCTGATGGATCGCGCCATCCTCGGGCAGATCGATCCGCAGCGGCCGTCCGGCAATCTCGGCCCCGTCGATCCGCGCCGATGCGATCCCCTTGGTGACCCCCTTCGAATTGTCGATGCGGATCTCGAACCGGGTCGAGCCGCGGCGGAGCGTGACCTCGAAGCCCGGCCAGGTCTCGGGAATGCAGGGGTCGAGATGGAGCGCCGAACCGGTCAGCCGCAATCCGAGGATCTCCTCCATTCCGGCGCGGTAGAGCCAGGCGGCCGAGCCCGTATACCAGGTCCAGCCACCCCGGCCGACATGATCCGTCGCCGAATAGATGTCGGCCGAAACGACATAAGGCTCGACCTTGTAGCGGCGCAGGTCGGAGCGGCTGCGGGCATGATTGATCGGGTTCAGCATCCACAACAAGGCGGTCGCCTTCGCGCCCTGTCCAAGCCGGGCGAAGGCGATCACCGACCACAAGGCGCCGTGGGTATATTGACCGCCATTCTCGCGAATGCCGGGCGGATAGCCCCTGATATAGCCGGGATCGTGGGTCGTCCGGTCGAACGGCGGCGTGAACAGCAATGCGAGGCCATCATCCCAACGGATGAGCTCGCGGTCGACGGATGCCATGGCCCGCTTCGCGCGCTCTGGCCGCGCGACGCCCGAGATGACGCTCCACGACTGGGCAATGGAGTCGATGCGGCATTCCTCGCTTGCCGCCGAGCCGATCGGGGTGCCGTCATCGAACCACGCCCGGCGGTACCAGCCGCCGTCCCAGGCCTCGCGCTCGAGCGCCTTTTGGAGCGCTGACGCCTGGCCGCGCCACATCGCCGCACGCGCCGGTTCGCCCCGTGTCTCGGCCACGCCCGCAAAAGCGGTCAGGGCCATGTGCGAGAGCCAGGCCAGCCAGACGCTCTCGCCCTTGCCGCCCTCCCCGACCCGGTTCATTCCGTCGTTCCAGTCGCCGCCGCCCATCAGCGGAAGCCCGTGCGGGCCGCGCGCGAGGCTTGCGTCGAGGGCAAGCGCGCAATGCTCGTAAACGCTTGCCATTTTGTCCGAGATCGTGGGCGCGAAGAAGCTCGCTTCCTCGCCTTCGTCCAGCGCCGGACCCTCGAGGAAGGGCACGGACTCGTCGAGAAGCGAGACATCGCCGGTCGCCTGGAGATAGAAAGAGACGCAAAAGGCCAGCCAGACCCGGTCGTCGGAAATGCGCGTGCGCACGCCCTGGCCGGAATGCGGCAGCCACCAATGCTGGACGTCGCCTTGCGCGAACTGGCGGCCGGCGGCGCGGACGAGATGCTCGCGGGTGAGCGAGGGTCGGACGGCGGCGATCGCCATGCCGTCCTGAAGCTGATCGCGAAATCCGTAGGCGCCACTCGCCTGGTAGAATCCCGAGCGCGCCCAAAGCCTGCAGGCGATCGTCTGATAGAGGAGCCAGCCGTTCAGCATGATGTCCATCGAGCGGTCGGGCGTCTTGACCTGCACCGTGCCGAGCAGCTCCTCCCACTGTTCGCGGACCTCGGCCAGCACCGCGTCCAGATCGGCGCCGCGATAACGGGCAATGAGGCTCGCGGCCTCGTCCGGGCCTTCGGCATCTCCGAGCAGAATCAGGATTTCGGTCTCGGCCCCCGCAGCGAGCTCGACGGTCGCGCTCATCGCTCCGCATGGATCGAGCCCGGCTCCCACCGTGCCGCTGAGCGGCGAGGCTCCGGCAAGCGCTGCGGGATCGGAAAGGCAGCCGTTGCGCCCGATGAACTCGCGGCGATCGCCGGTCCAGCTCGTCTGACGTCCGCCAAGGTCGAGGAAGGCGGCGCGCCCGGCAAAGGCCGGGTTCCACGGATTGCGTGCGAAGATCGCGTTGAGGACCGGATGGACCTCGGTTGCAATGAAGGGCGCGGACGTCGCGCGCGAGGTGCCGAGCACCCACTCGACATAAGCCGTGACCGACAGCCGGCGCGGCCGGCCGCTGACATTGCGCAGCTTCAGCCGGCCGATCCGGACCGGGTCCGCCACGGGCACATAGGTCAGGAGCTCCGATTCAATGCCGTGCGCTTCATGCTCGAACCGGCTGTAGCCCCGGCCGTGGCGGGCGACATAGACGCCCAGCTCGTCGCGAATCGGCAGCGCCGTCGGGCACCACAAGTCGCCGCTCTCCTCGTCGCGCAGGTAGACGACGTCGCCCGGACGGTCGGTGACCGGATCGTTCGACCAGGGGGTCAGCTGATGCTCGCGGCTGTTGACCGACCAGGCAAAGCCGCAGCCTTCCGCGGAAAGCTGGAATCCGAAACCCGGATTGGCAATCACGTTGATCCAGGGCGCGGGCGTCGACTGGCCCGGGCCGAGGACGATCACATATTCCTTTCCGTCTTCCGCAAATCCGCCGAGACCGTTGAAATATTCGAGCTTGAAATCGGGTGCGGCTTGCGGCTGCGCGCTCGGAATCGAGGGCTTCGATGCAGGACGCGGGGGACGGGGCGGCTCCTTGAGGCGGTTGAGCTGCTCGGCAAGACCGCCGCCGTCGCCGGTCAGCCGGACACGAGCGGCCGAGGTCAGCAGGGCGCAGGTCTCGGGCGGCACGAGGTCGGTGCGAAGCACGACTACCTTGCCCGCCACGCCCTCCGCGGCCGCCCGCGGAAATGCCCGGCTGGTGCGCAAGATCGTGTCGAGCGCGGTCTGCAGGTCCTGGACGTAGGAAGTCGGCCGTTCGTTGAGGATGACTAAGTCCACCTCGAGCCTGCGGTTCCGCCAATATTCCATCGCCTGGAGAAGCTGGTGAACGATCCTGATGTCCTCGATGTTGGCGATCCGAAGCAGGATGATCGGCAGGTCGCCCGAAATGCTCTGGGGCCAGAGACCCGATTGGGGTCCAGCCCCGCGCATGATCACTTCGGACGATGGGCGAAGCGAGGGTCCGGCATAAATGAGATGGCCGGCGAGGCGCTGGAACTCGCTCGCCTCGGCCCGCTCGATGCCGAGATGGTGGAGTTGCACCTGGGCCTGGGTCCAGGCGAGCGTGACGGCCCGGTCGAACGCACTGATGTCGTTGGTCTTGTCGACGACTTCGAGGAGCTTGTCGCGCGATTCGGCGACCAGCGTCCAGAAGTCGATGTGCACTGCCGCGCCCGGGGCGAGACGGACCCGCCGCCGAAGGACGAAGACCGGATCGAGCACGGCGCCGGTCGAGCGCGACAGCAGGCGGCCGTCGATCGCCGAGGCCGGACTGCGAACGCCAAGCCCGCGGCCGAGGAAGCGGGCGCGGTCGGTTTCAAATTCCGGCTTGCCAACGCCTTCGCCCGCCGCGACCGAATGATGCGCCGCCCAGACTTCGGCCTGGTCGGGCGTGCGGCGGCGGCGGGTGGCGAGGATTGCGCCGAAGCGCGCGACATATTCCGTTTCCACGGACAATTTGACGAAGGCCGGATGGGCAATGTCATCCGCCTGGGAAATGATTGCGACCTCGGCATAGGAAGTGACCTCGATCTCCCGGATTCGCGTGCCATTGTTGGTCATGGTGAGACGCCGGACCTCGGCGTCGTCCTCGGTCGACACAACCACTTCGAGCGTCGTATGGAGATCGCCGTCCTGGCGCGAGAAGGTCACGCGCTCCTCGCTGAACGCTACATTGTATCGGTCGGGTCGAACGCTCGTTGGCTGGTAGGTTGCCGACCACGTCCGGTCGCTCTCGACGTCGCGCAGATAGATATAGGAGCCCCAGTCGTCGCAGGTCGCGTCCTCGCGCCATCTGGTCACCGCGAGGCCGCGCCAGCGGCTGTAGCCCGAACCGGCCGCGGTGAGCATGACGCTATAGCGTCCGTTGGAAAGGAGATGGGTGGCGGGAGATGCGGCATGCGGGTCGGCGCGCCGCCAGCTGTCCGCCGACTCGAACTCGCGGACCTTGGTGTCGGGCTTTGCTTCGCTCGCCCATGACGGCGCAGTGGCAATCTCGCGCGGCATGCGCTCGTGCAGGAGCAGCTCGGCCGCGCGGATCAGCGGCTCGGCATGGAATCGCTCCCGCATCACCCCGTCGAGCAAGGCGTCGGCAATGGCGACAATGGTCATCCCCTGATGATGCGCCATGAATGCCCGGACGACCGCGACCTTCTGCCCGTCGAGCAATCGCCGGGGGGTGAAGTCTAACGCCTCGAAAAATCCGAAGCGGCCGCGCGCGCCGAGGCTCGCCAGCCGCCTGAAATTGCGCACGGCGGCGATCGGGTCGATGATCGCGGCGAGCGCGGTTGCATAAGGGGCTATGACGGCATCCTCGCCGAGGCCGCGTTTCAGCCCGAGGCCGGGAATGCCGAAATTGGAATATTGGTAGGTGAGCTCGAGGTCGCGCGCATTGTAGGCGGATTCGGAGATGCCCCAGGGCGTCGCGAGCGCCCGCGCATAGTCGATCTGGCGTCGAACGATCGCGCGGTTGGTCCGCCCGAGGATGCTCTCGGCCGGTGCGCGCATGATGAGTGCGGGCATGAGATATTCGAACATCGAGCCAGACCAGGACAACAAAGCCCCGCCGCGACCGATCGGGGCGACTCCATGTCCGAGCCGGAACCAGTGCCGCGCCGGCAGGTCGCCCTTGGCAATGGCAATGAAGCTCGCGAGCCGCGCTTCGGAGGCCAAGAGGTCGTAGCTGCTTTCGTCGAGCGCGCCGTCGCGAACGACGAAGCCGACCGACAGGAGCAGGCGCTCCTCGTTGAGGAGGAACCCGAACTCCATGGCGAGCGCCATCTCGCGCGCCGTTCGGCCGATGGCCGAGAAGCGCCTTGCACGATCCTCGGCCGCGGCGAGGTCGCGCTGATGGCTGGCGATGGACCCGCAAACCGCCTGAGCCCAGGCGAGGATGTCGGAAGCGTCCTCGCCCCGCTCGACCGCGAACGCCTTTGCAAGATCGACGAGGATTTCCGACGACTCCGCGAGTGATTCAAGGCGGTCGGCAAGAAGTTCGCCGTCGCGGCTCTCGCGGCAGGCGTCCGCGAGGAGATGCGCGACGGACTCGTCGAGCTGGCGCCAAGTGACCGTCTCCATTCGGCGGCGGTCGCGCAACGATTCCACCTCTTCGCGAACGAGGCTCAACGCATCGGCGATTCCGGCGAGCCGCCGGTCATCCGCGATTGACGCCTCGCACCAATCGCGACAGGCGTTGGCAAGCGCGACGAGATGCCCAGCGAGATTGCCACTGTCGACCGACGAGACATATTGCGGATCGAGCGCGCGCAGGGTTTCCGTGTCGTACCAATTGTAGAAATGGCCGCGATAGCGCTCGAGCCTGGCCATGGTCGCCATGGTCGCCTCGAGGCGCTCGATCGTGTCGAGCGCTCCGGTCCAGCCAAAATCGTGCGCGCTCGCCGTCGACAGGAGATAGAGGCCGAGATTGGTCGGCGACGTGCGCCGGGCAAGCACCGGCGACGGCGTTTCCTGGAAATTGTCCGGCGGAAGCATATTGTCTTCCGGCGTGACGAAGGTTTCGAAATAGCGCCACGTCCGGCGGGCGATGAGCCGGAGCGCTCGCCGTTCCGCTTCGCTCGGCGCCTGTTGCGTGACGGCGCCCGATGGCCGGCTAACCCATCGCGCGACCGCGGGAGAGACGATCCACAGCAGGCCGAACGGAGCGGCGAGATAGATGGTGCCGTCCCCAAGGAACCACGTTCCGGCGATCGCGACCAGGCCGGTGACGACCGCGCCGGCCATCCACCGATAATAAGCGCCGAGCGTTGGATCCTGGCCAATGGTCGCCTGCGCCGCCGGCGTCCATTGCAGAAGATTGCGCCGGGTGATGAACAATCGAAACAGGGTCCGAAGGACCGCGTCGGCCATCAGCCAGGCCTGGTGGGCAAGCAAAGTAACGATCAGCAGCACCTGCAGGAGCGCGCTGCCAAGATCGGAAAAGATCCTCGCGACATGGACCCGGGTCGGGATTCCGGGATGGCGCGCCCACGCGGAGGCAAGGACCGGCGACAGGCTGGGCAAGGCGATCGTCGCGAGGAAAAAGAGCGTCCACACCAGGGCCGCGTCGAACGGGAGTGCCCAGCCCGCGAGCAGGGCAAGGACCAGGGTCAAGGGGGTGACCGACCGCCGGAGATTGTCGACCATCTTCCAGCGGCCGCTCGACGGCATGTTCGCCGGCATGCGCCGCGTGCGCCCGAGAAGAACGCTCCATCCGAGAATCCAGGGCAGCAATTGCCAGTCGCCCCGCGCCCAGCGGTGGTAGCGGAGCGAAGCAATGTCGTATCGGGCCGGGTAGGATTCGACGACCTCGACGTCCGAGGCAAGGCCGGCACGTGCAAACACGCCCTCGAAAAGGTCGTGGCTGAGCAATGTGGAATCCGGAACCCGGTCGGCGAGGACGGCCTCGAACGCATCGACCGCATAGATGCCCTTGCCCGCGTAGGAGCCTTCGCCGAACAGGTCCTGATAGACGTCGGAAACCGCCGCGGAATATGGATCGATTCCGTTGGGGCTGGAAAAGGCGCGCTGATAGGCCGAGCCTTCGTTGCCGACCGGAAGGTTCGGCGTGACGCGCGGCTGGAGGATCGCATGACCTTCGATGACGCGCTGCCGGACGGGGTCGACAATCGGCTGGTTCAACGGGTGCGCCATCTTGCCGATCAGCCGCCGCACCGTGTCGCGAGGCAGCCTCGTGTCGGCGTCGAGGGTAACGACATATTGGACACCTTCGGGGACTGTTGGCGGATTCCCGTCGATGCTGATGAACGTCGTGCCGCGGTCGCCGCGCAGCAGGCGGTTGAGCTCGTGCAGCTTGCCGCGCTTGCGCTCCCAGCCGATCCACAGCCGCTGGCTCTCATTCCAGACGCGCCGGCGGTGAAGCAACAGGAACCTGTCGCCGCCCGGCGCCGGCCCGTGCCGGCGGTTGAGGCGGGCGATGGCTTCGGCGGCGGTCTGAAGCATCATTGCGTCGCCCTCGACCGTCTCGCTTTCCGCGTCGGGCCAGTCCGAAAGCAAGGCGAACTGGATGTCGCCGCCGATGCTCGCAAGATGATGGATTTCGAGCCGCTCGACCTGCTCCGTGATCGCTTCAGGCCGGGTCAGCATGGTCGGCACCACCACCAGGGTGCGCAAATGGCCCGGCAGTGTTCCGCGAAGCTCGAGACCAGGAATCTGAGTCACGCCGAACTGGCGAGTCACCCCCTGGTTGACCAGCGACACCGCTGAATCGATCGCCGGCACGGAGCCAAGCAGCCCGAGGACGCCAAGCAGGATCCAGTCGACGCTTGCTTCGACATGGAAGAAGATTGGAAAGCCGAGCAGCAACAAGGCGACGAGAGCGCCGGCGCCGGCATAGCCGCCAACGCCGAGCGCCCGATAGCCGCGGCCAACCATCGTCCAGAAGCCCGGCCGAAAGCCGAGGGCGGCCTCGAACCCGGGACGGCCCTCGGCGGTCAGATAATAGCCCGGATCCCTGCGACGCAGGTCGGTCGAACCCGCCGCGGCCTCGACCGCTCGGCTCGCGACGTCCAGCTCGCCGATGCCCGATCCCCGGGCGAGCTGCTCGACGGCGGTGCGATAGAAATTGCGCGTCGCGAAATCCATCTTCGCGAAGTCGCAGCCCTTGGCCAGCACGGGATCGACCAGTGACACGCGCTCGAAGATGACCGCCCAATCGACGTCGGAGATGTGCCGCATGCTGGTGATGATGTTGCGCACCGTGACATTGGCCGAGATCTGTCGTTGCTGTTCGTCGCGGATGGCGCTGTCGGTCGTCCGCCCGTCCGCCGCGAGACGTTCGTCGAGGCGGCCGAGCATGGCCGTAATGGCCGGATTCTGATCGCTCAGACGGTGGACGAGCTGAACGACGAGCGCATCGGATGGCGCTGCCCCACCGAGTTGATCGATGAGTGCGTCGTCCTTCTGGCCTGAGCGGTCGACGCTCAGCAGGTGGTCGGCGATCGAGTCCGCCTTGCGGCGTTCGTCGCGGCTGTAGACAATGCGCTCGGCGATGCGCCGAAGATTCTCGACGAGGATGATGCGCAGGGTGATCGCCGAAGCCCACAATTCGCCGATGGTGAGCGGCTGCTCCTCCTGATAGGCGTGGATGAAGGCGCACCAGGTCTCGACGTCGAACCGGCTGTCGGTGTGTGCGACGAACGCCCAGACCAGGCCGAATACTCTCGGCAGGCGAGCGAAGGGGCCGTCGGCAAGCTTGGGCAGCTCGCGATAATAACTCGGCGGGAGATCGAGCCGGATCTCACGGATCTGGCGTTCGACCAGGTGGAAATTGTCGATCAGCCATTCGGCCGCGGGGGTGATCGCCGCCTTGTCGTCGACCGCCCTGGAGATCGAACGGTAGGAATCGACCAGGCTCGCTTCATTGGCCTCGAGACGGTCGTGCAGCGGATGGGCCAATTGCCGGTACGGCTTGACGGTCTGGGCAAGCGCGAGGCTTCGCGCATGCTCCTCCATCCGTTCGATGCTGAACAGCGCCTCGCGAATGGCGGATTTGTCATCCCATGGCGAAGCCGCGGGGGCCCGTGCGAAGATTCGTCGTACGAGAGGCGCTGCCGCATCGTTCAACGGGACAGGCTTCGCTGCGGAGAAATCAGAACGTCTCCCTCAAATATATCGCACGGGATCGTGCCGGGCGCCCGGAGGGCTCTCGGGGACGCCCACTCAATTTTGGACTCGGGCTCGCGCGAAATGGTTCCCGCGCTTTGCGGAAGCGGCGCCAGCCGAATAGCATGATCGTTGATCCGAGTCAGATCAGATGCCCGCCCGATGGCGAACCATGCCGATGACCGAGCTTAAGATTGCCCGGAGCATGATTAGCCGGCCTGGCCGGTCTCGAACAAGAACCATGCCCGCTGTTCGGCAAGATCGGTCCAATCATCCACCATGCTGGACGTGGCGTTGTCCCGGGCGCTCTCGGCGATTTCCTTGGCCTCCCGCAGGGCTTCGATGAGCTTCAGATTGTCCCGCCGCAGCTCCGAGAACATGTCCTTCGCGCGGACATGTTCCGAGTCATTGTCCTCGATGCGCTGGAGCCGGGCGATGTGGCCGATCGAGCGCAGGGTGGTGCCGCCGGTCTTGCGCACCCGCTCGGCGATCGCATCGGTCGTGCCAAAAATCTGCGCCGCCTGTTCGTCGAGCATCAGATGATAATCGCGAAAGTGGGGGCCCGAGACATGCCAGTGGAAATTCTTGGTCTTGAGATAGAGCGCGAAGCTGTCCGCCAGGATGGCGTTGAGCGCGTCGGCGACCGAACGCGCGGCATTGGTTGCAAGATCGGCAGGTGTGTCAAGCTCGGCGGCTGCGGGCACGATGCTATTCCTCATTCTGTTCTCTCGACAAACGCCCCTCCGCCACAAGCTTCGATCAGTGGCCGGTCACAAAGGTTCCCGGGCGGCCCCGGTCGATGTGGCGGGCATCGAGGATCGGCATGTGCTCGCGCGTTGGAATCAATGAGCGAGGCCGGATCGGGTCAGTAAGGAAAGACCAGCCTCGCGACCGCCCCCGGCCCTCTCTCGAAAGAGATCTGCCCATGGAGCTGTGAGGCGAGCCTCTGGAGGATGTCCTGTCCGAGGCGGTCCTTTTTCGTCCTTGCGGCATTTTCGGGGATGCCGGGGCCGTCGTCGGCGACCGTCAGCGTGCAAAGCTTCTGCCCGGTCTCGATTTCGATCATGATCTCGCCATCCGCACGGCCCTCAAAGGCGTGCTTGAGGCTGTTGGTGACGAGTTCCGCGACGATGAGCGAGACCGACATCAGGCTTTCAAGATTGAAGATCACGGGATCGGCCGTGACGGTCAATCGGACCTTCGGCGTATCGCTCGCCTCGATCAGGTCCGTCGCGAGGGCTCTGAGATAATCTCCGATCGGATGTTCGACCGAGGACGGGTCATGGAGCCGCCGATGCACGCGCGACATCATCTCGAGCCGCGCGCGCGCCGCATCGAGTGCCTCCGCTCCAGGGCTGCCGGCATCCAGGGACTTTCGCTTGAACCACAGGAAGGAGGACACGAATTGGAGATTGTTCGCCACCCGATGCTGCAGTTCGCGAAACAACGTGTTGGATCGTTCGCGCGCTTCGGACAGCTCCTGGATCGCCAGGTTGAGGGTGCGGATGACGTAAAGCTCGAGCGCGGCCGTCAGGACGAATATCCCCATCGTGATTCGGTGCGGGGTCGCCAGGGTAAAGGTTCCATAAGGCGGATAGAACATGACCCAGGCAACGAGCGTGCAAAGGCCAGCGACCATCAGTCCGATGCGGATTCCCCCGAACAATCCCGACAGCAGGATCGCGGGCAGGAAGGTCATCGGACTAAAGCCTTCGCTCAGCCCGCCGAAACGCCAGCGAAGAACGGAAGCGAGCGCGAAAAAGCCTGCGCCAGCGATGATCCCAAGGAGCGGACGATCGCGCGGCAGCCTTCGAAACCAGGATTCGAGCCCCATGTTGGACATCCGCATCGGACGATTATCCTGCAAGACTATCCTCGACATCGTCGCGGGACACAATTGAATCTGTTTCGCCTGTCCGGGCGCGATGCCGGTCTTTCGTTTCCTGATCCGACGTCGACTGGAGCGACGCCCTGTCGGCGGGCAGCGCGTGACGCTATTGAAGGCTCGCCGACAGGCTGATTTCGACGCCCGCCAGCGCCTTCGACACCGGGCAAGTCTTCTTGGCAGCCTCGGCCTGGGCGGAGAAGGCGCCTGCGTCCAGTCCAGGGACGTCGCCCTTCGTCACAAGCTCGATATGATTGATCGCGAAGCCGTCGCCGGTCCGCTCGATGTGAACCTTCGCAACCGTCCTGATCACTTTGGGCTTGTGCCCGGCCTTGGTCAGCAGCAGCGACAGGGCCATCGAAAAGCAGCCGGCATGGGCGGCGCCAAGGAGTTCCTCGGGATTGGTCCCGGGATTCTCTTCGAACCGCGACCCGAAGGAATAGGGTCCCTCGAAGAGCCCGCTGCCGAGACTGACCGAGCCCGCGCCATCGGGGACTCCGCCATTCCATTGCGCTGCCGATGTCCGCACAACCATTGTCTTCTCCTCTTGCTGCTTTTGTCCCGGCCGTTGCCAGATCCATCCCGGGGGGTCGCTTGCCGGAAAGGATTCCTCCGACGCTTCATCGACCGCATCGTCCTCAAGCTGGAGTCGCCTGGCCGTGAGGCGATGCTCCGCCACGCGACGCACTTCCTCGAGGATCCCGGCATGCGTGCCGGACAGGTGATGTTCCACCTCATCCTCGATCCCCAGCACGCACGCGCAGATCGTCTGGGCGACGGCTTCGCGCACATCGTCATCGAACGGACGTTCGGGCGCCGCCCGGCGCAACTCCAGCGCCCGTTCCACCGCCTGCTCGACCTGCTCGGGCGAAATGGGATCGCCATATTCGCTCATGCCGCTGCGCCCTCAGCGAAGGCGCCACGAGGCGCGACGGCAGGGGTCGCCGGCCGCTCGGCCGAAGCACCATCAAAAGGAAACTGGCCTGACAAGGAGGCGCTGATCCAGGGCCCAAGAAGGCGCTGAAGGCGCCGGCGCGCGCGCAGGTGCCTCGTCTTCACAGTGGCCGCCGGAATGCCGAGCGTCTCGGCGACATCGGCCACGTCGAGGTCCTCGATCTGGCGAAGCACGAAGACTGCGCGGAACGACGCCGGCAGGCGCTCGATCGCATCATCGACAATTTGCCTGATCTGCTTTCCTGCGACCGTGCGCTCCGGCGAGACAGCCATTGAACCGCGCATCAGTATCTCGCGGTAATCGTCGAGGATGGGCACCTGGCTCTCCTCGAGCAAGGATCGCTGGCGGCTGCGGGACCGCGCATGAGCGAGGGCATTGTTGATGACGATGCGGGTGAGCCAGGTGGAGAGCGAAGATCGGCCGGCGAAGCTTTTGATCGCTGCAAAGGCCTTCAGATAAGCGCTCTGTACCGCATCCTCGGCATCCTCGCGGTTGCGCAATATGCGCCACGCCGCGCGAAACAGGCGCTGATTGTTGCGCCGAACGACAAGGCGCATCGCCGCGGGCTCGCGCCGCGCAATGCCGGCGGCCAGTTCCAGGTCGGAGCGGCGTTCATCGCCAAGAACGGACGGCGCCCTCATCGCGGCGAACCGAGACCGACGGCCGAACGTTCGACCGGCCCAGCATCCCATTGACGGCGACGGGCAAGTCCAAAGGAATCGCAACGGAACGCGCGAGGTCCGCGCGCCGAGCCGTCGGGCATTTTGTGGCGGTCCCGGACCGCGAAAGGGGTGGACACGATTGCCTCCAGTTCAAAAGGCGCCGGCCGGCAAGGCTGCCGTCGGTGGCGCCGCGGAACGACCGGATCAGGCCGGCGCGCTCAACTCTCTGTTCAACGTCGCGAAGGCGCCGCCCGCATGGGCGATCGGTGAGATCCCGTCGCGGCGAATGAGGCCCTAGGCCGTCACCCGCTGGTTATCGGGTGAAACGGCCCAGAGCCGACAGGCGTGCGGTACTGCTGCCGGGATGGATTTCAGAACGTCGGGCTCGGGAAAAAATGAGCATTTCACCTTCAACATGGTCGCCATCGCGCGCGTCTTCAAGGACGAGTCTTCGCAAATTCTTGTGATGGATAAATCCAGGTCCATCTTGCGACTTGTATCATCTACCTGCTATTGTCTTATGGCCAACGAATATTATTGCGGATTGAGAACAGAATTGTTGATGTTATTACGCAAATTCTTTCGCCGATCGCCGCTTGCATGACGGGCGCTCATGTTAGTCCGCTTGCAGGCAAGCCCCTCCCCGCCGCCGAACTGATCAGTGTCGCGGACCTGATCCATGCCTATCATTCGCACGTCGTCGATCCGTCCCAGCCCGGGCAACGCATCCATTTCGGAACATCCGGCCACCGCGGCTCAGCCTTCAGCAATTCCTTCAACGAGCCACAAATCGTGGCGATCGCAGAGGCGATCTGTCTCTATCGCAAGCACCATCGCATCGACGGGCCCCTGTTCCTCGGCATCGACACCCATGCCCTTTCGGGGCCCGCGTTCGTCACTGCCCTCGAGGTCTTCGTCGCGAACGATGTCGTAACGATGATCGATGCTCGCGGTGGCTATACCCCCACCCCGGTCATCTCGCACGCGATCCTCGCCTACAATCGCGGGCGTACGCAGGGGCTGGCCGATGGGGTCGTGATCACGCCGTCCCACAATCCTCCGGAAGACGGTGGGTTCAAGTACAACCCGCCGACCGGCGGCCCCGCCGATTCAGCCGTCACGAGCTGGATCGAGGCCCATGCCAACCGGCTGCTTGAAAGCGGCACTCGTGACGTGCGGCGCATTCCCTATGAGCGCGCCCGCCGCTCCCCCTGCGTTCGCCGCCACGATTATTTGGATCATTATACAAAAGACCTCGCGAGCGTGATCGACATGGAGGCGATCCGCCAATCGGGCGTGTCGCTCGGCATTGACCCACTAGGCGGCGCGAGCGTGGGTTATTGGCCCGAGATCATCGGGCATTACGGCCTCAAGGGAACGGTCGTCGAAGACACGGTCGACCCGACCTTCGCCTTCATGCCGGCCGACTGGGACGGGAAGATCCGGATGGATTGCTCATCCCCTTATGCCATGACCCGGCTGATCGGGCTGCGCGACCGTTTCGATGTCGCGATCGGCAATGACACGGACGCGGACAGGCACGGTGTCGTCACGCCGACGAGCGGTCTCATGGAACCCAATCATTATCTCGCCGCCGCAATCTCTTATCTGTTCGATCATCGTCCAGACTGGTCTGCGCAGCCCGGTATCGGCAAGACGATGGTGACGAGCGCAATGATCAACCGCCTGGCTGCCCGCCTCGGACGCCGGCTGATCGAGGTTCCGGTCGGGTTCAAATGGTTCGTCGACGGCCTGTTCACGGGCGCGCTCGGCTTTGCCGGCGAGGAGAGCGCCGGCGCATCCCTTCTGCGCCGCGACGGATCGGTCTGGACCACCGACAAGGACGGGCTAGCGCTCGGGCTGCTCGCCGCCGAGATGAAAGCGCGATCGCAGCGCGATCCGGGCGAGATCTATGCGGAACTGACAAGGGAGTTCGGCCAATCCTGGTACGAGCGGATCGACGCCCCCGCAACGGCGCAACAAATGAACCTATTGCGCCAGGTCTCGGCTGATGCGGTCCGCGCGACCGACCTGGCCGGCGAGCCGATCCAGAGCAGGCTGACCGCCGCACCCGGAAATGGCGCGGCGTTCGGCGGGATCAAGATTTCAGCAGCAAGCGGCTGGTTCGCCGCGCGCCCGTAAGGCACCGAAGCGCTGTACAAGATCTACGCGGAAAGCTTTCGCGGTGCCGACCATTTGCGCGAGATCCAGAATGACGCCCAGGCGATTGTCGGAGCTCTCTTCGGGGAAGCTGCCGCCGGCGACGACAAGTCGGCGGCCGAACTCATCGACCACCAATAGCCAGAGCCGCGACCTCTGGCCTCCGCCAAGGGAGCTCGAAGCTGTCGGACCGCGCCAGGTTCCTGACATGGCTGAAGAAGGTGCGGTTGCGCCTTTGACAAGCTCGCCCGGCTCAAGGAAGCCGCGCGCCGCCAGTTCGCCCACCTGCTGGCAAGGCCGAACCAGGACTGGGCGCCGCCATTGGGGATGGTTGAAGCCCAACTGGAATTTATTCCCGGCGTCTGGGACACGCCGACGACTTCAGCCGTTGTATGGCTTGCCGAAGGATTCGGTAATGCCCACGAAGACTGTGACTGTTCGACGGGACGACGACGCGAAATCAAGCGATGAGGCGCGCGCCGCGTCGGACGCAGAGCACAGGCAGTGGCAGAGCGATCTTCTCGACGAAGCGCTGCTCGAGACTTTCCCGGCAAGCGATTCCGTGAGCATCGGCGGCGTCAAGTGAAGTAGTGTAAGGCGCGCACGCGAGCGGGCCGACTGCACGAAATGAGACGTCCGGCGGAACTCGTCGCCATTGCTGTCAATCACCTGGCGAAGGACAATCGCGATGCCGGCATTTGGGATTGAGCAAGAGCGCTTCCGCAAAGTCACGAGGACGTGACCGTCCTCTTCTCGCCCAGGCTGATCTGGATCACGCGGTCAGAACCTTATTGCCACCGGGATTCCAGGGCGTTCAGGAATCATGGGCTGCGCACGCTCGCCTTCCCGGTCTCGCATGTATGGCCGATCCGCGCGCTGCCCGCCCCGCCGACGGATGCCGTCATCTTCGCAAGCGCGCATGCAGTGCACCACCATTCCCGCGAGCGCAGGTTGCAGTGCCTGCCGGTCTTCACGCTGGGCGATTATACGGAAGAAGCGGCGCTCGCGGCAGGATACGAACATCTGAGAACCGCTCGCGACCTCGATGGATTGAAAGCGCTGATCCGGTCGACCATCCCGACCGGCGCGCGCCTGCTCTTGTTCAGCTCGACGGACGATGGAAGCAGCTTTCAAGACGCGATGCTCGGCCATGGCTACGCGATCGCCCGCCGGCCGGTTTACGCGACGAGCGGCTCGACCGACAGCGAGCTTCGCGGAGCGCTTGACGTGCTCGACGAGGTCGATGGAATCTGCCTTCATTCAGCCAAAGGCGCGGAGCGCGTGTCCGAGATCCAGCGGGAGCGGGCATGGAGCGGAACGATCTTCTGCATCTCGCAAGCCTGCGCCGACCGGTTGGACGCCAGAGACGGCCGCGAGGTCCGGATCGCCGACGAGCCCAATGAACGCGCGCTGCTCGATCTCGTCCGTCGGACCTGGCGGAGCAGCCCGCAAGCAGCGCTTCCGGCGCGGCACGCCGTCCGCTTGCCCGCAGCACAATCACCGGGTCTCGAGCCGCGTCCCCGACCGGCGCCGGAGGACCTTCTGCACGAGCAATCCGCCTCGCTCGAGGACGCATGACCGGCGAGCGGCCTGACCGTACAATTCAGGCGCGAGCGGACGATCTCACAAGGTCGGCTGCGATGTGGAGCCCCTGCCGAACCCGCGCAATCACGCTTTCATCGACCCGCGTCGAATAGACCAGATAGGAAGAGTAAGAGAATTCGGGACTTTCCGGCACCAGCTCAAGCGCTCCGCCGTCAAGGTGGGGCTGGACCGCCGCCATCCTGAAATAGCCGCTTCCGCCCTGCGCCAAAACATAATCGAGCGCGAGCGGCCCATAGCTGATGGACACCACGCCGGGTCCGATGTCCGGAAAAGCCGCATGATAGCTCGCCGCGAAATCCTCTCCCCAATCGATATTGACATGATCCTCCGGTCCGATCGGACGATCAGCCGTTCTGGTCCGCACGAGCACCAGCCGTTCCTCGAACAGCAACTCGGCGACGACGCCGGGCCGGACCGGAGCGGCATAAAGGATAGCGACGTCGAGCGAGCCTTCCTGAACCTGCTCCATCAACCGTTCGGCGGATTCGATGTAGGCGCTGATCGCAAGTTCCGGACATTCGCGGCGCATCCACAGCAGCCAGTGCCGCATCAGCGGATTCCACTGGCTGAGCTCCGCCCCGATCGTCACGACCGTTTCGCTTCCCGCTGCGACAGCGGCGGCGCGCCGAGCGCGGTCCCAGACCTGGACCAGAGAGGTTGCGAAGCGGAAGAATTGCTCGCCCGCAGGCGTCAGCCGCGCACCGGCCTTGTTGCGAACGAACACCTTGCGATTGAGATTCTGCTCGAGCACCCGAATTCGGGCACTGACGGCGGTCTGGGTCAGATTGAGGTTGGCCGCGGCGTTGACGAAGCTGCCGGTCTTGACGACTTCGAGGAAGGTTCGAGCGACATTGATGTCCATGTCTCGCCTCGCTGGTGCGGCAAACCAAGATCGCACTCGATGAACGCTGATACCCCAAGATTTTGATGTTTATCCAGCAATAAAATGCGTTCGCCTTTATGGAAATGGAGGCGCATTGATCGTCCTGGAGTCGGCAACCAGGCCCGCGCACGGGATCGACTCCGCGACCGGCCGCATTGGGTTCGGACATCCGCACAGCTTGGCGACTGATCCTGGCCAATGCCGCTGGAGCGCCCGCTCACGCCTGGACATGGACAAGGGAGTTCCAGCAATGCTCGCCATTCTCGAAACCGACGATCTGAAGGCGGTTCGTGAACTCGAACAGCTGCGCATCGAGGCGACACGGCAGAATGACCCGGACGTGCTTGCGCCGCTGCTCCACGACCAGCTCATCTACGTCAACAGCGCCGGCGAGGTCTTCGACAAGGAGCGCTATCTCCGAAGCATCCGCACGCATGCAGTGACCTACGATCGCGACTTCGACGTTCGGGAAACAGAAGTCCGCGCGCTCGACGATCTGATCATTCTCGCGGGCGTGATGCTCGGCCATTCACGGCTCGATGGAGAGCTGCAGGTCTTTCATTTCCCATGTCTCGGAATCTGGCGAAAGGACTCGGGTCAGTGGCGAATGCTCGCCTGGCAGTCATCGACGGGAAGCATCGTAGCCTAGGTCGCGTCGTCCCGCGGATCATAAAGCGGGCACCCTGCGGACATGCCTGCATCAAACAGGAGTGACGAGCGTGGCGCTCGGCGTGGCGCCACTGGCCTGCGGAGGATCAAATGTCAGCCGACCATGTGCAACTTGACGGACCCGATCTCAGCCTTGGCGTGAGCCTATCCGATCTTGCCGACGGCGCGATGCTGGGCGGACATGTCGACGGTGAGGTCGCGCTCCTCGCACGGCGCGGCGACGAGATCTTCGCGGTCGGCTCCAAATGCCCCCATTATGGCGGGCCGCTCGCCGAAGGCCTGCTGGTCGGCGAGACGGTCCGCTGCCCCTGGCATCATGCCTGCTTCAGCCTGCGCAGCGGCGAAGTCCTTCGCGCTCCGGCGCGCGACCCGCTGCCCCGCTGGCGAGTCGAGGTCATGGACGGAATTGCTTATGCGCGGGAACGGATCGAGCGCGAGCCCCGGCCGACCCTCGAACCGTCGGCCGTGCCCGAATCCGTCCTGATCATCGGCGGCGGACCGGCCGGAAGTGCCGCCGCGGAGACGCTTCGCGACGAAGGCTATGCGGGCCCGATCATCATGCTCAGCGCCGATGTGTCGCTGCCCGCCGACCGGCCCAACCTGTCCAAGGATTATCTCGCCGGCCGGGCGTCGGAGGAGTGGGCGCTGCTGAGGCCCGCGGACTTCTACCGCGAGAAACGGATCGACGTGCGGCTGGACGCGCGCGTCGCCAGGATCGACCCCCCGCAACGTTCAATCGCGCTGACCGACGGCAGCCGAGTGAGCTATGGCGCACTCCTCCTCGCCACCGGCGCCGAGCCGGTCAGGCTCGACGTCCCGGGAGCGGACCTCGATCATGTTCATTATCTGCGCACGCTCGGCGACAGCCGCGCCTTGATCGCAAGCGCAACAAAGGCCTGCTGTGCAGCGGTCATCGGAGCGAGCTTCATCGGCCTTGAAGTCGCCTCATCGCTCCGCGCCCGCGGCCTGGACGTGCATGTCATCGGCCCGGAGCTCATCCCGATGGCCCGGGTGCTCGGACCCGAGCTCGGATCCTTCATCCGCTCGGTGCATGAACAACATGGCGTGACCTTCCATCTTGGACGGACCGCGGTCGCGATCGGTGAAGATGATGTGACGCTGGACAATGGCGAGCGCGTCGAGGCCGACCTGGTCGTGGTCGGAATCGGCGTCCGTCCGGCGATCGCGCTCGCCGTACAAGCCGGTCTCGCCACCGATCGCGGCGTGCTGGTCGATCAGTTCCTCGAGACCAGCGCACCGCGCGTCTTTGCCGCGGGCGACATTGCCCGCTGGCCGGACCCGCACAGCGGGGAAGCGATCCGCGTCGAGCATTTCGTGGTCGCCGAGCGCCAGGGCCAGACCGCCGCGCGCAACATGCTCGGCCAGCGCGAACGGTTCGATGCAGTCCCCTTCTTCTGGACCGAGCAGCACGACCTTTCGATCGCTTATGTCGGCCATGCGGAGAAATGGGACGAAATTCTGGTCGACGGATCGATCGAGGAGCGCGACTGCGCGATCAGCTACCTGCGCCAGGGCCGCAGGCAGGCCGTGGCGTTGATCCATCGGGATCATCAAGGCTTGTGCGCCGAAGTCGAGTTCGAACGAGCGGTCCAAGGAGCCGACCATCGCTCCCCTGCCCGCCAGCTCTCGGAGGTTGCCTGAGTCATGGATCGCGCGATTCCCGCTTCGAACGTCCAGCTCAAGCGCGCCTATGAGCCGCCCGACAAAAAGGACGGCACCCGGATTCTCGTCGACCGCCTGTGGCCGCGCGGAGTCAGCAAGGAGGAAGCGAGCCTTGATGAATGGATCAAGGAGATTGCGCCGAGCGCCGACCTTCGCACCTGGTTCGGCCATGAGCAGCGGCGCTGGGCCGAATTCCGCAAGCGCTACCGGGCGGAGCTCGCCGAGCATTCGGAGATGCTGAAGGATCTTCGCCGCCGCGCCCGCGAGGGCCCGATCACCCTCGTCTATTCAGCACGGGACGAGGTTCACAATGATGCCGTCGTGCTGAGAAATGTCATTCTCGGCAGAGCGGACAAGGATCCTTCCAATGACCGCTGAGCTCTATCCGGCGCCAACCCCCGATCTCGCGCGCATGCGGCGCGTGCTCGCACCCGACATAGCAGGCGCATTTCGCGATTTCAGCAAGGCGGTCTTCGCCGAAGGCGCCTTGCCGGCCCGGACCAAGCAGATGATCGCAGTCGCGGTCGCCCACGTCACGCAATGCCCCTATTGCATCCGCGGTCATACCCGCGCGGCCCTCGCTGAAGGGGTCTCGCATGAGGAACTGATGGAGGCGATCTGGGTCGCAGCGGAAATGCGCGCCGGCGGCACGTTCGCGCATTCGATCATCGCCCTTTCGGAAATGCGCGAGTCCGGTCCTGGACCAGGGAACGGTCATCCGCCGAACCCGGGCGCGCCTGGAGAGCATCATGGCCACTAAACTTGAGCCCGCCTCCATCTGCGAAGTGGTGGGGGTGTTCCATAGCGCCGAGGACCTTGAGTCGGCGATCGACGAGTTGCTCGTCTCGGGCTTCGATCGCGCCGAGCTCAGCCTGCTGGCAAGCGAGGCGGCAGTCGCGGAAAAGCTCGGCGGTTATTACCGGTCCGCAAGCGATTTGGCGGACGATCCGGCCGTTCCGCGCACGGCGTTCGTGTCGACGGCGGCGATCGGCGATGCCGAAGGCGGCCTGATCGGCGGCCTCGCCTATCTCGGAGCGATTGCAGCGGTTGGAGCGGTCGTCATGTCCGGAGGCGCGATGGCCGCCATCATCACGGCCGCGGTCCTCGCCGGTGGAACCGGGGGACTGATCGGCTCGGCGCTTGCCCGATGGGTCGGCCACCACCACGCCGCCTATCTGCACAAACAGATCGAAAATGGCGGACTGCTGCTGTGGGTGCGTGCGTGGAATGAATCCGACGAGGCGCGAGCGCTCGAGATTGTCGCCAAGCATGCGGCCGACACGGTTCACTCGCGCAGAATCGCGGCTGCGCCCGCGTTTGACGCCAAGGCCTAGGCAGGCACCTTTTCCGTCGATGCCCGATATATGTCGTCGATCGCCACGCCGAGCCGGCGGTCGAACTCGGCATCGCTCTGGTCGTGACGGAGGTCGGACAACAGAGCCCGGCTGAAGCTGGCGATCATGCCCCGATTCCTGGAAAGCTCGCGACAGGCTTGCTGACGGCTGAAGCCACCCGAGAGCGCGAGGACACGCAGGACTCTGGGGTGCCCGACGAGCGGCTCGAACCGCCCGGCCGCGGCGGGAATCGTCAGCTTGAGCAGCACGTGCCGGTCTTTCGGAATATCCTCGAGCCCGGCGAGAATCTCCTTCAGGAGAATGCGATCGGCGGCGTCACGCTCGGGGCTGGCAATGCTCACTTCGGCCTCGATGATCGGCACGAGACCCCAGGCGAGCACCTGCCGTGCGAGATCGAACTGCTGGCGCATCACCGCCGCGATCCCGTCCATCTGGGCGAGCCTGATGAAGGAACGCTCCTTGGTGCCCAACAGCCCAAGCTGCTTCGTCCGCTCGAGTAGGCGGTCGAGCTCCGGGACCGGCTTCATCATCTGCACGCCATCGGCTTCGGTTTCGAGTCCCTTGTCGATCTTGATGAAGGGGACGATCCCGAGGTCGCTCAGCGCCTTCGGCGCGGGCTTGCCGCCGACCTCGCTCTCCATCGTCCGCTCGAACAGGATGGCGCCGATCACCTTCCCCGACCGGAAGGCCGGCGAGCTGATGATCCGGCTGCGCATCTCGTGGACAAGGGCGAACATCTCTTCGTCGCTGGTCCACGCGGCTTGCGCGATGCCGTAGTGCTCCAGGAGCCTCGGCGTGGACCCGCCCGACTGATCGAGAGCGGCAATGAAGCCGTTCGCGTCGCGGATCTTCCGCATCATCTCGGCCCGGTTCATTTCGAAGCTCCTCCATCGGCACATGGCCGGCGAACTTTCCAGGCGCATCGTTGCGGCGAAAGTCCTGACCGGGGAGCCTTCGGCCGGTGCCCCAAATGGGTTCCGGCCGAACCAAATCGCGCCCAGGACGTCAGCTCAGGGCTGCGCTTCGCATCTGACGGTGGGCGCCGCGCTCACTCGACTCCGGACCGATCCCGAACGGGCCGGCGGGTCCGGACCTCGCCTTGCGGAAAGGGACAGGCCGCTGCGCGGCGCGGCTTCCTGTCATATTCGGCGCCGAGCAGCGAGAAGTGCCTGTCCTCGCCATGGACCAGCAACATCATCTCGGATGGCTGCTCGGCACCGGATCTCAACGAAAGTTCGAGCTTCTGCCTCGCCCAGCCTGCAAGCCGGCCGCCAAGCCGCCTGAGCCAGCTTCCCTCTTCGGAGGAGGAAAGATCCGGCGCGTAAGAGCGCGAACCGCTATAATCGCTGTGGCTGCCGAGTTTCATGTCCGATCTCCTTCAGCCCTGGAGCTTTGAGGAATATCGGCCTGCTCCAGGAGCATCGTTGAGATGGGACTTCGGCAAGCAACATGCAAACGAATAGAATTGCCTGTTGAACACAAGAAAATTGCGCTTAAAGACATGCAGCCCCCGTCCTCCTTCCGAGCGGTGATCCGGTCAACCGGCCAGGCTGCGATCGCCCGCAAAAGGCCGCCTTGGACGGCGCTCTCCTGGAGCCGGTCAACCGCCGTCGGCGCCTGGATGATAGCGCTTGACTCGGTGCAGCACGTTCTTGTCGGTGTGGTGCATCTCCGCGCCGGTCGCGGCGAGCCTCAGAAGCAGGTCGGACGTGTAGCTGAGCGTCCCGTCGTCATGAACAGTGAACTCGCTCTTGAAGTCGCGGATCTCGGCGCGCTCGAGCAAATAGTTGTTCTGCAAGATGCCGTAGCATGGCTCGCCCGGCCTGGCGTCGAAGCGCAGCACCTTGTCGTGCGCTTCGGCACTGCTCCCCGCGAGGATGGCGATCCCGCGCCCGAACACGACGTTGCGCATCACCTGGCGATGGGCCTTGTCCCACAGCAGGAAGCCGACCTCGTCATGGAACGGGTCCATCGCTTCCTCGCCGTGCCGCCAGGCGGTCATGCCGTAGTGCAGGCCCCACAAGACCTGCTGCCCGTTTTCCTGCATCGGGATCGGCTTGAAAAAAGCCTGTTCGTAATAGGTCGTCTCGGTCGTCCAGTCGTCCTTGTTATGGTACGAACGATCGACGCCCGCGTCGCCTTCCCATTCGCCGACCAGGGGAGTCAGCGGCCCAAGCTTGCGCGAATAGGGCATGTCGTTCGGCATCCTTCTAACCTCTCTTTCTATCGATGCGGGGCCGCACGCCGGGCACGGCGGGGTCGCGATTGCTCGCCCGTCACTTGGACGTGGTCGAAGGGTGGACCGGGGCGGCTCACGGACCGGGCGTTGCCCACCTCCAGGCGCGTGCGCAGGATGCCGGCAGCGGTCGCAAAGGTGTCAGCGCGCCACATCAATCGATCTTCGGAAGCGTCGAGAATTGATGGAAAGGCGGCGGGCTCGACAAAGTCCATTCGAGGGTGGTCGCGCCTTCACCCCACGGATTGTCGGGCGCCTTCTTTCCGGCCGCGAGCGACCAGAAGAGGTTGACGAAGAAAATCGCAACGCCGGCGATCGTGATCATGTAGCCGACCGTCGCGACATAGTTCCAATGCGCGAAGGCCGGCGTGTAGTCGGGGATCCGGCGCGGCATCCCGTCGAGCCCCAGAAAGTGCATCGGGAAGAAGATCACGTTCACGCCGATGAACATGATGAAGAAATGCAGCTTGCCGAGCAGCTCATTGTACATTCGGCCGCTCATCTTCGGGAACCAGTAATAGAAGCCGGCGAAGATCGCGAACACCGCGCCGAGGCTGAGCACGTAGTGAAAATGGGCCACGACGTAATAGGTATCGGTCATGTAGGTGTCGACGCCGCCGTTGGCGAGAACGACGCCCGTCACGCCGCCGATCGTGAACAGGAAGATGAAGCCGATCGCGAACAGCATCGGCGTCTCGAAGGTCAGCGATCCACCCCACATGGTTGCGATCCAGCTGAAGACCTTCACGCCCGTGGGCACCGCAATCACCATCGAGGCCGCGGTGAAATACATCTTCTCGTCGACGCTCATGCCGGTGGTGAACATGTGGTGCGCCCAGACGACAAAACCGATCAGGCCGATCGCCACCATCGCATAGATCATGCCGAGATAGCCGAAGACGGGCTTTCGGCTGAAGGTCGCGACCACCTGGCTGATGATGCCGAAGCCCGGAATGATCATGATGTAGACCTCGGGGTGGCCGAAGAACCAGAACAGGTGCTGGTAGAGGACCACGTTGCCGCCACCCGACGCGTCGAAGAAAGCGGTCGAGAAATTACGGTCGGTGAGAAGCATGGTGATCGCGCCGGCAAGCACCGGAAGCGAGAAGAGCAGCATGAAGGCCGTCACCAGCACCGCCCAGACGAACAGCGGCATCTTGTGCAGCGTCATGCCCGGCGCTCGCATGTTGAAGATGGTGGTGATGAAATTGATCGCACCGAGGATCGAGCTGATGCCCGCCAGGTGAATGGCGAAGATGACCATGTCGACCGCCGGGCCGGCCGATCCCGTAGTCGACAATGGCGCGTACAAG